>Ga0208882_1000192_pt1 | contig 33818 bp, 25 predicted proteins | sample LakWasMet14_LOW5_2_FD_183862 | JGI IMG/M metagenome (GOLD analysis project Ga0208882, IMG submission 183862) | Freshwater sediment methanotrophic microbial communities from Lake Washington under simulated oxygen tension - Sediment Metagenome... | ecosystem: Environmental > Aquatic > Freshwater >...
ATCAAAGCCTGTGGAGTAATGAGCTGGGTTCAGTTGTACAGAGGGATTTGACCGATGGCCTGCGGTTGATCTTCGGCAACGGCGAGATCGTGCATTTGCGTCCATCCGGCAACGCCCCAGAACTACGTTGCTATGCGGAAGCCGATAGTATGAAGCGAGCACAGGTTCTGGTCGCATTGACTCTGCAACGAATTGCCAAAGGCTATAAATAAAATAGTTGTCGTCAGCACGAGTAGAAAACAAGACTGAAGATTTTATGCGGCCCTTATGAAATCTTCAGCCCTGTTTATCGCGGTTCTGTCGCAAAATTTAAACGAATGTAGATAACGAGCGCCTATCTTGTAGACAAAATTATCCTGCTAAAGCGTAAACTGTTTATAAGCTGGAACGTTTGGTTCGGATAATTGTCCCTTTCGAATCATATGCGCCGTTTCGATACCATCAAGGGTAGCCCTAGCTGAATAGCTTAAGGTTGCCGTATGGTTTGCCCGTCTTGCTTCGCTTGAGGTATAATTTTAACTTTCAGATAATTTGCTACGAAAGCTATTGTAGCTTTTGTAAACGACAAAAATAACATTCAAAGGACGTTTGTGCGATTAATTCCAATAATTCTATGCGGTGGGGCTGGATCAAGATTGTGGCCGGTCTCTCGTGAGTTGCATCCCAAGCCGTTTATACGTTTGGATGACGGACAAAGTCTCCTGCAGAAGGTATTTTTGCGAGGCACATTATTGCCGGGTGTGGAAGAAATTTTAACCGTTACCAACCGGGAGCTATTCTTCAAAACAGAAGATGAGTTTCGTGAGGTGAATGCTGCCGGGGTCGCAACATCTTTCATTCTGGAGCCCTTCGGGCGCAATACCGCTCCCGCGATTGCGGCCGCTGCCCTTCAAGTTGCTCAAAAATACGGCAAGGATGCAATCATGCTGGTGCTTGCCGCCGACCATTTAATTGCTGATCAGCAGGCCTTTCAGCAAGCAGTGCTTAAAGCGGCTGAACTGACTGCATCGGGCAAATTAGTTACCTTCGGTATCCAGCCCGATTCTCCAGAGACTGGTTATGGCTACATTGAGGCTGACGGCAATACGGTACTGCGCTTTGTAGAAAAACCGTCACTTGAAAAAGCACAAGATTATCTCGCTTCTGGCCGATTCCTCTGGAATTCTGGCATGTTCTGCTTTTCCGTTGGCACCATGCTGCAACAGATGGAGCAGCATTGTCCGCGGATTCTTAATGCTACAATCGCTTGCATTGAACAATCTCGATCCGCTGAAGGCGAAGGCTTTGCATTGCTTGAACTTGATCCAGATACTTTTGGGAATGTTCCTGACGATTCAATCGACTACGCCGTAATGGAAAAGTCGAATCAGGTTGCCGTTATTCCGTGCAATATTGGCTGGAGCGACATTGGTACCTGGACTGCGCTGGGCGATCTTACTGAACCGGACGCTAACGGCAATCGAATTCAGGGTGATGTTCAGTTGTACGATACACGGAACTGTACCATTCAAGGTAATGACCGCTTAGTCGGCACGGTTGGAATTGAAGATCTCATTATTATCGATACGCCGGATGCTATTCTTATAGCTGACAAATCCAGCGCACAGGATGTCAAACACATTTACGCGGAATTGAAGGCAAAAGGACATGAGGCTCATAAATCTCATCGTACCGTGAGTCGTCCTTGGGGCATATACACGGTGTTGGAAGAGGGTAACGGATTCAAGATTAAGCGTATCGAAGTCAAACCCGGTGCCAGCTTGAGCTTGCAAATGCACAGTCATCGTAGTGAGCATTGGGTCGTCGTTAGCGGCATTGCAAAAGTTGTCAATGGTGAAAAAGACATCGTCATTAACACTAATGAATCCACATTTATTCCTGCTGGGCACAAGCATCGCTTGACGAACCCAGGTACCGACCCCTGTGTAATGATCGAAGTGCAAAGCGGTGGCTACGTCGGCGAGGATGACATCGTGCGTTTTGAAGACAACTATGGGCGTGTATGATGTTATTGGCATACTATTGCATAAGACTTATGACGGACGTGACAAACTTGGCGTCGAACTGATCTGCCAAAGCAGCAAACCTTTGCCGCAGTTGATGGAGGAACGTATTCGGGTTTTAGTGTAGAGGTGAAACCAACTGCACTTTAGTTAATAACAATGCAACTTTGCACGCAGGCAGCGAACACTACGCAAATTCACAGGTGCTTGTGGATAGGATGGTCTAGGTTTGGAATTTGCGGACTGGCGACTCAACTGGCGTAGTTCAAATAAATACTGAATCTTTGCCGCTTTAAAATATTTAAATTTGATTCGATCATCAGCAGTACAACAATGTCTTGCTGGAGTTGAATCCCTTATCTAAAAAACTACTTAATGATCAGTATGCTACTCGCCGCATGGCGCTATCGTTTTTTTATTTTCTCATCCATTAAAACCGAGCTTCGAACCAAATTTATCCGTAGCCGTTTGGGGGGACTGTGGATGGTTTTGCACCCGCTTTCGCAGGTGCTTATTTTTGCCTTTGTGTTGTCGGCTGTATTATCTGCCAAACTTCCTGGCATCGATAATCAATATGCCTATGCCATTTACTTGATGTCGGGCACTTTGGGCTGGTCTTTGTTTGCTGAAATCGTTAATCGTTGCCTGACGCTGTTTATCGATAACGGCAATCTTCTGAAAAAACTGGTATTCCCAAAGATTGCATTGCCGCTTATTGTTACCGGCAGCGCTTTGGTTAATAATATCTTGCTCTTTGTCGCCATTCTGTTGATTTTTGGCGTGTTGGGACACATACCCGGTGCAGAGGTTTTTTGGCTGCCCGCCCTCATGATAGTCAATATCGCTTTGGCGCTTGGGCTGGGTCTGGCCTTGGGCGTGCTCAACGTCTTTATGCGTGATATTGGACAAATTGTGCCTGTCATTATGCAATTTCTGTTCTGGTTTACGCCTATTGTCTATATGGCCAACATTATTCCGGAGGAATACCAGAGTTGGCTTGAATTTAACCCCCTGATTCCCATCATCGCGGGATATCAAAATATACTGCTGTATAACCATGCGCCTGACTGGACCGGCTTAGGTGTAATCGCTCTTATTGCAATGACCTTACTCGCTTTTGCCCTGTTGCTGTTTCGCAAGGCCAGCCCTGAAATGGTGGATCAATTATGAGCGGTGAATTGCACGTACAAAACCTGGGGAAATCTTATCGCCAGTGGGGCAGCGAATGGCGGCGGGTGGCTTCGTGGTTCCTACCGTTCGTTAAGCCACATGAGGAACATTGGGTTCTCAAAGGCGTGAGCTTTGCCATCGGCCCCGGTGAAGCCGTAGGCATCGTCGGCCAGAATGGCGCCGGTAAAAGCACTCTGCTCAAGCTTATCACTGGCACCACCACTCCCTCAGAAGGGCAGGTGCAGCTGCGTGGCCGCGTGGCGGCAATTCTGGAGCTGGGTATGGGCTTCAGCCCTGACCTGACGGGGCGGCAGAATGCATATCATTCAGCCGGACTTATGGGATACAGCCAAGCTGAAATCGAACGTGCAATGCCTGAAATCGAGGCTTTTGCCGAAGTCGGCGAGTATTTTGACCAGCCTGTGCGCACTTACTCCAGTGGTATGCAAATGCGTGTAGCATTTAGTGTGGCCACAGCGTTCAAGCCTGATTTATTGATTGTGGATGAAGCACTTGCTGTGGGGGATAGCTATTTTCAGCACAAAAGTTTTGACCGTATACGTCAGTTCAGGGATGAGGGAGTTTCTATTATGCTAGTAACACATAGTATGAGTGATGTGCGCACTCTGTGTGATCGAGTTATCTTGCTAGATAATGGGCGACTACTCAAGGATGGAAAGCCTGATGAAGTTGTCGATTACTACAATGCGCTTATCGCCGAAAAAGAAAACGCACAACTTAGCATTGAGCAGCGTCGAGAAAAAAATGGTTGGTTGCTAACTAAAAGCGGCACTGGTGAAGCACGCGTTAAAACACTTCAGTTATTGGATGCTGTTTCAGGTGATGAGTTAGCGGTTGCGCAGGTGGGCCAGGCGGTGGAATTGCGGCTTGAAGTCGCTATTCATACTGATATACCTCGGCTCGTGCTCGGTTACATGATTCGTGACAAACAAGGTCATGTAGTGTGGGGCACCAATACCTGGCACACGCATCAAATTCAAGAGGACGTCAAAGCTGGTGAGACGGTTATTTTTAGGCTGCCGTTTACCTGCACCTTAGGTCCTGGATCATATTCAGTTTCTCCCGCTTTAGTCAGTACAGATAATCGTCTCACTAATAACTATGAGTGGGTGGACAATATGCTAGTGTTTGATGTGGTTAATATGGATCGAAATGTTTTCATCGGCACTAATTGGCTTGATGCTACGTTTTCAATTTATCGGCATAGTGAAGAATGTACGCAATGAGTCTTGTTCTTCACATTATAAATTGTGAATATGTGGTTTTTATGATTAGAGGGCAAGTACAGAAAAATTGCATTAGTCGCCCTAGTATGTATGAAATTGTTGCGGAAGTGTAATATGAATCCCGTATATTCCATATTTGAATGCAACAATCCTGATGCAGCATACTATTTCTTTCATATTCCTAAAACGGCTGGTACATCGCTCAATAACTTTTTGAGTACTGTCTTCACCGAGAATGAGATATGTCCACCCCATTTATGGCATGACCTTCTACTCTGTAACTCAAAAGAGCTAACAAAATATAAATTATTTAGAGGGCATTTCTATGCATACTTAAATGCAGTTCTTGATATGCCTTTACGCGGTTTTGTGTTTTTACGAGACCCAATCGAGCGAGCGTTATCGCATTATGGTCATGTTGTGCGCGACCCCAATCATTATCTTCATTCGCGTGCTAAAGAACTTGGTACCTTTGAGGCTTATCTGAAAGACCCTGTTACAAAAGAGACGCTAAGAAATTTTCAGGCAAAAGCTCTGGTTCAACTTATCAACCCTATTGAAATCGCATCAAAATTAAATGCCAACGAATTAGACTCGTTTGAGCTTGAGAGAATTCTAGAAACTACACCCATTGATATCTCCGATCAAGAGTTGTTGGAGCGTGCAAAGATTGCGCTACATGAGTTTTGCTGTGTTGGGATTTCCGAGCAGTTTCAGGAATCATTAAGATTGCTTGGTGAAACATTCGGGTGGACTATTCCCGACATTAACGACAAGCTGAATAGCAATCCCCAGCGTCTCGGCTTTGAAGCCCTCACTGAGGTAGAAAAATCATTATTAATGGAACTGAATTCTGTGGATGTTGAATTCTATCAATATGCGCTCAAAGTGTTCCAGGAACAGACCGGCAAATGCAGGGAGAGAAAATCCATAGCATTTTCAGACTCCTTTACCAGCTATGCCCAGAACTTCGAAGATGTGATGCTTTGGCGGGCGCTCAAACACGTGAAAAATGGCGTTTATGTCGATGTAGGCGCGCAACACCCAGTGGTTGATTCCGTTAGCAAAGCCTTTTATGACCGTGGGTGGAGAGGTATTCACATTGAACCTGTTCCTTTCTATGCCGAGCTTTTACGAAAAGACAGACCTGACGAAACGGTGTTGCAAGTGGCATTGGCAGATGCCGAAGGTATGCTTGAGCTTAATGTCATACCCGATACGGGCTTAAGCACTGCGGTGGATGCATATGCACAGCGCCATCAGATTGAGCGAGGCTATGAGCCGCAACTGATCCAGGTGCCGGTGTTGACGTTGAGATCAGCATTGAAGTCATTAGAAGATAAAGAAGTTCATTGGTTGAAGATTGATGTAGAAGGGTTTGAAGAGAAAGTGCTCAATGGATGGGATAGCCAAACTTTGCGTCCTTGGATCATGGTTGTTGAAGCAACTATTCCTAACTCACCAGAAACTGATTATGCAAGCTGGGATCCTATTCTAATAGCAGCAGACTATCAGTTTGTTTATTTTGACGGTCTCAATCGTTTTTATGTGGCGAGAGAGCATGCAGAACTCTCTGAGGCGTTTTCTTGTCCTCCAAATACTTTCGATAATATGGAGCTTACTGAAAACTCGGTACTTTGCCGGGGGCTTATAGCATCACATCAGGCAAGTGAAAAAGGATTAGCTGCTCAAGCAGAGGAACTTACCATTCAACTTAATGCAGCCAACGATTACAACACTCAATTGCAAGCGCATGCTCAATGGCTACAAAATGAGTGGGATGCTGCCAAGCAAGGTGCCGAAGAACTTAGTGAGAGACTGGGGCAATTAGAGGCCGATCTTACCTCAGTTAATGAGCATAACATTCAGTTACAAGCGCATGCCCAACGGCTACAAAATGAGTGGGATGCTGCCAAGCAAGGTGCCGAAGAACTTAGTGAGAGACTGGGGCAATTAGAGGCTGATCTTACCTCAGTCAATGAACATAACATTCAGTTACAAGCTCATGCCCAATGGCTGCAAAATGAATGGGATGTTGCCAATGCCAAGATCAGTGAGCTTAACCAATCTTCTCACTATTGGTGGACAGTAGCCAACCGGCTCAATCAGGAGCAGCAAATTATCTATGCCAGCAAATTCTGGAGCATTACTTGGCCGCTACGCAAAATAATGCAAATTGTTAAAGAGGGGCTGACTTTATTTACACGTATAATGAAATGGATCATACGCCTGCCTAAGCACATGATTAAGCTGCTGATGGCATGGGGTATGCGCAGGATCTTAAACGATTCTGAGTTGACAAACTGTGCATTAAACATTCTTACCAACTATCCTCTACTTAAACAACATCTTCGCTTATTTGCTATGAGGTCGGGATTGATAACTGATCGGAATATGATGTCACTGGCCAGTCACTCGTCTGGATCTGACTTTGATTCACAGAATATTGTTGCGGATGTGCATTCCCTAAATATGCAAGAAGAATCAATAGACAGTCTTTCGCCTCGTGCTGCGCACATCTATGTTGGGCTTAAGAGAGCCGTTGATTCGAGGAAAAATTGATGCGCATTGTAATAGATTTGCAAGGTGCCCAAGCAATTAATCGTCAGCGTGGCATTGGGCGTTATGCATTATCACTAACCCAAGCTATTCTTCGTAATCGTGGTGAACATGAAGTGTTTCTCTCTCTTAATGGAGCGTTTCCAGACACGATTGAAATAATACGAGTTACGTTAGAAGGTTTAATACCGCAAGAAAATATTCGCATTTGGCAGATGCCAGGGCCAATGTGTAGTATGAACAATGAGAACAATTGGCGTCGCCGTACTGCTGAATTGGCTCATGAGGCTTTTTTGGCAAGTTTTAAGCCAGATATTGTTCTCATCAGCAGCTTGTTTGAAGGGTTGGTCGATGATGCTGTTACCAGCATAGCAACATTAAGCCGAACCATACCAACAGCTGTGATTCTGTATGATTTAATCCCCCTGATTCAGCGTCGGCCCTATTTGGAAAATCCAGCCGTCGAAGCTTGGTATGAAAATAAACTCGATCACTTGCGACGGGCAGATCTGTTACTCGCCATTTCTGAATCGTCCCAACAAGAGGGAATTCGATATCTTGGTTTTTCAGCTGAAGCATGCATTAGTATCTCAACGGCCGCTGACCTACAGTTTCAGCCACAGTTAATCGACTGTAAGAGAGAGCAGGAGATTCGTCAGCGTTATGGTTTAAATCGTCCATTTGTTATGTATACAGGGGGCATTGACTATCGTAAGAATATAGAGGGACTTATTCGTGCCTATGCCTTGCTGCCTAAAGCTCTTCGTACTACCCATCAATTGGCCATTGTCTGTTCCATACAGCCACAAAGTCGAATCGAGCTTGAGAAATTAGCTAAGGAACAAGGATTGGGAGCTGATGAGTTGGCACTAACCGGGTTTGTGCCAGAAGAAGATTTGTTGGCTCTCTACAATTTGTGCAAAGCATTTGTCTTTCCCTCATGGCATGAAGGTTTCGGCTTGCCAGCTTTAGAAGCGATGTCTTGCGGTCGGGCTGTAATTGCTGCAAACACTTCTAGTTTGCCGGAGGTGATTGGGCGAAGCGATGCGCTGTTTGATCCGTTGAGTGATAAATCCATAGCTGAAAAAATCGAAGAAATACTTACTAACGATGCTTTTAGATTAGAGCTTGAACAGCATGGGCTGGAACAAGCCAAGCGCTTCTCTTGGGATGCTAGCGCTCAACGGGCAATCGCAGCGATTGAGTCATTGCATGTTAAAAAGATCAATCAAAAATTAACCGATGTTCAACCCCGGCGTCCTAGGCTTGCATATGTTTCGCCATTGCCGCCAGAACGCAGTGGCATCAGCGATTACAGTGCCGAGCTTTTGCCCGAGCTTTCTCGGTATTATGATATCGACCTGATTGTGTCTCAAGAATCCGTATCTGACCCGTGGATTAAGGCTAATTGCTTACTACGTAGCGTGGAGTGGTTTAGAGTTCATGCAGATAGTTATGACCGTGTTCTCTACCACTTTGGGAATTCTCACTTTCATCAGCATATGTTCAGCTTATTGGAAGAGGTGCCTGGTATTGTGGTATTGCATGATTTTTTCCTATCAGGCATCGTTGCTCACATGAATATTACAGGGTATCGTCCCAATTATTGGGCTGAGATCCTTTACCAAGGTCACGGCTATGTTTCGGTACAACAGCGGTTTCATGTTTTAGATACTGCAGAGATTGTTTGGCGTTATCCGTGTAATTTGGATGTACTTCAAAATGCATTGGGTGTAATTGTGCATTCTGAAAACTCCAGGCGATTGGCTAATCAGTGGATTTGTGAAGGTGCCGCAGATAATTGGTCTGTTGTTCCTCATCTGCGTGTTCCTGAGTTTTGTTTTGATCGAGATGAAGCTCGCCGTCTGTTGAAATTGAGTAGTGATGATTTTGTGGTGTGTAGTTTTGGGTTGCTTGGACCTACTAAGCTAAATCACCGCTTGCTCAATGCATGGCTGGCTTCGACTCTGGCAAAGAGCGCTAACTGTGTATTGGTATTCGTCGGTGAGAGTAATGGAAGCTATGGTGTAGAGCTTGTTAATACTATTCAACAGAGTGGTTTGAGTGAGCGCATTCGCATTACCGGCTGGGCAAATGCTGATACTTTTCGTTACTATCTTGCGGCAGCCGATCTAAGTGTTCAACTGCGTACACTTTCCCGCGGGGAAACATCGGGAACAGTGCTAGACTGTATGAACTACAGTCTACCTACTATCGTTAATTCCAATGGTAGCATGGCGGACTTGCCGGATGACGCTGTCTGGAAACTGCCAGATGAATTTGATGAAAATGAGTTGGTCAACGCATTGGAAACCCTATGGCAAAAGCCAGCTCGTCGACAACAACTAGGGGTAAGGGCACGGGAAATTATTCTTGAACAGCATGCTCCACGAGCCTGTGCCGATCAATATGTTCAAGCAATCGAGACAATGTATCGGGTGGCACTTAATGACGTGCCCGCTTTGACCAGTGCATTGGCCCGTGTTGAACCGCCACCGGCAGAAGCGCAAGCTTGGATCTCTCTGGCGGAAGCAGTCGCTCAATCCATCCCTCCTCGGCTTGTTTTCCGTCAGTTGTTATTAGATATCTCGGAACTGGTGCAGCGTGATTCAAAAAGTGGCATTCAGCGCGTGGTACGCAGCATCCTGTGTGAGCTGCTCACCGATCCGCCAGAGGGATACCGAATAGAACCCGTCTATGCTACGACCGAACAAGGCTATCGCTATGCACGTCGCTTTACATTGGATTTCCTAGATTGTCCGGAGACAGTTTTGATCGATGATCCCATTGAGTTTCGGGCTGGTGATCTGTTTTTAGGGCTGGACTTGCAACCTCAAGTGGTGACAGCGCAACGGGCTTTTTATCAGCATTTGCGCAATCACGGGGTACAAGTTCAGTTTGTGGTATACGATCTTTTGCCGATTATCTTGCCCAAGGCTTTTCCTGAGGGGGCCGAGCAGAGCCATCAGGCTTGGTTAAAAATAGTTGCCGAAAGCGATGGGGCAATCTGTATATCCAAGGCCGTGGCTAGCGAGCTTGCAGATTGGCTCAAAATAAACGGATCAATCCGGCAGAGACCATTCAAAATAGACTGGTTCCATTTAGGGGCAGACATCAATGCATCCTTACCTTCAAAAGGCATGCCTGAAAATGCCGAGTTTGTGCTAAGAGAATTTACTAGTCGCCCGAGTTTTTTAATGGTTGGGACACTGGAACCGCGTAAAGGGCATATGCAAACGCTAGCTGCATTTGAAAAACTTTGGGCAGAGGGTGTTGATGTAAATTTGATCATCGTTGGTAAGCAAGGGTGGATGGTGGAACCACTGGTTGAAAAACTGCTCCATTATTCCGAATTAGATAAGCACTTATTCTGGTTGAATGGCATAAGCGATGAATACCTAGAAAGAGTATATGCAGCCAGCACATGCTTAATTGCTGCCAGTGAAGGGGAGGGTTTCGGATTGCCTCTTATAGAAGCAGCGCAACATAAGTTGCCGATTATTGCACGGGATATTCCAGTTTTTCGCGAAGTATCTGCTGAATATGCTTGTTACTTCAGAGGGTTAGATCCACTGGTGCTGGTAAATACTGTAAAAAAGTGGCTTGCTCTGTATGCAGAGGAAAAGACTTTACAGTCTTCAAATATTACATGGTTGACATGGAAAGATAGCGTGAAGCAACTAGTTGGCGCGCTCTTGCAAAGTAAATAACAAAGGCAAAAATGGCTCAAAACGTTTATTACAGAAATTTTATATTAGCATTCATCTTTGCAGCAGGCTTATATCACGCTATTTACTATTATGCTTATCAGCCAGATGATGCATTTATTTATCTTGTCTATGTCAAGAATCTGCTTGCAGGCAATGGCGCTACATTCAATGGCGAACTTGTAGAAGGTTATTCAAGCATATTATGGCTTGCTGTTGTATCGCTATTTTCACTACCAGGCATTGATCTGCTTCTTGGGTCAAAGATAATTGGATGGGGGTTATATGCGTGTACGGCTGTATTGCTTTTACAAATGCAAAAAGCGGTAACCAAAGATATATATTCATTGCCGTATTCAGCAGCTTTGTATTTCTCCATTCCTATTGGAGCTATGTGGGCATCAGGGGCAATGGAGACCATTCTTTTTTCTTTTTTGATCACAGCCGCTAGTTATAGCTATTATCACGCGCGCCTTGTCTCGCAACAAATCTCTCATCTGATTTTAGCGGGCACTGTTTTTGGTCTTTTATCTGCAACACGTCCGGAAGGCTTTGCGTTAATTGGAGCAATATTTGTTCTTGAATTGCTAATATATTCAATAAGGAAAGAATTCAAACTCAAAGCAATTGGTATCACATTTTTAACTTACTTAATAATAACAGCGATTATTTTTGGTGCGCGTTTTGCAATTTATGGAGAATTATTTCCAACAACGGTTAGTGCAAAAACGGGTAACTTATCATGGCAACTCCAACTTGGGAAAATTTATATCTCAGGATTTTTAATCGAATATTGGCATATTGTATTCGCTTATATAGTTGCAGTGGCCTATCTTTTCGCTAAAAAACCACAAGCATATTGGCTTACGCTCACTGACCTAATATTCGTCATTGGATATCTGCTTTTTAATATACTAGTGGGCGGTGATTGGATGTTAGGTTACAGATTCATTGTTCCAATATTACCCTTGTTAATTTTACCCATTGGTTTGATGTTGGTTTATGTTAGCCGTCCTTTTAGTATTGGATTAGCGTTTGTTTTGATCATTTATTCTGTTTATTTTGGTGAAGATATTCATGACAAGGCTATTAAGCAAGCAACATCTGATAGGGGAGACATATTGATGGGTCAATATATCAATTCCCTTAAACTTCCCGCTAATACAAAAATTGCCGTGATTGATGCGGGCGCTATCCCTTACTATGCCGAACTTCCGACGATAGATATGATCGGTTTAAATGATAGTCATATTTCTAAATTGCCAGGAGGTTTTTTACAGAAATACGATAACGATTATGTTCTTAGACAAAGACCAAGCATAATACAATTTCACACTAAATATGTTGGCCGTAATAATTGGATTGCTCCGACCGAAGCGTTTCGCGGTTCTTTAGTTCTTTTCTATACTGACGAGTTCCAAAAATGGTATGAAAGAGACCTCAATTCACCCGTAATTCACCTCTTCAAACGGCGAGATAAACCACTTGAAACGACATTTCTAGACAGCTTTTATGATTTCAAGCTAGATGGTCATTATGACAAAGATGGTAACAAACTGACTTTAGATATTAAAAAACTTGGCGCCGGAGTATGGGTGGCGCAACGAGAAAATAGACTCGAAGCAGGTGTGGTTTATTTGCAGACACGGATGATCAAAAACGATGGTCAAGTGATTTTTGAGTCCTTTAAGTCAATACCAGATGATATGGAAAAAGGTGACCAGCAAACCTTGGAAATTGCTCTGCCATCGGTAAAAGATAATGCATACAGAATATTAGTTTGTCCTACATTACTTGGAGTTAAAGAATTTCCTGTTTGTGGTGAAGGGTTTTCTTTTGATTATCCCTATTTAAAAGAATCTACACCAATCGCTACAGGGAAGGTTAGCTTTGCTGAAGATCGCATATTACTGGAAGGATGGTCAATTCCAGAAAAAGACTTTATTTGGTCACTTGGGCGTCAAGCAAAAATATATTTTTACGCTGAGAAGCAAAACACTGTATTAAAGCCAAAGATTAATCTCGAAGTCTTCGGAAACCAACACATAGAAATTTATTTGAATAATGTTTTGGCTTTTTCTGGAAGCCTTTCAGGCAGCACATCAGTCAAACTAAATCAGACCGTTATAGAGGGTAAGAATGAATTACGTTTTGTTCTACCTGACGCCACTTCGGCTGGTATCGATCCAAGATCAATAGCCGTTGCCTTAAAGTCAATAGAATTCGAATGATAGCTGCGATAACCAAGCTCATTAGGCCTCACCAATACATTAAAAACGGCTTCGTTCTTATAGGCGTGGTGTTTGCCGGACAATGGAATCAGGCAACACTGATTTCTATGGGAGTGGCCTTTCTTGCCTTTTGTGCCATCGCCAGTGCCGTATATATTCTCAACGATATTATAGATGCTGAGGCCGACAGGCAGCATCCTACCAAGAAAAACCGCCCAATCGCCAGTGGCTCAATTACTCTCCCAATGGCTTGGTGGCTTGCGGGATGTTTATCTTGCTTGGCACTTATCTTGGCTTCTCAAGTAAGTTTTTGGGCATTTGGTTTCGTTTTGGTCTATGCCTTGCTGAATATAGGCTATTCCATGCACTGGAAGCATGTGCCGGTATTGGATGTATTCATCATTTCCTCTGGCTTCATGCTACGTCTTCTTGCCGGTACAGTTGGACTTGGAATAGCTCCATCATCTTGGTTGTTGCTTTGCGGTTTAATGTTGACGCTGTTCCTTGGCTTTGCTAAGCGCCGAGCAGAGTTGCTTGCACTTGAGCAAGCGGGTGTGCATGATCGGGCGCTGACTCGACGAGTACTGGATGAATACAGTCCGATGATGATTGAACAGTACACTGCGATTAGCGCAGCTTGCACCATCTTGAGCTATAGCTTGTACACTGTGAGTACCGATACCATTGCAAGGCATGGTACAGAGACGTTGATCTATACCGTACCCTTTGTGGTGTATGGCATTTATCGTTATTTGTTTTTGCTACATCAACGTGGTAAGGGTAATGATACTGCACAAGATTTGTATACCGACAGGCATTTGATGGTTACCGTACTAGGATGGATGGTTGTTTCCGTGGCTGTATTGGTATGACTGCTAGAATATTGAAGGGTCGTAAGCTGTATGCGTTAATCGGCTCAGTAGTCGCCGCTGCATTAGGCTATGTAGCTTTTTCCATATGGAGTGGTTGGCGCGAGGTCCTTGCAGCATTTGCTGCAGTAGGTACAGTCGGAGTATTGATAGTCTTGACCTTGGCTTTAGTAAACTACAGCTTGCGTTTCATGCGTTGGCAGTTTTATCTCAAAGCTTTGGGGCACTCCACACCAATAATACCAAGTAGTCTAATTTATTTGGCTGGTTTTGCTTTAACAACTACACCCGGCAAGGCTGGCGAGATGTTGCGTGGAGTGTTTCTTCATACGAGAGGAATGCCATACACACGAAGTACGGCAGCATTTCTGAGCGAGCGTCTCTCAGACCTGATAGCGATCATATTGCTGACTTTGCTTGGCGTTACATTGTATCCACAGGGGAACACAATCATTGTGGCAGGAGGAATGGCCGTGGGATTTGGTTTACTGCTATTGTCCCGTGAGAAGATGCTGGCCTATCTGGCACAAAAACTAACAAAACGCACAGGACGTTTGGCTCGTGCCGTACATCACCTATTGGTTTTGCTGATTGAGGCCCGTCGCTGCCATACACCATGGCTTTTGATTCTTGCCACAGCACTAAGCATTATTGCTTGGTCGGCCGAAGCCTATGCCTTTTATTTGGTACTGCATTGGACGGGGTTGGAGGTTAGTCTTTCTTTTGCCTTTTCCGTATATGCGCTGTCCATGCTAGCCGGAGCACTCAGTTTTCTTCCCGGTGGATTAGGCGGTGCCGAGGCCGTTATGGTCGGGTCATTGCTGTGGGCAGGTATGCCCGAGGCTCAAGCTGTTGCTGCAACGGTTCTCATTCGTCTGGCTACGCTTTGGTTCGCTGTGGCATTAGGAGGAATGACACTCCTTCTGGGCGGGAGGATATTACATAATATTCCCGTCGCGAAGTCTGGAGGATAAGATGCATTCATGGAATCGTTACCCTGTTGTTGCTCACGCGCATATCCTTGATGTAGAGCATCGCCAAGCGCCGCTTCCAGTCAACAATACAAGTTTGCTAGCCTTCGGTAATGGGCGAAGTTATGGGGATGTTTGCCTGAATGAAGGCGGAACGCTGCTTCGTACACGCCGGCTGGACCGTTTTATACACTTTGATAGAAAGACGGGGCTGCTTGCCTGTGAAAGCGGTGTCTTGCTCAAAGACATTCTCGATATGGCTGTGCCGCAAGGCTGGTTTTTGCCTGTCACGCCCGGTACGCGCTTTGTGACCGTGGGCGGGGCCATTGCCAATGACGTGCATGGAAAAAACCATCATGTGCAGGGCAGCTTTGGTCACCATGTGCGTAAGCTTGAGCTTTTACGTACAAACGGTGAACGCAAGCAGTGCAGTTCCAGTGAAAATACTGCCTGGTTTCAGGCCACAGTGGGTGGGCTTGGTCTAACAGGCTTAATCACATGGGCGGAACTGCAACTTATGCCTGTCGCCAATCCATTCATGGTTACTGAATCGAAACGATTTAGTAGTCTGGATGCGTTCTGGGATATGAATGAGGAAGCTGAATCGCGCTGGCCATATGCGGTGGCCTGGATTGATTGTGTGGCGATGGGGCGCCGCCAGGGACGCGGAATCATTATGCTTGGACAGCATGCTCCAGTGCAAGATAAGTTGCCCGCTTTGAAAGAGGGAGAGAAACGCTTTCCTTTGGATCCGCCTTTTTCACTTGTCAATCAATTGAGTCTCCATGCCTTTAACACGCTATATTATTACCGTCCATTAAGACGTGGAGTGGGATTGAGTCATTATGTCCCTTATTTCTATCCTCTAGATGGAATGCTCGATTGGAATCGAATGTATGGTCGAAAGGGATTCTTTCAGTATCAGTGTGTAATGCCGCCAGAAGCCAGCCAAGAGGGCATTCGCAACTTATTGGCAATTATTGCTAAAAGCGGTGCTGGTTCTTTCCTTGCGGTGCTTAAGACATTTGGCAGTAAACCTGCTTTGGGAATGCTATCTTTCCCTCGTCCCGGTGCAACTTTAGCGTTGGATTTTCCTAACCAGGGTGAACGTACCTTGCGGTTGTTCCGCGAATTGGATGCTGTGGTGCGCGAGACGGGCGGGGCTTTGTATCCGGCCAAGGATGCGCGGATGTCCGGCGAAATGTTTCAGTCAGGCTTTCCACAATGGAAGGAATTCAGTAAATTTATCGACCCGCAATTTTCGTCCAGCTTCTGGCTGCGGGTAACGGAGTAAATAATGCAGCGTATTGTTATTTTCGGCGCCAATTCGGCCATTGCCGGAGCCTGCGCCCGTCTGTGGGTAGCCCAGGGAAACAGCCTTTTTCTTATAGGGCGCGACAGCGCTAAGCTGGAAGGCTTACTGGCTGACTTGCATGTACGAGGAGCTCCTGACCAATGCATCGAAGGCGTGAGCGTCGACTTGAATAATTTCAACCGCCATGAAGAGCTATTTGCTCATGCGGAGACTGCGATGGGAGGAATTGACATAGTCCTCATCGCTCACGGTTCCTTACCCAATCAACAGGCCTGCGAGCATTCGGTTGATATAGCTCTGGAGGAAATCCGCACAAATGCGTTGAGCGTGATTTCTCTTCTTACACTGGCTGCCAATCGACTGGAGGCTCGAGGTTCCGGAGTTATCGCCACTATTAGTTCGGTTGCTGGCGACCGAGGCCGCCAAAGTAATTATGTCTATGGTGCGGCCAAAGGCATGGTTACTCTTTTTATGCAGGGCTTGCGTAATCGCCTAGCCAATAAAGGGGTAGCTGTCGTAACTATCAAGCCTGGTTTTGTTGATACCCCTATGACCTCACAGTTTGAGAAAAAAGGGGCACTTTGGGCGCAACCTGAGACTATCGCCGCAGGTATTGTGCGTGCGATAGAGCAACGGCGTAATGTCGTGTATCTTACTTGGATATGGCGCTGGATAATGTTGATAATACGGCATATCCCGGAAGCCATTTTCAAGCGGTTATCCTTATGAGCAAAGTGGTTGCATTCTTTGATTTTGATGGCACGCTGACTCACCGCGATTCTTTGCTGCCTTTTTTGCATGAAGTCGCTGGAACGCCCCGCTTTTTAAGCAATATGATTGCATTGAGCCCGATACTCATCGGTTATGCCAGTGGATCCATACGTAATGATGTCGCCAAGCAGTCTGTGTTGAAACGATTTTTGGCAGGTAGCTCGATGGCGGCATTACGAGAGCAAGGAGAACATTTTGCTCACTCTATACTGCCGCACATGCTACGCCCAGCGGGTATGGAACGACTAGCATGGCATCAACAGAGCGGTCACACTTGTGTGCTGGTGAGTGCATCCGTTGATATCTACCTCGAACCTTGGGCACGCGCTAACGCATTTGATCATTGGTTGACTAGCCGCTTGGAAATACAGGATGGAGATAAGGCCAGTGGGAAGCTTTTAGGATATAACTGTTACGGGGATGAAAAAGTTCATCGCATTCGGTCATGGCTTGGAGAGTCGAAGCCGGACTGTATGTTTGCCTATGGAGATTCCCTAGGTGATATGTCTATGCTGCAGATGGTAGACTATGGATATTTATTTAAGAAAAACAAGTTCATAAAAATTAACTGTTGAGAGGGGAATACGTTGAACGCAAACAAAACCGCCATTATTACTGGCATTACCGGCCAAGACGGCGCTTATCTGTCTGAGCTTCTGCTCGGCAAAGGTTATATAGTTTATGGCACTTACCGTCGCACTAGCTCCGTCAACTTCTGGCGCATTGAAGAGTTGGGTATCCAGAATCACCCCAACCTGCATTTGGTGGAGTATGACTTGACGGACCTGGGTTCCAACATCTCATTAGTACAGAAAGTGCAGCCCGATGAGATATACAATCTCGCGGCGCAGAGTTTTGTAGGTGTTAGTTTTGATCAGCCCACTACCACAGCGCAGATTACCGGTGTTGGCACTCTGAATTTGCTGGAAGCTATTCGATTGGTTAATCCCAAAATTCGGTTTTACCAGGCTTCGACATCGGAAATGTTTGGCAAGGTCCAAGCCATTCCACAAAAGGAAGATACGCCTTTTTATCCACGTAGCCCTTATGGAGTGGCCAAGCTTTATGCTCACTGGATCACAGTGAACTACCGCGAGAGTTACGACATTTTCGGTTCCAGCGGTATTTTGTTCAATCATGAAAGCCCGCTGCGTGGGCGCGAGTTTGTGACGCGCAAGATCACTGATTCCGTAGCCAAAATCAAGCTGGGCAAACTGGACTGTATGGAGTTGGGTAACATTGATGCGAAACGCGACTGGGGCTTTGCCAAAGAGTATGTGGAAGGCATGTGGCGCATGTTGCAGGCTGATGAGCCTGATACGTTTGTTTTGGCCACCAATCGCACCGAGACTGTACGCGACTTCGTGCATATGGCATTTAAAGGCGCTGGTATTATGATCGAATTTAAAGGCTCTGCGGAAAATGAAACCGCTATTGATACCAGTACCGGTAAGATAGTGATGCGCGTCAACCCCAAGTTCTACCGTCCGGCTGAGGTAGAGCTACTGATTGGCGACCCCACTAAAGCTAAAACTAAGCTTGGCTGGGAGCCGAAAACCACGTTGGAGCAGTTGTGCCAGATGATGGTTGAGTCGGATATTCGCCGCAATGAAGCAGGATTCTCATTTTGAGGATATTAGTTACAGGCGCTAATGGCTTTACTGGCAAGCACTTTGCGGATGTGGCTGCAAAAAATGGTCATGAAGTAATTGCCTTAAAAGCCAACCTCAACGACGTTTTCTCGCTTAACCAAGAGGTTTTATCGGTCGCCCCTGATGCCGTTGTGCATCTGGCGGCGATCAGTTTTGTGGGGCATGAAAATGATGAGGAGTTTTATCGTGTCAATGTGATTGGCACTATTAATCTGCTCAAGGCGCTAGTACAGCCAGGTCTTAAAAAAGCACGTGTATTAGTGGCAAGTAGTGCAAATATTTATGGTACTCCTAATATCGAATTGATTGATGAATCAGTTATTCCTGCGCCTGTAAATCATTACGCGGCTAGCAAATTGGCAATGGAATACATGACAAAAACATGGTTTGATAGACTACCTATTATAATTACTAGGCCTTTTAACTATACGGGCGTTGGTCAGCATGAGAATTTTTTAATACCTAAAATCGTTGCCCATTACCGACGTGGCGAAAAAGTAATCGAGCTTGGTAATCTTGATGTAAGCCGTGATTTTTCTGATGTACGTGATGTTGTGTCGGCTTATGTCAACTTGCTTGAATCAGATGCGTGCTCTATTGTTGTCAATATATGCAGTGGGCAAGCAATTGCTTTGCGAGAAGTCATACAAAAGATGAACGGTATTGCAGGGTATGAGATTGAAGTTAGAGTCAATCCGGCATTTGTTCGTGCAAATGAAATTCCTCGGTTATGTGGCAGCAATGATTTTCTAAAAAAGTTAATTAATTATTCGCCCAAATATACCTTTGATCAAACGTTAAGAGCCATGTTTGAAGCTTAAGCGTAGATTATCAATTGACGCATTCTCGTAAACTCAATTCATCCTGGTTGTCTAATCTAATAGCCCAAACATCGGGTTTTTTAGTTTTTATTGTCACGGCGCCATTTTTAATAAAACTGCTGGGTAAAGATCAATTCGGGGCATTAACGCTGTTTGTCCTGTTGCCTCAAATTGTCGTTCAGTTGGATTTGGGCCTATCTACAGCAGGTGCTCGTGCAGTAGCGATGTTTAATTCTCAAGGCAAGCCAGATTTGATCAATAAGATTTTTTGGGAAATCTTGCTCGCGTTTATCATCGTTGCGGCAGTTCTATTTGTTGTTTTTCATTTTTCCGCACAGCATTTATTTCATCTTTTACAGCTAGATCAGATTATTGGCGGACAATTAATTCAATTTGTAAATGTTATTTCCTGCTGGTGTTTACTAGCGCTGCTTAATGCTGGGGTTTCTATTCCCGCCAGGGCTTTTGAACGATTCAGGTTCTTGGCTGTAGTTCAGGCAGTTTCGGCAGTAATGTTCTGGTTAGGCGCATTTTTGCTGACTCTAATGGGTTATGGGTTGGTAGCTATTTTATGGTGGGGTGCGGCTGTTGCCTTATTCACCCTGCTTATATTGCTTTTTGATGCGAGAGCTTATATCGCTATTAAAAAGAATATGTTTTACGGAGATGAAGCCTTGTTATTGCCTACATTTTTTAAGTTTGGAATAGGGGCTTTTATTGCACAAGCAAGCAGTTTGCTTACATATCATGCGGATAAGTTTTTAGTGGCCGCATTAGTCTCACCTGGGGCGGCAGGGATATATGCGGCATGCACAAATATTGCAAGTAAACTGCTTATTCTTGTTGCTGCAATTGGAGCATTCGTATTTCCTAGAGCTGCAAGGTTAAAAGCTGAAGGCGCTACTGACGAGCTGAAAGAGGTTTATGTCCGTGCAACTAATGCCTGTGTTCTTGCTGCTATTGTTTTTGGAATACCATTAATTGCTTTATCAGAACCTTTCTTACGTCTTTGGCTCAAAACCGGATATGCACAAGATTATATTTTGGTAATGATGATAATGGCTATAGGGTATATTTTGGCGGCTTTTTCAGTAGTGGCATCTAATATATCTATCGGCATGGGGCATTCACGTACACCGGCTATTTTTGCGATCGTAGGCGGTGCAGGGACGTTGCTTTTATGCATGCTTTTAGCTCCCAAATATGGCATTATAGGCGCTGCAGCTAGCGCTGCTATTGGTATGTCTCAGGCCATGATTTTTAATTGGCTGGTTGCGCGTTGGTTTGGTAATTCGTATGCGCGAGATGCGGTTTTTTTACTATTAAAAGTAGTTTTTGTTGGATCAATTCTGGTCGGTTGTTTTTTACCTATACGCCATTTAATTGATTCATGGATTGAGCTTGCTTTTGCCGGATTATTTAGCAGTGCTTGTGTTCTGTTAATTTGGTTTGTTTTAGGTTTTTTTAATAATGATGAACGCGATTATATTCTGCGGATATTTAGGAAAATTAGATGGTCGTAATTGAGTTGGGCTGTGGTAATTCAAAAACGCCTGGTGCAATTGGAGTGGACTTCAATCCGAAAACACAGGCCGATATTATTCACGACTTGGATATATTCCCGTATCCGTTTGCAGATAACTATGCAGACCGAATTATCTGCAAAGATGTTCTGGAGCATGTCGAACATTTTGTGGAGGTTATGGAAGAGATTTGGAGAATAGGTAAGCCGGGGTGTGAAGTTGAGATTAGTGGTCCATTTATGAGTAGTGTCAACTATTTCTCCGACCCCACTCATCGGCGAGCATTTACATCCCGATCATTTGATTACTTTCTCAAAGGCACTGATGCCAGAGGTTACTCTTATTCTCCAGTTGAGTTTGAGCTGGTATCAGTGGAATATGACTCTGATCAAGTTAAATTGCGGCAAGGGTTTCACCGATGGATGCTGCTTTGGGCAAATCGAAATAAAGAAAAATATGAAAATAGATATGCTTTTATTTATCCTGTTTATCAGGTTAATTTCCTTTTAAAGGTTGTTAAGTGAGTAACAGTAATCAGATTAATTTAATCATGGGGGCAACAAGTCTTGTGCAGCCATTAACTGGAATTGGACAATACACGCTCAATTTAGCACAGGAGCTGTCAACAAATGCACTGCTAAATATCGATTATTTTAATGGATACAGTTGGTCTAAAACTCCAGATGTTAGGCATTCTCCCAGTACTGGAAAAATTAAAAATCTTGTTCGGAAATTTCTTCCTCACCCATATGAGGCGAGAAGGTTTGCTCAACAAAAAGCGTTCAATTTAAGAAATAAAAAAATTAAGGCAGATATTTATCATGAGCCTAATTTTCTGCCGCTTGAGTTTGACGGTCCAACGGTAATAACTGTTCACGATTTGTCTTATATAAGACACCCTGAGGCTCATCCATTGGAAAGAGTCAGGGTAATGAATAAACTTCTTCCTTCTGCTATCGAAAAATCCAGTTGTATTATTGCGGACTCCAATTTCACCAAGTCTGAGATAGTAAGCGAATTTAACATTGATAGTAATAAGATTCGCGTAACTCAACTTGGTAAGTCGGCAGATTTCTATCCTCGCTCTAAAGCCGAAACCCAAGAGTTATTAAAAAAATATAATTTAAAGCAGGGTAAATATTTACTTGCAGTTGGTACGCTTGAGCCAAGAAAAAACCTGACGCAAGTAGTTTCTGCTTATCGAAATCTGCCATCGGATCTTGCCCGACAGTTTCCATTAGTGATTGTTGGAGTCAGGGGATGGAAAGAAGCGGGTCTGCTGACTGAACTTGAAATCCTGCTAAAAGAAAAGAAGGCTTTCTTGCTTGGTTATGTGCCTGCAAATGATTTGCCTTATTTGTATAGTGGCGCCCGAGCTTTTGTTTTTCCGTCACTTTACGAAGGTTTTGGCTTGCCTCCGCTTGAAGCAATGGCGTGTGGCACTCCAATTATTACATCTAATACGTCCTCAATACCTGAAGTTGTCGGTAATGCAGGACTTATGGCTGAAATAGGGGATGTCGATACCATGAAGAGTTATATTGAAAGGGTGTGTGAGGATGAGTTCGAATGCATACAACTTTCTGCTGCGGGCATTGAGCAAGCTAGTAAGTTCTCTTGGCAGGAATGTGCCAAGCAAACATTTGATGCTTATCTGTTTGCATTGAATGGAAAATAGTAGCGTGGATGTATTAAGTATATATCGTACTTATTTTCCAGATCCGCCGGGCGGTCTTCAGGAGGCAATAAGACAAGTTTCTCTGACCACGTCGCACCTTGGCGTGCAAAATACTATATTTACCCTATCGCCAAAAAATCAGCCCAGAGTAATTGAAATGCCTGAAGCCACGGTGGTGCGTGAGCGGTCTTGGTTGGCTCCGGCCTCTTGCGATATTGGAGGAGTCTCTGCTTTTTCAAGTTATTTAAGTTTACTTAAGCAAACCGATGTTGTGCATTACTTTCATCCCTGGCCGTTTGCAGATGTTTTAAACACCCTTAAAAAAGCAGATAAACCCGCTTTACTAACCTACATTTCCGATGTAGTGCGTCAACGCGTTTTGGGCGCTCTTTATTCTCCTTTAATGTGGCAAACCTTGCGGCAAATGGATGTAATTGTTGCAAACTGTCCTGCTTACGTTGAAACAAGTCCCGTTTTATCTCATCCTTCCATTCGCGATAAAGTGAGGGTAATTCCATTAGGTATTGATGAGGACTCTTACCCGAAGGCTGGAGATGATTCGGTGTTTAGTCGTATTTCCGTTATGGCTACTGAGCCATATTTTCTGTTTTTAGGAGTATTAAGGTATTACAAAGGCATTCATACTTTAATTTCTGCTGCAAAATCATTAAATGCAAAGGTTGTTATTGCTGGATCAGGCCCAGAAGGTGAAAAACTGAAAAGACAAGCAGAAAGCTTGGGATTGAAAAATATTTTTTTCGCAGGACAAGTTACAGATAAAGAAAAAATCTCACTAATTAAAAATTGTCTGGCATTAGTTTTACCTTCACATTTAAGATCAGAAGCGTATGGTATGGTGCTTGTTGAGGCATCTATGATGAATAAGCCGATGATTTCGTGTGAAATAGGCACAGGCACGTCATTTGTAAATCAACATGAAAAAACTGGGTTGGTATTAAAACCTGAAAATGTTGATGAAATGAATGATGCGATGCGTACTATTCTAAATAATCCCGCATTAGCTAAAACATTTGGAGATAATGCACGCTCACGGTATGAATTATTATTTTCAGGTCCGGCTTTAGGTAAAGCGTATAAGTCAGTCTATGAAGATTTAATTAGATAATGGTTTAGTTCGTGAAAATTCTAGTTACAGGTGCTTCTGGCTTTGTGGGGCACTTGCTCATTAAAACGCTTAAACGCCATGATGGAATAAAAGTTGCCGCGGCCGGACGTTCTGCAACGCAATCTTGTGCAGATGAGTTTTATGTTGTCTCAAATTTTAACCAGCAAGGCGTTTGGCACGAACCTTTAGATGGCTGTGATGTAGTCATTCATTTGGCTGCTCGTGTGCATGTGATGCATGATAAAGCTGAAGATCCCTTGGATGCGTTTTTATCCGTTAACTTACATGGCACGCTCAATTTAGCGAATGCCGCGGCTAAAGCTGGCGTTAAGAGGTTTGTGTTCGTTAGCTCTATTAAAGTCAACGGTGAATATACAGAAGGTCAGCCTTTTACAGCGCAGGATGCTCCAAATCCACAAGACCCTTATGCTGTCTCTAAATGGCAAGCAGAGCAGGCTCTGCATAAACTTTCTGAAGAAACTGGCATGGAGGTAGTAATTGTAAGACCTCCTTTGGTGTATGGGCCAGGAGTAAAGGCAAATTTCGCGTCTCTTTTAAGCATTGTGAATAAAAGGCTACCATTGCCATTAGGAAGCATAAATAATGTGCGGAGCATGATTTATGTGGGTAATTTAGTTGATGCGTTAATTACTTGTACTATGCATGTGAATGCTGCCGGGCAGACATACTTAGTATGTGATAATGAGGATGTTTCTACTCCACAATTGATTGAAAAATTGACATTTGTATTAAAGCGCCCTTATTTAGTGTTCCCTTTTCCAATTTCTATCATGCGTTTATTGGCTAGGTTGGTGGCTAAGTCTTCCGCGGTAGATAGATTAACACAATCGTTGGTAATTGATTGTTCATCACTATGCAATGAGCTTGGCTGGGAGCCACCCTTTACTATGCAAGAGGGATTATTAGAAACAGCGCAATGGTATACGAGTCGGTTAAAAAAATAAGGTATTACTCTGTTTAACCCAAGTTTGACTTGGAGCCAACAAAGATCAAGATTGCAGCTATTGTTGATTATTGAAGCCCATCAAACTAACAGTACTTAATAAAGGGGGACAAATGATTCTTTGGTGGTTCCTTTTGCTAACGAGTGTGGTGTCTTGGATGATCACCGGTATTCTGCGCCGGTACGCCTTGGCAAAGAACTTGATCGATATCCCTAATGAACGTAGTTCACACTCTGTGCCAACTCCTCGTGGTGGTGGTGTTGCAATTGTGGTGTCATATCTGGCTGTTCTGCCTCTTTTAAATATATTTGAATTACTTTTTACTCCATCGTTTTTAGCATTATGGGGTGCCGGCTTTGCCGTTGCGGTAGTCGGTTTTCTGGATGATCACGGGCACATTGCCGCACGCTGGCGCTTATTAGTGCATTTCAGTGCGGCGGTTTGGGGGCTTTATTGGCTGGGCGGCTTTCCTCAGCTCATAGTATTTGGATATGTGCTGGATTTGGGATGGCTTGGGCATGTGTGTGCGATTATTTATATAGTCTGGGTACTCAACCTGTACAATTTCATGGATGGTATTGATGGCCTTGCCGGCATTGAGGCGATTACGGTTTGTTGCGGCGGCGCTTTAATGATGTGGCTTGTGGCACCGGATTCAAGCGCTTGGATACTTCCGGTTCTGCTGGCTACAGCCGTGTCGGGATTTCTTTTGTGGAATTTTCCCCCTGCCCGAATATTTATGGGCGACGCCGGAAGCGGTTTTTTAGGTATTATGCTGGCGCTGTTTTCGGTGCAAGCCGCATCGGTTGCCCCCCGGTTATTTTGGGTGTGGCTGATTTTGCTGGGTGTGTTCATTGTTGATGCAACCGTTACCTTATGTCGCCGTGTATTGCGGGGGGAGAGGTTTTATGAGGCGCATCGTAGCCATGCCTATCAATATGCATCTCGCGTCACGGGAGCTCATCGGCCCGTCACATTGGCAGTATGCGCTATTAATGTTTTTTGGTTGCTGCCCGTCGCAAGTCTGGTTGCATTAGAGCATTTAGACGGCATGTTGGGGCTTTGGGTAGCATACTTGCCGTTATTGTTATTGGTATATCATTACAAAGCGGGTGACCGTCAGGCTCAAGCTGGGCTGGACAAATGAATTTATTAAGATGGTATGAGAATGGGTTGTTATCGTCAGAGATGGTGTGTATGCCGCAGGTTTGCCCGGAGCGGCAGGTGCGGCGAATGAAAACGACGATAAATCAACAGATTCTCTCATGAGATTAAATATGCGTACTTGGTTTATCCTCCTTTCCCGCCCTAAAAAAGCTTTTATCCTTATTAGCGCTGATGTGTTTTTTGCCGTGTTCGCCCTTTGGGCGGCTTTTTCTCTGCGCTGGGGAGAGTTGTATATCCCAAAAAGCGATGAGTGGTATCTGTTTGCAGCTGCGCCTGCTATCGCAGTGCCGATTTTTGTTAAGCTGGGTTTGTACCGTGCGATTATTCGCTACATGGAGGTTAGGGCCTTATGGATTATCATTCAGGCGACTACGCTTTATGCGCTGTTTTTTGCGTTTGTCTTGTATGAGTCCGGAATAAAGGGTGTTCCCCGAACGGTGTTGCCGCTAAACTGGTTAAATATGATGTTGCTGGTGGGTGGTAGCCGTTTTTTTGCGCGTTGGTGGTTAGGAGAGGTCTATTTAAACTTGGGCGGCGGCCGGGAAGCAAAAAGGCATAGCAAAAAAAATGTAGTGATTTATGGGGCTGGAAACGCCGGCGTACAATTGGCTTCGGCATTAAATTATGGACGTGAATTCAGGCCGGTTGCTTTCATTGATGATGATATACGCTTGCATAAACAAAAGGTTAACGGTCTCCGGATTTACCCGCTCAGTTCCTTGAGGTACTTGATAGAAAGACACCAGGTTTCAGATGTTCTGCTGGCTATGCCCTCGGCTAACCGGGCGCGTAAAGGTGCAATTATCGATTTGCTAGAGCCTTTTGCTGTTCACGTGATGTCTATGCCCGGGCTGTCTGACATCGCCCAAGGTAAAGTTACTGTCGATGCGCTGCAGGAGGTTGATATTACCGATCTTTTAGGTCGTGACGCTGTGGCTCCGGATCAATCACTGTTGCGCGCCAATATTGAAGGCAAGGTGGTGATGGTGACTGGGGCAGGAGGGTCTATTGGCTCCGAGCTTTGTCGGCAAATTATCCGGTTGCAGCCGAATTCACTGATTCTCTTTGAAATGAGCGAATTTGCACTTTATGCCATTGAAAAAGAGTTACTGCTTTTATTATCGAAGATAGAAAACTCTAAAGACATAACGCTCATTCCTGTGTTGGGGTCAGTTAGCAACGCTAACCGATGCGAAAAGATATGCAAGACGTTCGGTGTGCAAACAATCTATCATGCGGCGGCATATAAGCATGTGCCGATGGTTGAAAAAAATCCGGGCGAAGCGATTTGGAACAATATTTTTGGAACTCTACATACGGCGCAAGCAGCGATTAACTCAGGCGTTGAGACGTTTGTACTGATTTCAACGGATAAAGCCGTTAGACCAACCAATACCATGGGTGCGACCAAGCGTTTTGCTGAATTGATTTTGCAGGCGCTGAGTTTAAACACTGCCAATAATTCCACTCGTTTTACCATGGTGCGCTTTGGTAACGTATTGGGCTCCTCTGGATCCGTAGTTCCGCTGTTTAAAGAGCAAATCGCTAGAGGCGGACCGGTGACCGTGACCGACGAAAGAATCATTCGTTATTTCATGACTATACCTGAAGCATCTCAGCTGGTTATTCAGGCGGGAGCAATGGGCTTGGGCGGCGATGTATTTGTGCTGGATATGGGAGAGCCTATTCATATTGTTGATTTGGCGAAGAGAATGATCCATTTGAGCGGTTTGGAAATCAAGGATTCTGAACATCCCGATGGCGATATCGAGATTAGTTTTACCGGCTTAAGACCTGGAGAAAAACTGTATGAAGAGCTTTTAATTGGCGATAATGTTTCAAAAACCAATCATGCACGCATAATGCGTGCGCAAGAGCACGTTATTCCCTGGATCGAGTTGGAGAAAATGCTGGGGACATTGGAGCAAGCAACAAAGAATGACGATTTCGAGCGGATTAGAGAGATCTTGACCGATGCTGTTGCCGGTTTCATACCGCAATGTGAAATTGAAGATTTGTTATGGAAAGAAGATAGGCGACATGTTACGGATAAGACACTAGCATGAATGTTGTCGTGAAGGTCGGAAAATATGTGATAAGGGACTTTTCATAACCATGGCAAGCGCATCTTATTTATCTTAACGTGACGGTTCCTTAGACGATTATTTTTAGGCGAGTTGTAAATGGATAAATTAACCAGCATGAATGTTTTTGTTCGCGTGGCCAAGGCCGGAAGCTTTGCTGGCGGCGCGCGTGATCTGGATATTTCCAGGGCCATGGCAACCAAGCATATTATGCATCTTGAAGGTGTGCTGGGCACGCGGTTATTCAACCGCACTACGCGCAGTTTAAGCCTGACAGATGTGGGGGCATCCTATCTGGAACGATGCCAGCAAGTCTTGCTCGAGGTTGAGGAAATGGAAGCTGCGGTAACGCATCTGCAGACTGAGCCCAGGGGGATTCTGAGAATCAGTGCGCCGCCGGTGATTGGTTCGACGCATATCGCTCGTGCGGTGTCCGAGTTTTTGAAATTATATCCCGATTTAACCATCGAGATGATCATACAGAGCAGTCCCGGCGATTTAATTGATGAAGGGATTGATGTCGCTATTTTTTTAGGGGCATTGGATGATACCAGCATGTTTGCCCGAAAATTAGCCAGTTCGTCATTGGTTGTTTGCGGGTCGCCGGAATATTTTGAGAAATATGGCATTCCCGAGACGCCTGAAGATTTGGAAAACCATAGTTGCCTGGTTAATTGGGCTATTGCGCCAAGGAATAAATGGCTTTTCAAAGGCGAAGCCGGTTATACCGGAATTAATGTTTCCGGAAGAATGCAGGCAAATGTTGCAGACCCGATACGAATTGCTGCAATTAATGGCTTGGGGCTGGTTATGTTGCCAACTTATATCGTAGGTAGGGATATCGAAAAAGGTAAGCTGAAAGTCGTTTTGGAAAATTACACTTCGCCGCCTTTAGATGTCCATGCGGTATATCCGCATCGAAAGTATTTGTCAGCTAAGGTCAAAAGATTCATGGACTTTTTGCAGGAATGGCTGGAATATCGGGTTAGTCTGCCGGGAACTGAATAAAAAGACTGGCTGGTAGTGTATTTTGTGATGGCTGCCAAATAATTTTGTCTGCGCCAATGGAATATCCTATAACTGACGCGAGTCCGGCAAAGCTTGTTCACATCCTTGCCCACGTCCCTGTAGACAAGGGCAAAACATCAATATTCGTCAAGAAAAAAATTTATCCGTCCTGGTTGTGATAAAATTAGTTTTAATAGCATTGGTTAGCCGATTTCTTGACCGTGGCTTAGGGGATGAGATAATAGGCATTTATAAACCGGACAGATTACTGTTTTATCGGCGTTTTATGCAAGAAAAAGCAGGAGCTTAGGATGAGCTGTAGGTAACGACGCTCACCGGTTTCACGTTGATACGTTTCGTGCCTAGTACAATTTAGTCGGCCCGATGCAGAAAGTGTGGAGCGCAAAAACGCGCACATAGAGATTACACGATGATAGAAAATTTGGATCCGCAACAGGCATGGGATTTGTTACAAAATAATGCTGATGCCGTATTAGTGGATGTAAGAACAAAAGTTGAACATTCCTTTGTAGGCCACCCTCCTGGTGCAATATCAATTCCCTGGAAGGAATCGCCTGATTGGCAAGTTAATCCACAGTTTGTCGCCGACGTTAAAAAAAGCGTACCCAATCGCAATGCGCCGGTTTTATTGCTTTGCCGTAGCGGCCAACGGTCTCTGGATGCGGCAAAAGCGTTGGAAGACGTCGGATATCAATTACTTATTAATATTGTTGACGGTTTTGAAGGCGCCTTGGATGAACATAAGCATCGGGGCAATCTTGGCGGCTGGCGCTTTCAGGGCTTGCCGTGGGAGCAGAGCTAATCTTATATCTATAATTGGACCAAGCGGGAGCGTCCAACAAAATCTAAACAGCAGTCATGACGGCATGTCGTCCTTTCTTCCCCCCGCAATTAACTCATTAGAGTGCTTTAGCACTCATCATGCTTAAAAATGCGCGCGGCGCATCTACATTTATTATTTAAACCTTAGAGTACATACAAGTGATCGAAAAATTAAGAAATATTGCAATTATTGCCCACGTTGACCATGGTAAAACCACCCTGGTTGACAAATTATTGCAACAGTCCGGCACGTTTGCCGCTCATACGAAAGTGACTGAGCGCATTATGGACTCTAACGATATTGAAAAAGAACGCGGCATCACCATTCTGGCCAAGAATACGGCGCTGGATTGGAACGGCTACCATATCAATATCGTGGACACCCCGGGCCACGCCGATTTTGGCGGCGAAGTGGAGCGGGTCTTGTCGATGGTTGATTCGGTATTGTTATTGGTCGATGCTGTGGACGGCCCGATGCCGCAAACCCGATTTGTGACCCAAAAAGCGTTTGCTTTGGGCCTGAAACCGATCGTGGTTATCAATAAAATTGACCGGCCGGGTGCGCGCCCGGACTGGGTTGTCGATCAAACTTTCGATTTATTCGACCGCTTGGGCGCAACTGATGAACAATTGGATTTTCCTATTGTCTATGCCTCAGCAATTAATGGCTATGCCGGATTGGAACATAGCATTACCGACGGCGATATGACGCCGTTATTTGAAACGATTGTTTCCAAAGTTAGCCCTCCGGCAGTTGATATGGACGGTCCTTTTCAAATGCAGGTGACCAGCCTGGATTACAACACTTATACCGGCGTTATCGGTATCGGACGGATTCAGCGCGGCACCGTAAAACCTAATATGCCGTTGACTATTGTTAGTCGGGAAGGCATTGAGCGTAAAGGCCGTATGCTGCAAGTTTACGGTTTCCATGGTCTGGATCGCGTTGAAGTTCAAGAGGCCCGTGCCGGCGATATTATTGCTTTTGCCGGTATTGAGAAATTGGAAATATCGGATACGATCTGCCATCCCGATGCCGTGGAAGCTTTGCCGCCGCTGACGGTTGATGAGCCGACCGTATCGATGACTTTCATGGTCAATAACTCGCCGTTTGCAGGGAAAGAAGGCAAGTTTGTCACTACGCGTCAAATTCGCGACCGGCTGGACAAAGAATTGCAGCATAACGTTGCGCTAAAAGTCGAAGACACAGCAGATCCGGACAAATTCATCGTATCGGGCCGCGGTGAGCTGCATTTATCGGTTTTGATTGAAAACATGCGCCGCGAAGGCTTTGAAATGGGGGTGTCACGTCCTGAAGTTATTGTCAAAGAAATTGACGGGGTAAAGTGCGAGCCTTATGAAATGGTCACCATCGAAGTGGAAGAAATTCACCAAGGTGCGATCATGGAGAAACTGGGTGAACGCAAAGGTGATTTAACCAACATGATACCTGACGGCAAGGGCCGTATTCGATTGGAATACATGATGCCGTCACGCGGCCTGATTGGTTTTCAAACCGAATTTATGACCGCCACTTCCGGTTCCGGCTTGCTGTACCATGTGTTCGATCATTACGGTCCGATGAAAGCGGGTGATGTAGGAAACCGTCAACGCGGCGTGATGATTTCAATGGTTGCCGGCAAAGCCGTTACCTATTCATTGCATCCGTTGCAAGAACGTGGCGATTTATTGTTAGTCAACGGCGATGAAGTTTACGAAGGGATGTTGGTAGGCTTGCATTCACGCTCTAATGATTTAACGGTTAACCCAACTAAGCCTAAACCGCTGACTAATATGCGCGCATCAGGTTCGGATGAGAACTTGGTGTTGGCAAGAATTCAAAAAATGACTCTGGAGCAAGCATTGGAATTTATTGCTGAAGATGAATTGGTTGAAGTTACGCCAAAATCGATACGTTTACGTAAGAAGCTGTTAACAGAAAATGAGCGTAAGAGATCATCAAAAGGATAAAGCAACGATATAGCGTTGTTGCGTTGACGCGCCTGATCGGGCGCGCCAACGCTTACTCTTTACAGTAAAAACGGAGCCGTTTAGCTCCTCTGCCTTTGATTGCAAAGGTAGTGCCGTTATACTATTCAGCATGGGTTCTTCATGCAAATCCAATTCAAATCCAACATCTATTAGGTTTTTCGGCCTAACTGTTCAAAAGCTATTGTATTTCCGTTCCTGCACACAAAATGGTTTGAGTGCACTCATGATGAGCCAATCGGCATGGTTGTATAATCGCTTGAAACTATATGCATAAGGTATCTTATATGAATCGTTACGATGATCGAGTTAAGGGAAAAACAGTTGGTGCAAGAAGGATCTTGGCGGCAATTATTTTGATTGCTTTGGGGGCAGGGGGATGGTTTTACTCCAGGCATCTGCAAAACCATGCTCCAACAGAACCTGAGACGTTAACTTTGGCGCTTCCTTCTGAGAAGGCTGTTGACCCGCTATCGGCCAGTGAGGCGATAGACGGAGTGGCAACGCCAGAAGCCGCGCCTGGAGCGTCTAATGCAATCATGGAGCTGCATCAGGATACTTCGTTTATTCTGCCTGATCTTGACCATAGCGATACGCTGCTGAGAGAAGAAGTGTCTGGAGTTTCTCCAGCGCTTGCCGAATGGTTGAAAGCTGACCAGCTGATTAGAAAATATGTTGTTCTTGTCAACGATTTTTCTCAGGGTTTACGCCTTGAAAAGCATTTGCGTTTTCTTGAGCCGGATCAGCCGTTTGCAGTCGACCAGGATGATGGGAAACTATTTATAGCCGGTAAAAGCTATCAGCGTTATGACCGGCTGGCCGCGGCAATCAATGCGCTGGATGTACAGGCAACACTATCAGTATATAAAAAGTTCAGGCCGTTATTGTTACAGGTTTTTAGGGAGTTTAGTTATCCGGATGAGTACGGCCTGGAAGATATTTTCACTAAAGCGGCGGCAATAATTCTTGCAGCGCCTGTCAAGGACGGGCAGATCGCAGTGGAAAGGCATGCGGTACATTATAGATTTGCCGATCAACAACTTGAGGCATTAAATCCGGTACACAAACAGATGTTGCGCATGGGGCCTGATAACACCCGGATTATCCAGAATAAATTGCGGTTGCTTGTTGAGGGTTTGGTTAATCTGAAAGAGTAAGCTGGGTTGAGTGGGGGGCGTCGTCAGCCAAGTCGCCGATACGACAAGGCTGAAATTCATGTAGGAAAACAGCGAAGAGTGCTTTAAATGGGAAGCAATTGTCGATGACTGGCTGAGATGGCGGAGACTACGCTCCAGGGGTAGAAGATGTTTTCAGGGTTTACCGTGTGCCAAACACTACAATGGTTTTGCCGTGTGCGCTAATCAGTTTTTTGCTTTCCAACTCTTTTAGAACGCGCCCGGCCATTTCTCTGGAGCAGCTGACCATGCGGCCGATTTCTTGTCTGGAGATATGCAGCTGCATCCCGTCAGGATGCGTTATTGCCTCGGGACTTTTGCACAGATCGAGTAAGGTTCGGGCAATTCGCCCTTCAACATCCATAAACGCCAAGTCTTGTAAATTACGGCTCGTGTTTAATAGCCGTGCCGATAATTGTTCGCCAATCATAAAAAATATGTCATAGGCATGCGCCATGAGTTCTTTTTTCAAAATCTGCCGAAGTCGTTCGTAGCTTATTTCAGCCAAATGGCATTCACCACGTGTTTTAACACTCACACTTCGCGCTTCGGTTGTTCTAAAAATGCCAATTTCACCGATAAATTCATTTTTATTTAAGTAAGCGAGAATCAGTTCATGTCCTCCGTCGGGGTCTTCCACGCAAACACTCACCGACCCGTTTATGATAAAATACAACCGATCACCTATATCGCCAGGTCGAATGATAGTGGTCTTGGCTGGGTATTTTTTTATATGGCAAAAACGTAAGAAATGCTCCAGCGCTTCTTTATTGTGGTTTTCTTGGACTTTAAGTGTCATAGCAACAATTCAATTGTCATCCGTGCTGTAGTAAATCCGTAGACAATGCAGGATTTTAACAAAAAAATCAACATTGTTACTCTGGCAATAAGTGATTTTATGCTACTCTATGCGTCATTTTTAACCGGGAAAAAAAATGCAAGTA
>Ga0208882_1000194_pt1 | contig 33601 bp, 29 predicted proteins | sample LakWasMet14_LOW5_2_FD_183862 | JGI IMG/M metagenome (GOLD analysis project Ga0208882, IMG submission 183862) | Freshwater sediment methanotrophic microbial communities from Lake Washington under simulated oxygen tension - Sediment Metagenome... | ecosystem: Environmental > Aquatic > Freshwater >...
TTTCCTGCTCCGCGTCCCCGTCGTGCGCCCGCGCACCACCGAGACCACCGCCCTCGGCGCCGCCTTCCTCGCCGGCCTCGCCGTCGGCTTCTGGAAAAACCGGGCCGAGATCGCCGCGCTCTGGTCGGCCGACCGCACCTTCAAGCCCGCCGCTCCGGCCGCCGCCACCCGCCGCGCCCAAGCCGACTGGCACGCCGCCGTGGCGCGGGCGCGATCATCTGGCTGATAACCCGGTTGGCGACTTGATCCGCAACGGAAGTTCCTTGTATCAAAAGGGCATGCCGTGTTTTTCCAAAATTCACCTATGAGACTAATCGCGATAGTCGCCGGAATTCTTACAACGCTCGGAGTGCTTACCTGGGCCAATTGGCCGGTGGAAGAATTGCCCTCAGGCGTAAAAGCGGATCGAGTCGTGATCGAAAAGGGTGCCAGAACCCTTACCCTCCTGCGAGGCTCTGCGGTCATTCGACAATATCGCGTGTCCCTCGGGAGGGCACCCGTTGGCCCGAAAGAAAGAGAGGGAGACAAGAAAACCCCGGAAGGCATTTATCGAATCGTCGAGCACAAGCAGGCGAGCGCCTTTCACCGAGCCTTGCGCGTTTCTTATCCTGGCGAGGTCGACGTGGAACGCGCTCGTAAGATGAATGTTGATCCTGGATCGGACATCATGATTCACGGCATCCGCAATGGCTTGGGGGTACTCGGCCGGCTTCACCGGCTCGTCGATTGGACAGCGGGATGCATTGCTTTGACCGACGCCGAAATTGAGCAGATCTACGCAGCTGTTCCCGACGGTACGGTGGTTGAAATTCGCAAATAGTAACCATGCCTTGGTGCCGCCCGCTCGGAGCTTGTCGCCCCGCGCATCCGCGCCTCTACTCACGCCGCCGTCCCTCGCCCGGCCTCCACGGGTATCCTCCGCAAACACGCCTCCCGCCCTCCGCCATGAACACCTATACCCCAGAGATCGACACCCTCGCCACCGACTGGTTTCGCCGCTGCCGGGAAAGTCAGCGCGTGCACTACGAATACGGCAGCAGCCTCGAGAAACGAAACTACTGGCTGGGCGTGCCGACCATCATCCTCTCGACCGCCGTCGGCACCGCCGTGTTCGCCTCCATCGAATCCTCCACCGCGAGCGCCAAATACGGCCTCTGGTGCGGTCTGGTCAGCATGACCGCCGCCATTCTCGCCGCCTTGCAAACCTTTCTCAACCTGCCGGACCGCGCGGCCAAGCACAAGGCGGCCGGGGCCCGCTACGGGGCCATCCGCCGCCGCCTGGAGGTCCTGAAGACCATCCCTCCCGCCACGGCGGACGAAATGCGCGCGGAATTGGCCGAGATCAAGGACCAGATGGACTGCCTCGCCGCCGAGGCCCCCGGCATCCCTTCGTCGGTTAAGCAGAGAATTGATCGGGAAATGAAATCGACGGAGCATCTGCGCATCTTTCATTTGAAATCCAAAAGCGGCTAGGGCTCACGCGGCTCAGGCCGGCCCGGCCCGCCTGATGCAATCCAGTCACATGCCCAAGCGGTGCTTGCAGCACCCTTGGCTTCCGGCAATTCTGCCGAGGTAACACCGTCTGACGCATGAAAATTTCCCGAATCATCCCGGCCTTGCTGGCCCTCGTCCTCCTTAGCCCGGCTGCTTTCCCTCAAGACAGCTCCGAACTCGCCTCGCTTATGAGCAAGGCGCGCCGCGGCAACGGCATCGCCCAGTACAACCTGGGCCTCGCCTACGCGGAAGGCCGCGGCACCGCCGCCGATCCCTTGGAGGCTTTCGTCTGGCTCACCCTCGCCCGCGACAACGGCTCCCGGGGCCGCGCCCTCGACAATCTCCTGGCCTCCTTCGATCGGGACACCCTCGCCCTCGCCGAGAAACGTCTCAACGAACGCCGCATCGAACTCGGCCTGCGGCCCGAACCCACCACCCCGGAACCCGCCGCCGCCCGGGCGGAAAAAATCCCGGCCGCCTCGCCAACGACCCTCGTGCCCGTCGCCGCCGCGACCCCCGCCCCGGCGGCGCCTAAGCCCTCCGCCGGTCCCGACCTGAGCGCCCTCACGCGCCTCCAGGCCGAGCGCGACGCCCTGGCCGCCCGCACTACCGAGATGAATGCCGAGCTCGCCGCGCTCCGCGCCGAGCGGGATCGCGCCAGTCAAACCGTCGCCGCGCTCCAGACCGAATACGATCGCACCCGGCAGGCCCTCGTGGCTCTCCAAAACGCCCCGAAGCCCGCCCCCGATACCGCCGCGCTTGATCAGGTGACCCGCGAATTGCAAGCCGCCCAGGCCGAGTTGCAGTCCTCGCGCACCTTCGGCACCCAGGTCGAGGACAGCCTCAACCGCGTCAGCGAAGAAAAGAAGGCCCTCGCGACCACGCTCCAGCAGGCCGAGACCGCCCGCGACAGCTACGCCCGCGAATTCGCCGCCGTCAAAGCCCAGCTCGCCGCCCTCGAAGCCAAGGCCGCCCAACCCACTGCCCCCGCCTACCCCGACCTCTCAGCCCGCGTCGCTGAACTCTCCCAACAACTCGCCGCCGCCAAAAACGCCGCCCCGGCCTACCCCAATCTCGCAGGCAAGGTCGCCGAACTCGAAACCGCCCTCGCCGCCGCCCGCACAGCCCGGCCCGCCTATCCCGATCTGAGCGGCAAGGTCCGCGAGCTCGAGGCCAGCCTCGCCCAGGCAGAAAAATCCCTCGCCGCCAAACCGGCCTATCCCGATCTACGCCCCCGCGTGTCCGAACTTGAGTCCGCCCTCGCCGCCGCCAAGAACGCCGCGCCCGCCTATCCTAACCTGACGGGCAAAGTCGCCGAGTTGGAGGCCGCTCTCGTGGCCGCCAAGCACGCTACGCCCGCCTATCCCGACTTGTCGGCCAAGGTCGCCGAACTCGAAAGCAAACTCGCCGCCAAGCCCGCCGCGCCGGCGTATCCCGACCTCACCGGAAAAGTGAAGGAGCTGGAAGCGGCCGTCGCCGCCCTCACCGCCGACGCCGCCTTGCGCCAGCGCGAGACATCCTCGCTCGCGGAGGCCCGGGCGGACGCCGAGAAATCCCGCGACGCCCTCGCTAAGCAGTTTGATGAATTCAAGAGCTCGACCGCTCCCGCCCTGCGCGAACGCACCAACCTGCAGGCGAGCGTGAAACTGCTGGAATCCGACAAGGCTTCCCTCCGCCGCCAGGCCGAGACCGCCGGTAACGAAGCCGCCCAGCTCCGCTCGCAGGTGGCCGGCCTCAAGGAGCAACTCGCCGCCAAGCCCGCTGCGCCCAGCGTGCCCGACCTCTCCGGCCGCGTGACCGAGCTCGAACAGCAACTCGCGGCCGCCCGCAACGCCGCCCCCGCCTATCCCAATCTCGCCGACAAGGTCGCCGAACTCGAAAGCACCCTCGCCGCCACTGAGAAATCCCTCGCCGCCGCGAAAAACGCGAAGCCGGCGTACCCCGATCTCTCCGGTCGCGTGAGCGAACTCGAGCGGGACCTGCAGGGCGCCCAGGCCGTGAGCCAGCAGCTCCGCAACTCCATCCATGACCAGGAACAGAAGCTCGTGAGCATGGTCGAGAAGGCCGACAGCGAAACGAAGCGCAAACTGGCCGAAGCCACCGCCGCCGCCAACCAAGCCCGCACCGAGCTCGCCGCGCTCACGGCCGAGCGCGACCAAGCCACCAAGCAGCTGGCCGATCTCACCAAATCCGCGGAGACCACCCGGCGCGACCTCGCCTCAAGCCAGGCCTCCCTCGCCAAACTCAACGCCGAGCTGTCCGCCACCACGGCCGCCCGCACCACGGCCGAGCAACAGGTCGCCACCCTCACCAAGGCCAAGGAAGACGCGACCGCCGCGCTCGCCGCCGCCAAAAAAGCCGCCCCGGCCTATCCCAATCTGACCGGCAAGGTCGCCGAGCTGGAAGCCGCTCTCACGGCCGCCAAGAACGCTGCTCCGGCCTATCCCGACTTGTCGGCCAAGGTGAAGGAACTGGAGTCTGCCCTGGTCGCCGCCAAGAACACCAAGCCCGCCTACCCCGATCTTTCCGGCAAAGTCGCCGAGCTGGAGTCCCGGCTCACGGCCGCCCAGCCGGCTTACCCGAACCTGACCGGCAAGGTGGGCGAACTCGAAAAATCCCAGCGCTCGCTCGCCCGGGAACTCGATGCGACCAAGTCCGCCCTCGCCCAGGCCAACGACAAGCTCGCCGCCCAACCCGCCGCGCCCGCCTACCCGAATCTCAGCGGCAAGGTCGCCGAGCTCGAAGCCGCGCTCGCCGCCGCGAAGCAGGCGACCCCCGCTTATCCCGACCTCTCGGCCCAGGTCGCCTCACTCGAGGCTTCCCTCGCCGCCGCCCGGAAGTCCGCCCCGGCCTACCCCGATCTCAGCGCCCGCGTGCAGGAGCTCGAAGGCGCGCTCGCCACGGCCCAACAGAAAGCCGCTGCCGGCGAACAAGCCCGCACGGAAATCGCCAAGGAGTTCGAGGACCTCAAGAGCTCGACCGCCGCCGCCCAGCGCGAGCGCACCTCCCTTCAGGCGAGCGTCAAACTTCTCGAGTCCGACAAGGCTTCTCTCCGCCGCCAGGCCGAGACCTCCGGCAACGAGGCCACCCAGCTCCGCTCCCAGCTCGCCAGCCTGAAGGAGCAGCTGGCCGCCAAGCCCGCCGCGCCGACCTATCCCGATCTGTCCGGTCGCGTGGCCGAACTCGAACAGGCGCTCGCCGCCGCGCAAAAGGCGTCCCCGGCCTACCCGGATCTCTCCGGCAAGGTGGCTGAACTCGAATCCGCCCTCGCCGCCGCCCACAACGCCACGCCCGCCTACCCCGATCTGTCCAGCAAGGTCGCCTCCCTGAACGAGGAAAACACCACGCTGCGCGCGGACCGCGAACGCATGCAGAAGCTGCTCGCCGATTCCGGCAGCCAGTTGCGCGACGCCACCGCGAACGCCAGCCGCGTGCAGCAGCTTGAGGGTCAGCTCGCCGACCTCACCACGCAGCTCGGCGCCGCCCAGCGGGAAGCCGCCAACCTGGCCGCCGCCCGTGACGAGGCCGTTACCAACGTGAAGGGCCTGCAGGCCACGCTGATTGACCGCACGGAGTCCGACGCCCAGCGCGCCAAGCGCATCAGCGCGTTGGAAGGGGAAATCAGCCGCCTGCAGAGCTCGGTCGCCGCCAAGCCGGCCGCTCCCTCCTACCCTGATCTCTCCGCCAAGGTCGCCGAACTCGAGGCCCGCCTCGCCGCCAAGCCCGCGTATCCCGACCTTCGCTCCCGCGTGTCCGAACTCGAAGCGAGCCTCGCCGCCGCCAAGAAAGCGGCTCCGGCCTACCCCGATCTTTCCGGTCGCGTGAGCGAACTGGAATCGAAACTTGCCGACGCCGAGGCCCGTCGCCGCGCGCCCACCTACCCGAATCTCGCCGGCCGCGTCTCCGAACTGGAGGGCCTCCTCGCCGATGCCAAACGCCAGTTGTCCGACACCGAGGCCCGCCTCGCCCAGGCCGCCAGCCAGCCGGCTCCCGCCGTCGTCGAGGCCGCGCCGGCTCCCGACACCTCCGCCTTGGAAAAGCGCCTCGCCGAAACCGAGGATCGTCTGAGCACCGCCCTGCGGGGTTACGCCCTGCTGGAGAAGGAACGCGACGCCCTCGCCGCCCAGGCCACCCAGAGCAGCGAGTCCCTGGCCGGCGAGAAAAACGCCCTCACGGCCCGCCTCTCGGAAGCCGAGGCCCGCGCCGCCCAGGCCCAGGCCGAGGTCAAGAGCCTCTCCGAAAACCTCGCGGCCCTGCAACGCGCCAACAGCCAGACCGCCAGCGACGTTTCGTCCGTCCGCACCCTCGTGCAGCAGCTCCAGGGCGCCAACGCCGTCCTCGCCCAGGAAAATTATCAGCTCAAGAGCATCCTCTCCCGGACGAATGGCACCACGCCGCCCTCGGCCCCGCGGGCGCTGCCGACGGCCCCGGCGCCTGCTCCGCGCACCCACGTTGTCGCGAGCGGTGATTCCCTCTCCAAGCTTAGCCAGGAATACTACGGTACACCCAGTCGCTGGCAGGAGATCTACAACGCCAACCGCGAAAAGCTCGGCCCCAACGGCGTCCTGCGCATCGGCACCGAGCTGCGCATCCCGTAAGGCATCAATCCTTGTGGGAGCGAGCTTGCTCGCGACTCAGCGGCTTCCGAAAGGGAGAACGCGGCCTCTGGACGCGTTGATTGAATGCTTGCACGAGCGAACGCGTCCGGAGGGAAAACGGGCGTCGTCTAAGCGACGCCCCTACGTGGAGACTGTGCTGTAGGGGTGCCGCTTGACGGCACCCGGCTTGGGCGTGGCCGCAACCGAGTCAGGCCACAACCTCTCTTGCGGTTAAGTTTCGTCCCGACCGGAGCAAAAAACGCGTTTTCCGGTTTGGGTCCGCGCCGATCCGGCAAAGCCTCAGCCCCACGCCACCACCGCCGCGAGCGCGACGAGGGAGAGCAGCGTGCTCATCACCACGCTGCCCGCGGCGAGCTCACCATCGCCGCCCAGCTGCGTGGCCATCGTGTAGGAGGCCGCGGCCGTCGGGGTGGCGAGCATCACCAGCCCGACCTGCGTCTCCGCCGGACTCAGCCCGAGCAACCGGGCCAGAAACCAACCGCCCAGGGGCAACACGACGAGTTTGCCCACCGAGGCCGCGACGATCCGTCGCCGGTTGCCCGTCAACCGCGTGGCCGCCAGCGTGCCTCCGATGCAAATCAGGGCGAGCGGCAGCGACATCTTGCCCACCATGGCTACCGAATGGTCCAACCACGCCGGCAGCGGCCACTCGCGCCAGCCGTACACCGCGCCCAACGCACTCGACCAGATCAACGGGTTTCGCAGGATCTCGCGCACCACCCGCCCGGCCATGCCCTCGCCCGACGGGGCGTGGCTGGAAAGCAGGAGAATCACCGCCGCCGCATTGTAGAACGCCATGATCGGCGCCATGGAGAGCAACGCCGCCGTATAGAGCGGACCATGCGCCGCCGGCAGCAGCACCAGGATCGGCAGGGCGACGTAGGCGAGATTACCCCGGTAGGCCGCCTGTACAAAAGTCCCCAACGAGGCGCGCCCGATCCCCAGGTACCGGCCGGCCAGCAGGGCCAGACCGATCGTGCCGGCGGTCGCCCCGAGCACCATGACCATCAACGGCCCGGCCGGCGCCTCCTGGTGCGGCGCGGTGGCCAGACTGATGAACAGCAGGGCGGGCAGACCCAGCCAGTAAACAAGGCGGTTGGCTTCGCTGATGAATTCATCGCTCAACCACACGCGGCGGCGCAGCCACCACCCGAGGGCGATGACCAGAAAGACCGGCGCGAGCGTCTCGACAATCTGCATGGACCCGGCGAGCTTGCGCCCGGCGCGGACCGGCGCGACATCATTTTGTCCGGCGACGGCCCGCCGCTCCGCCGCCGGCGGTCACCGTCCACCGCGCGCCATGCCGGGATTGACTCGCCGACTTTCCAGCTTACGAATCGGCGCCCATGTCCCTCCCGACCCAGTTCACCGGCGTCACCGTCCAGACCAAGGCCAACCTCTATTTTGACGGCAAGGTCGTCAGCCACACCGTGCTGATGCCCGATGGCGCGAAGAAGACCCTCGGTCTCATCTACCCGGGCGCCTACCACTTCGGCACGGGCGCGCCGGAGCGCATGGAGATCGTCGCCGGCAGCTGCCTCGTGACGCTCGATGGCGATGTGGCGATCAAGGAATATCCCACGGGTTCCTTTTTCGACGTCCCCGGCAAGAGCGGCTTCACCATCGAGGTGAAGACCGGCATCTGCGAATACATCTGCTCGTTCCTGTAAGGACGAAACAGGACTGGCGGGCGGGCGCCGTCTGACTACGCTGTCCCTGCATGGGATCCCTCATACGGCTGCTCTGGCTGGGTGCACTCACCTCGACCGTCCTGATATCGGCGGTGGAGAAGCTGGCTGACGGCGTCTACGCGCAGTTCGACACACCCCGGGGCTCGTTCACGGTCGAGCTCGACATCGCGCGCGCCCCGATGACCGCCGCGCATTTTGTCGGTCTCGCCGAGGGCCGCATCGCGGCGCGGGACGGCCAGCCCTACTACACCGGCCTGAAATGGTACCGCGTGGTCCCCGGTTTTGTCATCCAGAGCGGCAACCCCAATTATCCGGAGGAAGGCGCCGCCGGACCGGCGTTTCCCGACGAGTTCGTGCCCGGCCTGCACCACGCATCCGCCGGCGTGCTCTCCATGGCCAACCACGGGCCCGACACCAACGGCGGCGAATTCTTCCTCACGCTCGGTGACCAGACGCGGCTCAACTACCTGCACAGCGTCTTCGGCCACGTCTTCCTCGGCCGGGAGGTCCTCCCGAAGATCCAGGCCGGCGATCCGCTCAGCATCAGGATCCTTCGCATCGGAAAAGCCGGCCAGGCCTTCCAAGCCGATGAAGCCACGTTTCAGGCGTTGGCCGCACGCGCCGCGAAATACGCCGGTGCCGACGAGCCCGGCCCGACCGCCCATTTCGATGATCCCGCCGGCCTGCTGCCGGTTGCGCCGCCGCGGGCCCGGGCCTTCAACTTCAAACTCGCCAACTACGAGCGCGCCACCGGATTGAAAATCATGGCGCGCTTCTTCGCGCAGCCACCGCCGGCCGCCGAGGACGAAGTCGCGGGCGCGTACATGCGCCAGCTCGCCCAAAAGCTCGGCGTCGCGCGCACCGGCGTGCTGGTCGCCTTCTTCGCCCCCGATGACTGGCGCATCTGGTTTGGCGACGACGTGGTGCCGGCCTTTCTGGGCCGCCCGGTCTCACCCGACGACCTCCGCGAGGGCGGCGCCTTGCACGACGCGAAGGAGGCTCTCGTCGAGGCCGCGCTCAAGCGGGGCGATGAGGCCTTCGCCGCCGAACAGAAAGCCGCCCCGCCCGGGCCACCGCTCCCCCCGGCCCACCACCTGAAACTCCAGACCGACGCCCTCCTCGACGCCCTGCTCCTGCGTCTCGAGCCGCGCCGCCCTTCCTCCCTCCCATGACCCAGACCCGCGTACTCCTGCTCTTCGGCCTGCTGCTCGCGTTCATCGCGTTTCAAGCCCGCACCGGCATCTTCCGGCGCGCCAATCCCGGCGAACCGGCAAACAAATACATGCGCCAGGTCATGGAGAACCCCCAGCTCTCCGAGGAAGACGCGGCCATCATGCGCGAGCGCTACGGCACGGCCCACGTCAACCCGTCCGGCCTGCGCTACATCGTGCGCGCCCCCGGCGAGGGCCCGACGCCGGCGCTCGGCGCCGAGGTCGTCGCGCAATACGAGGGCTTCCTGCTCGACGGCACGAAATTCGACAGCTCGATCGACCGCGGCAAACCCTTCGTCTTCCGCGTCGGCACCGGCCGCGTCATCGCGGGTTGGGACGAGGCTTTCCACACCATGAAGAAGGGCGAGAAACGCACGCTCCTCATCCCCTGGTGGCTGGGTTACGGCGCCAGTGGAAAGGACAGCATCCCGGGCAAAGCCACCCTGCGCTTCGAGGTCGAACTGCTCGACATCCGCTGAGCCGGTATCAAGGCGGCAGCATTGCGGGAGCGAGCTTGCTCGCGACCATGCACGCGCTGAGTCGCGAGCAAGCTCGCTCCCACAAAAACTTCATTCTCTCGACCCCGAGAGACACTCCGGGACCATGATTTCCCCGTCACAGCGATCCTGCTCAGAAGCTGGCCCGAAGCATTCACGCATGTGATGAGTGAAGTGCCGTAGCCAAGGACCTCAAACTCGCGACGACTCGCGCCAGTCGTGTCTCCGGCGGCATCGCCCGGCATCTCCGATTCGCGCCGGCCGATCGCTGCATGCCGCGGCCAACATTCGGCCCGGAGTGTTGTGTTGCCAGAGCCCCGATCAGCGATAGCATGTCGGTAACACCCAACCGTACCATGACGACCACGACTTCTTGGTTGGAGGAAATGTGCGGCACTGCGTTCATGCCCCACGGGCAATGCTATCTCTGGGATCCCAACCTGCTCTGGCTGCATGGCGTCTCTGACAGCCTCATCGCTCTCGCCTACTTTTCGATACCGATCGCCCTGCTCTACATGCTGCGCAAGCGGCGCGATCTGCCCTTCCCGGGCATCATCATGCTTTTTGGCGCCTTCATCATCGCCTGCGGCCTGACCCATGTGCTCGAGGTGGTCACCCTGTGGCATCCTTACTACTGGCTCACCGGATCCGTGAAGGGCCTGACCGCCCTCGTGTCCCTCGCCACCGTGGTCGCGCTCGTCCGCATCATGCCGGCCGCCTTGCTTCTGCCCAGTGCGCAGGAACTGAAGGAGTACAACCTCGCCCTCGAGGAAAAGGTCCGCGTACGCACGGACGACCTCACCCGCAGCAACGACGAGTTGCGCCATGAGATCACCCAGCGCCAGCAGGCGGAGCTGGAGGTGAAGCGACTCAACGCGGTCCTGGAGCATCAGCTGGAGGAGATGAAAACCCTGGTCGATCTGCTGCCCGTGGGCGTCGGCATCGCCAAGGATGCCACCGGCCAGGACATTCAGGGCAACCGGGCTTTGTCCCGGATGCTCGGCCTGCCGGAACACGTCAATACGTCCCTCTCCGCCCCGGCAGGCAAGGCGCCCGTCAACTTCAAGGTGTTCGCATACGGCAAGGAGCTTACCCCCGCGGAACTGCCCATCCAGCGCTGCCTGCGGGAAAACGCGCCGGTGCTCGGTCTGGAAGAAGTGATCGAGCGGTCGGATGGCGTGAGGATCGTGGCGCTGGCCAACGCCGTGCCCGTGCACGATGAGGAAGGAAATTGCCGGGGCTGCGTTGCCACGTTCCAGGACATCACGTCGCTGCGGGAGATGGAAGCGCGCCGCCGCGAGATGGATCACAAGCTGCTGGACACCCAGAAACTCGAAAGCCTCGGAGTCATGGCCGGCGGCATCGCCCACGATTTCAACAATCTCCTCACCGGCATCCTCGGCAACGCCAGCCTCGCCCGCATGGAACTGTCCCCGGGATCCGCGCTGAAACCCCACCTCGAACAGATCGAGCAGGCCACGCGCCGCGCCGCCGACCTGTGCCAGCAGATGCTCGCCTACTCCGGTCGCGGCCGCTTCGTCGTGCAGACCCTCGACCTGAACGAGCTGATCAAGGACACGACCCATCTGCTTAACATATCCATCAGCAAGAACTGTGTCCTGCGGTTCAACCTCGCCGACACCCTGCCGCCCGTCACCGCCGACGCCACGCAGATGCGGCAGATCATCATGAACCTGGTCATCAACGCCTCCGAGGCGATCGGTGAGCGCAGCGGCGTCATCGCCATCGCCAGCGGCGCGTTGCAGGTCGACGCCGAATACCTCGACACCCTGACCGGCTCCGACAACATCACTCCCGGCAAATACGCTTACATCGAGATCAGCGACAACGGCGCCGGCATGGATGCGACCACCATCAAGAAGATCTTCGATCCGTTCTTCACCACCAAGTTCACCGGCCGCGGCCTCGGCCTGGCTGCAGTGCTTGGCATCGTCCGCGGACACAAGGGTGCGCTCAAGGTCTACAGCGAGCCCGGCAAAGGCACGACCTTCAAGCTGCTGTTGCCCGTCGCCAAGGAGGCCGCGGCCGCACCCGCCGCTTCAGTCGCTCCCGAAATGGATTGGCGGGGCCAGGGCACCGTCCTGGTCGTCGACGACGAGGATTCTGTCCGTCTGGTGGCCTCGCGGCTCCTGGCGAAACTCGGGTTTGAAACCGTGACCGCGACCGACGGCCGCGATGCTCTCGAGAAATTCCGCGAGCAACCGGCCCGCTTTGCCCTTGTCCTGCTCGACCTCACCATGCCCCGGCTGGATGGCGAGGAGACCTTCCGGCAACTGCGCCACCTGCACCCAGGTGTGCGGGTCGTGCTGATGAGCGGCTTCAGTCACCACGAGGCGTTGAACCGCTTCGCCGGCAAGGGACTCGCGGGCTTCATCCAGAAACCCTTCGAGGTGGCCGCCATGATCAAGACCCTGCGCGAAGTGATCCTGAAGACCTGACGGCCGGAGTCGTCGGCCGCACCGGTCCGCTGCCGGACTACAACCCCAGCAGCGAGCCGCTGCGCTTGAGCCACCGCTCCGCCTCGCGCCAATCCGGACACACCTCTCCCACCCGGGCCCAGAAGCGGTCAGAGTGATTCATTTCGCACAGATGCATCAGCTCGTGATAAATGATGTAGTCGCGCACGCGGTCGGGGGCCTGGATCAGCCGCCAGTTGAGCGAGATCGTGCCTCCGGCCGAGCAGGAGCCCCAGCGCGAACGCTGGTTGCGCACGCTCACCTGCTTCATGTCCATGCCCGTCTCGGCCGCCAGCTCCCAGGCCCGCGCGGGCAACTCGATCTTGGCCCGGCGCGCGAAGCCCGCTTCCAGCCGCGACCGCAGATCGCCCGTCAGCGACGGCACGGGAAACACGTCGGCCGCCAGACACACCGACGGACGCTCGCCGGCGGACGCCACACGGATCTCCGTCATCTCCCCGCGCCAGAGCACCGCCGTGCCCACGTGCCAGATTTCCGCCGGACGCGGCCGGCGCGCCTGCCGCGCCTTGGCGCGCTCCAGCCAATCCAGATGCTGGGCGACAAATTCCCGCGCGCCGCTCTCCGTGCCGCGGGGAGGAATTGTGACCACGGCCTGGCCATCCTTGCGCAGGGTCAGCCGATAATTTCTCGCCCGATCGCGGCGGATCAGGACCAAGCCGTGCGCAACATCGTCAGACTCGATGACACCAGAGGCGGGCATGGTCCGTTATTTTCTCCCGAGGTTTTCGCTGAAGCGCCGGTCCGCGGAGGTGTCGGCCCAAACGCAGAAGATTGTACGTATTTCTACGCACGCGGCGCGATTGGGAGTTACCTGCTTCAGTGATTGGACTTTTTTCATCCGGTCTGTTTGTTCCCTGTCCTGGCCCGCGGTGCAAATTGTTTTATCTCAGAAGGCTTGCGGCGAACACCGGACTATATCTACTCTCTTCCACCCTTTTCCCGCTGATGATCGGATCCAACCACCACGCCTCCTCTCGCCGCAGCCAGCGGGCGTTCACCTTGGTTGAGGTGATGGTGGTGATCGTGATCATCGGATTTTTGGCCGCAGCCGGGCTGCCGGGTTACCGCCACCTGACCATGCGCTCCAAGGTCACGGCGTTGGAGAATGATTTGCGCCAGTTCTCCACCGCGATCCAGACCTACACCCTGCAAAACGGCCACTGGCCCGCCAACGGTGATCCGCAGGTGGCCCCGCCCGAGATCGCGGCGGCCCTGTCGGCCAATTTCACCCGCCCGTCCCCCATCGGCGGCGTCTACAAATGGAATTTTGACGTGCCCGCCGACGGCGTCACCGCCAAGGCCGCGATCGTGGTGCAAACCAGCGCCGGCAACGTCATCAGTGACGACGAAGAGCTTTTCCTGATGGTTGACCGCCAGATGGACGACGGCGTCCTCGAAACCGGCCACGTCCAGGTGGGTTCAACGAATTCGTTGGTGTTCATCATCGAAAAATGAGCGCCCCGTACCGCATTTCCCTGCTCCACCTGACCGCCGATGCCTCGGCGATCGCCCCGGCGTCCGAGCGCCTGGAGCACGGCAGCCACGAGCTGGCTGAAGTCATCCGCCTCGCCGGCCGCCTGCAGCAGCTCGACACGGCGGACAACGCCGGCACCGAGCCCGGCCTGCTGATCCACCGCGGCGAAAAGGGCTATCGCATCGCGATCCACCAAGGCCGCCTCCGCGTACACAAGAGCATCTCGCTCTACGATGACTTCTGGACCGTCGACACCGCGGCCGACCTGGCCAGCCTCCCTCCGTTTCAGGCGGTCCTCAGCTCGAGCACTTCAAAGCCACCCCTGCGCCCCCGCGCCGCCGCCAAGACCAGCAGCCCGCTCCGCGCCGCGGCCGAGGTGATCGGCTTGTTTGCCGTCGCGGTGGTGCTCGTTGCCGTCGGCCTGCGTTACGGCCTGCCCCAGAAACGCCTCAGCGATGTCCCCGCGGATGTCACCCTCATCAATTCTCCCGAGGAACAGGCCGCCGTGTTCTCCACCGTGGCCGGCAGCTATGCGACGGGGCAAACCCCCGGCAACAGCCTCGTGGTCATCCAACCCGACGGCCGGGTCAGCCTCGGCTCCATCGGCAAGGACGGCAAGGCCACTGCGCCGCGCATCCAGGAACAGGCCCGCGCCGGCCGCCGCGGCAGCATCGCCTGCATCATCACTTCCTTCGGCATCATCGCCGGCACCGAACCGCCCGAGGCCATCAACGTCGGCCGCTTCCAGTACCGCAAAGCCAAGAACGTCCAGTAACGGACGCTCAGCCCGCTAGGGTTGGATCATCGGCCATCACGCCCAGCCGGGCTCATGTAGCCCAAACGCAAAAACGCGTTTTGCTCCAGCCGGGAAGAAACAAGCCGGTAAGGATTTCTTGTAGGGGCGGCGCTTGTCGCCGCCCGCGGGCGTCCACCAGGGACGCCCCTACAGCTCGGACCTATGAGTCCGTCTCCATTATTGAGGATTACGCAAAGAAGAGACACACCCCGTCGCTTCGCGCCAACCCTCTTCCTAGAGGGGACCCGATCAACTGGTCCGTAAATCCCCTCTAGGAAGAGGGCCGAGGCCGTGAGCTCAGCCGAACGGGTGCCCGCCAGGGCGGGGTGTGTGGGGGAGCATCGCAATCAGGCAGTGGCCGGTGTCACTTGTTAACGTGAGTCTCAAAAGGGGTGGTAGTCCACTTCGTGTATTTGGTGTGTTTCGTGGTGGCCACTGATTGAACCTGAATTCCGCAGAAGGATTGGCCACATCCTGTGGCGCCATGCTTGGCGCCCGGGACCAGTCGCCCAGCGTACGCTGTGGCTGGAAAGCACAAAAAATACAAAAGCAGAAAGATGGGGCAGATTGATCGTCTGAAAGACATTCACTTCGCAGGTGATTCGACTTCTGGGTGGAATTGATGGATCTCCTCTCCGCGCTCTCTGCGACCTCTGTGTTTCAACTGCGCTTTTTAGATTGAATGGTTCTAGGCCCCTTTCAAGTGGCGCATTGATTCGCGAGAATCCGTGTCATTCATGTTCCAGACCCGAGGTACTGGGCCTCACAGCACTTCGCGCACCCACTCCGGCTGACGCTCCGGTAGCACCGTCAGCCAGGCGAATCCCGCCTGCGAGCCCTGCCGGGGACCGTTGATGCAACCCGGATTCAGCCAGCGCACTCCGCCGGCGTCCGTCTCGTCCCGCGGCACATGCGTGTGACCGTGCAGGACGAACTCCACGCCCGCGGGCGCGCGCAGCGGGGGGATATGAACGAGATGAAAGCGCCAGCCCGCGCGCTTCAGGGTCAGGTGCGTCGGCCAGAGGTTGTGCCACTCGTTGTTGCCGAGCACCGCCTGCATCGGGATATCGAGCCGGGCAAACTCCGCAAACGTGGCGGGATCGCACACATCGCCGAGGTGCCAGATCTCATCAGCCTCGGTCAACCGCGCCAACAGACCGGCCGGCACGTAGTCGTGGGTGTCGGAAATGACGGCGATCCGCGTCACTTGTGAACCGGGGCTGGGTTCAGCCGCACGTAGTCGGCCTCGCGCAGGCGGGCCTCGCTCCGGCCGGCCAGCAGCTGCCACCACACCCGGGCGTTGGCCGCCACCACGATCAGCACCAGCACCAGAAACGTGCCGGTCACCACGGCATCCACGTGGTTGTTGAACACCTGCGTGCGCCAGACCGCGAGTTCCGCGTCCGTGCCGCCCGCGACGATCTTGGCCTTGATGCCCCGCGCGAGGGCGAGGAAGCCGACCGGCGCCGGGCTGAAGATCTTCATCCACCCGGCCGTCATCGTCACCGCCATCAACCAGGCCAGCGGGCCGACCGTCACCCACACATACCGCACGCGACCCATCTTGATCAGCACGGTCGTGCCGAGCGCCAGGGCGATCACCGCCAGCAGCTGGTTGGCGACGCCGAAGATCGGCCAGAGGGAATTGATGCCGCCCAGCGGATCCACCACCCCTTGGTAGAGAAACCAGCCCCACGCGCCGACAAACAGCAGGGTCGCCACCGTGTTGCCCACCCAGGATCGCGTGTCGCCCAGCGTCCGGGACAACATGCCCAGCAGATCCTGCATGAGGAAACGCCCCACCCGCGTGCCCGCGTCGATGGTCGTCAGGATAAACAAGGCCTCGAACATGATCGCAAAATGGTACCAAAGCGCCAGCGCCCCGGTGCTGATCTCGCCGGCCGGGGCCGACACCGCGGCTGCGCGAGGCGTGAACACCCCGGCAAACATCTGGGCCATGCCCACCGCAAAGGTCGGCGCGCCGCCCGTGCGGCCCACCATGGTTTTCTCACCCACGCTGGCGGCGAGCTCCTCCATCTGCCCGGTCGTCACGGGAAAGCCCAACGCGCTCACCTTCGCCGTCACGGCGGCCGGGTCACCCTTCATGTTGATGGCGAAATATTCCCCCGGCTCCATCGCACAGGCGGCGATCAACGCCATGAGCCCGACCACCATTTCCGTAACCATCGCCCCGTAGCCCACCGTGCGGATGTGGCTCTCGCGCATCAGCAGCTTCGGCGTCGTGCCCGAGGCAATCAGGGCATGGAATCCCGACACCGCCGCGCACGCGATGGTGATGAAGACAAAGGGGAACAGCGGTCCCGCCACCACCGGGCCCGTACCATCGATGAAGCGGGTCAGGGCCGGCATCTTCAGCATCGGGGCCAGCAGCACGATCGCCACGCCCATGGCGGCCACCGTGCCGATCTTCATGAACGTGCTCAGGTAGTCGCGCGGCGCCAGCAGCAGCCACACGGGCAAAATCGAGGCCACGATGCCGTAGCCCATGATCCACCAGGCCAGCGTCGTGCCGCGGAGCGTCAGCCAGCCGTCCAACGCCGAGCCGTGGATGAATTGTCCGCCCCACACCGCCAGCAGCAGCGCGGCCACGCCGCCGACACTGATCAACGCCAGGGAGCGTCCGCCGGACGGACCATAACGCATCGCGCACCCCATCGCGACCGCGATCGGCATGGTCGCGGCGATGGTGAACAGTCCCCAGGGGCTCTCGGCGAGCGCGTTGACCACCACCAGCCCGAGCACCGCCAGCAAGATGACCATGATCGCGAGGATGCTCACGAGCGCCACCAACCCGGCAAACGGGCCGACCTCGTCGCGCACCATCTGCCCGAGCGATTTGCCGCCCCGGCGCACCGAGCAGAACAAAATCACGCAGTCATGCACCGCCCCGCCCAGCGTCGCGCCGATCAGCATCCAGAGCATGCCGGGCATGAAACCAAACTGCGCCGCCAGCACCGGCCCGACCAGCGGCCCGGGTCCGGCGATCGCCGCAAAGTGGTGACCGAACACGATCCACTTGTTCGTCTGCACAAAATCCCGGCCATCCTCCTGCACCACCGCCGGCGGCGCCCGCAGCTCATCGAGCGTCAGCACCTTCGCCATCAGCCACGCCGAGTGAAACCGGTAGGAAACCGCAAACACACAGACCGCCGCCACCACGATCCACAACGCGCTCACCGGCTCGCCGCGCGACCAGGCCAGGACGCCGATCGCAGTGACGCCCAGGGCCACGACCAAGGACCAAAGAGCAAGGCGAAGCCATGTGGGGGATTTCATGGGAAAGTCAGGGCCATAAAGGACATCCTGCGCCCGCGTCCAAGCGCGAAATACTCCGGCGCGCAACTCCGGCGGCCCGCGCCGGAAGCCCGGCCGCCGGACGGGCTCGCACGAGCGGCTGCCGATGAATATTCAGACGGCCCCGCGCGCTGCCAGCGCCGTCCGCGCGGCGCGGTTCCCGCTCAGCTGTTGAGGAGCAGTCCGGTGGTGTCGGGCGCCGCGAGCACGATCTTGCCCGGACTCTTCATCGTCGCCTGCAGATCCAGCAGCGCGAACAACGCATCGGCCACCTCGGTCTGCCGCTGCACCTCGGCGAGCGCGGCGCCGACGACCTGCGGACGAACGGCCTGCGCCTGGCCCAGCCGCTGGGCCGCCTTCTTGTCCGCCTCCGAGTGAATGATGGCGACCTCGTTCTCTCCGGCCTGGCGCATGGCGGCAGTAACCTGACGCAGGCGGTTGACGACCTTGCGCTGGATTTCCGCGATCATGCCCTTGTCCCGGAACGCGACCTTGCGGATGTAGGTCGAGCCGAGGCTGAAGCCCCACTGTGAAGAGGTCGGCGAAACCTCCTCGCGCACCTTGCGGGAAAGGGCGTCGCGGTTCTCGAGCAGCACGTCGAGCTTGAGGTTGGAAAGCTGCTTCACGACGGCCGTCGCCACGTTGGCGTTGAGCGAGCCCATCGGGTCCGAATTCTGGAAGAGAAAGGCCTTGGGATCCTGGACGTACATCTCGAACCAGATGCCGACACCCATCGGGGCGCCTTCCTCGGAGTTCACCAGTTGGTTGCGCAGGTAGGCCTGATAGACCGGGGTTTGCACCGTGTAGGCCTTGCCAAAGAGCGGAAAGAGCAGCGCCTTGGGCCCGAAGTGCATGATCGGCAGAAACAGGCCGGGCTCGTCGACTTGCCCGACCACCTTGCCGAAAAAGGTATAGACGAGCACCGTGCGCTCCGGGAGCACGCGCCAGAGTTGGAATATCCGGCCGATCGCAACCAGGATAACGGTGCCCACGAAGGTGAGCATGAAGCCGATGATGACGGAAATCAGGAAGTTCATGGGACGTGGGGGTCAGATTTTCAGGACCGTCTGGGCGGCCTTTTCCCGGAGCGGCAGGGTCGCGTTGCGTAGGTAACCATCCAGCGCGGCCTTGCCACCGGAGGCATGCATGGCCGCCAGCGTGCGGCCGAGTTCGAGGATCGGGGCGGCTTCCGCCTCGGCGCGGTTCTCGGCAATCTGCACGGCCTGCTCCGCCATCTTGAGCTTCTGGTCCGCGTCGGCGCGCGCCTGGCTGATCGAGGCGGCGACCTGGTTCTGCGTCGTGTTGATGGACGCGAGGGCCTCGTCGACGTCGCTCGGCGGATCGATGTTGGTGATCAGCGCCGCATCGAGGATCACGCCGTAACGCGCGGCGGTCTTGCGGCAGGATTCCTCCATGAAGGAATTGATCAGGGACAGGTTGCGGCGCAGATCGTTGATCGAGACGCCCTCGACCCCGCCGTCGTGGCTCTCCCCGTGGAAGGTCGCGATGCGGTCGCGCAACACCGAGATGAAATAGCCCACGACGTGGGCGGCCGGGCGGGCGACCCCGAAGAGGTAGGCATAGAGATTGCGTTCACAGGGCTTCCAGCGGATCTGCCCCGAGATCTGCACGGTGAGGTTGTCCTTGGTCACGGCCTCGATCGTATCCTGCTTGATGTCCGGGTCCCAGGTGATGTCGATCGCCTGGATGGTCATGTCGACCTTGTAGAGCTTCTGCCACGGCCACTTGAAATAGGGGCCGCCCGGCGGAATGACCCGGATGTTCGGGTAGTTGTAGCGCTGCTTTTCCTCTTCGGTCAGCAAGGCACCCAACTGCGGATCCGTGGCCGTCGTCCCGGGGGTGCGCTGGACCCGTCCGAACGTCGTGAGCACGCCCCTTTCCGTCGGGCCGATGGTGTAAACCCCGACGAGCAGGGTGAGAAGGGCCGCCAGGCCCACGCCAACCAATAATCCGAGCAATGTCATTGTCATCATGGGAGGAAGGATCGCGCCGGCCCAGGTCACGATCCCCACGTCATTGCCCTCACCCGTGATCAGTGGCAACCGCAATCGGGTCGTTCCCGGTTGCCGCTCGGCATGCTGCCCGCCCGATTACTCGCGAGCGGGGCCTCAGCCGACCAACGCCGCTCCATCCGCACTGAGCAGATGCAAGATATCCGGCTTGGGCGTGGACTGCGCGGCGATCGCCTCGGCGTCGGCTTGGGTGAAAGCATCGCCCGTCAGCGCCATCACGGCGCCGCCGAAGCCGCCGCCGGTCAGGCGCGCGCCGTACACGGCCGGATGCTTCTCCAACAGATCCACCAAGCGGTCGAGCGCGGGCGTGCTGTTCTCGAAGAGATGCTGCGAGCTCCGGTGCGAGGCCGTCAGCAGACGCCCGACTGCGGCGAGGTCGCCCTTTTCCAGCGCGGCGACCGTCGTCTGCACGCGGGCATGCTCGGCCACAATGTGCTGGGCGCGCTTGGCCGAGTCCGGGGACAACCGGCCCGCGAGCGGGGCCAGCTGCGCCGGCGTGAGGTCGGCCAGCAAGGCCACGCCGAGCGTCTTCGCGGCGTCGAGACATTCCCGGTGACGCGTCGCGTAATACCCGTCGATCAGGGCGTGCTTCTCCCGCGTGTTGAAAATCCACAGGTGCGCCGACCCCGGAAACGGCACGACCGCAAAGGACGGCCCGCGACAGTCGATATGGACCAGGTGCCCGGCCCGACCGTGCGCGCTCGTGCCCTGGTCGAGAATCCCGCACGGCACGCCGACGTGATTGTTTTCCGCATGGCGGCCGAGCGCGGCCAGCTGCGCGGGGGGCAGCCCGGGGTGACCGGCCAGTTTCAACAGCACGAGCGCGGTCGCGAGTTCGAGCGCGGCACTGCTGCTCAGCCCGGCGCCCGCCGGCAGGTCGGAGGTCACGTAGAGGTCGAAGCCGGTCGGCTGCGGCAGCTTGAAATCACCGAGGCTCTTCCAAACGCCCAGTGGGTAATTGATCCAGGAGTCCGTGCCGGTCACGCGCTCCGCCGGGACGCGATCGAGGACGATCTGGTTGTCCGCCCCGGCGCTCTGCAGGCGGATCTTGCCGCTGGCGTTGGGCGCCGCCGCCACGGTCACATACCGGTTGATCGCCGCGCCCAGCACGGCGCCGCCGTTGTAGTCGGTGTGGTTGCCGATGAACTCGATCCGGCCCGGGGCGCGGGCGATGACCGTGGGGGGGCGGCCAAAGGCTTGTTGGAACAGGGCGTCGATCTGGGGAGCGGTCGCAGCGTGCATGAGGAACCTCAGCGATGGGGGAAACGCGGGCGGAGTTCAAGCTGCCTCGTCTCCCCCGTATGAGGGAAGTCATGCCGCGGGAAAGAAGTCATGGTGCGCGGCAGATCCCGCTTTCGCCATTGCCCCTCCCGTCCGTTGATACTTTGTTCTTCGCTGTCATGACCCCGCCGACCGCCCGCCTCGATGATCTGCGCATCAAACGCGACGACCGTCCGGTCCCCGCCACCAGCCGCCGCCTTTGGGTGATTCTGATTCTCCTGCTCGTCGGCGCCGGCCTCGCCGTCTGGTACGGCACGCGGCCCAAGCCCGTGGAGGTGCGCACGACCTCCGTCCGCGCCATCACCGGCAACCCGGGCGAACGCACCGTCCTCAACGCCTCGGGCTATGTCACCGCGCGCCGCGAGGCGACCGTCTCCTCCAAGGCGACCGGCAAGGTGATGGAAATCCTTATCGAGGAGGGCGACACCGTAAAGGCCGACGATATCCTCGCCCGCATCGACGACACCAACGTCCAGGCCAACCTCCGGCTGGCGCATGCCCAGCTCGACGCCGCCAAATCCGCCATTGCCGAAACTTCGGTACGCCTCAAGGAGGCGGAACAGGATCTGGCCCGCCAGCAGGCCCTGCTCACGCGCAGCGTCGCCGCCCAGGCCGACTTCGACCACGCCACCGCCGCCGCGGGGGCCCTCCGCGCCCGGCTGGCCCAGCAGCAGGCCGGCGTGACCGTCGCCGAACGCACCGTCGCCATCTGGCAGCAACAGCTCGACGACACCATCATCCGCGCGCCCTTCGCGGGCATCGTCACGTCCAAGAATGCCCAGCCCGGTGAGATGATCTCCCCGATGTCCTCCGGCGGCTTCACCCGCACCGGCATCTGCACGATCGTGGACATGGATTCCCGCGAGATCGAAATCGATGTGAACGAAAGCTACATCAACCGCGTCACCGCCGGCCAGGAGGTCGTGGCCACCCTCGACGCCTATCCCGATTGGAAAATCCCCTGCAAGGTCATCGCCATCATCCCCACGGCCGACCGCCAGAAATCCACGGTGCGCGTCCGCGTCGGCTTCGACCAGCTCGATCCCCGCATCTTGCCGCAGATGGCGGTAAAGGTCGGCTTCCGCGACGCCGGTGCCGCCAGCGCGGCGCCGGCCACCCGCCTGGTCCTCGTGCCGAAAGGCGCCGTGCAATCGGTCGATGGTCGCGACGTCGTCTACGTCATCACCGGCGGCCGGGCCGAACGCCGGGCCGTCACCGTGGCCGGCACCCAGTCCGATGAGTCCACCGTCAGCGCCGGCCTCGCCGCCGGCGAAAGAATCGTGGTGGACGCGCCCGCCGCCCTGACCGACGGCGCAGCCGTCAAGGAGAACCCCTTATGAGCAACCCTGAGTCCACAAACGGCGCGCTCGTGCGCCTCACCGACGTTGAGAAGAAGTTTCACCGCGGCTCGGAGGACATCAACATCCTCGCCAACCTGAGCCTGTCCGTCCCCGCCGGGGAGTTCCTCGCCCTGATGGGCCCGTCCGGCTCCGGCAAGAGCACGCTGCTCAACCTGATCGGCGGCCTCGACCACCCGACCAAGGGCACGGTCGAGGTGGGCGGGGAGCGCGTCGACGGCCTCTCCGACCACCAGCTGGCCGCCTGGCGCGCCCGGCACATCGGCTTCGTCTTCCAGCTCTACAACCTCATGCCGGTCCTCACCGCGGAGCGCAACGTCGAGCTGCCGCTCCTGCTCACGAACCTCTCCCCGGCCCAGCGCAAGAAACACGTCGAGACCGCTCTCGCCGTGGTCGGCCTCTCCCACCGCGCCAAGCACTACCCGCGCACGATGTCCGGCGGCGAGCAGCAGCGCGTCGGCATCGCCCGCGGCATCGTCACCGACCCCACGCTCCTGCTCTGCGACGAGCCCACCGGCGACCTCGACCGCAAGGCCGGCGACGAGATCCTCAACCTCCTCTCCGCGCTGAACCGCGAGCAGGGCAAGACGATCATCATGGTCACCCACGACCCGCACGCCTCGGCCCGGGCCTCTCGCACGGTGTACCTCAACAAGGGCCGGCTGACCAACGAACCCGTCGCATGAAATTCTTCCCGCTCATCTGGGGCAATCTGCTGCGCCGCAAGCTGCGGACGTCCCTCACGGTCCTGTCGGTCCTCGTGGCCTTTGTGCTGTTCGGTTTCCTCTGCGCCATCAAGCAGGCCCTGGTCGGCGGCGTGGAACTCGCCGGCGCCGACCGCCTCATCGTGCGCCACAAGGTGTCGCTCATCCAGCTCCTGCCCCAGAGCTACCAGGCCCGCATGGCCAGCATCCCCGGCGTCGCCGCCGTGGCCCACCAGACCTGGTTCGGCGGCATTTATCAGGATCCGAAGAATTTCTTCATGCAGTGCCCGGTCGTGCCCGAGGACTTCATGGCCATGTTCCCCGAGTTCAAGCTCCCGCCGGAGGAGATGAAGGCCTGGCTCGCCACCCGCACCGGCTGCATCATCGGCCGCAACACCGCCAACCGCTTCAAGCTGAAGATCGGGGACAAGATCCCGATCCACTCCCCCATCTGGATGAACAAAACCTGGGAGTTCGACATCGTCGGCATCTTCGACGGCGCCAAGAAGGGCACGGACACCACCGCCCTGTTCTTCCGCTACGATTATTTCGACGAAGCGCGCCAGGGCATGAACTGGGGCACCGGCCTCGTCGGCTGGTACACCATCCGCGTCAAGGATCCCGCCAAGGCCGCCGAGGTTGCCCGACTGGTCGATGCGGAATTCGAGAATTCCCCCGCCGAGACCAAGACCGAGCCCGAGGGTGCCTTCGCCCAGGGCTTCGCCAACCAGATCGGCAACATCGGCTTCATCGTCTCCGGCATCCTCGGGGCCGTGTTCTTCACCATCTTGCTCGTGACCGGCAGCACCATGTCCCAGGCCGTCCGCGAACGCATCGGCGAACTGGGCGTGCTGAAAGCCATCGGCTTCACCAACGGCCAGGTCGTCGCCCTGGTGCTCTCGGAATCCTGCCTCCTGACCGTGCTCGGCGGCGGCCTCGGCCTCGGCCTCGCCGTCCTGCTCACCTCCGGCGGCGACCCCACCGGCGGCATGCTGCCCATGTTCTTCCTCCCAACCCGCGACGTCCTGCTCGGCCTGACCCTGAGCATCGCCCTCGGCCTCCTCACCGGCATCTTCCCCGCCCGCACCGCCATCAAGCTCCGGGTCGCAGACGCCCTGCGGCGCATGTAGCAGCAAGCGGCGCGGAGAAGTACCAAGTAACAAGTACCAAGGCCAGCCGAGCGAAAATCCAAATCACAAAAGCCAAATCCCAAACGCCAAGGGTCCAAAAGCCAAAGAAACAGCAGGCCAAAACGCCAAATCTCAAAAACAAATCACAAAGAAAAAGCTCTTCCCTCCCTGCTCCTTTCTCCCTTCTCCCAGCCCCCCTCCCCCCGCTCACTGCTCACCGCTCACTGCTCACTCTTCCCTCCTCGCTCCCAGCTCCCAGCTCTTCGCTCCCCGCTCAATCCCCCGCTCAATCTTCCCTCCCTCCTCCCTTCTCCTTTCTCCCTTCTCCCTGCTCCCTCCTTCCGCTCACTGCTCACCGCTCACTGCTCACTCTTCCCTCTCCGCCCGCATCCCATGAACAGCCTGCTCAACTGGTTCTCCCAGATCACTGCCATCACCAAGTTCGGCCTGATGAGCATCCCGCAACGGCGCGGTTCCGTGGCCGCCACGGTGTTCGGCATCGCCGGCGTGGTCGCCGTGCTTGTCGGGGTGCTCTCCATTGCCACCGGATTCAAACGCGCCATGGCCTCGTCGGGGTCCGCCGATGCCGCCATCATTCTGCGCAGCGGCGCCGACAGCGAGATGGTCAGCGGTTTCGGCCGCCCCGAGACGCGCCTCATCGCCGACGCCCCCGGCGTGGCCCGCAATGAGCAGGGTCCCCTCGCCTCTGCCGAGCTGTTTGTGATCCTCAACACCCCGAAACGCTCCACCGGCACCGACGCCAACGTGCCCCTGCGCGGCGTCGAGGGTGCCGCCATGGCCGTGCGCGACGGCATGAAGATTGTCGAAGGCCGGATGTTTGAATGGGGCAAGAACGAGGTGATCGTCGGCACAGGTGCCTCCGGACAGTTCAGCGGCCTGGAAGTCGGCGGTTCCGTCAAGGTCGGACGCGAGACCTGGCCCGTCGTCGGCAAGTTCACCGCCAGCGGCGGCTTGGCCGAATCCGAGATCTGGACCGACGCCAAGGTGCTGCAAGCTGCCTACAAGCGCGGCGACTCCTTTCAGTCGGTTTATGTGCGCCTCAACTCGGCCGGCGCTTTCCCCGCGTTCAAGGACGCCCTGACCGCCAATCCCCGGCTCAACGTCAAGGTGCAGCGCCAGTCCGATTACTACGCGAGCCAGTCCGAGACGCTCTCCAAACTCGTGACCACGCTGGGCTACCTGATCGCCGCCTTGATGGCCGTCGGCGCCATTTTCGGGGCCTTGAACACGATGTACAGCGCCGTGGCCGCGCGCACCCGCGAGATCGCCACGCTGCGCGCCCTCGGCTTCGGCAGTGCCGCCGTGGTGATCGCGCTCATGTTTGAATCCCTTGTCCTCGCCCTGCTCGGCGGCGCCGTCGGCGGTGGCGTGGCCTATGCCGCCTTTAACAATTTCCAGGCCTCGACCATGAACTGGCAGAGCTTCAGCCAGGTGGCCTTCAACTTCGCCGTCACCCCGCAGCTCCTGATCAAGGGCATCATCTGGGCCACCCTGATCGGCCTCATCGGCGGCCTCCTCCCCGCCCTCCGCGCCGCCCGCCTGCCCATCGCCTCCGCGCTGCGGGAGCTTTGATCTCTTCGCGGTCGGGCGGTCTGAGGTGGGGCCCAACCAAACAGAGCATGTGACCTGCTACCGGTCCGCACGGTGGGCTCACTGCATTGACTCTTGCCTTGTTACAAAGACCGGGCTTTTCGATACCCATGGCTCGCACCGAGAAAACTGCCGACAAGCTGGATAAGGCCGACTACGAACTGCTCGCCGACTTCCGCTACACCCTGCGCAAATTTCTCGGTTTCAGCGAGGCCGCCGCCCAGAAACATGGCGTGACCCCGCAGCAATACCAGGCATTGCTGGCCATCCAGGGGTTTCCGGGCCGGGACTGGGTCACCGTCGGTGAACTCGCGGAACAAATGCAGATCGCCCACCACAGCGCCGTGGGCCTCGTCGACCGCCTGATGGCCCTGAAACTGGTGCGCCGGACCCCCTCCAAGGAAGACCGTCGGCGCGTGCAGGTGCACGTCACCACGAAGGGCCTGGGCGTGCTGGAAAGACTGTTGCGCCTGCACCGCGAGGAACTGCAAACGGTCGGACCGGCGCTGATCGGCATCTTGCATCGCGCGACCTCCGATCCAAGCGAGACCGTCTAGCCGGTCACCCACCGGCGAGCGCCTGCTGCAGATCCGCGAGCAGGTCCTCGATATCTTCCACGCCCACCGACAACCGGATCAAGCCGTCGGAGATCCCCGCCCGTTGCCGCGCCTCCGCGGGCATGCCGCGATGACTGGACATGGCCGGGCGGGTGACGAGGCTCTCCATCCCGCCCAGGCTGACCGCATGCACCACCAGACCCAGCCGGTCAATGAAGCGCGTGGCCGCCGCCTCTCCTCCCTTGAGTTCAAACGAAAGCAGGGAACCACCATGCCACATCTGCCGCTGGAACAATGCCGCCTGCGGGTGGTGGGGATCTCCGGCATAATGCACCGCTGCGACCGCCGGATGACCGGCCAGCCACTGGGCCACCGCCTGACCGTTGCGATCGTGAGCCTCCATCCGCAGAGGGAAAGTTCGCAGCCCCCGCAGGACAAGCCAGGCATCAAAGGCGTTCACGGTGCCGCCCAGATTCTTGTGAATGCGCCGGTTCTTCGCCGTGAGCGGCTCGCGCTTGACGACACACCCGCCGATCATGTCGGAATGTCCGTTCAGGAATTTGGTGGTGGAATGCACCACCCAGTCGGCCCCCGCCACGAGCGGCCGCTGGTTGAACGGTGTGGCCACCGTGTTGTCCACGATGACAGGCGCCCCACCCGCTTTGGCGGCCGCGATCGTCGCAGACAGATCGATCAGCCGCATCAGCGGGTTGGACGGAGTCTCCAACAGCACCGCCCCGGCGCCGGCCACGGCGACCGACCATGCGGCCGCATCCGTGGAGTCGACCGTCACCACAGGCAGACGGCAGACGCTCGCCAATATCTGCAAAAGTTCGAAGCTGCCGCCGTAAATATCCTGATGGGTGACCAGCGGCCCGGTCCGATCTTCCATGGCCGCCACCACGGCACACAATACGGCAGCATTGCCTGAACTGGTGATCAGCGCGCCCGCCCCGCCTTCCAGATCGGCGATTGCCTCCGCCAGCCGTTCCACCGTGGGATTGCCAAAACGCGAATAGGCATACCCCGGCTGCGCGCCCGAGAAAATCGCCTCGGCCTCGTCCGAACGGCCAAGATCAAACAGCGTGCTTTGCACGATCGGGGTCTGGAACGGCGCATTGGCCCCATCGCGTTCGTCGCGGGCCCCCGCATGGGCGCACCGCGTGCTCAGGCCGCGTTTCGCTTTCATCGTCCGTCCTCCAACAGGCCGGTGCGGCGGGTGGCCAGGTTTCGAGCAAAATGGGACTGAAACAGGAGGAGCATGGGATTGATCCGCCTTTCTCGGCGGGCTCGATCACAGTTGGCAGATTCTTGCCCTCGCCAAGATCATAATATCGGTCTACGATACTATTCACGATGAAGCCCCGCGTCGCTTCCCTCCAGCTGCAGGAATACCGCTATGGCCAGGCTGACCTTCGGAACGGTCTGCGGATCGGTGTAGCCCGCCATCTGCCCCGCGGCATCCGGCGCGACGACTACGCGGCCCGGGGCTTTTTCGACGTCTGGCTGCCTCTGCTGGCCCCCAGCCGGACCCTGGTCACCTCGTTTCGGCAAGATCGCATCACGCACCGCCAGTTCGTGCAGAAATATCGCGCGGAAATGCGGCGCCCCGAACCCCGTCAGGCGATCCGCTTGTTGGCGGCCATGGCCCGCCGCCAGCCTCTACAGGTCGGCTGCTTCTGCACCGACCCAAACCGGTGCCATCGGACCGTGCTCAAATCTTTGATCGAAGACTCGGTGGGTGATCTGCCCCGCCCCGACAGCAAGGCCGGAGAATTCTTCAGTCCCGCCTGCTCAATGCCCGACATCATGGACTGATGGGCCCGCCCAGAGAGGGAGCGATTCAGGCGGGTTTCACCACGAATGGCACCGACTGGCACGGGGCAAGGCCTTGAAGCAGTCGGACAGACCTTGAGGCGTCCCACTGAACGGTGATTCTTTCCGATCCACATTGCTGGAAAGACTCCCGCATCTGACCATCGGGGTTAATCCGTGGTCCAACGGCAGGAGCCCGCCTCAGTGATGGCGGCTGTCTGATCCGCGCCTGGCCTCGCCCGGGCGGAGCGCTCACCCGCCACCCGCCAGACCAAAGTCGCGACGATCGCCCCCGCCGTGTAGGCGACCACGTCGCAGACATCACCCGTGGCCCGGCGGAAGAGATGCGGCCCCACCACCTCGGTGGCAATCGACCAGACCCCCAGGTGATACAAAATCTCCCGCCAATCCGGGGGCGCGTCCGTCAGGCGCATCCCGAGCCACCGCTGCAACCAGAGCACCCATGGCAGGGCCGCCGGGATAAGCAAAACGTCGTCAAAATAGTTGCGCAGGAAGGCATCTTTCCACGCCAGGGGCAGGCCCCAGCGATTGACCGCGTAGAAGAGGCAGGCGACGCACCCGAGCCGATCCAGGCCATAACGGAACCGGTTCACAAGAGCGCGCAGATCGCGAGCCCGACCCCGAAAGTCAGCAGCAGTTTGAGCAGCGGATTGAAGGAAGCGAACGACGGATGGTTTTGCATGGGAAAGAGGGTCAGGCGGGGAGATCAGGTCGGGGAAGATTTGCCCGCCAGCAGCGGCCCCCGCTCTCGCCGGCGCTCTTCATCCTGCCCCCGCATCCGAGCGGCCAGGATCTCGGCCCGCCCCAGATAACCGACGACCTGGCGGACATCGCCGCGCGTCACCACCGGCAGCCGGCCGATGTCGCGCTGCAACATGAGATTCATCGCCTCGTCCAAGGTCTGGTCCGGAAACACGCTCACCGGATCCGGGGTGCCGGCGTCGATCACCGTCAACTGCTCCCCGGTCGGCCGTTGCTGGGCCCGCAGGAGGTCGCCGCGCGTGACGATTCCCGCCAAGGCGCCGTCGCGGACAATGAACGTCGCCTGACGCCGTGCCCAGGTCGAGCCAGGCTCCGCCAGCAACGCGGTCAGTTCCGCCACAGTGGTCCCGGCCTCCACCACAGCCGGTGAGCGATCCATCATTTCGCCGACCCGGATCAGCGAAAAGACATCCACGCTGTATTCCCGGGTGATGTGCTGGCCGCGCCGGGCCAGCTTCTCGGTGAGGATCGAGCGCTTGAGCAACAGGACCGTGACGCACAGGGCCGCCACGGTCCCGACAAGCAATGCCGGAAGTACATTGAGGTCATGGGTCAGTTCCAACAGGAAGACCATGCCCGTCAGGGGCGAGCGCATGGTTCCGCCCATCATCGCCGCCATACCCACCACGGCCCAAAGCCCCGGATCGCCCACGCCCAGCGCCTGGCTCAGCAGGGCACCCACGCCTCCCCCCAACATCAAAAGCGGCGCGAGCACTCCCCCGGAAGTGCCCGAACCGAGGGCGATCACCCAGACAAAACCCTTGGCCAAAATCAGTCCCACCAACGCCGCACCGATGATCTCGCCCCGCATCAGGCTATGGATCGTTTCGTAACCGACGCCGAGCACCCGGGCATCCAGCAGGCCGCCGAGCCCCACGAGCAGACCGCCAAGCGCCGGCCACCACATCCAATGAATAGGGAGACGGGCGAAACCGTCTTCGCAGGCATAGACCATCGCCGTCAGCAGCCCCGAGAAAAGCCCCGCACAAGTGCCGACAAGGAGCGCCACCCCCAGGGCGGCGGGCCCGATCACCGGATGGACAGCCACCGGAAAAATCGGCCCTTCCCCCAGCAGCGGCACCCGCAGGACCGACGCGATGATCGCCGCCGCCGCCACCGGAATGAAGCTGCGCGGCTTCCATTCAAACAGGAGCAGCTCCACCGCGAGCAACACCGCCGCGATGGGCGTGGCGAATATCGCCGCCATGCCGGCGGCCGCACCCGCCACCAGCAGCGTTTTCCGTTCGGCGGACGTCAGATGAAAGAGTTGCGCAAACAGGGAGCCAAAGGCGCCACCGGTCATGATGATCGGACCCTCCGCGCCGAAAGGTCCCCCCGTGCCGATCGACACCGCGGAAGAGACCGGTTTGAGGATCGCCACGCGCGGATTGATCAGGCTGCGGCCCAGCAGAATCGCCTCCAAGGCCTCCGGAATGCCGTGTCCGCGGATCTTTTCTGAGCCATATCGCGCCATGAAGCCGATCACGAGTCCGCCCACGGCAGGCACCAGCACCACCCACCAACTCCAAGGCTGCCCGCTCAGGACGGTTGGCTCGGAGGAAATCCGCAGGAAAAAGGCCGCATTCGTGATGACGGCAATCAGCCACAACAGCAGCTTCGCAACCAGGGCCGCGATCACCCCGATGGGCACCGCCAGCGCACAGAGCAGCAGAACGCGGCGATCGGTGGTAAAGTCGGCGAGCAGGTCATGCCGCGGCGACGGGGCGCTGGTTGGAAGGACAGTTTTCATCGACTGGAAAAGATCCGTCATTGCATCGTATTCCGATACATTACAATGTCTTTTTCTGTCCCTCCTCTTCGCCCCCACCTCGGCGCAGCCCCGTCGGACCCAGGCCCGCCCGCTGTCCTGTATGCCCACCGACCAAGCACCTTCTGATCCGAGCGTCCCTTCGAAACTGAATTCTTGGTCGCACCCTTCAGCCCGATTGCCTCAGACCGGAGAGACCCTACTGAGGTTATAGCGCAACAGCAGCGCGGTCGGCGGATCGGAGAGGGATATCAGTTGGAGGCGGCGGGCGTGCATGGCCTTCTCCCTCGGCCCCAGCGGTCGTTGGGCTTGCATTTGGCGAGGCCCGGTTGAAGGTGTTTTCAATCTTTAGGCCATGCCCAACCAACTCTCCAAGTCCAAACGACGGCAGAGCCTTGCCGAGCACGAGGCGGTGCTGGCCGCGCTCGAGGAAATCGCACGAACCGAGGACGCGACCGTGATGGCTCTGTTACGCGAGGCGACGCGTGATTTGGTGAAGCGCAAAACAAACGAACCGGCCCAGCTTGAACGATTGCGCCAAGCGGTGTGGGAAAAGGCCCCGCAGATGCCCACCCGATTCAAAACCGTGGCCGAAGTTGCGCGCTTCAAACGTGCGCAGCGAGAGTTCGACCAGGTGCTTCTCGATCTGGCGTTGGCGAGTCCGCAGGCGATTCAGCAGCGCAATTCCCTCGTATCCCCGCGCCGGACCATCCGATTGATCGACTTCGATCAAGCCCATGCCGCCGCTGCCGTCTGACGCGGAGCCGCGACCCCCCGAAGATTTTGCGCCCCTTCTGGCGACGTCAGAACCTGTGCTTCTGGTCGGCGGGCAGGCCGTTAACCCTTGGGCCCTGTATCACGAAACACGCACGGCTGGCCTTCAACTTCGCCGTCACCCCGCAACTCCTGATCAAGGGCATCATCTGGGCCACCCTGATCGGCCTGATCGGCGGCCTCCTCCCCGCCCTCCGCGCCGCCCGCCTGCCGATCGCCGCCGCGCTGCGGGAGCTGTAAGCAAATCAGCCCAAAGCCAACGCGCCTCGCCGACAGTCTTGCTCGCGACGTCCGCCAAGGCGATCAAGAGTCAAGACCTGACGTCTTCGGCTTGGCACTACCGACGCAAAGATGCGGACCGCCCTTCGCTCATTCTCCACCCGCCAACCCTACTTCCACCACAGGCCAATTACTCTCCTTCGTAGGATGGTAGAACTGAGCGGCAGTGTACGCTTGCCGTAATATGGCTGGCATCACGCCGTTTCCCGCGGCGCACCCCCTCCCTGGATAAAGCTCGTATTTGTATACCCCTTGATGTCTGGGGGCTCGTAGTAATAGGGACCAAAATACTCCAGCCTTCCCAACCAGTCATCCCGGTTTCTAGCCAAGTTAGCCGGATACACGTTCTTTTCTCCGTTCAGAACCCAGAACAGCACCAACCGGTTCCTCTTCAGGAACTCTAGCATCGCCGATTCCCGGAAAAGCACGCTGTGGGTTCCTGTCGTTCCGGCCGCGGGGTCCCACGCGACCAACTGGCCCGAGGCGTCATAGAACCTCCCCAGCCGCCCCTTCATGCGCAAACCTAGCGAATCTACCAGGAGCTTGCCAGGCAGATGAATCGTGACGGTTGACGACAATGAACAGTCGAAGGTGCTCGCCTCGCAGATGTATTCCGCGGCAGTGGACGCGACCTTGAACGGAACCTCCCTGAAATGCCCCCTGGCCCACGGATCGTCCCGCTCGAACTGCCGACCGCCATAGAATTCATGCAGGGGAAACTGGTGATACTCCGGCGGCTCGGGCATCCATCGCCCCGCGAACTTCTTGTCCTTCGCCCACGCCTTGAGCTTAGCCGCGTCCTGCTTCCGCACCAGATACGACCACAGGAATCGGAACACCTCTCGCCGGTCCGGTTTCCGTTGCTCCATCGAACCCAGTCGCTCGATCTGTTTGTCCATGACGAAGGAACTCAGGTTCAGCCACACGCTCCCGTCGTGCGGATCCGTCACACGGACCAGTTCCGGCGCCGGCGGCAAGTCGCCCGCGTGTTGCAGCCAATTGAAGTCCTGCTCCCGCGAAGCCCATGCATCATAGGTCCGCCCCAGCCACCACTCCCGGCCCATCACCACCACCTCGGTTTCATCATCTGACCGGTCGCTCTGGATGAGCAGCGACGGGTCGATATTCCGGTAGTCCTTCTGCCAAAGAGCCTCCTTCCATCCCGTCTGCTCGTATTTATCGGCATCCTTGAGGAACCGAAAGTTATCGCTGATCCGCGCGATCACCTCGTGATACGCGATCCACTGATATTTCTTGCCGATGCGCTCTGATTTGTGCGCCGACCTGCCATCCATCGGCACGTCGTTGTCATACGCGCTGAACCAGTCCGCCTGGTAGCCCAGTTCCAGCACCCTTTGCAGGATATGCCTCCGCACCCGCTCATGCCCGAAATGATTTTCCCCGTCGCTTCGCCAGGGATTGTCGAGGTGATTCAGCACCCAGTCGATATGCCTCCTTTCCCGCAGCCCGCCCAGCAATGCGCGCACCTCTGCCTCCAGTTCCTTGCGGTAGTCCGGTGCCTTTGCCACGTGCTCGGTGAGACCCCTTTTCTCGGCCTCATCCTTGCTATAACTCGACTCCTTCATCCGCTCCAACGCGCGAACCTGCTCGAAGGACTTCTCAATCTTCCCGAGCCTGGGGAAGCGCTTCACCAGCAGCGCAAACCTCGCTTTCGTTGACGGTGGCACGGGCCGCCCGAACGGGTGCTTACTCCAGTCAATCGCGTTCCCGATCACATAGTGGCTAAAGTCGTCCTGCGTGACCGAATTGTAGATTCTGGACAGGCCCCATGTCTTCTTGTCGAGGGAATGGTCCTTGAACAGCTTTCGCAGCTCCTCGAGCGAAGGCACATCATCAGACCAATCCGACTTGAACGGCGGATATAGCCGTTTGCGGTCGATCGCTTCTAATTG
>Ga0208882_1000195_pt1 | contig 33243 bp, 37 predicted proteins | sample LakWasMet14_LOW5_2_FD_183862 | JGI IMG/M metagenome (GOLD analysis project Ga0208882, IMG submission 183862) | Freshwater sediment methanotrophic microbial communities from Lake Washington under simulated oxygen tension - Sediment Metagenome... | ecosystem: Environmental > Aquatic > Freshwater >...
TTTGACTTATACATCTCCACAGGCTTAAGTCATCAACTTGCTTGTAAACTTTATCTACATTATCATCTGTGAAAGCGGCTTCAGCGATTCTTGCAGTAGCATCAGCATATTCTCCGTCATGTAGTATATGATTTTGACCTAAAGGAAGGTTTTTATGTAAAGCATCAATTGTTCTAGCCATTTTATTTAATCCAATTCGACGTAAAAGAGAGAACCATTAGCATGAAGGACAAAGTTCGGTATTTGATTTATTCCTGTGATATAAGGAACATCTTCATTAAAACCTTCATGTTGCATTATAAAGACTCTTTTAGGTATTCCATCTATAGCAGTGGAGATTAGTATGTTAATTTCTTCTGAAGAAAGTCCTCCAGAAGATACCCAAGTAGGTACACCTGCAACTACATCAGAAATATCCCAGAAAGTCATAGTATCAATATCGTAGGCACGACGACCAAGATCAGCTTCTACGAAGGTAACAATAGCAGTAGATGGGAGGGTTCCACTTAAGCGATCCGCTTCGTTATTAAATTTCCACGCAATCAATGTGTGACTAATAGAACTCTTACTATGTTTACGCATCGTATAGACTCCCACTAATTACATTATAATTTATATCTCCTGCATAAATATTTTTTGTTATAATCTTTGCAAGACTATCGTCTGCACCATTACAAGATGCAGTGATTGAGAAGGTAAAAGTCAAATTCTCATCACCTTGTAGTTCATCAAAGATTTGATTCGGTATCGGAACTGTAAGTTCTCCATAGATGTAATTATATTCTGTATCAGGAGTTTCTCCAACCTTAAATATAGTATCTGTGGTCTTATAGAGTTCAGTATGATTACCATCTACATGAAAAATACTTATACTTCCGTTAGGGAATTTACAAACAACTTTATAAGTTGTCTTTCGTACAAGACGAAGTGCTTCATCATCCATCACTGGAACGTGTGTCCATACTAGATTAAAACTATAAATTCCTCTTTCTTCGTTAACTATTGCATGGTCAGATACAGTGTTGTAGGAGATTGCAAAAGTAATATCTGTTGCAGGATCAATAATAACTTTGTTATTCTTACTACGGAGTGCAAGTTTATTAGTTGTAGATTTTACATCTGATCTTATATATTCGATGTAGTCGAATTTAACTGTTTGGTACTTTAAACCAGAGATAATATAGAAACCATCTTCAAAAGTAATTTGGGTAATAGTGAAATATTCTATTTCTGTTGAAACTACTGCAAAAATACTCTCAGGAACAAGGGTTAGTGAAGCTGTATCTGCTGTAACAGTAGAATGTACTCCAGAAGTTTCATTTAAAGTAAGTTTCACTGCACGAAGAAAAGAATAAGTATCGGTATCAGTTAGTTTTGTATTAGTTGTAGCTGCTCCTTGAGCATAGACTGTAAGATATGTTACTCCTGAAAGCGTTAAACTCCTATCAAGATGAAGTGTTAATACTCCAGAAGTCCAAGATGATGAAATCACTCTTCCAGAAAGTGTTTCTTTCGCATTATCAGAGTCTTGAACTTGTATAACTTGTCCCTTGTGTAACTTTGTTGCTAGTAAACTTAGTTTAAAATGAACAAATCTATCGTTTTCTAAACTATCAAAGAGTAGACTTCTTCCCTTACGTACTGCCGTAAAATCACTATTACAACCTTGTAAGACTATATCAGTAGAATTAAACCCATAAAGATCAGTGTAGTATGTCGAAGATGATTTACTTAGATAAGTTGCAAGTTCTCCACTCTGTACAGAGACAGTTTTTGTCCTATTCATATTATCTTTATCTTGAATAGTGATGTTGATTTGAGTATAGTTTTCAGTAATATCACTTCCAGAATATTCAAAGACACCATTATCTACATTTTGATTCGTAAAAAGTGGAACTACTGCTAGTTCATCCGTTGTTAATTTCTTATCATATATAACACTAACAAGTCCATCAATTTCTACAATATTTGCATTACCAATACTAAGTAATTCATTTAAGAATACTTCAGCATCTTTACGCTCAAGAAATTGACCATGCACACTATGCCGAAACTCAGAATAAGAATTTCCATTATACGTAGTAGTGATTACTTCATCACAATATCGTGCAAATTTTTCAAAAGTATACTTTGCAAGATACTCTTCAGGAATCCCAATACCACGAATAATTCTTTGCCTAACTGTAGGTGAAGTTGAGCTAACTGTTGTAAACGTAGCAGTACCTACAGTTGGCACTACTGAAGTAATTCTCCACACATTATCAGGATCATCAAGTTGTTTTACCCATTTACCTGCTGCATTATCTGGATAGACATAAGACGTTCGTTCCGATGTATTATTAAACACCCAATAGTAGTGAACTATAGGACACCAGGTGTTTAACTTATCTCCTAAAAGATTGTAAATTATCCAACTAAGATTTTCTGTATAAGCTTTTGTCGTTCCGAATGTCCCATCCCAAGAACTGGAAAGATATGTTCTATAGGATGGATTTGTGTAGTCATTTACATAGTAAGTAGATTTAGGAAGGTAAAGTTTCATACCTCTACCTTCACCTCCTACAACAGGAATACTATTTCCAATTTCACTTGCATCATTGATCCTCACAGCCAAGCAAGCTGTTCCAGCATAGACTGTGTGGTCTGTGTTTGTATAAGCTACAACTGTTTGGACGTATGTTTTGTTATAATGTCCTGGGCCTGATGTCACAGAGTCAGCAGATATTCGACGTACTCGTATTGCCCAACCTGTTGAACCTATAGTTCCATCTGGTCTAGGAACCATAATATCATAGCTATAGGGGCTAGAGGTTTTAATTCCAGCCTTACCCATGTTACGATATTTTGTCCAAGAAATTGAATCTGGAGGGTCTAATCCATCTAAAGCTCCAGCATTCGGAGCAGTGTCCATTGTCAGTTCTACACCACTTGTACTTACATTACCTTTAGGACTTTGCCAAGAAAATCCAGAAGGAAAAGATATGATTACTCTTGCAGTTCTTGCATCAGCAGGTATTGTATATGTCGGTGAGTTAGGAGAACCACCTGTTTCACAACGAATTTCACTCGCCGGACCTCCAATAAATGTACCTACTTTATCAAAACCTTCAATACTATCTTGTGTAATTGTTCCACGTACCCAAGCAACATCAGCACTATAGTTGATTATTGAACTATCGTTGAAAGTAACATTATCCAGAGATTCAACTTCTCCTTCACTAAATGCAATTAGAAGAAGAAGTGTTTGTTGGCTTTTATCAGTATCTGGAACAACTGTACTTCCACCTCCGCCACCACCCATAGCTAACTGTATATTATTATCTTTCATACTTATCCTACTCTAAACCAGTTTGAATTTCCAGGAACATTTACTAAAGGAGCTTCACCAACTCCACCTGCTGCTACAGAAATTCCATGAAGCCCTGAAGAGACAGAGTACATATCTGCTGCAATAACTATACCACCAAAGATACATTTTCCAAACACAAGTGGTACACTTCCACCTTGTTCTTTTATATTAGGAACTCCATTGAAACTTTTATTACTTTGAGATGTTGATGGATCACCTGATACAGTAGAAGTTGGTGAAAGTGCTTGAATAATTGCACCAATAGCAAGACTTACTGCAACAGAAATTGCAATATATGTCGCAGCATAAGCAACTAAAGAAGCCGCAGTAGCAGCAGCCGCCGCAGCAGCACCACCTGCAACACCTCCAGCAGAAACAAATGCCGCACTAGAAGCAGCAACAGCAGCAGCTTCTTCAATACCTGTTGAGAGAGAGACTTTATCTCCGACAAGAAGAAGATCATAGGATGAGAAATCTATCATAGGTCCAGTGGGATAGATTGGTATTGGAGTACTTTCTTTAGTAAAACTTCCTAAAACATATGAGAGTTTACTTTCCTTTATCCCATTCCAGAGGTCTATTCTATTATTCTTTAAATAATCTACTACCTGTGCAAGATTATTCACATCAAGAGTTAAACTTTCTTTGAAATTGATTGTATGGAATAGAATTAACATAAGGAGGCGTGCCTGTAGACTTTTTCAATACTGTTAAAGAGATTTTCTAAAGGTTCATAGGCTGAAATAGTAGATTGATTTAAGACTCTTGTCCTATCAATAAAGATACTTGTATGGTTTCCACGAATACCTATAGTGGAAGAGAGTAAAATATCTCCAAAAATTAAAGCATCTTTATCCCAGTTTCTTATTTCAATAAAGTTATTATCTCTAAACTCTTCTTTGAGGCTTTGTGGATATGTTTTTCTATCCTCTGCTTTCTTTAAAAGGTTATTTTCAATAACTATTTCAAATTCATATAGGTAGAAGTCTTGTACTAACGTACCGCAATCATTAACTCCCATTATAAAAGGTCGATCAATGTATTTCTTTCTCCGCTTCGGCGGATATTCTACTGGTGGAGTAAAATGTGTTTCTTCCATACCACATATTAAAAATGGGAGCTGAAGCTCATATTGTGCGATGATGTCTTTAGATGAAGGTGTACAGAGATGAAAAAATCCTTTACTTGTATGACTGTGAATAATATAAGAGATATTCCCTTCATAGAGGGATAGAAAACTACGATTAAAGTCAAAGTTTTTAACTCTATCTTCTGCCTCATTGGGGAGAACAACTAGACTTTCATCTGAAAGAATTAATCCACAAAATTCTTCAGGAAAAGCTTTCCTTACTTCAAGTTCGATAGATATGAGTAATGTTTCTGATAGATTCATAAAACGTAGTTTAGAATTGTTTATAAACACCAAGACCTTCAAATCGTAGATTCAATGGTCCTTCTCTAAGCATTTGTCTTGCAGGAAGTTTTTTAGTTTCCCAAGATGTAAGTGTACTAAGTTGATAAACTACTTGAGTCTTTGGAATTATACTTAAAGGTTTTGCGAATTTATAAAACTTACGTTCAATGAAGATACTTGTATCAGTCATTGCTGATGTGCCAATGTACGTTTCAAAGGTCTTTAAATACGTGACGCTATAACCTTTAAGTGAAGTTATTCCAGGAAAGAGGGAACTAAAACTAAGCCCTACTGTACTAAGCGTAAGCTTCGGAGCTTCACTAATATTATCTGTGGTAAATCCTATCCCTGTAATTGTGACAGGAAAAGAAAGGAATTTATGCCCGTTCCAATATATATCAGTAGTTCTACGTGTATTAGTAATATAGTAATTAACATTATCTGGACTCGTAATTATAAATAGTTCTATAAGAGCTGGGAGATCAAGTTCATGAAGCGTTTCAAGTACTGTAGCCATTAATACACCAATTTTAAGGTAAAAGTTAAAGATGTATAGAAGATTTTCTCACCAGCTACATAAGTTGAATTTCTTTCTTTTGTCCAGGATGTAGGGATGTAAAATAACATTGGTGGAACTGATTTAAAACTGTTACCAGTGAAATCAAAACTTAATGTCCGAAGGGTAAGACTTGTATCTGATTCAATTGAATCTATAACTCCAACAAAAATATCAATAGTAGACTCTTCAAGAGTAACTACGTTAATTATCTCTGTAAGGGATGTAAAAATAAAATCTCCTATAGTTAGAGATGTGAATGAAGTCCCAGTTCCTGTTAGAGTCTTGCTCGCAGCACTACCTTTAATTGTTCCAGTTTCAAGTGTTGAGTGTTTTACACTTTCGGTTGGAGGAACCCATGAGATAAAAGTATCTGTCTCTTGAGTAGAGAATAGATTCTCTACATCTACTACGTTTGGGAAAAAATGCTCTGGATCATCATCTAAAAGTTTTCCATAGGTTAAAGAATATTCTTTAATTCTACTAACTCCAACTGAGTAACTTTGTGTATACAAATTCAATGCTTTACTTCTAACAACATTAAATGTAGTTTTACACTTTAATGTATTTAAAATACTCTGTTGAAAAGGTAATTCATAGATTACCATAGGTTAACCTATTAGATTTAATGTCACTGAAAGAGCATATTGAGGATAATAGGAGGAAGTATATTCGTCTACTATCCATTTTTTACTATTCCACGAAAATCTTTCTGATCCTTTAGATGAGTCTAAGACTTGTTCTATAGATGCAAGTTCATTTATAGTTAACATTGGATATTCTACTACTGTTTTCTCAGAAAGTAAATTAGGTGTAACTCCTTCAACTGTTTGGATTGAACCACCAGTAAAGGAGTTAATATTTGCAGAAAGCTCAGTGATTGCTTTAGCACTAATTTTAGAAGTTAACGGTAAGTTTATCATACTTTTCTCCTATTGGCAATCTTTTGATTTTTGTCATATAGATAAATTTGTTTTGAAGCTTCTTTTTGTGCTATAGCTTGAACAACTGATGTTGAAATCTTATTAGCTAATTCATCTGAAGACTCTTTACCTGTATGGGATACATGAATATTAATATTATTTACCTGTGTAGAAGCAATTGTAGCTTGTTTTCCTTGAAACTGTAAAAGATTATCAATATGTCCAACTGCTCCACCATCGGCACGGTTAAGATTATCAAAGAAACCTACACCGTACTTTTGCACAACTTCAGGAGGAATATTGACCTCGTTTGCACTTACATTAACAAGCTTGCCTGGACGGTTTACACCTCTCTTTGAGCCTTCAGAAATAAGTTTCTGTAATCTATCGTAACCTATTCTTCTTGCGGCTGAAGCTTTAAGAATATAACTACCATCCGGCAGAACTGTTGATATACTATCAGAAGTATCTGAACCTGGGCCAGAAATCTTTCCTGGAGGAACTTTACGGAAGTTATTAAGTTGAACGATGTTATCTCGTGCTACTGAAGATAATATTCCACCAGTAGCTTTATTAGGTATAGCTGAACTTACATTAATGGAATTTCCTCCATTTACTATTCCACCTCCAACACTTCCACCAGATGAAAACATCATCTTGATACTTTTTATACCAGCTTCAACAGCAGCAAGAGCCATTTCTTTTACAATGATTTGTTCAATCATCTGTAGAAAGTTTACTCCAAAACTCTTTAGAGCTTCTGTAGCGGTTTTAGTACCGTTTGCGAATTCAATGAATGAGTTTGTCAGATTATCTACAACTTGACCTTTGATTACATCTCCGACTTTATTACTCTCAGCTTCAAGTTCCTTCATCCGAAGTATGAGAGAATCAATTTCATTCTGAGACTTAGTTAAATCTGAACCAGTCTCAGTGCCCATTCTACTGCGAATAGCTGCTATCTGTTGTACAAAGTTACTACTTTGAAGCTCTTGTTCTGCTGTAGTTTGTTTAAACAAATCAGCTCTAAAAGAAGTGATTTGGTTCCGTGAGGCTGCTAGGTCAATTAGGTTCCTTTTGATTCCATAAGAATCACTATTAGCTGCTTGAGTTCTTTGTAGGACTTCTAAAGAAGATTGAATATCAAGACGTTTTCTTTCTAATCCAAGAATTTCTAGTATCTTCTGAGCTTCTTTAACTCGTATTTCATAAGCTTGTTGTGTTTCTTCAGTTCCTTGCCCATCAAGATCAAGTATACGAGCTGTATTAACTCTACGAGTTTCTTCGATAATTAAGTTTCTGTTTTCAAGATCAAATCGAGCAAGAGCTACTTCATGTCCTTTATTTTTTAACTCAAGCTCTTGTATAGCAAACTCGGATACCTTTTGAAGTCTCTGTAGTTGGAAGTTAGAACTTTCACGATTAAGTTTTATTAACTCACGGTCAAGATCAAGTAGTGCTTGTTTTCTATCTTCTACTTGCGTTAGTGCTTCAGTTTCATTATTAATTTCTGCTATAGCAAGCTTACTTTCAAGCCCACCTGAAGTTCCTTTAGCTTCATTCAAATGTCTTGTAAAAGGAACTATGTATTTTGGATCAGCTTTACCATAATACGCGTCTACAAAAGGTTTTATCTGTCCATTAGCATCAACATAATCTTTAACTATCTTACGAATAGCACCTTCATCTATAATTGGTTTATACTCTTTAGCAATCTTTTCCAGGAAAGTAAGTTCTTCTGTTGAAAAAACTTTAGCAGAATCTAAGGGTTGTCCTTTAGAAATTCCTTTACCTTTAGTTTCAAGGGCTAAAAGTCTAGCTTCTATTTTTGCAGGAAATTTAACTTCAAAGTCTAAAGCAGTTGATGGTTGAAGTTGATATCTACCTAATGCAGCAGTAGAACTTACAGCGGCATCTGGATCAACATTCCCATTCCTATCTCTATATCCTGCACTTTCTTTTTTCTGTGTAGCTTTAATAAACTCCTGTACAGTATATTCTCCACGCTTCTTGGTATTTGAAAGATTACTTGCTTCTACTTCTGCTAAGGTCTTACTATAAGCTACTTGATACTTAACTTGAGTAGTCATATTTGTAAGAAGCTCTAGTCTCTTCTCTTCCAATGCTCTACGTTTATCCGCAAGGAAGCCTTCTTGTGTTAGTGCTGTGTTTATATTACTTTGCTTGTACTCAAGTTCCTCTATATAATCATCATAGAAAGTTAGGGAAGTCTGTAAATATTCTTTCTGTTGTTTCAACAAAGCTTCAAATTTAGTCTTTGCAATTTTTAGTTGGCTTGCAGATGCTTGAGAATCTGCCTGAGTCTCTTTAACTCTACCAGCACTAGTAAGGTTGAATTTATATTCCTCAATTCCTGTAAGATATTCTATAATTGCTTTATCAGCATCTTCTCTTTGCTGTTGTGCAAGAGCATAATCTCCTTCATTACTCTTACTAAGAGTAGCAAGTCCCATCTTCTGAAACTCAGCAATCTTTTTATTAGCCTGTTCACGTATACGAACTTCTTCAGCTACTTTTTCTTCAAAGTCTATAAGAGTTTCTTTATTTGTTAGTTCATATTGAAGTTTAGCAGCTTCAAGAGTTTTACCTTCATTATTTAATGCCTCAATCCTCATCCGTTGAAGAGCTGCATGGTGATCTTTTGTAGAAACAATATAGTCTTTGTCAACAGTTTGACGAATCTCTTCAGTGCGTTTAGCTACAGCTTTTTCTAAAACTATTCTACGGTCTGCTCTTTGTAAAGCTTCTTCAGAGGTATCAGGCTCAGTTTTCCCTTGATTAAGTCGTTGTATTAAAATCCTACCTTCAGTATCTTGAACTTTCTTAAGGTCTGCTAGATACTGTTGTAATGCAGGATCATTTGTTAACGTAGCTTTAAAAACATCTTCTTTACCTTGACCTTTAACTTTAGGTTCTTGTATATATTTAGCTGCTTCTGCTATACGGTCTCTAAATTCTTTAGCTTCTCCACGAAGTTCTAACATCTTGGAGATTATTAAACCTATACCTGCAAGTATTACTGTAGGAGATTTAAGTAAAGCAAATGCTGATGAAATCACTCTTCCAGTAAGAGTAGCTCCGACTTGCATTGCTGCAAATGAAGTACTAGATGTTGCTGCTAGGAAAGTTATAGAGGCTCTAGTAGCATAAACTGACCTAGTTACTGTTGCAAAAGCTGCTGCAACTAGAGGAAGTCTTGCAAGAAACATTACAAAAGAACTTGCTTCAATAGTTGCAAGGACTTGGAAACTATTTCCGAGTAAGTTTACTCCTTTAATATCCTCATCTATCCATTGAGCTACTGAAGTAAAAGTTTTAACAACACTTACCATTATCCCAGAGGTCTGTCCATAGATAGTTTCTCCTAAGAGAATCCATGCGCTTTGCATACGTCCTACATTAGCATTAAGACTCTGTGATGCTTTATCAAAACTATGTTCAAATCTCTTAGCATAGAATTCTGCAAACTTCTCAATAGTATCATGAGCAAAGACTTCTCCTCGCTTCATCTTTGCTACAAGTTCTTGTGTTGCAAAGTTATTCGCCTTGGCAAATGCAGCAAAAGCACCAGGAAGTAAGTTACCTAATTGTTTTACAAGTTCTTCACTTTGTACTTTAGCTTTATTAAATATCTGTGCAAGTGCATTAAAGATACCAGTGGCTTTATCGGCACTAAGGTGCAACGATGTAATCACCGTATCCATATTCTTGAAGATTTTCCAAGAAGTTTCTTCTGATTCACCTGCTATAGATGTAGAAGCACTAAAGTTTCTCCAAGTTTCTCTTAGCGCAGTTAGCTTTATACCTGTTCTATCTGCTTCATCTGTCAGTTTCTTTAGAACAAGTGTAGCCTCACTATATCCGCCCATTGTTGTTGCAAGGACAGATTTAGTTGTTTCAAGTTCCATACCTACTGATGGAACTGACTTTAGGGCATTAAAGAGTATATTTCGTATAGCATTCCATATTGTATATGCAGAGATAATCTCCCCAACACGTAAGAATATACTTCTATGACGTTCAGCTACAGCAGCAGCTTGTTGTTCCATAGCATGTAATGCTCTTGTACTTTGAAGAATATTTCTTTGGTATTCTTGTTGTGCATGAAGAACTTCTGCATTAGCTGCACCTAAAGGCAACGTCCCACTAGCTTGTCTACGAGATATGTCTGCAAGGCTTCTTTGTAGGTCTTGAGCAAGCTGGCGTTGACGCTCATTTGCACGAATTTGTGCAACTTGTAAAGATTCTGCTCCATGCACATGTAACGCATGTTGTTCTGCTATGTTAAATCTTGTACGTTCTGTTTGCTCTTGTAGGTTTTGGTTAAACTTATTTATATTCCCTTGTTGTACTGCTAGTTCCTTAGCTGCATTTTGTTGTAGCAGAGCTATACGTTGAGCACTTTGACTAGAAGCCAATGCTGCCTGATCTGTTATTTGTTTTTGAGCAGAGATACTCCAGTTCTTAGCAATAGCATCAGCAAGTGCTTTCTCAGATGTAAGAAGTTTCTCAGCATGACGTTGCTCTTCTTGCTCAATAGCAATATCTCTACGAAGAGCAATACCTTCCAATGAAGTTGCAGAATTTTTAGCAAGTTCTTCTTGTCTCGCAAACTGTTTTTGATAGTTAGCAAGTGCTTCAGTATTTATCTTTGGTGTCGGAAGAATTGGATTAGTTAATCCAGAAGAAAGACTACCTCCTTGAGGAACTATAGTAGAGTTTACTCTTCCAAGCCTACGGCTTAAAGATTCTAAAGGTAAGGCTAAATTTGCGGCTTGTTGCTTAGCTAATATCTCAGTGTCATCTGCAAATTTCTTATAAGCACTATATAATTCTAAGTAAAATTTCTTATAACCTTCTCTAGTTCTATCAGCATCACCTGGAAGAAGTTTTAATAGATTTTGCCCAGTTAAAGGAGGAAGTTTTTGTATAAGTTCTAAAGCGATTCTTAGTTTATCTGCTGCATGTATAGCTTCACTTTCAGCTTCAATGAGCTTACTTAAAGGTTTTTCAGAGAGAGATTTTAAACTTTCAGCCCTAGAGACAACTTCTAGTCTTTTTATTATTTTATCTCTAAGTAAATCTTCTTTATTTAATCTATCAGTTATATAATCTTTCCATATAGCTCTATTATGTAGTAAAGCTTTCTCTTCTTCTTGAAGAATCTTGCTCCCAATAGCGTTAAGTTTGTTTTGATCGTTTATCGCAGATTCTTTAGTTGCTAAAGTAGAAAGTGGTCTATACTGTGTAGCAAGTTTTTGAATATTTCCTAAATAAAATTCATTTTGCTGAGCTTTAAGAGCAGCTTTACTTCTAGTAAGTATTTCTTTCTCTAAAGCTGCTTCAAGCTGTTGTTGCCTTTGTTGTAAAAAATTACGATGTAAGATTAATCCTTCAGAGAAATCTTTTAGATATTCTTCTTTGTTTGTCAGAGATGCTAGAGGTTTCTTAGCATTAAACCCTAAAAGAGTTTGTCTTACTTGCTTATCAAGTTCCCGTGCTTCAATTACACTTTGTCTTAAAGTGTTTAGATTCTTTATAGCTTGATTATACTCTTGTGCAGCTAATTCTTTTTGTCTAACTGCATAAGTAGCTAAAGCTTCTTTCTGTGCAATAATACGCTGTTTTATATCGTTTTCTTCAGCTATACGCTTCTTATTATTCTCTTGTATTTCTCTCTGTACAGCTACTTCTTGTAAAGTATCTGCAAGTCTTTGCTTAACTTGCGCTGCATGTAGAGCAGTAAATTCTTTTTCTAAATTGGTAGCAAACTCTTGAGTAGCTTTTATTTGATCTCTACGTTCCTTGTCTGCTTTAGCAGCATTGAATCTTCCAGATGAATCAGGAGAGAATTGTTGTTGCAATTCTTTAGGAACCTTACCAACACCAAGAAGTTTAATAGAATTAAGATTCTCAAGACTCTTTTTAGTTTCATCAAGAAGTCTCTTAAACTCTGTAAGCTTTGCTATAGCAATCTGATCGTTATTTGTAGGAGTTGGTAATAACCCTTTCTGGATAGCCTCTAAAGAGCTTTTTACACTCTTAGAGACCTTGAGAGTATCGGTTTCTAATTTAGCTAGTCCTTGACTTACTCTATCTACAAATATTGCTTCAAAAGAAAGAGTCAGTTTTTTATTAGCCATTTTAGAACCTATTTTGTTTGAGGAGGTAAAATTGTATTAACATAACCGCAACGAATATAGTGTATATTCCGTAGGGCTTCTTCAAGAGGAAGGTTTCTCCCATCTATTAAACGTAGTAATATAGTCGGAGAAGGTGAGTAGTTTTCATCAAAATATTCTTTAACAATTTTGAAGATTTCATAGTAGTCGAAGAGTGTCTCCCAGAGATAAAAGATTTCAAAGTCTTCTAAGATTACATCCCCTTCCTCTTCATCACTAAGATCAAGCCCCAAAGTCTTGAGAGCATCTTCTTCTTGTTTATTTGTCGTTTCGACTCCAGAAGATGCTTCAAGATAAACTCTACCTAATAGTTCTCCGACTTCTATTAGTTTTTTACTTGTGCTTCTTCAAAACTCAAGTCTGCTGTAAGACTTTTGTTGTATGAGTCATAAAAAGAGGATTTCCAGAGTGAAGAGTCCAGAAAAGTGTCTAGGAGGACGACTAAACATTCTTCTTTAGTAGTCCAGAAATCCTCTAAAGGGATAGCTTTACGAGTATCAGGGATATTTATTTCTTGAATTACTTCAAATGTATCTTCATCATACTCAGTAAGTGAGGCGTTCTTGATATATAGAATTTCATTACGAAGATGTGCTTCTAAAGCTTGTTCATCCATAGCACCTAGTGCTTCAAACTTACTCTGCAATTCACTTAGATTATATTTCTTAAACCCAATCATAATTTCTATATTCTTATCTGTAGACGAAGTTGGAATTTCTACAAAAGGTGCTTGTGTTTTAACGTATAGTTTTTTCATATTAAGATGTCCTCTTAAGTTAAGAAAGGAGGAGAGGATTCTCCTCCAGGTTGTTTACAACTAGCTAAATCTAATTTCAGTTGTTCCAATATTACGGAAGTTTAAGTCTTGGCCCAGATAACCAGCTACTTTAGAACCAGTATATTTTCCAAGTTGAATTTTATGCATTCTTACTGATACGAATTTATTATTAAATTCTGATCCATAGTTTACAACAAGTTTATGATTACGTTCTACGTTATTATCTGGGCGATAAGTTGCATCTGCTCTATCTTCAATAATAGTCAAGGTAACATCTGAAGGCATAGCGTTCTTACTCCAACCATCACCACAAGATAATTGGAACCTTGCATAGTCGTAACCATTCACCTTTGGTGCTACAAGTTTTTCAAAACAAACATTACTTGGAGTAGCTGTTGGAGGCTCTGCATTATTTGAAATAACAGTAACAGTTGATGCAGGAGCAGTACCAGTAATACTTAAAGAAGCTAAGTTTCCATATTGGCCTGGAGAATAGAAGTTAAGAGTTCTAATACCAGCTTTACGGATATAGTATGAACGCAGCGTTCCTGTCAATGTCCAATCACCAGGAAGTGTTTCACCATCAGGAATATTAGCTGCATAAGCTGCTAGAATCTCTGCACCTGTTTGGCCAATCTCTGCACCATCAAGAATATTAGCAAGCTGGTTAGAAGAACACCATACAGTATCACCAGCAGTAAAAGTTAATCCACCTACAATAAATGTTGCCGTAGAAGGAGCACCAGATGTACCACCAATACCAGCACTAGGAAGAACTGCTGAAATTAAAGAAGTATATGGGGAAAGTGAGGAAAGAGTAATTACATTACTTTTTGCAGTATCTGCAATATCATCTTTCTTAGTTTCATAATTTGCAACAATAGTGAGTTTATCTGCAATAGAAGATAAGTTACCCATGTAATCAAATTTTAGTTTTCCACGTTTACCTACTGTAATATCTAAATCAACGGTTCCTCGGCAATCAGTAGCAGTATAGATTTTTTGTTTATTCTCTGAAACCATATCATCAGAGGATTGATGTAATTCTACAGTTAGGAAAGCATTAGAGCTAACAGCATTGGTTGCCATAGCATAACCACTACCTTTAATCCAACCGAAACCTACTGCTTCCATCCAAGCGCCCATAGGAAGCTCACGATCTAAAGGAGTTGTAGAAGCTTTACCGATTTTAAATCCACTATTTATAGGAATTGCTACAGTTGCATCACCTTCCAGAACAATAATGGTACGTAATTTACCTGTACCATTTGTTGACAATGCTACAACTGAACCACCATGAATAGCAGAAAGTTTAAAAGTATCATCAGTTGCATCACGTACAAAGTACGTGTTATCAACTGTAATACCAGTTGTCGTTGTGATTTCTGCAAAGCGTACAACAGTACCATCAATAAGTTGGTGCCCTACAATTGTTACCAAATCACCTGTATCTGTAAAAGTAACATCAGTGTTAAGTTGGGCAACTTTACCTACAAGAACACCACTGGCAGTAAATATTTGATCTCCTACGGATACTTCGGCGGCGATAGTAGCATTAGTAACCGCAGTAGTAATACGCTGCATTAATAAATTACTGCCAAGCTGTGATGCAATTATACCTGTACCAGTAGACATAACAGTATTATTTACACCACCTAATGCAGGCATTAAAGCTTCAAAATCGAACTTTGCAAACTTATCTGTGACTGAGGTTTGTTCGTCCCTATCAAGATTCGACCCAAGATACTGGAAGGCTTCAGTAGTAAATTCTGTTGTAAAGTTAAAGTTCAGTGTAGGTAACGCATTACGTGGACCCATACCGGTTTTAAATGCAATACCTGATAGTGCATTCAATGTGCCAGTACCATTACCTGTCGCAAGATCAATCAATCCAGTACCAGTACCAGCAATAGCATTTGCACGAGTATCATAGAGTTTAAACGTATTTGCATTCTGTTTATTAATATAATAAACTGTACCAGTAGAAATACCTGTAGTTGTGGTAATAACTGAAAATTTAACACCATCACCTGTGGTTAAACCATGTGCAGTTAATGTAACTAAATCACTTGCAATTGTAAAAGTTACATCTTTCCTACCAAACAATGCCATTGTACCTTCAGCTTGAGCTACAGCTAAAGTAGAAACAGCATCGACAAGAGTAATACTTGTATTACTATTTATAGTATCTACTTGACCAATGATTTCATTGTTTAGATTATATAAATATGAGAATGGAGCAACTTCTGTAAGAAAAGCTGTACCTGAACCTGTTACTGTTGCACTAGCAGCAGTAGCTAAAATAGTTCCAGTTGGAGTAGCATTAACTACTGGAATATTTTCTGCAATTTGCTTACATCCAAAGATTGTAAGCGACTTTTCTGAAAATTTAACTGTCATGTCGTCTCCTTAAGAAGTGACTTTTAATTGATTAAGACTTTCTTTGATGCAAGATGAAGGTTTAAATATTGCTACTGGAGTATCAATTGTTAAAGATTCATCAACTAAAAAACTGTTAACTTCTTCAACCATTGGAACTTTAACTTCATTCATGGATTCAAATTGTTGTTTTAATAGATCGTTTATTGATCTATCTGGGACGATACATCGTATCTTACCGTGTTCTTCTATATGTATAGACATAATAGCCTTTAATATACTCGTGGAAAAATTACACCTACTATCTCTCGATAATGGATTCTTGTATTAGTTGCTGCAAGGACAGAACCTTCAACTAAAAAGAGTGAAGATACGTTTGGATCACCTATAGGAGACCAATCTTTATAAGCATTAACTACGTTATTGTAGACAGTAACAAAGTCACTTCGTGAACATATTATATGGATTCCAGTCATAAGAAGTTTATTGCTTTCATGAGCTGCATATCCAGAAGATACCATTTCTTCTTTATCGTAATTTAAAGGTTTAATTCCAAGATGTCCTACATAAATCAATGTAGTTAATCCTCCTTGAGGAAATTCATCTATAGAAAACTCTTTAGAATACTCCGTAATATAACCTGTAATAGTAGAAATTCTGTCTATAAGTAAACTTTCTTCGTACATGGTTAACCAACTACTGAAATAAAGTTAGCATTAATGTGTGCCCAACACGGTTCTCGTTCTTTAATAGATCCTACTGTGAAAATATAAACTCTTGTACCAAGTGTCAGAGTAAACTCTTGCCCTTCTTCGATTACAAAGTCTTGAACATATGTAATGGAAGTTGTAAAAGTATATACTTGTTTTTCCATATCAAATGGAGATACAAAGTTTTGTATAGCATAGACTGCAACACCTAGAATAGCTTTAATACTTCCATTAAGGAATACAAGTTCCTCCCCAGCGGTATCAAGTGCAAATTGTATCATTTCAGGTGTTTCAGCCATAATATTTTGCTACACTATTTAAGATTATTTCAGGGATATTGTCTAAAGCTTTCTGTACTTCAGGTTCATATTTAAAGACTGTTTCAGCAAGGTCTGCTAGACTTGGGCCATATAATTCATGGTATTTTGCCCTACGTCCTCCAACAATTTTACCACTTTCTCCACGTGTAGGGAGTTCACTCCAAGTCTCTGATGTATCTCTTACATAAATCCCTTTCATGTAACCATTATCTACGAGGAATTTCTTATAAGGAGTACGTTGACGCTTTAAACTATATCCTCCTTTCTTTCTTACATTCACACTAACACTACGAGCTTTGTTTATAGGTAAGAAATATTTCTTATCTGAAGTTAATGTTTTAAAAGGTATTGCGTTAAAGACTGAAACCTCAGTTTCTCTATGTGGATATTTTATAAGAGGAATCTTCTTCTCTCTATATTGTAACCCGTACCGAATAAAAGTTTTACCTAATGCTTCTGGTTTTACAGCCTTTCCAACCATTACTTCTGATGGAACTCCTGGAGCATTATATAAAGCCTTTACACTTTTATCTATAGCAGCACTTGCGAGTAAGACTGCTTGTGTAAACTCTACTTCAAATGTAGAAAGTTCCATACCTTTAGAAAAAAAGGATTTAATCTCTTTAAAATCAGGTATGGTAACTTTTACGTTTTGCATAGAACTATGTTTAACTTGCTGTAAGCAAACCTTGAGCAACTAACACTGCTTCAAGTTCCAAACTTCTTGTATGAAGATTTTTAATAATCGTAAGAACTGCATTCATTTCATTTGCATTAGCAAAACCAAAAGGAGTTGAGTTTGTTGCAGCTTGGATAGCAGTATCTGTTGTTGTCGAAGTAGCAATTGTAAAAGCATTTGCAGCTACACCGATTGCAGTTATTGCACTACTTGGTGTGACTGTAGTAGCTATTGCAGCAGCTAGATCATCTACGTTGTGGTATTGTATACTCATTTAAATTTCCTTGGATTTAAAATAAAGAGACAGGTATTACTCTGAATACTTTTCGCCTAGCTAAGCTAGTCTCTCTAAAACTTTAAAGTAGTTTAGGTTGAAGAAACTTTCCAAGAGACTAATGCGTCAATATCCCAAGGGAACATAACGAAAGAAGTATGAAGTTCTTGTTCCCATTCACCAGTCTTTTCTTCCATCCAGGTATTAACCCATATAGGCATAGCAGCCCAACGTGCTTTACGGTGTTTAATACGACCATAACGCATACCTTGGTATCTTGCATCTGGAATACCTACAATTCTTCCAGTAGGAACGTATGCTGTCTCAGTTCCAGTAATACGATCATTATAAGCTGCTGTGTATGTATAGATTGCAACAACAGAACCACCAGCAAAAGGAAGAAGTCTTTGATAGGTTAAACCACGATAAGTTTCTACCATTGGGATGATTTGCATTTCAATACGATCACTAACTGCTAAAGTTAAATCAGCAGCTTTACTATAATGTGCATTAATATCATCTTCAAGTAACTGGTACGCATTAGATGACATTACAATCATCTTAAGAGGTTTACCTCTTACCATAGCAGTTTGAACCATACGTTTTACATCAAGATATGGTGTAGGTGCTTTAGTACCACCAGTAGAATCCCATGCACGTTTACCAGAACCACCATTACCAACATGTGTGGTTAAGTCAATTTCAGGAACATACATACCTGTTACATAATCTGCATCAGAAGTTACAACTGTACGGCCAAAATTCCAAGTAACAGTAGCAGCTTTAGGACCTGAAGCAGTATGAGCACCTGTGAATAGAATATCAGCAGCAGCTTTCTCTTTTAAGTTATCAAAAGCATTTAAAGCATTTGCTAACTTCTTCTGTAAGCTTGCAGCATCATTAGCATTAACATCAATTTGTCCAAAAGGTTGACCCAATTGACGTTGATTCAATGTTTCAAAATCATCTGTATTAATTGCTTCTTTTGCATAAGCAAAACGAAGTTCTTCAGTACCAAAGTCAGGAAGTTGGATATATCCAGCATCTGCTTTAGGATGAACATATTGACCCATTACATTTTTTGCATCGTTTTCACGATCTACGTTAAATGTAGGAGCTTCAGTAACATCTCTATCAGCAAATTGATCTGACAAGAATGTACCTTTATTAAATTTCTTACCTTCAATTACACCTGAAAGATATTTTGATACTTCATAAGGTGACATGAAGTCTGCATTAGTTAAATCAGCCATTAGCTTCTGTCTCCTATATTAATAAAACCAAGTCGGTAGAATCCCGACCCTTCAACAAATTTCTTTTTCAAATTATTACTTGCAGCAGATGTACCAGAACAACCTGTATTATAAGCTGTGGCAGCAACAGTAGAACCATCTGCTTTTGTCAGAACAGTTGAAGGATCATTTGCCCAACGTAAGAAAGTAGTACCATCATCATCAGCCCAGAAAGAAGCTTCAATGTAGACTTCAGCAGTAGTTGCAGCAGATGTTGCATCCACATCATACACAGTTACACCAGCAGTCTTATTAAAAGTTGCAGTACCAGCAACAACAGTAACCGTAGGTGCAGTTCCAGTAGAAGCAGCTACAGCCAAGTTTGTTACATCTGAACCAAGAACAGTTGATGTTGCATTAACTGTATTTGTGTCAACTTTGTTAAAGAAAAATGCAGGAGCTGTACCAGATGTAAATGTACCAACAGTAGTTGCAATACCAGCAGCAAGTAATGCAGCATTAGCTACAGTGGTATTTTCACCACCAACAAGAACTGCCATTGCATCAACTAAGTTTGCAATAGAAGCACCACCAGAACCTACGGTGAAAACTATACCACCTGTACCAACTGTTAATGTATCCGCAGTAGTCAAAGCAGCATTGATTGTTACAAGTGCTTGTTCAGACAAACCACCATGAACTTTCAAATGATATGGATACGTAGTATCACGTTCCAGGAACGTACCTGCAAGGATAACTTGACCAGATTTAATAATCGCACTATCTGTTTCAGGACATTCATCCTTCTTATAGAATTGACGAAGTGTTACTCTATCTGGATAAGCATTCCAGCCACCACCTTGTTCTCTATCTTCTTTATTAGACCAGCTCATTATAACATACCTTTAATAGCTTCGTTTTCAGTAGTTGCAGCCGCAGCCATTCTTAGAAAATAGTCTTTAGCAGATGCAGGTTCTTGTTCTTTTTCTTGAGAAGGAGTTAGTACTTTTGAAGAAGTATCTACATGATTTGCACCTTGTATTGCTTCTTTAATAGACTCGAAACTCATAACTGCAACATCGACTGATGTATTAGTTTTAATAAACTTCATTGCTGAAGTTGTAGGAATTTTAAAAGTTTCAGAAGCATCAAGAATACCAAGTATTCTTGCTTGTTCTTCATTCTTTGCTTTAGCGACTTCCAAAGAAGTCGAAGCTTTCAACGCTGCTAATTCAGTTTGTACTGCATTTAACTGTACTAGAGCATCTTCTAAGGTCATAGCCATATTATTATCCTTTGTTGATGTTAAAGATTGTTGTGAGGTTGTAGTAGATAAAGATAAAACTTCATCTATTGAAGTTACAATCCCATCAATTAAACCTAATGTTAAAGCTTCTTCAGCTAGAACTGTTTTACCTGCAAGAGAATCCAGCAGAGATTGTGTTATCTGTGGTCTAAACTGCATCACAGTAGTATTCATAATTGTATCAAGTGTTGCAAGCATAGAAGTTGCTTCATCTAATGCCTTTTGAGGAAATTTCTCATGAGGATTCAGAAGAGCTTTATCAGTCTTACTCCGTATGATTGTATATTCAATTCCATCTTGAGCATCTGCTTTCATAGTATTTACTAGAGTCATAATGACACCAATAGAACCTATGATAGAAGAACTTGTAGCGTAAACTTTTTGAGTAGCTGCTCCAATTACATACGCAGCAGATGTCATCATTCCATCAGTAATGGTAACTGTTTCAATACCATATTTTACTGGAAGAGAAGATATAAAAGCTGCAAGACCAAAAAGTCCTGCTACTTCACCACCAGGAGAATCAACATAAAAGTATATCTTTTTATATCCCTTTGAGGAAAAATATTGTATATCTTCTGTAATACTTGCATAAGTAGTACCACCACTCATACCTGCACCATTTTTAGCAGATAGAGAATCAAACACATCTATTACTGCTGATTTATCCTTAGAGAGTTTACTTCTAGTAGGAACTTCTTCCGCAGATAGAGGACCTATAGATTCCCCAGCTAAAAGTCTAAGACTTACATTAGATGTAATAATGTCTAACTTACTTTGAGAGATTGCTAGAGGTGTGTTTAGTAATCGAGAAAGCAGTCTTTGATAACGCATAATTAGACCTTTGGTATTTGTTAGGTAAGTTTAGGTTAAAAGTCAACTTTTGTCAAGATTCTTTTAGACTAAACATATAAATAATTTACTCTTTATTTATATTCCTGTTGTATTACTATTACTTTGTAGATTACTACTTTGTTGTGTACTAGAATTTGCTGAAGTAAAGGACAAATCTATTCCCATAGATTTTAGTAAATCTCTATTAATTTTATCCGCTTCAATGTCTTCAATAGTAAGTCCACGTTCTGCGAGTTTATCTGTAGTAATTCCCATACCTGATTGGAGTTCAAGTAAATCAGCTTGAATATCTTTCATATCATCGATACCTCTCCAACGTGGAAGTTGGAAATACGGAATAGCACTAGAACATTTTGGATTATAGAGAATTGCAAGTTCTTTAAAATAATCTGCTATAGGTTTATCCCGGAGAGGAATGAATAGGAAGTTATGAAGGTACTCAAGTCGATTACGTGATTGAATCGCAAGTCCAATGAGAGAACTATAGTTTAATCCTGCTGTATCTCCTGTAAGTTCATGGTATAGTGCATCTGCTACAGTTGCAATCTTACGAAGTTCTTTTTCTACGAGTACACCAAAGTTTGCTCCAATGTCAGTTCCTTGGAACATTTTAACTGCTTCACCCTTTTTTGGGTAAAGTACTTGTGATTCTTCTGTTGAGTTTTGAAAAACAAGTTTATCATTCCCATCTTCATCAGTTTTTGTTCTCACACCACCTACTGGAAGCTGAGCCAAGGCTTGTCCTGTTGACTCTACAATAACAGCTATACTCTGTGCAGCCTTCTGTTTATTAACCGTTGCAGTCATAAAGTCTTCAAGAGAATAAAGGGATAGAATCACTGAACTAAGTAAAGGTATTCCAAGCCATTGACCTGGTTCTTCTCGAATAAATGTATGAATTAATTCATTAGCAGGAACTTCTACATGAGTAAGAGCAGGTTGATACATTTCTGCTTGTTCGAGTAGACTCTTTCGGAAAAAGTAACTTTCAGGAACAGAATTATTAAACTTTATACCATATCTTACAGGTCTAGTTATTTGATCCGTAAGTGCTGTATTCCAAAAAGTATCATGAAGTAGAGATGGAATCTGTTGAAGCTTTAGTGGAACTGTGTTGGTATTTCCATCACGAACTATTAGTTTACGGATATACGAATTTCCTGTAATAAATATAGAAGAGTTCGATACTCCTTGCATTACTTTTAAATTACCATGTCCATCTACGCAAGGATTAGCTTCAAACTCATCCCAATAACCTTGCATAAGCTTATGGCTTTTTCCATTAGAATACTTCCAGACTGTCTTTATATAGTTTGTTCGTGTTACCCAGTTTTTTAAAGCAATCTTAGAATAACCATTATTTCGACATAAATGTGCAGAACGTGCTTGTAAATATGCAAGTTCTCGTGCAGCAAGCTTATCTGCTTCACCTTTAAAGATACCTCGTAGACCTATCTTATAGTTTGTTTCTGCCCCTTCAAAGTTATTTGAAAGAGGATAGATATTATTGTATGGAGAAGTTGCCATGTTATTTTCTCACAATTAAAGGTATACAAGAGTTAGAACGAAATACAGGAGTAGCTGCTGGTTCAAGTGAACTCAGATAATCTAATAGATCGTTTTTAAAAGCTTGAAGGGATTCAAGAGTTATACTGTCATATTTATAGAGTCTATTAAAATCAGCAGAAGATATACGAAATTCTGTTACACGTTTCCCTGTAAGAATATCTTCTATTGCCATATTAACTTTAGCAAGTAATGCTAGAGCTTCTGCTTGTGTTAAATCAAATGTTGCCATTTTCTTTCCTATGAAGTTGGGTTATAATATTTTTCTAAAGATTTCCATTCTTCATGATCGTAATTTCTTATACCTACTGCATAAGAAGCGTGCATAGCTAGTTTCTCTCCATCCATAGCTTCTTTACGTTTACCTGATATGAGTTTAAATACTGACTTCCCTGTAGTTCCACCGATGTCGATAATCTTCCTACAAGAAGTCATTTGTTCTTCATAGTTACCGTAGCTTTGCTCGTTGTGGTAGTAAAGATTACTTCGAGCTTCAGGATTTTTATTTAATGCAACACGTTTGAGAATCTCCTCATGTGCGCGATGTGCTCCAAGCATAAAAAGTGTAACTCCCATACGTTCTGCAATACTTTGACGTGTTTCTATGTCAGTTTTTATATCAACCTTCGCAGGTTCTCTATAAATCTCACTATCACTATATCGAGAATCTTTAGCTCCTTTAGTAGCAAAGACATAGCTATTGTACTTTAACATTGCAAGAACCCAACGGTAGACAAGTTCAGTATTATCAGCAGAGTCTATTGAAATTGCATGAACCTTCATAGGTTTCCCTGTAACATGTTGAAAGTTTCCATGTATAAGATAATCTGTAAGTTCTCCCCAGACTCCTAGAAAGTTACCAACATCATCTTGCTCCTGTGTCAATACATCTCCAAAAATCTCTATCCATTTAACAAGCCAAGAGTTATTATTTCTTCCCCATGCACGAATTATTATAGCAAATCTAGTATCTTGTACATCTATTCCAGCGGTAAGAACAAGTCCATCCATTGGAACTATACCTTCAATATAGTTCTTACGAAATGTTTTCATTTCATCTGCTTCAATTGCCGTAACACCAGAAGTATAAGGTAAACCGAGACTATTATTGCACCAATCTTTTGAAAGAGATTCATCACCACGCTCCAATGCTTTAGCTGCTAGAAGTTTCTTTGTTACAAGTACTCTTGCGTCAGATGTAGCCTCGAAACAAGAGAGTATTTCTGGATGTTGAAATGTGTAGGTTAGGGAGATTTTCTCATCGCGAAGCTTTTTCCGAAGAACTAGTTTATCTATAGAAGGTTCAATGACTTTGTATTCTTCAAATGTAAGTGTTTCTCTTATTTCTTTTCTTGGATGCCATCCGTGGGAGAAGTCTCCACAATCATCTATAAAACCAAAATTAAGTCCTTTCTTTATATTGGCTGTCTTTTCCTCAAAAGTCCAAGGAGATTTACAAGATGGACATACAAATGTAGCTGTTTCTGGATCATATTTTCCAAACTCTTCATCAATGTAACGATCTCCATATTCATCATACTGCAAGCATTGCTCCATTGTCCAACCAGAAAGTTCTACGAGTTGTTCGCAAGCATAGCAATGTGCTTTAAAGATAAGTTGAAACCCTCGATTAAAAAGTTTCTCCATGTTACAATAATCTTTGAATGTAGGAGTTGAAAATCCTAGAACTTTCTTTCTACCAATCCGGAAAGACTTCTGTCTTCCCATACCAAGACCAAGCGGGTCTCCTTGTTTAGCTACATCTGCTTTTACTTGAGCAAACTCTTCAAAGATAATAAACGGAATTGCAGAAGATAAGACAGATTGAATAGAACCAAGGGTCTTTAGGCCGAGGGAACCTCCAGGAAAAGTAAAGTAATCATGTGAAGGTTTAGCGATACCAATATTTAGTTTATCTTTAAGAACTTTCGTTCCTTTGAAGAAAGGAGAGAAGCGTTTCCGAGAATACTCCTTGAGGAGTGATACTCCTGGAAAGAATACAACAGTATGACATGGGTCAAGGTTAAGTTTTCTACCTATTATATTATTCTCTAACTCACTAGCTCCTATCTGCGAAGATTTCATCATACCTACAATGTGAATATACCAATTATCACATACATGGTAGATGTACTTAAAGGCAGGAGTGCGAGAGCAATCGAATTTTCCTCGTATAGCTGATTCATCAGAGGACATTGTACGATTAGCTTCTGTCCACTCTATTGTCGTACTTCGTACTGCCTTACGAAAAGCTGTATAGAGTTTTGCAAATAGCGAACGCTCTGATATGTTCCCCTGGACTCTTTGGATTTCTCTAATCATATTGCACAACCGCATCCACCAATATCAAACCTATCTTCTTCTGCTTTATTAGTTTCGAGAAATTGCTCTCGGTAATCCTTTAAAGTAAGATAATGAACTTTCCCGCCTATAGTTTTCTTTAAAAAAGGTAAAGTTTTTACTTCTCTAGCAAGAGTCTGTTCTTGTTCTTCATGCGATTTGTATCTCTCAGGTAACTTCTCATATAGAGTTTTAAAATGTCCTAAACCTGCTTTAACACAAAAACCTCCACAGTTAGCATGCCCGAAACCCATACTATATAGTCTTGGTTTTCTTATACCAAATTGCTCACTATAATTCTTCGGAATTATCCTTCCTTCTTCTACTAAAGTCGAACGATAAACCCAAGGTTTCATCGTTTCCTGTACTCTTGTAAGGCGATGGTGCTCTGAAAAGTCTATACCAAGATGTACTTCTGCGTTTAAATATGTTACAACATTAGTTCTACAAACTTCTCCAAAGATATTAACTAGGGGTAAGCCAAGATAATTAAGCATAGACTCTTCTACATCATATCCGTAGTTCTCTTCTATCCAGTTAATTAGTAATTCTCTTTTAAGAACTCTTGAACATATATCTAATCGTGAATTTCCTACAAATCTTTCATCTCTAAACAACTCCCAAGGTGTTCTTCCATCGGAAAGTTCTACGACCTCACATCCAAGAAATTCTACTACTTCATCTTTGAATCTATAATTATCTTCGTCTTCTATCTTAGTATCTGCAAATAGAAGAAGAGTGGCTTCTTTACCAAATTTATCAATACAAGATTTTGCTTCTGCAAAACTTCCCATACCACTTGAAAAACTTACTATATGTTTCATTTGAGTTCATCCAGTTCATCAATAGGTTTGTCAAGCATTGTTTGTACAAATTCATCTCGATCAATCTTAACTTCTTCTAACATCCTTGTACCAAGTTTATATAAATTCTCCATGCCTTCATCAATAGCACTCTGTGTCTCTGGAAAGTCTAAAGCAATCCCTAACAATAAGTCTCTTATATTAAGTATAAAGGGTTCAAGGTCTGCAAGTTTGTTCGCAAAACTTACATACTCTTCATTCTTAATAGCTATCGCTTGCCAAAGTTGAGCTTCTCTCGCATACTCTGTCTTAACACTTTGTTCAAGTTTTGCAGCCATTAAAGGATGGATATTATCTTCAGACTCTCCTCCTCCAGCAGGTGCTCTTACTTTGACTCTTCTATTCCCTTCTTTACTGTGAAAGTCCATCAAATGTGTAAGACATTCACGGTAGGTAAAGCTACTTAGAGGAGAAGGCAATCTTCCGGCTTGTGCCCATTGATATAATAGACTTACGTTTCTTCCTAAAATACCTGCAAGAATGGCCGGTGAAACTATTTGATCGGGATTAATAAAGGTAAGTTGGGTTGATTTCACTTCAGGTTCTTTAGAGGTTTGTTCCATAAGTCAGTAATATTCCTAAAGTTTAACTTTATTTGTTAAATAAAGAGATTTGTGTTACTATTGTACTAAGTTTAACATACTTTATTTATAGTTGCAATCTAAGATTTTTTTCCGAGTTGACTAAAGTGTTAGAAAATTTATATACTTGGATATGAACATCCTGTTCTACTTAAGAAGTTCCTAATATATTAAGCAATAATAAGAATAAACTATGGCACAAATAAACGCAACACAATTAGATGATATAGATACATTAATACGTCAAGAGAATGACCCGGAGAAACGAAATGTGTTACTAATTCTACAAAGTATGACTATAGGATTAATACATGTAGTTGATACAATAGAGAGTATAGAGAATAAAGTAAAAGCTAAAGATATATTATATACAAGAAAGATTGAAGAATACGATACTACTTTAGCGAAAGGGAGAACGATTTGGAGAGTTCTTACAGTAATGTATGCACTTTTACAAGCAGGAATAGTTGGTATAGCTGGATACAGTTATAAAACTATAAGTGAAATTCGTGACATGTCTTATTCTAACCAGATAAAATTAGAGATGTTACAACAAGATTTAACTAATACAAAGAATCAAGCAATGATAACACAACAAGAACTTTCAGATATGTTGAAAGATCATAGACTCATAGATCAAAATAGATAACTATTCTTGAGGTTATAATGAAAGCACTTTCACCTAGTTTACTTCACGAAGTTTTTAAATCTACTCCTCTAAGTAGAATTGAAATCTTTACACCATTTTTGAATGAGTTTCTTCCAAAGTATTCAATTAATTCTACCAAAAGAGTAGCTGCTTTTTTAGCACAAATAGGTCATGAAAGTGCTGGATTTATTTATACAGAAGAAATTGCTAATGGATCAGCTTATGAAAGTCGTAAGGACTTGGGGAATTTAGAACAAGAAGCATTACTTGCGGCACATCAAAATTATACAACCACAGGAAAGTTCTATAAAGGTCGTGGATTGATACAAATTACGGGATTTTATAACTATAGAGAATGTGGTAAAGCATTAGATATTAATTTAATTCGTCAACCAAAACTTCTTAGCCTTCCACTCCATGCAGTTGAATCTGCTTGTTGGTTCTGGAACAAACATAATTGTAATTTTCTAGCAGATGTAGATAAATTTACTTCAATTACTCGTATTATTAATGGTGGAGTCAATGGTCTTGCAGATAGAGAGAAACTCTGGAAAGCTTTTACAAAAGTCTTGGAGTAATTTATGACTACACTTCCTCCGATAAATCTATACACATACGTACTTCTTCTTTCATATAGAGTCATCGACTCTATAGATATTATTGATATTTCCGACATCCCTGATAGGACAAAACATTTATGAATGGGTTTCTTGAAGAAAAAAGTGGAATGAAATCTCTTGTACGATTTGTACCTTTTACAATAACTGTTGCAAGTGTAGCTTTTGGGATTCTTGCAATTATCTATGAATCTGATCTAGCGACTAGATTAGCAGAAAGTTTTCTATTCGCAGCAACAGGTACATTAGGTATAAAGGCATATCAAAAAAGTTCTGAAAAATAACTAAGAGAAACTCCTTGGAATTTTCCAATTTAACCTAGAAGATTGTATCCGTAGTAAGCTTGTTAAAGATATATTAACTGTCTGGGACAAGAAATAACTAATAACCTATACAGGAATTAATATGGCAATTGCATTTAACATAAAACAAGGAGCTACATTTAGACTTAATGGAGTATATACAGATACAAATGGTGGGCACTCTTTAACTGGAAAGACTTTGACGAGTCAGATTAGGACTAGAAAACACGAATTAGTTACCTCTGTAACCATTACCGTAGTTGATGAAGCATTAGGTACATGTATTTTTGAAGTTGTAGACACAACACTATGGCCTGTTGGAACATTGTTTTGGGATATTAAAGTATCTCAAACTAATACAGTTTTATTAACAGAGTCTAAAGAATTTAATGTCTTGAGGTCTGAAACATTATGAGCGATAGTTTTAATTTCACCCTTCCAGGAACGTCTGGAATACAGTTAATTGGTCCAGGACAAACATTAACTTTTCAAATAGTAGATTTAGGTATTATCGGACCTGCTGGAGCACAAGGTGCACAGGGTGCTCAAGGAGTAGCAGGTAGTGGTGCACAAGGACCACAGGGAGTAATTGGAACTATAGGAAGTCAAGGTCCACAAGGAATAAATGGATCGCAAGGACCACAGGGCGCACAAGGTTCAGGATCAGGTTCAACTGATGTAGGACTAACTGTAGCATTAGCATTAATTTTTGGATAATCCAATGGCAAAAATAAAAGTAAATAATTACGTATTTGATAAAACTGCTAGAACAGTTACGTTTAGTGATTTTGGGTCTGTAAGACTTGACTCAATACTTCTTGTAGCAAACACAACAACAAATACATTTATCTATAATCCTGTTGTAGCTGGTCTTGGTGGAACTGTAGCAAGTAATGTACTTACCTTTGAGTTTGATTCATCTACAATGAGTAATACAGATAAGCTTCTCATTTACTATGATGATGCTGCTGCGGCTTCAGTTAATGTTACAAATGTTCAACTACCGACTAATGCAGCGACAGAAACTAAACAAGATGTTCTTATCGCAAAAGATTTCGCAACGCAGACAACACTTGCCTCTGTTTTAGCAAAACTTATTACTTCTCCATCAACAGAAGCTAAGCAAGATACTGGAAATTCATCACTTTCCACAATTGCTTCAAAGGATTTCGCAACACAAACTACATTAGCTGCACTACTTGCAAAAGTGATTGCTGCCCCATCTACGGAAAGTAAACAAAATACAATTATCACTGATCTTGGTGCAGTAGATGAAACAGCTCCAGTCACAGATACAGCTAGCTCTGGACTTAACGGACGATTACAACGTATTGCTCAGAGATTAACTTCACTCATAGCTCTTGTTCCTGGATCACTTGGGCAAAAAGTAATGGCATCAAGTTTTGCTGTTACCATTGCTAGTGACCAATCAGACCTTCCTGTAAGTATAGGCTCTATAGCGCTCCCAACTGGGGCGTCTACCTCAGCAAAACAAGATTTACTCCTTACAGAGTTACAGCTTAAAGCAGATTTAACAGAAACTCAACCTGTAAGCCTTGCTTCCTTACCTGCACTAGCTTCTGGTTCAGCTATTATTGGTAAGATTGGTATCGATCAAACAACACCAGGAACAACAAACGCTGTTGCTGTGGCAAGTTCTGCTCTACCTACAGGGGCTTCTACGGAAACAACATCAGCAGCTATTTTGGCAAAAATTATTACCTCTCCTGCGACTGAAGCAAAACAGGACACAGGGAATAGTTCTTTATCTACGATTGCTGCGAAGAACTTTGCAACAGAGACATCTCTTGCAGCTCTTTTAGCTAAAGTTATTGCAGCACCTGCAACAGAAACTAAACAAGATACTATTATTACAACTGTAGGAGGAGTAACTGAAACAGCCCCTGGAACCGATACAGCCAGTTCAGGTTTAAATGGGCGTCTACAGCGTGTAGCTCAGAGATTAACCTCTCTAATAGCTCTTGTACCTACGTCTCTAGGGCAGAAGACTATGGCTGGAAGTCTTGCAGTCACAGTTGCAAGTGACCAATCTACTATTGCCGTATCAGCAGCTTCCTTACCTCTTCCAACTGGAGCAGCTCTTGAGGCAGGAAATTTAGCTACGATTGTAACAGACCTTGGAGGATTAACAGAAACTGCACCTGGAACTGACACTGCAAGTAGTGGTCTTAATGGACGTTTGCAACGAGTTGCTCAAAGAATAACTTCTCTTATAGCTCTACTTCCAACAGCCCTTGGTCAAGGTACAATGGCAACTTCTTTAAAAGTTGTGCTTCCGTCTGACCAATCTTCTATACCTGTTGCAGCTACACTTTCAGCAGAAACAACAAAAGTTATTGGTACTGTAACTAATAGCTCAAACGGACATAGCGCAACAGTTACAATAACACGTCCAAGTAATACTACTGCTTACACAGCAGGTGATGTAATTGGTGATACAAACGGTTCTGCTATCTTTACTTTTGCCTCTATGATTCGTGCTGCTGGAGAAGTAGAGATTACATCAATTGAATACGAAGTAGATGAGTCAGCTAGACCCTCTGGTATGGATATGTTTGATGTGAGACTATACAATGCCTCTCCTACAGCAATTGCAGATAACGCTGTCTTTGACATACCTTCAGGGGATAGGGGAAAATACCTTGGTAAAGTTCGTATTGGCGTTCCAATTGATGAAGGAAGTACACTCTTTATTGACAACGACTGTATTGGAAAACAAATCACACTCTCTAGTACAAGTCTGTACGTGATTTTGCAGACAGTCGGAGCTTATACACCAACATCTGCTGGTGTTAGTCGCCTTACTATTCATACAAGAGATATTTAATGTATCCGAATAAATCCTCATGGACTCCAAAAAACCTTTTTAAAAGAGGACAGAAAGGCCTTTGGTGGCAGTTTGCAAAAACTACAGGTCTTTATCAGGATAGTACGGTAACTACGCCAGTAAATGGAGCTGCACAACCTGTAGGTTTTTTCCCTGACTTAACTACAAACGCAATTAATGGCACACAAGCTACTTCCGCAGCAAGACCTACTTATCAAATAAGTCCCTCTCGTGTCACACTTGATAGGGTTGATGACACTATTAGTTTCACAGTACCAACTGGTGGTATTATAGGAACTATGATTTATGCAACTACGTTGGGAACACTAGCACATGGTGTGTCAATTCCTGCTGGTACTTATACTGTAGGAGGACTTTATGCACCTGTACTTGATATTGTCGGAATTATAATCAGAGAAGGAGAAATGAGTTGTGCAGAAATAGAGCGTTGTTATACTTATTTTAAATCAATAGGTGGTGGTCCTGCTGGAATAAGTGCATATAGGTCACAAACAAACATATCAAATATATTTAGAGGAACCGTTTCTGGAAATATTTTTGCTAAAGTTACAAATTTTCCTGTTTTTGCTACCAGTTCTACAACTAATTTTGTTAGTGCATTTAGAGGAATGACTTCTTTAACAAGTTTCCCTAGTATAAATACATCCTCTGCAACTTCTTTTTCGGGAATGTGTGATGGAAATACTTCTTTAACGTCTTTTCCTCTACTAACTACTACGAGCGTAACATCTTGTTCAACGGCTTGGAATGGTTGTACAAATCTAGCAACTTTTCCAGCTAATATGTTTGATGCAACTGGTTGTACAAACTTTTCATCTGCCTTTACTGGATGTGCGCTTACGCAGACAAGTGTAGATAATATCCTTGTTTCAATCGATACCGCAGGTACAAGTAATGGTACATTAAATCTTACTGGTGGAACAAACTCTACACCTTCAGCAACAGGACTAACTGCAAAGACAAATCTACAAGGTCGTGGTTGGACAGTTACGAATAATTAAGGAAACCTTATGAATGTTGAAAAAGTAATATTAATTGATCCAAACTATGTAGACCTTGCACGTAGAGCTGCTATAATTCTATCTCCTATACATGGTGCAGGTATGTTTCAAGTACCTGTATATGATTTTTCTGGAAACATCCACTATTACATCTCTAGTGGATGGATAGATGATGGAGTTATTCCTTTTATGACCAATGCAAATACTCTATATAATATTGTAAAGTCTTTTGCGACTCTTTCAGACTGTATAGGGTTAATCTCAACAGGTATTGTTTCAGACACTCCTCCGTATGATCTTCTCGCAGAACTAGGACTTACACTATTTCTGCTAGATGTCTGAGGAGTATCATCCTCCTCCTCCTCCCAACCAAACCAACGTCACAACTACCAACACAAACCAAACAACTACATCACTCTTCTCAAACTCAAACCCATCTATCTCAAAATCCCTCCAAGCAGATAAATCTGTAACTTCCTTTGTACTACATATCTTATCTAAGACTTTTAGTCTATCCTTCACAATTTTGGGAGATTCTTTCCACTTAGGACCTTTAGAGCTTTCTGCTTCCGTTCTCTCCATCTTCCTCTGTTCCTCTCTCAATCTCTTCCAAGTCCCCAACATTTCACTCTGATACTTCATCATTTCATCTCCTCTCGTTTAAACTTTTCTTCCCATTCCTTCGCATCTCGTACATATACCTTATCTTCTTCACCAATCTTACAGTACACAATAACTCTTACACCTTCTCTACTATTTGTACAATCAATAGCGTTGTAGAGAACCTTGTATAAATTTCCTGTCTTTATATGTTTATATAGCCTCTCATTCATCTCATCTCTCCCAAACTCTCCAACTCAATCGGCCTTAGCCCTGTTCTCTCAGCACTTACACAGATATACCTACTGTCTGGAAGACAATTCCCATGTAAATCCCCAATCACATATACCTTACTCATATCTCACCTTCTCCTTCATACATCTTTTATGAATAACCCATTTTATTCCCTCAATTTCTCTAACCTCTCTATATCTAGTCTCTAATTTTACTTTACATACCTTGCATATCTCTACATTCAATCCATGTCTATTTAGTTTCTTTTCTACCTCTGCCCCATCAAAACGTAATTTCTTATCATACCATCCTTCATCTTTTGGAAAGTCTTCAGGAAAACCTTCCATAACCTTTATTAACTCTATGTCTATGAGCATAATACAAGCTTCAAAACTATACTTTCCTTTTTTAAACCTATTACATATACTCTGTACCTTTGGTTTAAAAGCTCTATAAGCTTTTTCATTCCCATAGCTTCCTTGCAAGACTTTAGAGTATGGGAATTTTCCGAGTAAATCTTCCTTTGTTATCTCATACATGTGTAAACTCAACTCTATCTCCTACTACCTTAGTTTTCAAACTAACTCCAACTCTATTATACATATCTTTAAGAGTTGGTTTAATTATACTTCTATGAAGCTCC
>Ga0208882_1000196_pt1 | contig 33126 bp, 27 predicted proteins | sample LakWasMet14_LOW5_2_FD_183862 | JGI IMG/M metagenome (GOLD analysis project Ga0208882, IMG submission 183862) | Freshwater sediment methanotrophic microbial communities from Lake Washington under simulated oxygen tension - Sediment Metagenome... | ecosystem: Environmental > Aquatic > Freshwater >...
AAAAACGATTTGTTGCTGGTTTTGATGTGATTAATGTAGCAGTTGCTGCATCCCCAAAGAGCGCTCTGTTTGCTTTATCATCGGGATGAAGTGTTTTGGAAAGCGTTTCTGCAGTTATAAAAACCACATTTTTTGCCTGACCTGATAAAATTAATCCTTTTGCAAATCCCAATCCGTAAACATAGCCGGAACACCCTAAACTAATGTCAATAGCTCCACATGATTTTGGTAGTCCTGTTTTATCCTGAACAATACAAGCGGTTGCCGGTAATGAAAAATTTGGCGTTTGTGTACATAAAATCAAATAATCAATTGAATCTTTATCAATGCTAAATTCTTCAATCAATTTATTGAGTGCCGCCACAGCCAAATCGCTGGAATATTCATCAGCACCAGCTATATGGCGACTTTCTACTCCAATTCGTTTTGAAATTTTATCAATTGGCCAGCCAGGATATAGGGTTGAAAGTTCAGTATTAGTCAGCACTTTTTCAGGCAGATAATATGAAATTCCGTTAATATATGCTTTCATTTTTATTTTATTGAAGCTACGAAATCGTATAATTCCTGTATGGTTTTTTTGGAACGGTATTGCTCTTCTGAAATATCAACTCCATATTCGTCTTTTATCATAACCATTATTGTCATTCCTGTCAACGAATCATAAGAATCTACTTGTCTGAATTCTGAAGCCATTTCAAAAGAAACATCTTCTGGATCCATGTACTGTTGTTTCACATTATTAATAAAAGTTTCTTCGTTCATCATAATTGTTTTTATTTAATTAATTAGTTATTTATTTATCAAGCGGTTTCAAGAACAACGCCTCCCATAGAAAGACCAACTCCAAACCCTGATAAAAGTATCTTATTTCCTTTTTTTAATTTGTTTTCATCTATTAACCGTCTAAAAGCGATTGGAATAGTTGATGAGACAGTATTACCAACATCATCCATCGAGACGAAAAAAATATCCTTGTCAATATTGCATCTTTTTCGGATAAAATCTAACATATAAGCATTTGCCTGATGGAATATAACCCTTGAAATATCCGACATGGTTAAAGCATTTTCATTTAATGTGTCTTCAACTAGTTTTGGAACTTCAAAAGCAGTAAAATTAAAAATTTCCCGACCATTCATGTATAAAAAATCATCATTTGAAACGAAATTTCCCTCTTCATCATAAACATCTTCATTTAATGCATCTTCAAAATTCTGACCACTGTTTTTAACGATTAATTTATCAAAACCGCTTCCGTCTGTTCCGTACTTGAATTTTTTTATGGAAGCTGCAAAATATTTTGGATTTGGATTAGACGTAATCAACGTTGCGCTAGCCCCATCTCCAAATATAGTTCTATTTGATTTGTCTTTTGGATGCAATAACTTTGAATAGGTTTCGGATGTTATAAAAACTACATTTTTGGCTTGTTCTGTTAAAATCAAACCTTTGGCTAAACCTAATCCATAAATGTAACCTGAACATCCTAAATTAATATCTAGAGCTCCGCAGGTTTTTGGCAAACCAACCTTATCCTGAATAATACAGGCTGTTGTTGGCAATGAAAAATCGGGGCTTTGCGTGCACAATATCAAATAATCTATAGTTTGTTTATCTATTTCAAATTCAGAAATTAATTTATTCAATGCCGCTATTGCCATATCGCTTACAAACTCTTCTTTGTCGGCAATATGTCGGCTATAAATACCTGTTTTTTGTGAAATCTTATCTACAGACCATTCAGGATACATATCTGAAAGCTCTTTGTTGGTAAGTTCTTTTTCAGGCAAATAATAAGAAATTCCATTGATGTATGCTTCCATCATTACTTGTTTATGGTTAATTGCAAAAGTCTATTAATTTTAGGGTTTCCCATTACTTTTTCTTCCCAAACTTCATTTGTCATTTCTCTAAAGTAATATTCATCTGTTACACCTTCAACTTGCTTTAACTGTAAATCTTTACTAAATCCAAATAAATCGCTAAATGAGTTGGCAGATTTGTTATCTTTTAATACATATCCAATAACCTTTGATAGTTTTAAAACTCTATAAATATAAACTAAAGAATAATAATAGAATTCAACACCTAAATTTTCATTATGGAAATCTGGTGCTATATAATAGCCCCAATCTCCAACATTATTCTCAATATCAACAAGCGAGATAACTCCAACTGGTTTTCCTTTTCGTTTAACTAAAAAGTATAATTTAGTTGTATTGTCTTTAAGCCTATTTATAAACTCTAAATGATTTTCTAATGCTACGACATCTGAATTATACATCCATTTCCTGATACTTTCATGATTACGCCATTCAAGAATTAATTTTTTATCCTGAATATCTAAATCAATAAAGTTAACAAATGAGTACATAGAATCTTTTATTGGCTCATTCATTTTAGTTATTAATTTTAGAATGAATGATAACATCTTTAAATTCTCCATTAAAAAAACAATGTTCTTTTAAAATTGCGTCTTTTTCAAATCCAGCTATTTCTAAAACCGGGTATAAATATGGACGAACATCAAATGCATAGGTAAAAATTTTGTGAAACTGCAAATCCTTAAAAGCAACTTGTTCTATCAGTTTTAGAAAAAGTAAAAGGTGTTTGCCATAAAAATCTTTCTCTAATGCCGTATTCAATATAAAAGACAACTCCGCGTTTTTGTCAACCCAATTTATGTGAACTAAACCTCCATAACCAATACATATGTCATTCTCCAAATAGGAAAACAAAATCTGGTTTGGCTGTTGCTGATCAAAAAGCTGGGATACTACATTATTAAAATAATTATCTTGATCTTCAATCGTTAATGGTTTTTGCTGACGCAGATGATATAGCTGTTCATTCCTCCATTTCATAATATCCATCCTGTCTTGAAAACGCAATGGAACAATTGAGTAGGAACCATCAACAAAAGTTTTATTTTTTAATACCTTATACTCTTTCATCCTTCTTTTTTAATGTTTCCGAAGTTAGCAAATTTAGTGCTTTTTCAAACCCTAACAGCCCTAAAATTGGCTTTAAGTTTTCAACTTCATCAGCTAAGGAAGTATAATTTCCTTTTTGAAAGTTATTTTGATTTGCTTCAAACAACCAAGGATATTTAACATAAGTATCTTCAACAAGCGGTAATCCTGATAATCCATTAGACGTTGACAAAGTCAGAATTAAAGCTAACAAAGTATAATCGGAAGCATAATCTACAGTTAGACGCAAAGATTTTAATTCACTTTTCAATTCCAGATTATAAACCTTGGTTTTATATTTTCCACTGTTTCTAACGAACAAAGTAACATGTTCTCTATCTGCATCAGAAATGTTGTGATTTTCAACATCTAAAATCACATTTGGCGAAATCACTTCCGAATTCATTCCAATTGGCATTCCAGATGTAGAAGTATAATCGTTATTACTTTCCAAATGATGACTGATAACTATTTCTAAAATGTTAATGTCCAATATCGGATTATCCGCAGTTAATCTAACGATACAATCGAATTCTTCCTGTTTTGCAATAGCCGTAAATCGACTCAAAACATTATTTTCATTACCTCTGAAACATTCAATTGCGTTCGAATTACAAAATGATTCAAGAATATCATTTTCTTTGTTGACAGAAGTTGCCACAATGATTTTGCTATTGAATTTTGACTTTTTTAATTCGTCAATTATCCATAACAACAAAGGCTTTCCAGTACCCAAAGGCAATGGCATTAATATCTTCCCAGGCAAACGTGTAGATTGCATCCGAGCTTGAATGATAAAAGCAATTTTCTTATTTAGAAGTCCACCCACCATCAACAACAATATTTTGACCCGTTATAAAATTAGAAGCATCGGAAGCTAAAAAAACAAAAGAACCAGCTAAATCCTCAGGCTTCCCTATTCTGTTTAAACACGTTTTACTTTCTAATGCTTTTACAAAACCTGTCGTTTGCTGAACTGCTTCTGAAGGAAAAGGCCCAGGAGTAATGGTGTTAACCTGAATTCCAAGTTTTCCCAAATAAGAAGCATAATATTTTGTCAATTGAATTACTCCAGCTTTGGCTGCACCATAATGTGGTGGATTTAAAAAAGCAGGGAAGTCATCGTAAATTTCAAATTGTGGTGCCACAACACCATACATTGAAGATACATTGATGATTTTTCCGGAAGAATTCTTTTTGAAATAAGGTATGATTTCTCTAATGCATCTGAAAACACAATTTAAAGAACCGTCAACGCCTGTTTCCCATTCGTCATCGGTCATTTCTTCAGGAGATTGTCCCTTTAGATAAGCGGCATTATTGATTAAGACATCTATTTTACCCGCTTTATTTTCTATGTTCAAGAAAGCCTTTTTGATATCTTCCGTTTTTGAAATATCGCAACTTTCGAAAAATAATTTTTCTTTTGTGTTTTCTGAATTTTTGAAAGCCTCTGTAAACTTTCCTTCATCTCTTCCCAAAACATAAACAGTAGCACCGTGAAACAACAAACTTTCGGTTGCAGCTTTTCCCAAATGACCATAGCCGCCTGTTATAATAACTACTTTTTCTTTTAGATTAAATGTATATACCATAAATTAATTCTTGGGCCAATACATTGGCATTACTATTTCTTCTGAATAAACATTATTTTGAGGCTCCAAATTTGGGGCATTTTCTACTGAATGTAAATTATTTTCAAGCTGCGACGCATTTTCAACTCCCATGATGACAACATCTATGAACTCTTGTTGCATCACATAATGAAGTAAGGCACCTTGAAGATTATTTTTATAATGCTCTTGAAGGTATTTCAATTTTGGCTTCAGCTCATCAAAAAAGGGAGCCAGTTTTTCTACATCAGTAAAAAATAATCCTTGTAAAAAGGCTGAACGCGTATGAATTTCACAGCCTTCCCCTTTTAGTGTAATCAATATTTCCTTAAAACGATTATCAAAATAATTATAGGGAACCTGTACCAAATCTGGTTTGAATCCTGCTGCTTTAAGTTGATAATATTCGTCGGGAGTGTTTAGAGAAAAACCTATTTTCTGAATTTTTTTTGAAGCTTTTAAAGCTAAAAGCTCTTCCCATACTTCTTTATTATTCAATAATTCCAGTGGACGATGTGCCAAATAGCCATACAAATTATCCATTTTAAGTTTCGAAAGACTTTGGTTTAATTGAATGGCAATGCTTTCATCAGCTTCTGGAGGCATAAACTTGGATACCACAGCAAATCGATTATTGTGTGACATTCCGATAACTGATTCCGAAGTTCCATATCCAGAGGCAGTGTCTATAATGTTGATTCCTTTAGAAAACGCAACATCGAATATTTTGGCAACTTCTTCAGGTGGTGTTTGACCTGTGGTATTGGAAATCCCATAAGGCAAACCAAATTGAACCGAACCAATACCTATTTTACTAAAGTTTTTCATAGTAAGAAAGGATAGTTGCAATAACAAATTGCTGCTCCTCGTCGGTTAATGTTGGGTACATTGGCAAACTAATGCAATGCTTATAATACGTTTCAGCATCGGGCATATCTCCTTCTTTCCAACCTAATTGTCTGTAATAAGGCATTAAATGACAAGGAATATAATGTATTTGGGCAAAAATATTTTGAGTTCTCAAATGATTATAAAGTCCTAATCTGTCTTCGGCTTCAATAATGTATAAATGGTAGGCATGTCCTTCCACAACACCCGATTGTCCATTAATAAAAGATTTATTTTGAAAGGCATCAGCGTAGTTTTTGGCAATAGCTCTTCTTCTTTCTAATCCTTCATCGGCTCTTTTCAATTGACTTAATCCTAAAGCTGCCTGAAAATCGGTCAGTCGGTAGTTAAATCCTAAATCCTGCATTTCCATATACCAAGCAGGATAACTTGTGTCACCACCTGCAAATGCTATAGAATTTGTATATAAATCTTCGGATTTTACAATACCGTGCGTTCTGAGTTTTAGGAGTTTTTTGTAAAGTGCTTCATCATTGGTGGTAACCATCCCTCCTTCGCCACAGGCAATGTGTTTTACTGGATGGAAAGAAAAGATGGCCAAATCGGCAAAATTTCCATTACCACAATTTTGATGATTGCCTTTAGAATCCACAAAATAACCGCCGGGAGAATGACAAGAATCTTCAATAATCCACAAGTTATATTTAGCCGCAAGGGCTTTAAATTTTTCTAAATCAACCGCTCTTCCAGCAAAATCAACTGGAACAATACCTTGATAAGTTCCCATTGGAGAAGCTTCTAATAATTTCTCCACAGAATTATAATCCAAGAGATAGGTTTCTGGATCGATATCGGCAAAAACAACTTCACCACCACAATAGCGAACACAATTGGCAGAAGCTGCAAAAGTGATGGGAGTAGTAATAACTTTTTGACCAGGTTTAACTTCTAAAGCTAACGTACACAAATGCAACGCTGCAGTTCCATTGGCAACGGCAACAGCGTATTTACTACCAATGTATTTTGCAAACGCTTCTTCAAAAGCAGCAATCATTGGTCCTTGAGTTAAGTAATCCGACTGTAACGTTTCCACTACTGTGGCCAAATCTTCTGCTGTGATGTTTTGTCTTCCGTAAGGAATTATCTTAGCCATAACCTATAATTTAAAAGTAGCATCAACATGTTCAACAATTAGTTTTCTCAAACCTTCAATCGTTTCCCATTCTGTATTTTCACCTGAATTATATGCGAATCCCGCAGGAACTTTTACCGCTTTAAATTCAGCAATAAAATCTTCAATTTTCCACTTTGGTGTTGATGGCAAAATGGTATAATATTTCCCTAAATCATAGGTATAGAAAGAATCGGATGGTGTTATCATTTCTTCGTGCACTTTTTCTCCTGGTCTGATACCAATGACTCTATGTTCACATTCGGGACCAACAGCTTTGGCAACATCCATAATATGGTAGGATGGAATTTTTGGTACAAATATTTCACCACCCCAAGCATGAAACAAAGCATGCATTACCATATCAACACCACCTTGTAGAGAGATATTAAAACGCGTCATATTAGGCTCTGTAATTGGAAGCACTCCTTCTTTCTTTTTGTTGATAAAAAAAGGAATAACCGAACCGTTGGAACCCATGACATTACCATATCGAACTACAGAAAACTTTATAGGATTCCAGCCCGTTATATTATTCGCAGCTACAAATAATTTATCGGAAGCTAATTTGGTAGCACCATACAAATTTATCGGAGCGCAGGCTTTGTCTGTAGATAACGCTACAACTCTTTCAACAGTAGTATCTAAACAAGCATCAATTACATTTTGAGCTCCGTGGATGTTTGTTTTTACACATTCATCTGGATTGTATTCTGCAATTGGCACGTGCTTCATAGCAGCTGCATGAATTACATAGTCAATCCCTTTCATAGCTCTTTTCAATCTTTCCTTATCACGAACATCTCCGATAAAAAATCGAATTTGCGGATAGGCATCGTGAGGATAATCCTGAGCCATTTGAAATTGTTTCTGTTCATCTCTCGAATAAATAACCAACCTCTTAATTTCAGGGTGATTTTTCAGAATATGAGAGGTTAATGCTTTTCCTAAGGAGCCAGTTCCTCCTGTAATTAAAATGGATTTACTTGTAATCATAATTATAAGTTTTTTTAATAGCTTCGCTCTGTCAGTCACATTTGTAGTGCCAACGAAAATGGTAATAAATAATATAAAATAAACAAATGGAATTGCTATTGAAGCAAAATCATTTGTTTGTTATTCTTGTTCGTAAACCAACAATCCGCCCTTATCGTTATGAAGGGTGATATAGAAAAGCACTTTTTTATTAATTGCTTTTTCTATTTTTTCGGATAAGTTTACAATATAATCTTCATTCAATTGATCGCCTTCCAATACTACTTCAATGGTACCACTGTCAATTCCTTTGGCATAATCACCAATGATAAAAACACGGTGAACGCTTCCCATTCTATCCAAAACCAGTTCTACTAGTGTATCAAGTCCAATGTATTTATGAACTACTTTTTGCAGTAATGTAAAAAAAGGGTGATGCTGATTGGCTTTGTAGGTAACTTTATGCTCCTGTTCCTGTCTAACCAAATAGCCAGCTTCCGAAAGGTTATTCAACTCTTTACGAATAGCATTGGTAGATTCTTGCATCTCGGTAGCCAGTCCTCTAAGATATCCTTCGTTAGCAACGTCTACAAAAAACTTCACCAATAACCGCAATCGCGTTTTTGAAGTAATTAAATTTTCAAGCATGAAAAAAATATTGAGTAACAAAAGTACTCGTTTTTTTATTTTTAACAAATTATAATTAAAAATAAATCAAAAGTACGAGACTCAAATTTAAAGAAAAACACTTTAAAATTAAGAGAAATCTATGAAAATCGTGATGGATTATTAAAAGAATAAGGAATTATTCTACAACATTTTGTGCCATTTCCATAATGACAACAATTCCTAAAGATTCCAAAACCAATTGCATCTTTTTACCTCGTTGTTCTTTCACAATGGCATCAATTCCTTTAAACACTCCCTCTTTTAAAGTTATCTTCGAGCCAGGACGTAATTGTTCAATTTGAAGTTTTTGATTGCCATTAAGAAGCCATGATTGTAAGGTTGTTATTTCTTCATTTCTAACGATTGCTGGCTTACCCAACCAATACAAATAACGAACAACTCCTGCTACCTGAAATACTTGATTACGTTGTTGTTCTTCCAATTGAATAAAAATATAAGACGTCAAGAGAGGTTCTTGAACTTTTTTCTTTCGATCGCTCCATTGTTTTACCACTTCAACTAAAGGGCAATAGACTGTAAAACCTAATTTCTGAAGATTTTCTGCGACTTTTTTTTCATTACGGGGTTTGGTGTAAAGCACATACCAAGGCATACAAACTATTTTAAAAAAAATTAAAGTATAAAGTAAGCATTAATTTAATTCACAACTTCAAAATAAAGCATATTTTTTCAATTCTAAAATATTCGGAAAGATTTATTCCAAAAAAAATCCCCGCCGTTAAGCAGGGATTTTTTGAATTATAATTTAAATGTTATTATCGTTTCACAACGCGAACAGTTCTCACATCTTCACCTTGCGTTACAACTACGTTGTAAACTCCACTTGGATAATTATCTCCAATTGGTGATGCTTGCAAGTCTGAAACATTTGCTGATTTTTGTTCAACCAATCTACCAATCATATCGTATACTTTTACTGATACTGCTGATTCGTTTCTTGTTTTAACATCAATCACAAAGTTGTTTGCAAATGGGTTTGGATATGCCATTGCGCTAAACTCAACTTTCATATTTCCACCCACTTCTGGAGCAATTTCTCTCGCTGCAGCTGGGGATTGAATAACACATGAATGTCCTATTGGTCCTACTCCATATGATGTCAATGTTACAGAAACTAAATAAACCTTATTAGGCTCTACTCCTGTAACTTGGTGCAACGTAAAGTTGTTTGTTGGTCTAACAAGTGATGTTAATGCAGGTCCTACTGGATTCTCTCCATCATATTCTTGTAAACTGAATTCATAAGTTGCCCCTGAAACAAATTCACAATAGATTGGTGTTGCAGTTGTTGGAACCATGTAAGGTCCTGGGTTTTCCAAATTACCATCACTACATTGTGATTCTTGAAGTGATACTGTTGGGAAATCAGGTGTAAGAATATCACATGCTGTACTAAAATTAGATAGGTAATCTATACCATCTATTCTAATTACTGATTGTACTGACACATAATAATCACTTTCATACGTTAACGATAATCCAACTACATTACTCAATCTGAAATTGGTATATGGACTACTGAAATCATACTCTGTTCCTGCTAAACCTTTCTTAACTCTGTAGTTATAACTTACTGCATTTGGAACAGCGTTAACGTAAATTCTATCCAAAATAGTAACTAACTGCTGACCACATTGATTTGCTGTAACATTTACTGCTGTAACAGCTGGTGTATTTACCGTACATGGTGCGTCATAAGAAGTAGTAACTGCAATACCATTATTGGTCAAATCAGATTGTACTGATACTAAATATGTTTTACCAAAATTAAGGAAGCCAGCTGGTAATCCAACAAGACTTGTCAATCTAGAGTTTGGCCCTACTGATGTAGCATAGTAATAGGTTGTAGGTGCAGTAGATTCTGCAACTCTAAATCTATACAATTGAGCTCCAAAAATAGTGTAGTTAGCAAAAATTCTATCACTCAAAGAAGTTAATGTTTGTGTACATGGTCCTATTTGATTCAATGGAATAGCTGGTGTAGTAATAACACATACTGCACTGAAAGGTTGTTCAAGACCATTAACTAATGGCGCAACTTGCACATTAAAACTAGTAGCATAAGCATAAACTGATGTCGCTGTTAATCTAAAGTTTGGAACTGCACTATCATAATTTACTGTTGTATTGGTAATATTGTTTTTAACTTTAAAACGATATGCCAAAGTTCCTACAACACCTGTTGGAACTGTACATTTGATAACAGCATCAATAGCAGGCATTGTTAATCCACAATAGGTATTGATAGAACTTGTATAATAAGTCCCTGTAACGGTATTAGTAATTGTGTTACTAGTAGCAGTAGTAGCTGTTAAACATGTTCCTCCTGTTACCGTAATATCTACACTAACTTGATTACCATTGGCTAAATTGCTAACAGTATATGTATTAGATGCGCCACTTTGTACTGAACTACCATTCAATTTGAAATTGTAGTTTGAAACTGTGCTTCCACCTAATGTAGCTCCAGTAGCTGTAAACGTTACTGAAGTACCAAAAGCAAAAGTGTTATCTGAATCACTACTAGTTAGTCCAACAGTTGGAGTTGATAATGGTGTGATTGTTAAATTCAACGTTGCAGTATTACACCCTACGGTATGAGTAAGATTTGTTTGAGCCGTTGTATAAGATGAACCATTTGCTGGCCAAACATATGTATCTCCAGCACAAATTGATGTTGTAACACTTCCTGTTGTTGTTAATGGATTAATGGTTACAGCACGATTTACGGTAGTCCCAACACAACCCGCGGTGTTTGTTTCCACCACGCTTACATTGCCTGGACCCGCTGCATCCCAATCAACAGTAATACTATTTGTTGTTCCTCCTGATGCTTGTGTACCGCCTGTAATTGTCCATGCATAAGAACTTCCCACAGTATTGGTTACATTATAAACAATTCCTGTTGAACTTGCACAAACACTATTCGATCCTGAGATAGCTGATGTAGATGGTAATGCATTTACAGCATAAGAATAATTTGAGCCTCCATTATTACCAAAACGAAGTGTAATTAAATCGTGATCCGAACTATTAACGGCAGCAACTGTTGTAGTATATGCATAATAATTTATGGTAGTACCCGCAACATTATCTATAGCAGGAATTGTCGCTGATGCCGTAGTCCATGTACTTCCAATACCCGTAGCTTCTACCACTTTTGAGCTACCAAAATTACCATTAACAGCATAACGAACAAAAACTCTCTCTTGTGGAGATTTAGCACCCGCCAGTGTAATATTAATGGTAACTGCAGTATTATTACATACGCCTGTTGGTGTTGACACAGCTGTACTTCCTGTTGAATGAAAAGATCGAGGGGCATTATCCGTTTCCATAATCACACCTTGTCGGTCAGCATAAGCTAATCCTTTCATTTGAAGTGTGTAACTTTTACCCGATGTGAAACCTCCTGTTAATTGACTATCCGGTCCATTAAAACTACCACCACCCCATGTTAATGTGGAGGCAGTATTTTTAGCCGTACTTGTATTGTACCACTTATTTGCAAAACTATCCCATTCAACAATATAACCACTAGCAGTTCCAGATGCTACAACTGTTGTTGATAAATAACCACTCGTTGGGGCATTATTAGTCAAGACATAAGCCGTTCCATAATTACCGTTAGATTGTAACCGTAATGCATAGCCTCCCGGTTGAGCAAAAATTAAAGCCGAATTAAGCAATGCAAAAAATAAAAAAAGGATTAGTAAATTTTTTTTCATGATTTGTGTTTTAAATTAATTTTATACTAAAAATTTACAACAGCATATAAGTAATAGAATGTACCTAGTAGAATAATGGGTATGTAAAACTATAAAATTATGTTAATCAAATTGCAAAAAGGAATCTTACAACACGTACGAAAACGTTTTCGTGTTAATAAATAGCTGATTTTAAGTTAATAAAATGCATAATCTAAAATCATTCTTGTCTAAAATTGCCAAGTTTACAATTGAAAATCCAGGAATATCCAAAAAAAATACCCGCAAAAGCGGATATTTTTAATCTATAAATCAATTGTATTTATTGGTACTGTTTCTCGTAATAAGCTTGATAGTCTCCAGAAGTGACATTCTGAAGCCACTCCTCATTTGACAAATACCAATCGATTGTTTTTTCTAAACCTTGTTCAAAAGTTACTGATGGTTTCCAACCTAATTCTTTGTTGATTTTTGTGGCATCAATAGCATAACGCAAATCGTGTCCCGGTCTGTCTTTTACATAAGTAATCAACTTCTCTGATTCGCCAGCTGGACGACCTAATTTAACATCCATTTGTTTGCAAAGTAATTTTACCAAATCTATATTCTGCCATTCATTAAAACCTCCAATATTATAAGTCTCATGATTTTTCCCTTGGTGGAAAACCAAGTCAATAGCAATAGCATGATCAATAACATATAACCAATCACGGGTATATTTTCCATCACCGTAAACGGGTAATGATTTGTTATTAATAATATTGTGGATGAAGAGTGGAACCAATTTTTCAGGAAAATGATTTGGCCCATAATTATTAGAGCAATTCGTAATCACATAAGGTAAACCATAAGTCTCGCCATAAGCTCTCACAAAGTGGTCAGAACTTGCTTTTGAAGCCGAATAAGGCGAATTGGGATCGTAAGGTGTTGTTTCGGTAAATAAACCTGTGGCACCCAAACTTCCATAAACCTCATCGGTAGAAATATGGTAAAAACGCTTTCCTGCAAAGTTATCCTTCCAGATAGTTTTAGCAGCGTTCAATAAATTCATGGTGCCTATAACATTCGTTTTTACAAATGCTAAAGGATCTTTTATAGAGCGGTCAACGTGCGATTCTGCTGCCAAATGCAACACACCATCAAATTGATATTTTTGAAATAAGTCATTAATAAAATCGGCATCAACTATATCGCCTTTTATAAAAGTGTAGTTGGGTGCTTGTTCAATATCGGCAATATTTTCAAGATTACCCGCATAGGTTAAGGCATCTAAATTGAATATCTGATAAGAGGAATAGTTGTTTACAAAACGGCGAACCACATGCGAACCAATAAATCCTGCGCCGCCAGTTATTAAAATCTTTTTCATAAATAAACTCTTTTTACTCGTAAAGCAATGAATGATATAAACTAAGTTTCAACAGTTTTATTGTTTAAATAAGGAACTTATAATCTTCCGTCTGCTTTTTCGTTTAAAACACCTTTAACATCAAACAAAATTCCATTGGCCTTTTTCAATTTTGACAAATCAATAGTGGAGAATTCATTATGAGCAACGCCAAGAACTATAGCATCAAAAGTATCATTTGGCAATTCATTGGTAGTCTCTAATTGGTATTCGTGATTTACTTCACTCGGTCTAGCCCAAGGATCAAATATGGTAATTTGAATACCATACTCTTTTAGAGCGTGAACAACATCAACGATTTTTGTGTTTCTAACATCGGGACAGTTTTCTTTGAAAGTAATTCCTAGCATCAATAATTTAGCGCCATTAATGACTACTCCTTTTTTAATCATTAGTTTCACTACTTGAGAAGCAACATACTCACCCATACTGTCATTCAATCGGCGACCAGCCAAAATAATTTCGGGATGGTATCCTTTTTCTTGTGCTTTTTGCGCCAAATAATAGGGGTCGACACCAATACAATGTCCTCCAACTAATCCAGGTTTGAAAGGCAAGAAATTCCATTTGGTTCCTGCAGCTTCAAGCACGGCGTGGGTATCAATTTCAAGTAAATTGAAAATCTTTGCCAATTCATTAACAAAAGCAATATTAATATCACGTTGTGAGTTCTCGATTACTTTGGCAGCTTCGGCAACTTTTATAGAAGGTGCCAAATGCGTTCCCGCAATAATAACCGATTTGTATAAATCATTCACTTTAATTCCAATTTCTGGATTGGAACCTGAAGTTACTTTTAAAATTTTTTCTACTGTATGTTCTTTATCTCCAGGATTAATTCTCTCTGGTGAATAGCCCGCAAAAAAGTCAACATTAAATTTTAATCCGCTAATGCGTTCCAAAACGGGAATACACTCTTCTTCTGTAACACCAGGATAAACTGTAGATTCGTAAATAACGATATCGCCTTTTTTAAGCACCTTTCCTACTGTTTCACTCGACTTGTACAAAGGTGTTAAATCGGGGCGATTATTTTTGTCAACTGGAGTTGGAACGGTAACGATATAATAATTACAATCGCGAATAGCATCAATATTATCACTACAATAAAGGCCATTAGCATCTGATGATGATGAAACTAAAACCGCTTTAAGCGTAGCTTCGTCAATTTCTAATGTGGTATCGTTTCCGGAAATTAATTCACCAATTCTTTTTTGGTTAATATCAAATCCTACAACAGGATATTTAGTAGCAAAAAGTCTTGCTAATGGTAATCCTACATATCCTAATCCTATGATTCCAATTTTTATAGCCATGAAAATTTATTTGTGGTATAATTTAAAGTTTGTTAGTCTCGTTCGCAAAGATAGTAATTAATTAAGAACCAATAGATTGGTAAACAAAACCAATAGCTTCCATCTCCTCTGCGTTCAAAAGATTTCTGCCGTCAAAAATGAAGGCAGGTTTTAACATGCTATCATATATTTTTTTCCAATCATACTCTTTAAACTGATCCCATTCTGTCAAAATTGCAACGGCATGTGCATTGGAACAAGCATCGTATGGATTTTCAAAAGACTCGGTATACTTACTGTTTTTAGCAGCGCTTCTTGTTTCAAGATAATCCAAATCAGCTAAAACTTGCTCATAAGAAACTTGAGGGTCAAAAACAGCAATGCTTGCTTGTTCATTAATTAAATCATCTCCTATATATATAGCAGCAGATTCTCTTGTATCATTGGTGTCTTTTTTGAACGCCCAGCCCAAGAATGCAATTTTCTTTCCGGCAACAGTATTGTATAATGTTTGAACAATATTTTTTGAAAAACGTCTTTTTTGATGATCGTTCATAATGATTACTTGTTCCCAATAATCGGCAACTTTGTGCAATCCAAATGATTTTGAAATGTAAACCAAATTAAGAATGTCTTTTTGGAAACAGGAGCCTCCAAAACCAACGGATGCTTTCAAAAACTTAGCTCCTATCCTACTGTCCATTCCAATTGCCTTGGCAACCTCATTTACATTAGCACCTGTTTTTTCACACAATTCAGAAACTGCATTGATAGAAGAAACTCGTTGTGCTAGGAAAGCATTGGCAATTAATTTTGATAATTCAGATGACCAAACATTTGTTTTTAAGATTCTGTCATTCGGAACCCAATTCGCATAAACCTCAACCAAAGCTGCGATTGCTTTTTGTCCTTCTGGCGTTTCATCGCCACCAATTAAAACTCTATCAGGATTTAATAAATCTTGTACTGCGGTTCCTTCGGCCAAAAACTCTGGATTAGAAAGAATTTGAAATTGCACACCATTTCCAGTATTGTCCAAAATACTTTTTAAAGCTTCGGCAGTTCTTACAGGCAATGTTGATTTCTCAACAATAATTTTATTGGTTTTTGCTACTCGGGCAATTTGACGAGCACATAATTCGATGTATTTCAAATCGGCCGCCATACCTTTTCCAGTTCCGTAGGTTTTGGTAGGTGTATTTACAGAAATAAAAATAAGTTCTGCTTCATCAATGGCTTTATCTACTTCGGTTGAAAAGAAAAGATTTCTACCTCTTGCTTTTCCAACGATATCAGACAAACCTGGTTCATAAATTGGAATATTATTCACATCGGCATCATTCCAATCCGCTATTCTTTTTTCGTTTAAATCAACAACAGTAACTTTAATATGAGGGCATTTTGCAGCGATTACTGCCATTGTTGGGCCTCCAACATAACCAGCACCGATACAACAAATTTTAGTTATTTTCATTCTTCTTATTTTAATTCAACCTTTTTATTTCTAATTCTTTTTGAATACTATCTCAAATTTTCCCAATACCACTTCACGGCCTCTTTCAATCCATTTTGAAAAGAATATTGTGGTTCATAATTCAATAATTTTTTCGCTTTATCGATACTTGCCAATGAATGGGGAATGTCTCCAGCGCGATTGGGTCCATGAATCACAGCAACATCTGCAATTTTACTATCGAATTCCGAAAGATATTGTTTTAAATAACCTGTTAAGTCATTCAATGTGTTTCTGTCACCAAAAGCAGTGTTGTAAACGGTATTTAATGCCTCAGGATTATTAGTCGTCATGGCCAATTCATTCATTTGAATGACATTATCAATATAGGTGAAATCTCTGGAATAATTTCCGTCACCATTAATAATTGGACTTTCATGTTGCATCAATTGCAAAACAAACTTCGGAATTACTGCAGCATAAGCACCGTTGGGATCTTGACGTCTTCCGAACACATTAAAATAACGCAATCCAATAGTTTCTAATCCATAGGATTTACTAAAAATATCGGCATATAATTCATTTACATATTTGGTAATGGCGTAGGGAGATAATGGTTTTCCAATTTTGTCTTCAACTTTTGGCAAACTTTCAGAATCGCCATAGGTAGAGGAACTTGCTGCATAAACAAATCTTTTTACACCAGCATCTCTTGAAGCTACTAACATGTTTAAAAAACCAGAAACATTAACGTCGTTGCTCGTAATAGGGTCATTAATAGAACGTGGCACAGAACCTAAAGCGGCTTGATGCAAAACATAATCAACACCTTGTGTAGCTTGTTTACATTGCTCTAAATTTCGAATATCACCTTCTATCAATTTGAAATTTTCGTTTTTCAAAAATCCTTCAATATTGTGACGATGTCCTGTGGCAAAATTATCTAGACAAACTACCTTGTAATCTTTAGATAAAAAATATTCACATAGATTGGTACCTATAAAACCAGCTCCACCAGTTATTAATATTGTTGTTTTTATTTTCATCTTGATTTATACCACTTTAAAAAGAAATAATAGTTTTTAGCAAAAAACCCTGTTGGCACTACATCGTCATGGTAACCACTCGAATAACCGTAGCCGTATCCATATCCATATCCATATCCGGCGCCATATTTAGCTTTATTTTCATAACCATTTAAAATGATACTTATATTGTTAAGTTCTCCTCTTTTAAATCGGTTATTCAATAAGGTTATCATTTCTTTTTTGGTGAAATTTTGTCTTACAACATATAATGTTACATCGCAAAATTGAGCTAACTCTAAAGCGTCAGAAACCAATCCTACAGGCGGTGTATCCAAAATAATATAATCATATTTTGACTTCAAATTATCCATCATCTCTTTCATACTATCGCCAAGAATCAATTCGGAAGGATTTGGAGGAATTGGTCCTGAGGTTATAACATCCAAAAAAGGAATATGTGTTTTTTGAATAACTTCATCAACGGATTTTTGTCCAATTAAATAATTTACTACTCCAAAATCGTTATTGATTTTAAAATCATCAAAGATTTTTGGTTTTCTCAAATCTAAACCTACAATGATTGTTTTCTTTTCGCTTAAAGCAAAAACAGTTGCAATATTGATAGCACAAAACGTTTTACCTTCCCCACTAATGGATGACGTTAACATCAAGGTTTTGGAACCATCCACGTGTTGTTTTTTGTATAAAAACTGTAAGGAGGACCTGACGGCTCTAAAAGATTCGGACAATGCCGATTTTGGTCTTTCAAAAACAGACAAATTACTATCTGAATGTTTTACACCAATTATACCTATCAAAGGTAGCTGCGTCAATCTAGAAATATCCTCTGTGTTTTGAATGGTGTTACTAAGAAAAAATAATAAGAAAACAACCAATAATGGACCTAATAACCCAACAAAAAAAGCCAAAACATAATTTACGCTCGTTTTTGGACCTATTAAACCCTTGCCAATATCTTTGGCAGGATCTATAAACAATATGTCGGATAAATTAGAAGCTTTTACAATTAGTGCTTCACTCCTTTTTTGTAAAAAAGTGTTATAAATATTTTCGCTTAAATTATATTTTCTTGAAATTTTTAATAACTCTTGGTTTTTTTCAGGCAATTCTCTGATATCATTTTCAACGGTTCCAAGTTTATTATTTATAAAATTTAAATCATATTGCAAAGAACTGTTAAGTGAGTTGACATTTACAAGAAGTACTTTTTTTACGGCATTAATTTCATTATCGATATTGTCAAACATTAATTGACTTTTGACAGAATATACCATTTCTGATCTTCGTACAGAAAGGTTAATCAATTTTGAAATATTACTTTGAATATTTGGCTCATCAATTCCTACTACTGAAGGAGCTGGTAATTTAGAAAAATCGACGCTGTTTTTCAAGTACTCTGTAAGTGATTTACAATAAGCTAGCTTTCGATTGATAAGGTCTTTTTTAACATCATATTCCAACAGCTGACTGTTGTAATTCATTCCTTTTTTTTCTATTTCATTAACATCATTATTTTTACTAAAGTCTTTCAATTCATTCCCTGAATCTTTTAGTTGTTCTTCCATTGAAATTAATGTCTTATCAATAAAATCGATGGTGTTTTTAGCAAATAAATTTTTATTATCTAATTGCTGTTGGATGAGCATTTCAACAGTAGCATTAAGATAATCGACCATTCTACTTTTATTGGTTCCATCCAATGAAAGCTTTAAAATAGAAGCACTAGTTTCATTAATATCGACTCTTATATCTTTATAATGCAATACTGTTTCGTCAAAAGAATTAAACCTTATAAAATACTCTTTCCCTACATAATTGTCAAAATTATTATTTAGTAATAAAGTAAGATTTAAAAAAGGAACCGTCACGTGTTGCCCAATTTTATATCTTTTTTTGAACTCTCCTGGAACAACCGAAGTTTTACCTATATGACCACTACCATAGTTTATTGTGGGAATGCTATTACTTTCAAAAGTGGTTTTAATCTCATAACTATCATTTGAAACAAACTTTATACTTACTAAAGCATCATAAACTTGGTCTTTATCAACGTCTGCTTTTATGATAAAAGGAGCTTCACCATAAACATCTTTTATATAGTATTTCTTTTGTTCTAAATAGTCAATATAAAATTGTAATTTTTCTACAACTAATTCATTGTGTGAGCGGGATTTTAAAGTGGTTGAAATATTTTGCACTTTATCCGATGAACCTCCCCAGTTAAAAACTAAACTTGTTGTGCTGGAAAAATAAGGGTTGTTTTCTTCCTTAACTGCAATGGTAGTTTCCATTCTATAAACTTTTTGTTTACGAATATTAACTTGATAGGCAATAGAAAAAGTGATGAACAATCCTATTACAAACCATTTCCAGTAACTCAGTGTTTTAGTTAAAAACCCTTTGAAGTCAAAGCTATTTTGGGTTTCAAAAAAAGAAAAATCTTTTATGTCTAACATCTCAAATAAATATTAATTCTTAAGAAGTAAATAGGTTGTAGTGGCAACTGACAGCAAGGTAATGATGGTCTGTAAAGATTGTATCCCTGTTGTACCCGTACCCCATGATTTTTGCTTCAATGGCTTTACATAAATATAATCATTGGGTTGCAAAAAATAGCAAGGTGAATTCATGGCGCTTTTATCTGTCAAATCAATACTGAAGGTTTCCGAACCTTGCGGAAATTGTCTAATAATTTTAACATCTTTTCTATCGCCAGTAATTGTTATATCTCCTGCATTTGCAATAGCTTCCATTATATTTACTTTATCTTGAAACAAAGTTTTTGTACCAGTGCTAGCAACTTCACCATTTATAGTATATCGAAAGCCCGCTAATTTTACAGTAACAAAAACTCCCGATTCCTTTTTTAAATACTCCTGTAATAATTGATTTTCAATTTTAATTCTAGCTTCTTCCAATGTATATCCTAATACATTAATTTCTCCTAAAACTGGAATTCTAATATTCCCATGGTCATCAACCGAATAACCACTATAATAAAGAGTCTGCTCGGAAACCAATTGCTGATTTTGTGTATTATTCATTGAAAAAATCTCCACCAATTTAGGATCAATAGCTTTCATGGTAACATTTATAATGTCATTTGTTTGCAAACGATAAGGTTTTAATTCAACCTTTGTTACCGATTCGTTATTGGATTTCCCTTTGTCTTGTAAATATATTATATCTTTTACTGGAACACAGGCCGTGAAACCCAGCATAATTATTAACATTAGTCCTATTATGGATTTATTCATTTTTCAAAATTTTAGCAAACAAAGATAGTTTTTCAATTCTAATTACAAAAATCATGTTTACTATTAATCATTTAAATATTTTTTAGGGAATTTTCAAAGGGCACTCTATTCAAAATACTTCTACCAAGGGTAACCTCATCGGCGTATTCCAATTCATCTCCAACCGAAATCCCTCTTGCAATAGTTGACGTTTTTATTTCAAAATCTTTGAGTTGCTTATAGATATAGAAATTCGTTGTATCCCCCTCCATTGTTGAGCTCAAAGCAAAAATAATTTCCACAACCGTTCCCAATTTTACTTTTTCAATCAAAGTAAAAATGTTCAGCTGACTCGGACCAACGCCGTCAATAGGAGAAATTTTTCCGCCAAGCACATGATAAATTCCCTTAAATTGTCCTGTGTTTTCAATTGCCATCACATCACGAATATCTTCAACCACACAAATTATTGTACGATTTCTCGAGGTGTTTGCACAAATTTCACAAATTTCAACGTCGGAAATGTTGTGACAAGAAGTACAAAACTTCACTTCTTCACGCATTGTTGTCAAAGCTTGCGATAAAAATTGAGTTTGTTCAACGGGTTGTTTTAACAAGTGTAAAACCAATCGCAAAGCCGTTCGCTTTCCAATTCCTGGCAATTGCGCCATTTCGTTGACTGCTTTTTCAAGCAATTTTGATGAAAATTCCATGTGGCAAATTTAGAGAAAAGAAGAAAGAAGAAAGAAGAAAGATATCATAACTTTTCATTCAAACATTTGTCTTTGTTCTTTTCTCTTTTATCTATTTCCTTTTTTTGTATTTTGGCTAACTGTAAAACCAAACTTATGTCACCAACAACCATTCTTATTATCATCGTTATTTATTTTGGATTATTGATTTTGATTTCCAATTTGGTAAGCAAAAAAAACTCCGACAATGATACTTTTTTTAAAGCCAATAAAAACTCAAAATGGTATTTGGTAGCTTTCGGAATGATCGGAACAGCCTTGTCTGGCGTGACTTTTATTTCTGTGCCTGGTGAAGTTGGAAATCCCGATTTGCAATTCAAATATTTTCAGTTTGTTTTGGGGAATGCGCTTGGTTTTATCATCATTGCCAAAGTCTTACTTCCACTCTATTACCGGATGAATCTGACCTCCATTTATGGCTATATTGAACAACGTTTGGGCGTTGTAAGTTATAAAACGGCTGCTACTATTTTCTTAATCAGTAGAACAATTGGTTCTTCTTTCCGATTGTATTTAGTGGTTATTGTTTTGCAGCGTTATGTGTTTGATGCCTTTAATGTTCCGTTTTTCTTAACGGTTTTGATTTCTTTGGGATTAATCTTTGCGTACACCTATCGCGGCGGATTGAAGACGATAATTATTACCGATACGTTGCAAACTTTCTTCTTAGTTTCCTCTGTTTTTCTAACTATAATTTTCATTTGTCACAGTTTGGATTTTGGAGCTGTCGAAGCATTTGAAGCCGTAAAAAACAGCAATTATTCTAAAGTATTTTTCTATGAAGATTATTTGAAAGGCAACTTTGTATTGAAACAAATTCTGGGCGGAATGTTTGTAACCATTGCCATGGTTGGTCTTGATCAGGATTTGATGCAAAAGAATTTAAGCTGTAAAAACATCGGGGAAGCACAAAAAAACATGTTTACGTTTACTACTGTTTTTGTGATTATTAATATTTTCTTTTTGAGTGTTGGTGCTTTACTGTACATCTATGCTGAAAAAAATGGCATTGCGATTCCAATGGTTGATGGTGTAGCAAGAACTGATTATTTGTTTCCCGAAATTGCCTTTCATCATTTGAGCATTGTTCCAGCAATCATCTTTTTATTGGGTTTAACCGCAGCAACTTTTGCCACAACCGATTCGGCTTTGACCGCTTTAACAACTTCCTTTTGCGTCGATTTTTTAGGAATGGATAAAACTGAAAATCAAAACAAACCCAACATTGTAAGAACGCGCCATTTCGTGCATGTTGGCTTTTCGATGCTGATGTTTTTGGTAATTATAATTTTCAATTCGCTGAACGACAAGTCTGTTGTTACGATGATTTTTAAAGTGGCGAGTTATACCTATGGACCACTTTTAGGACTGTATGCATTTGGATTGTTTATGAAATCGAAAACTGTGCACGACAAGTTTGTGCCTTACATTTGCTTGCTATCGCCAGCGATTTGCTTTTTGATTAGTAAAAATTCAGCAACTCTTTTTGGAGACTATGTAATCGATAACGAATTGATAATCATCAATGGTTTGATTACGTTTATTGGTTTATTGCTGATAAGTAAACCGGCAACTGAAAATACGAGGTATTAATTCTGAAATAAATTCAGAAATAAATTCAGAACTAGTACTGATTAGTCGCCAATAAAACCAAAGTACAAGCTATTTCCGCTTTAATTCCGTTGCTTTGCAATAATTGATAAAACTCTTGATTTTCGGTGCCTGGATTGAAGATAACACGCTTGGGTTTGGTTTCCAAAATATAGTTGTAATACTCCATTTGGTGCGTAGGATTAATATACAAGGTAACCGTATTTATATTGGACAATGGAATGTTTTTGGTTCGGATGTTAACCCCTGCCACTTCTCCTTTATTGGGACCAATCGCAATTACAGAATGTCCTTTTTCAACCAACATGGTAATGGCTTTGTAAGCATATTTTTCTGGCTTTAAAGAAGCACCTAGCACTAAAGTTTTCTTATTTTTCATTTGGCAAAAGTACAAAAATTGATTGTTTTTTTTACTCGTATTTAACATTACGTTGTTTTTAATTTTAACTTTGTTCTTCTCAATCCTACTAATTTTACAGAAAAACCTATGGAAGTATTTATCTTTTTATTAGCAGCTTTATTTTCGGTATTGAATCCTATTGGAACCGTACCTATATTCGTTGGTTTAACCCAAGATTACACCAAAGAAGAAAGATCAAAAATATCTCTTTGGACCGCCATTAATGTGTTCATTATATTAATTATCTCCTTTTTTATTGGGCAATATGTTTTGAAATTTTTTGGAATAACCATACCAGCGCTTCGTATTGCTGGTGGAATTATTATTGCCAGTTCTGGATTTTCATTACTAAATGGACGGTTTAACAAAAATAAAGGAATCAATAAAAAAGTGGAAGAAGAAATCCAAAGTAGGAATGCTATTGCGCTTACGCCTTTAGCTATGCCAATGTTAGCTGGTCCGGGTTCCATTTCGCTTTTAATTGCTTATTATCAGGAGCACAATACCACCACCGATATTATTTATTCGTGCTTGGCCATTTTAGTAGTAGCCTTTTCTATCTTTATTATTCTTAAAAGTGCTCATTATTTGGCTCGAATTCTTGGAACATCGGGGATTGTAGCTATTTCAAGAATTATTGGATTTCTGACAATTGCTATCGGTATTCAATACATTATCAGTTCTGTTTTGAGTATTATTAGAGGAATCTAATTCAATTGTGAATTGTGAATTGTGAATTGTGAATTGTGAATTCTTAAAAATAAAAAAATCCCAAATTCAAGATTGAGTTTGGGATTTTCATCTTTTATATTTTTAAAGGACTATTCTTTCGGAAGGAAAATTTCAGCCATCATGCATCGAGCACTTCCGCCGCCACAAGCTTCAATAGTATCAAGACTTGAATGAATAATTTCAACGTGTGCTTCCAATTGAGCAATTTGCTTTTTGGTTAATGATTTGTATGCCGAATCGCTCATCACTAAATAACGTCTGTCTTTAGCTCCTTTGACTTCAAGCATATTTCCTGCGAAATTATTGACTTGGTCTTCGGTGATTAAAATAACTTCTTTGTCATCGCCTTTGAGGCTATCTAGAACCATTTTGCGTTCTTTTTTATCATCAATACAATCCGCACAAATGACAGCAAATGTATCGCCAAGACACATCATTACATTCGTATGATAAATCAATTTGCGCTCGCCATTTACGGTTTGAAATGCTTCAAAAATCACGGGTGTATATTCAAAATCCTCACAGAATTCAATCATCAATTCTTCATCAGCTCTTGGAGAAAGCGCGCAATAGGCTTTGTCATTTTCTCTGTCTAAAAGCAAACTTCCTGTTCCTTCAAGGAAATAACCATCATCTTCCGCCGAAGTATAATCCATTATTTCATTGATGACAAAACCTTTATCTTCTAAAACATCCAAGATATCTTCTCTTCGCTCTGGTCGGCGATTTTCTGCAAACATTGGATACAATGCCACATCACCATTACCATGAAATGAAATCCAATTATTTGGGAAAATACTATCTGGAGTATCTGGATCTAAAGTATCTTCAACCACGGTAACGTCTACACCAACGGCTTTCAACTTCGTAACAAAAGCATCAAATTCGGCTTGCGCTTTTGCGTTTACCGTTTCAGGCGAAAGGTTGTCTAATACTTTTTGATAGTAATTATTTACGGCAGTTTGTTCGTTCATTCTAAAAGCCACCGGGCGAATCATTAGAATGGAATTGGTAGTTTGTTTCATTTTTTATTTTTTTGTTGAGACGTTGCAATGCAACTTCTATACGTAAATTAGTCTCTAATTAAAGGTAAAGTCGAGCATCGCAACAATCCTTCTTGTTTGGCAATTTCGGCGTATGGAATTTCTTCTACAATGAATCCATTTTCACGAAGCCAATTGTTTAATCTTGTGAAGTTTTTTTCGGAAACTACTACATCGGGAGCTATCGAAAAAATGTTGGAATTCATATCATACATTTCTTCACGTGTGATATGAAACAGATTTTCTTTGCCAAAAAGTTTTACCAAAAACATATAATCGGCTTCTTCGCGGAAACCACTTTTATAAATAATTCCTTTGTTGATTCCAACAGGCTGAAAACAGCAATCCAAATGTAATGCATTATCGCGTGCTTCAATTTTGGATTTTACTAAATCAAATTCTTTCACGATTTTATTTGGGAATAGCTCTTTTAAGTATTGAACACCTTGCATATTGGTTCGTGCGGTGATGTAATCTTTATAATCGGAACCTTTATAAGTTCCAACGAAAATATAGTCATTCCAAAGCATCACGTCTCCACCTTCAATATGTACTTCTTCGGGCGGACGCACCACTTTTGCTGGATTTATTTGATTTATAATATATTGAATGGCATCTAATTCTCTTTCTCTATCGGGAAGAATATTGGCTTTGATGAACGTATCGTCAATGACAAAACCAATGTCGCGAGAAAAGATTTGGTTGTAGTTTTCAATCATTTCGGGACGAAAAACTTTGACATCGTATTTTTGAAATACGGCATTAAAAGCTTCCATTTCGTTAATCATATCAGATTCTATTGGATAGGTTCCTGCTAGAATATGTTCTAATGATTTTGGGTCGTAGGCTTCATCAACTGTTGGTGTTGTCCCATTATTTTTGGCCGATCCAAGAACAACAGCCCTTAATCTTGAGGTTTCATTTTTTACATTTATTGGCAGCATACAACATGTTTTGACATGCGACAAATATAAAAAAGCTTCCCGATTATGAGAAGCTTTGTTTATAAGTATTTGAACTAAATTATAATTAATTCTTAATTAATTTTTTGGATAACAATTGTCCGTCTTCAGTAGTCACATTGATGATATAAATTCCATTCGCATAACGACTAACGTCAATTCGGGTTGTATCTGTGTTTTCTATGCTTCTTTCATCCACAACTTTTCCATCGATAGTTGTAATGCTAACTTTATTAAAATTAGAATCTTTCATAACAATGTCAACAACACTATTTGATGGATTAGGTATAATGGCAAATCCAATAGATCCTATTTTGACCAAGTTAATTATGGTCTCATCATCTGGAATAGGCTGACTTGTTTGAACCGCATTTCTATAGACATAATTTGCGGTACAACCTTCTGGATAAGCTGCAAATTGAGAGCCATAAACAGCTTCAAAACCTGGGTTTAATTCCACAAAATTGGCTGCGTGATACACTACACCATTGGACAATGCATTATCGCCAACAGCAACAATATTAGTTGCTTTAATCCAATCCGACCTTTCTCTTTTGGTAACTGCCGCAGCCGCTAAATTGGTTAAATCATCAACGGGCGATGCCAATGTTAATGTGGGTATACAACAATTTATAAAAGTCACATCGGGACCAACATTGGCCGAATGATCATAAATATCATAAATAAAAGTACCTGCAGGACAATTTACATTAAAAGAGGCATGCACATCAAACTCAAAATCTCCCGACGGTGTTGCTCCTAGCAAACTTGGCAGTACTGTAAAACAGAAGGTGTGCGATGTGAGTTGTGTTGGTGCCGGAATTGTTGCTATAACTACACTGTTTTGTATAATATCTAATGAAAGAGTACTTAATGTTGCGTTTACTGGTGGATCATAAGTCCCACAAACTTGCATAGGGGTATTGGCAACAATATCTGGGCAATTAATATTCGTAGGATCCATGTTTAGTGAACCTAATTGTGGCGTTGCACAAGTTAAACCACAAATGTTATCAATGTAAACGGTTCCAAAGTGTGCTGAAGGCTGACAATCACTAACCGTAAACTCAATTGTTCCTTCCTGATTCAGGATTTCACCAACATTCAATCGGGCACAAATCCAATTCGTATAAAGTACTCTTCTAGTGCTGCTGACGATTAAAGTGGAGAACAAGCAATTATCTGGATTTGCAATAATGCATATTTCATCAACAACATTATCATTTTTGTCTAATACTCTAACTCTAAAAAATGGTTGTATAGCCTGCCCATGAGCAGGTTTATTGTCCATTACTAATGAAAAATTGAAATCGATTGTTGGTTGATTAATAACCGGAAAATATCGGGAAACGGTGGTTTGATCCGAGGAGCCAAGACCAGCTTGATTATTTAACTTAATACATTTAGTTCCACCATTTGAATTTAACGTGGGAACATTTACGCCTAAACCTGCAAGCACTGGATCATATTGTTGATAGCCCGGACTTGTGTTATCTATCAATGTTATTGTGGAATTAAAATTATTGGTTGTTGGCGTAACTGGATTAGTAGCTGTAAGTCTAGTATCAGTAGCGCATGACAAGAAAAAGGCAGAGCCAGAGGCTGGTTGCGGATGTGCATCCGACCAGAAAGTATATCCTGCGGTGTTATTTTCAAAATCACCATTTACACATTGTTGTGATAAAGTACCTGGCAAAGGCGTTGCTACATAATTATTTTTTTCAGTGGGGTTTCTAACAAAAAATAATTTTCTTAACTCATACATTTTTTCTTTTTTGATAGCATCCGCAAGTTCTTCGTTTGTAAATTCTTCTTCCTCTCTAAGATGTTTAATTAATTCATCATTTGCTTCATGCGATAATTTATAATTATTAAAATTATCGTTTACAAATTTTTGAATTTCAACTTCTGTCTTTTGAGAAAGCAAAATCCTTTTATTTTCGCCATCCAAATACTCATTGATTTGCGCAAAAATAGAGGCCGAATTCAAGAATACGTACCAAATAAAAACTATTTTGACTAGCTTATACATCTTATTTAGTTTTTTCTATTAATGCTTTTACTTGAAGTTTTAACTCTTCTAGTTCCTTTTGATTTTTCTCAATAGTTTTATTTTGATTGATAATATAAAGTGTTAATTCTTCAATTTTTTCCATTTGTTTAGATTGCATTTCAGCTAAATCTAATCCGTTTTTTGATAGTTCACTTGCTGAATCAACCCCTGGTAAATGTTTGTTGGCAGTTACAAATTTTTCAACTTCTGCTAAAGGCATCAATTTATAATCATTGGCGAAAACATAATCCGCCCAATTGGCTGTGCTTCTTAATGCTACTTTAACTTTTTCGGTTAAAATTCCTCCTTCAACAAATAGTTTATAATTTCCTGTTGTATTTGGATATACGGATGAAGCACCAACATAAATTTTACCATTTGTGGCACTTGACGATGTATTGAACCAAATGTTTCGATCATTCATATCAACAACTCTATTATTACTAATTGTTGTTGCTTGATTTATGGCTCCATTGCTTTCATAAAGACTCGAGTCAACGTAGGTTGGAAGCGTAACACTGTTCCCATTTGATATGGACAAACTATTTCCTGTTAAGGTTAACGATTGTGCATCGGTATCTGTAAATGTTGGAAGTGTAAATGTTCCACCTCCATTTGAAAGGGTTACTGTATTTCCTGATTGGGTTATGGTTTGAGGCACATCGGTATAAGTTGGAAGCACAACACTATTCCCATTTGAAATAGATAAATTGTTTCCTGTCAATGTCAATGATTGTGCATCAGTATTTGTATCTGTAAATGTTGGAAGCGTAAACGATCCACCACCATTGGAAAGCGTTACCGTATTTCCTGATTGAGATATGGTTTGAGGTATTTGTGCCGGTAATGTTACACTATTCCCGTTTGAAATAGACAATGTATTACCAGCTAAAGCTAATGATTGTGCATCGGTATCAGTAAAAGTTGGAAGTGTGAATGAGCCTCCACCATTAGAAAGAGTTACAGTATTTCCTGATTGAGAAAGTATTTGTGGCACCTCACTTGGAAGTGTAACACTATTTCCATTAGAGATTGACAATATATTCCCTGCTAAACCTAAAGATTGTGCATCGGTATCTGTAAATGTTGGAAGCGTGAATGAGCCACCTCCATTAGAAAGGGTTACTGTATTTCCAGCTTGGGAAAGTGTTTGAAGTTCGTTTGTTATGCTTCCGTCAACTTCGGTATATGTTGGCATTGGTATGTTTACAGGATTACTTGGCACACCATTTACAGTGGTTACTAATTGATTGTTGGTATTAATCGCATTAGAAATAGAGTTAACAATGTTCGCAGACACAGTAATATTGTTGACACTACTCGTCATTACATTTTCATAAGACCCTAATTCATTGGAATTACTTGGCGGTGGCATTTTTAATAAAACTACATCGCCAGTTTCGTTAACACTCAAAAACTTAGTAGCCGATTGCATGGTAGCTGGATTATAAGCACTTGTTAAATTTGTAAAACGAAGTCCTGAATTGCCTAATTTTCCTTGCGTAATTTCAACTTTGTTTTGTGGAGATGTATTTCCAATACCTATTCTACCTTCAACCAATAATCCATTTGATGGCGCTACTGCTCCAGCAACTGAATTTTGCGAAAGGTTGTTACCCGTAATAGTGCCATTTGGTGTATAACCTGTACCAATAACCACTCCTCCTTTGACATCTAATTTATTAACAGGGATTACATTATTCCCTAGACCAATACCTGTGTTTCCATTATTGTGAACAAAAATCCTTTGTTTTCCTGCTCCGTCCGCAAAAATTATAGTTCCATTTGTATCGTCTCCAGCTAATGCTGTTGTGGAAGGTGCTTTGGTAACAATTACTTTGCCTAAGAAAACGTTATTACTCCCATGCAATAAGTTGGAAGCGGTTTCCGTACCAATAAAGACGTTAGAATCTCCAGAAAGTAAATTTCTTGGGCTCCAGAAGCCCAATGCCACATTATTATTTCCAACATTGTACAATAGAGAAGCATATCCGATTCCAGTATTGTTATTCCCAATGATATTAGCTTCTAATGCTCTGTGTCCGATGGCTATATTTCGCCAACCTGCATTATTACTAGATAATGATCTAGTCCCAATGGCACAATTATAAGCCCCTGTAACATTATTTCTTAAGGCATAATTTCCAAAAGCATTATTAAAACCGCCAGAAGTAATGGTTAAAGTTTCATATCCAAAAGCGCTATTACTATGGCCTGTATTTAGATTTAGAGCATTTTTACCAAAAGCACTATTATAATTTCCAGTACCTGTGGTACCAGCACCAACTCCAGTAAAAGTATTATCTACCTGAGCGTTGCTTTTAGAAATGACTACGAAGAAAATTAAAGTGGTAAATAAGAGAGTGAATTTTGTCTTCATAATGGCACGATTTAAGTATATTAAAATAAATTATTTGAATAATTCTATATAGTTATCTATCCCATGGAACAGATAACTAATATTAATAATTTGATTTAAGTTGTATGCTTTATTTTGACAATTCAAATATAGATTAATGTTTGAAATAAATCCACTAAATACACATAAATTCGATGAAATACATTTTTTTAATAAATGATGCTGTAAATATCTTATAAAATTTTAATTATTCCCTTTGCACATTTTTTATAAAATGATTAAAAAAAAATGTGTTTTTCAACACAAATAATTTTAAAATTATCGTTTGAATATTTTGTTAACAACTTAACAACTAGAAGGTTTTAAATTCTATCCATAAAAAAACTCCTTGCGTTTACAAGGAGTTTTTTTATGGATATTTATAATTTTATTTATCTCTTATCCATTGGTTTAAAATCACGTAAAGGTTCACCAACATATACTTGTCTTGGTCTTCCAATTGGTTCTTTATTAATACGCATTTCTTTCCATTGTGCAATCCATCCTGGTAAACGACCAATAGCGAACATAACGGTAAACATATCCGTTGGAATTCCTAAAGCTCTATAGATAATTCCAGAATAGAAATCCACATTTGGATATAATTTTCTAGATACGAAATACTCGTCAACTAATGCTGCTTCTTCCAATTCTTTTGCAATCCTTAGAATCGGATCGTCTACACCAAGGTTTTTCAATACCTCATCTGCGGCTTTTTTAATTATTCTGGCTCTTGGATCAAAGTTCTTGTATACTCTGTGTCCAAATCCCATTAAACGGAAAGGATCATCTTTATCTTTGGCTTTTGCCATATATTTTGCTGAATCACCACCATCTTTCTGAATCTCTTCCAACATTTCTAGAACCGCTTGATTGGCACCACCATGTAATGGTCCCCAAAGTGCGGAAACACCAGCAGAAATAGAAGCAAATAATCCCGCATGAGAAGAACCAACAATTCTTACTGTTGATGTCGAACAGTTTTGTTCGTGATCGGCATGAAGAATAAATAATTTATCTAAAGCATCCACAACAGTTCTATTGGCAGTATAAGGTCCTGTTGGTAATTTAAACATCAATTGCATAAAATTCTCAACATATCCTTGTGTATTATCGTAATAATTCAAAGGATAACCCATCATTTTTCTGTAGGTCCACGTAGCAATCACCAAGAATTTACCCATGGTTTTACATACGGCTTCATACATTTCCTTTTCATTCTCCACATTAACAACTTTTGGATTAAAAGCTGTTAAGGCACTTGTCAATGCCGACAAAACACCCATTGGGTGAGCTGTCTTTGGAAAACCATCAATGATGTTTTTCATTTCTTCATTGACTAACGTATATTTTCTAATATCCGTTTCATATTGGGTCAATTGCGCTTTTGTTGGCAATTCACCAAATATTACCAAATAGGAAACTTCAAGAAAATCTGCTTTTTCAGCCAAATCTTCTATGGCATAACCTCTATAGCGAAGAATTCCTTCTTCTCCATCAAGGAAAGTGATTTCACTTTTGCACGAACCTGAATTTTTGTATCCTGGATCAAGCGTAATAGCACCTGTTAAGGCACGTAATTTTTCAATATCAATAGCTGCTTCATTTTCGCTTCCAACTATTACGGGAAGCTCATATTTTTTGCCATCAAATTCTAATATTGCTATTTTTGACATGGTATAAATAAGGGAATTAAATCTGATAAATTAATAATTTAACAAATCTAGGAAATAATCAATGAATTAAAAAAGATTTACAGGAACGTTTTTGTTAATTATTTAATAAAAGATACATATTTAAAAACTTAAACCAAAATGTAGAACATATTCTACACGCTTTGTTAAAATGTATTACATGGTAATGCGCTAAAGTGCTTTATTTTTGTCAATAAATTTAAATTAAAAATTTACTTTTGCCGCCCCAACTCTTTAACATTTGTTTATCCCTACAATGAACAAGTATTAAAAATTCAAAAATTGAATTCTATATATTTAAAGAAGTTAAAATTTCAAGACCGTAAAGTAGTGCACTACACTTTACTGGCGTGCATTATTCTTTTACAAATCATAGCGGTTGTCATTTGGTATAATGAAACTGCCAATGAGGACAAAATTTCCAAAGCCTTTAATGATGTAGCATTCTCCAATAAGGTTACCAATTTTACCCAAAGGATTAATAGTGCCATACTACAGTCGCAAAAAGATTTTAATAGCTATATTGAAAATAAAAATCAGGAATCGTTAAAAAACTACATCACTGCTTTACAAGAAACGAGTGTATTGATAGACAGTTTAAAATTGTCCACTAAAAACAATACCGAATTCAAAAACATATTGTCGAAGAAAAGCAAAGTGGTAAAAGATATTTTGCTGTTAAAAACTTCCATAGATTCCATCATTGACAACCAACTTGATTCGGATAAAAAAACTACTGCTTTACCTTCTGAGTTCACCGAGTTGAATTACAACAAAGTTTTAGACAGTATTAAAACCAATACTTTTATCAAAGTTGACAAAATATCACACAAAGGATTGCTGTCCCGTTTAGCGGCTGCCTTTTCTGGAAAAGTTCAAGTTCAAAAAGAACAGTTGAATACGGTTGTTACAATGAAATATAAAGACAAAATCATAAGAGGCACTATCGAAGATTTGCTAAAAAATGTGATTTTGAGTACGAATAAATACTACGCACTGGAGTTTAAAAATTTGAAATACTCTATACTGAAGTTGCGACACAAGGACATAGAATTAATTA
>Ga0208882_1000199_pt1 | contig 32957 bp, 25 predicted proteins | sample LakWasMet14_LOW5_2_FD_183862 | JGI IMG/M metagenome (GOLD analysis project Ga0208882, IMG submission 183862) | Freshwater sediment methanotrophic microbial communities from Lake Washington under simulated oxygen tension - Sediment Metagenome... | ecosystem: Environmental > Aquatic > Freshwater >...
GGCCGTTTCGTGTCACCAGCCTCTACGGTCGTCGGGGGAGACCGATCGACGGAGGGGACATGGGACCGATCGCCGCGTGATCGCCGCGATCTCAACAGCCCCACACGAGCCCTTTATCGACACCCTCTTACGGTCGCGGTCTGGCTCTGGTTACTGACGGCCTCGCGGTCGTACCGAAGAATTCCCCGCCGCCGACCTCGCGGTCGTACCGGGGATTCCCCGCCGTCGGCCTCGCGGTCGTACCGGGGATTCCCCGCCGTCGGCCTCGCGGTCGTACCGGGGATTCCCCGCCGACGGCCTCGCGATCGTACCGGGGATATCCTCGCCGACGGCCTCGCGCTCGTACCGGGGACTCCTCGCTGCCGGCCTCGCGCTCGTACCGGGGACTCCTCGCCGTCGGCCTCGCGCTCGTACTCCGAACTCCGGTGAGTTCGCGCGCCCCCGCTTGTCGCCGCCGCGGCACTGGGGCACCGTCGCCCGATGAGATTCCACGTGTGTGTCGCGCTCGCTCTCGCTGGTCTCAGCTCGCCGGCTCTCGCCCTCGCGCAGGACGCCCCCGCCGACCCCGTAGGCGCCGCGCAGACGGCGCTCGGCGGCCTGCTCGGCAACGCGCCCCCGCAGCGCGGAAGCTCCCGCTCCCGTCGCCGCGTCCGCAACGCCCCGGCCGCGACGCCCCTGTCGGCCAGCGCGCCCCGGGCGCTGCTCACCGCCACCGCCGACGGCTACATGCAGCTCCCGCTACAGACCTTCCAGAACCTCCGCGGGGTGCGCCCGCCTCCCTACAACTGGGAGAGCCGCGGCTGCTCCTTCGGGGAGATCTCCGGGCCCTTCCGGGACAGCTTCGACCGGGCCTGCGCCCGCCACGAGTTCGGCTACCGCAACTACGGCGCCGGGGGCCTCGCGCTCGACACCACCGAGGCGCGCCGCACCCGCGTCGACGACCGCCTCCGCGACGACCTCACCAGCCTCTGCCACGGCGAGCACCGTGGCCTCACCGAGACGCCCTGCCTCCTCGCCGCGCAGACCGTCTACGCGGGCGCCCGCGCCGCCGGCCGCAACTGGTTCTTCACCGGCCCCTCGGCGAGGCCGCCGGCCCTTCCGACGCCGTCGCTGCCAGGCTTCAACACCGGCGCCAACGCGGGGCCCATCCCGGGCGTACCCCTCCCGGGCATCCCCGCGCAGCCGACGGGCAACACCATCCCGCTGCCGGTGCCGGGCAACCTCCCCATTCCCGGCACCCGGTAGCGCGGGGGCACTGACGGCGTGAGTGGTCGCTCCCCTCCGCTTCGCTCCGGGTGAGGACGCGTACTGACGGCGTGGGCGGGCGCTCCCCTCACCCGTCAGACCTCATCTCCTGAGCCCTCCCTGCTCGGCTACTCTCCGGCTCCTCCCCATGTACCGCGACCCCTCCAACGCGCTGCCTGTCGACACGCTCCCCGCCTTCCTCCGCCTGGCCGCAGGGTCCGCCGGGGTCACCGAGCTGCGCTTCGCGCCGGACATCCCCCCGAAGCAGCTCCAGGGCTCCCTCTCCTTCGCGCAGGTCGCTCCCCACGAGCAGCCCGTGGCCCTGCTCGACAGCACCGTGATGCAGTCGGGCAAGGGCGGCGCGCTGGTGACCAGCCTCGCGCTCCACCTCGACTCTCCCCGGATGCGCGTTCCCCTGGAGCTCATCCAGTGGGAGCCGACCTTCCCTCGCGGGCTCTCCGAGGCCGGCGTGCTGCACACCGCGCAGGGCGCCGTGATGCTCCCCCGCATGCCCACCAGGGAGACCTCCGCCGCGCTCGCCCGGCTGCTGAGCGCGCTCGCCTGGTGGGTGCGCAGCGGCGGGCGCTTCGCCGTCGGCCACGGCGCCGCAGCCGGGCCCGTGGGGGCCATCGCCGCCCAGTGGCTGCGCCCCGAGGGCATCGCCGCGCAGCCCATGATCCCCTCGGCGGCGCTCCACGTCGCGGGAGGGTGCCTCCCCGACTGGATCGCCCCGGACTCCGACGAGGAGCTCCTCGGCCTCGTCGACGAGACCGTGAGCCGCGACGGCACCCGCGCCATCGCCTTCACCGACCGGCGGATCATCACCAACAGCGGCTCCTCCCCGATGCAGATCCCCTACGGGCAGATCCACTCCGTGGAGGTCTTCAAGGGCCTGGTCTCCCACGCGCTCAAGCTGGTGGTGGCGGGGCACCGCGTGGAGGTCCCCACGGTGGTCTCGCACGAGGCCGCGCAGGCCATGGGGGCCTTCCTCTACAACGTCACCCTGCTCCCCCCGGAGCACCGCCGCGCCGCGCCCGCGACGCCTCCTGGCGCGGACGATCCCACCGGCGCCCTCGCCTCGCTGCGCGCCCTCGCCTGGCCCGACCCACGGGTCTCCACCCTCTTCGAGCTGGTGCACGCCGCGCACGCGAGGGGCGACGTCCCGCTGGAGGCCGCGCGCGACCTGGTGGTGCGCACGAGGCTTCTCCAGCAGGCGCTGCGGCAGGGCCACGCGAGGCACGCGGGCGCGAGCGTCTCGCCGCTCTCGGTCGTGGACATGGAGTTCCTGCTCTGGCAGTGCCTCGGGCACCCGATGCGGCAGCAGTGGGTCCACGGGGGGAAGGTGCTGGAGTACGACCTGCGCACCGGCGGCGGCAGCGGCCGGATGATCGCCTCCAGCGTGGTGGGCCTCGCCATGCTGGCGGTGGTGGGCATCGGCTGGGTGGGCGGCGGGGGAAGCCGCTCGCAGCAGGTGTTCGTGCGCATCGCCGAGGCGCCGTGCGGGGCCTACTTCACCCTCACCGAGCCCTCCGGGCGCTCCCTCTCGGAGAGCGAGCCCAAGGTCTACAGCGCCCTCTCCTCGGCCTTCGCCGACGCCTCCGCGGAGGCCCTCCTGCGCCGCGCCCTCTTCGGCTGGAACCTCTCCCCCAGCGACCTCCACGCCCAATCCCTCGGGGCGATCGAGCAGCGCATGGGCTCGCTGCTGGGCCGCGCCGACGCCGGGCCCTTCGTGCGCCGCGACGGCCTCGTCGGGGCGTAGCGCGCCGTGACCCCGGAGAAGGCCCTCGACCGCGTCCGCAAGCTGCTGGCGCTGGCGACCTCGCCCAACGTGCACGAGGCCGCCTCGGCCGCGGCGAAGGCGCAGGAGCTCATCACCCGCCACCGGCTGGAGCAGTGGCTCGACGCGGAGCGAGGCGCGCAGGAAGACCCCGACCCCATCGTCGACGCGAGGGCGGAGCCCCTGGACGTCGCCCGCCGTCAGCGCCCCTGGAAGGTGGTGCTCGCGGTCGCGCTGGCGGAGGTCAACGGGTGCCTCGCGTACACGCTGTCGAGGGGCTCCGACGAGGCCATCGTGCTGGTGGGCCGGGGCCGCGACCGGGCCGCCGTGGCGACGCTGTGGGCGTGGCTCCTCAAGCGCATCGAGTGGCTCTCTGCGACGCACGGGGAGGGCCGCCCGAGGCGCTGGCACGAGGCCTTCCGGGTGGGCGCCGTGGACGCCATCTCGGAGCGGCTGCGGGCGACGGAGGCGGCGGCGCACGACGAGGCGCAGGGGGCGGCGCTCGCGATCATCGACCGGGCCCTCGAGGCCGAGCGGGCGGCCCTCGATCGCTTCGCCGAGGAGCACCTCCGCCTCGGTCGGGGGAGGGGGCTGCGGGTCGACGCCGCGGCGTGGAAGAAGGGCCGCGCGGCGGGCGGCGGGCTGAAGCTCCCCTGAGGGGATGGCGTGATAGCGTTCGCGCCATGAACGTGACGCTGACCGAGACCGAGCGACTGACCTTCGGAGCGCTGCTGCGCACCCTCATCCGCCTCGGCGGATACACCACGCCCGACGAGCAGGAGGTGGTGCACAGCGTCGTGGCCGACCTCATCGAGGTCCCGCTCGGCGGAAACGTCGGGGACGTGCTGGCGGCGCTGCTCGAGCGCTCCGCCGAGCGCTACAAGGACGACGAGTCGGTGCGCGCCGCCGCCGACGAGGTCACCCGCCCCGAGGCGCGCGAGGCCATCTACGGGGCGCTCTACGAGATCTCCGCCACGGAGACCATCACCACCGGCGAGTCGTCGGTGCTCGACTGGCTCGCCGCGCGCTGGAACATCCGCATCCAGAACGCCGACACCCCCGCGGGCTGATTCACGCGGCCGATGATGTTGTCCGGTCGCAGCGCCCCATCCGCGGGTTGAAAACCCTTTCCCTTCTACACATCTCACGCGGCCTGGGGTACGGCGTGCGACCTCTGCATCGTTGTGCAGCGCCTGACCCCAGGCAACATCAGGTGGTCACCTTCGCGCGACGCGAAGGTTGCAAGGGTATTCGCTGTCGCCGTCGTCGCACGGCCCGCCCTCATCGTCGCCGCGCCGGCCCTCACCGTCGCCGCGCTCGCTCCGCACCGCGGTCGTCGCCGCGCTCGCTCCGTTCCCCTTTGCAACCTTCGCGTCGCGCGAAGGTGACCACCTGATGTTGCCTGGGGTCAGGCGCTGCACGCCGATGCAGAGGCCGCACGCCGTACCCCAGGCCGCGTGAGATGTGTAGAAGCGATAGGGATTCATCCCGCGGAACAAGATCCGCCCTCAACCCTCCAGCACGACCGCGACGTCGTGGCGGCCCAGCTCCGCCGCGGCCCACGCCAGTCTCTCGGCGGAGGGGGCTTCGGTGCCTCGCAGGGGAGCCACCATCCCGAGCGCCGTGTACTTGTCCAGATAGAGCCGGTGGTAGGGGAGCACCCGAAGCTCCTTCGCGCCGAGGCTGCGAACGAAGCGGCCGAGCTCCGCGAGGTGCTCCGGGTCGTCGTTGATCCCTGGCACCAGCGGCATCCGAAACTGCACCGAAGCCCCGCGCTCCATGAGGAAGGCCGCGTTCTCGAGGATGCGCGCGTTGCCCGCTCCGGTGAGCGCCCGATGCCGCCGGGGGTCCATGTGCTTCAGGTCGAAATGGAAGAGGTCCACCAGCCCGAGCACAGCCTCGATGTTCCCCTTCGGAACAGCCCCCGAGGTCTGCACGCAGGTGTCGATCCCGTGCCGCTTCGCCTCCTCCAGCAGCGCCCTCACCGGCGCGAGGTGCAGCAGCGGCTCGCCTCCGGAGACGGTCATGCCCCCGCCGCTCACCGCGTAGAAATCGCGGTCCTTGAGCACCTCGGCGAGGACGGCCTCGGGCGAGAGCTCGTCCGCCGCCCCGATCTGGAAGGCCTCCGGGTTCTGGCACCAGGCGCAGCGCAGCGGACAACCCTCCAGGAAGACCGTGGTGCGTATGCCCGGACCGTCGTGGATGGAGAATCGCTGCATGTCGAAGACCCGACACGCCGTAGCGGCGCTCAGTGACATGGCGCGAGCTCCGATCGCCCGATGATGTCGTCCTGGATGCGCCGCCCAAGCCGGGTGAAATAGGCCGAGTAGCCCGACACCCTCACGATGAGGTCGCCGTAGTCCTGCGGTCGCTGCTGCGCGGCGAGCAGCGTCGCGGTGTCGACGGCGTTGAACTGCACGTGGAAGCCGCCCTTGTCGAAATAGCCCCGCACCAGGTGGGCCACACTCTCGACCCCCTTCTCCGACTTCAAGACCCCTAGCGGCAATCGCATGTTGAGCGAGTTGCCATATCCGATGAGGGTGTGATCGATCCTCGCGACCGAGCTCATGGCGGCGGTGGGTCCCCGGCGCTCGGCCCCGTTGCTGGGCGACATGCTGTTGGAGAGCGGCTCCCCGGCGTGGCGGCCGTCGGGCGTCGCGGGCTCCAGCGCCCCCTCGTAGACGTTCAATCCATAGGAGATGAGGCTGGCCTTGTAGTGGCCGCCAAAGGCGGTCTTGCGCGCGGTCACCATGGCGCAGAAGCGGGCGACGAGCTCCCTCGCGAGCGCGTCGACCTCGGGCAGGTCGTTGCCGAAGCGCGGGCCGCCGAGCAGGGTCCGGCGCAGGTCCTCTCGACCCCGGAAGTCCGTAGAGAGCGCCTCGCAGAGCTCGCCCATCGTCACCTGCTTGCGCTCGAAGACGAAGGCGCGAATCGCGGCGAGCGAGTCCACCGCGGTGCCCAGTCCGCCGCCGCCCACGGAGCCGAAGTTGTAGCGGGCGCCCCCGGCGGTCATGTCCCTGCCGCGCTCGATGCAGCCGTCGATGGTGCTGGAGATCAGCGGGTTGTGAAAGCGCTCGGCCCAGATGGCGTCGCGCAGGTCGGTCGCCTCGGCGACCCACCCCACCATCGACTCGAGCTGGCGGTAGAAGGCCGAGAGCAACGCGTCGAAGCTCTCGAAGCGCGACGGATCGCCGGTGTCCACGCCGTCCTGCGCCCCGAAGAAGGTCGTCCTCCCCCGGTTGAACACCAGGTCGAGGGCGGTCGGGAAGTACACCTTCGACCCCCCGGTGGCGCCGTAGGAGTCGCCGTTGCCGCTCGGCTCGACGCAGCCCACGAGGCAGTACTCCCTCGCGGCCTCGACGCTGTAGCCGTCGCGCACCATCGCGGCGATGGCCGTCTCGTCGTTGAGGAAGGCCGGTGAGCTCGTCTCCCGGTGGATCGCCACCACCTTGCGCACGAACTCCTTCGGGCTCTTCTTCGAGATGCGAAACGACGCCGTGGTCGCCAGGCTGGTGTGGGTGATGGCCTCGATGAAGAGCGACGAGAGCTCGTTGGTCGCGTCTTCGCCGGAGGCGTCGAGGCCGCCGAGGGTGATGTTCTCCACGTCCGAGCCCAGGTGGTTGAGCTTCACCCCGCCCAGGTTGGGCCAGATGATGACGTTGTTGTTGAGCTTGATGATGAGCTCCTCCAGAAGCCTCAGCGCGTGCTCCCGGGTGAGCTCTCCCCGGGCGAGGTCGGCCTGGTAGTAGGGGAAGAGCAGCTGGTCGACGCGCCCCGGGGTGATGCCGCTGCCCGCGCCGTAGCTGATGATCGCGGCGTTCTGCGTGAACCAGAGCGACTGCACCGCCTCGACGAAGCTCCTCGGAGGCAGCCAGGGGACGCGCCCGCAGCGCTCCGCGATGAGCTCGAGCTCCGCCCGGCGCCCGGCGTCGCGGGTCTCCCCGGCCTGCGCCCTCGCCAGCGAGGCGAAGCGCTCGGAGAAGGCCCGCATCGCGTCGCAGCTCAGCGCGACGCCCTCGAGGAAGGCCCGCTCCCCCTCGGTCTTCGCGCTCCCGAGCCTCGCCCTGGCCTCGGCCTGGATGCCCGAGAAGCCCAGCCGCAGCACGTTCTTGTGGCCTGGAACGATGTGCGCCTGCGTGTCCGTGCAGCGGCCGCGGCCCTTGACGTTGTCCCCGGCGCCAGCGCGCACGGCCTTCAGCAGCCCCGGGAGCCTCGCCGCCAGCCGCCCTCCCCGGAGGGCGCGGTCGAGCAGGGTGCCGCCGGGCACCTCGTCCTCGGCGACGAGGCGCAGCAGCGGGCCCGGGCCGAAGGCGCGCAGCTTGCGGCGCAGCTCGCTCGGGGAGAGGTCGAGCTCGCTCGTCAGCCCGTGGGCGCGGAGCGCGGCGATCTTCGCGTCGCGCACCGTCCTGCCCTTCCAATAGGGGATGATCTCGTCGAGCAGCACCCGCTCGTCGTCGGCCTCGATGCGGTAGCCGAAGCGCTTCATCTCCTCGAGGAGGTGCTCGAAGACGAAGCTGAAGTCCCCGCGCTCCGGGGCGATGGGCGGAGCGATGAGCTTCGACGAGCGGTTGCCGACCAGCAGCTCGTCGGCCTCGATGCGCACGGTCATCTTCTCCAGCACCCGCTGGAGCGCCCTCGCGGCGCGAAGCGACGGGTGCATCCCCTCGGTCTCCCGGTGCGCCTCGGTGTAGTAGCGAGCGCGCTCGATGCAGAGCCAGTGCGTCGCCGTCAGGAGCCGCTCTTTCTGCGCGGCGTTCTTCGGGTGGAGCGTTGCCATGTCTTGCCTCTCTCCTTCGGTGTCGCGCCGCCGTGGATCTCTCGAAACAGCAGCGCGACCACGTGGCGCACGTGGCGTCTGCGCGCCTCAAGCGCCTCGGGCGAGAAGGGGTCCTCGCCGGTGAGCCGCTCGATCACCCGGCCGTAGGTGAACCAGGTCACGACCATCCCGTAGACGCTGGTGAGCACCTGGGTGAGCTCGAGCTCCGGGGGAGCGTGAGGCGCGATCTCCCTCAGCCAGGTCGAGCCCAGCCGGAAGAAGGGCAGCGTGCGCGCCACGATCGCCTCGACGTGGCGCCCGCTCGCGACCTCGCGCTGCACCACGCTGCAGAAGGTGCGGTTGCGGGCCAGGAAGTCGGCGTAGGCGTCGATCACGTCCCCGGCCTGGCGCTCGGGCTCCGCGCTCCTCTGGAGCGCCTCGATGAGCGTCGCGCTCAGCCGGTCGTAGTAGCCGTCGAGCAGCGCCGAGAGCAGCTCGTCCTTGCTGCCGAAGTGATAGTGGATGAGGGCCTTGTTGACCCCGGAGCGCTCCGCGATGTCGCGCGTCGTCGTCGCGTCGAAGCCGAGCGCCCCGAACAGATGGTCCGTCGCGTCGAGGATCTTCGCCCTGGTCTCTTCGGGTCTCATCGCCGTCACTCCGTCCCTTGGGCGGAAGGTTTAGGCGCTCGCCCAAATCAGGGCAAGGCCCGCAGGGAGATTTCCGTCACCCTGTTGTCGAAGCGCGCATCGCCAGTGTCGGGTGGGGAGGAGGGCGGTCGTGATACAGACCATGGGGTCGTCGGCTGCTTCGGCCGATCGGAGAGGACTTCACGATGCCTGGTCTCTCGCGAGGTGTTCTCGTCTGCCTGCTCACGATCGCCGTGGGTTGCTCCGCGACCGACGGGCTCGTCTACGGGGTCGACGCCTCGGGGAGAGCCGACGGCGGACGGACGCTGGACGGCGCCCCGGGCGACCGCGCTCCGACGGGTGAGCTCGGTCCCCTGGTGGTGCTCGACCGGCCGATGGGCGCGGACGCCGAGGGCGATGCCGGGGCGGCGACGGGCGGCGACGCGACGACGCTCGACGGCTCGCCGATGGAGGGCGACGGAGGGGCCGCGTCGGACGGATCGCTGCCGGACGGATCGCGGCCCGACGGCTCGGTGGCGTCGCCGTGCGGCCCTCGCGAGGTCTGCAACAACGGCCTCGACGACAACTGCAACGGACGCGTCGACGAGGACTGCGTCTGCATCCCTGGGGCGACGAGCCCCTGCTACGACGGCCCGATCACGAGGGCGGGCGTCGGGGTGTGCAACCTCGGCACGCAGCGCTGCGAGGGCGACGGCGAGTTCGGCCGCTGGGGCGCGTGCACGGGCTCCGGGCAGCCGCAGCCGATGCGCTGCGGCGAGGGGCTCGACTTCGCCTGCACCGGGGTGGTCGACGACGGGTGCGCGTGCGCCGCGGGCGCGACGCGGTCCTGCTACGGCGGCCCGATGGGCACCCGGGGCGTGGGCGCCTGTGTCGGGGGAGCGCAGACGTGCAGGGTGACCAAGGGCGTGGCGGCGTGGTCGGCCTGCGTGGGCGAGGTGACGCCCGAGCCCGACCAGTGCGACGGCTTCGACCGCGACTGCGACGGCAACGCGCTCACCGGCTGCGGCTGCGCCGTGGGGACGAGCCGCGGGTGCTACACGGGCCCGATGGCGACCGCCGGGGTCGGCACCTGCCGCGAGGGCGTCTCTCGCTGCGTGGCGGTCACCGGGGGAGCCGGCTCGGAGTGGGGGCCCTGCACGGGTGAGGTGCTCCCTGCGATGAACCTCTGCGACGGCATCGACCGGGCGTGCACCGGGAGCGCGACGGAGGGCTGCGAGTGCGCGGCGGGGGCCACGAGGCCGTGCTACTCGGGCGCGGCGGGCACCCGAGGGGTCGGCGCCTGCCGGGACGGGATGCAGTCGTGCGTGGTCGCCGGGGGCCGCTCGATGTGGGCCACGGCCTGCGCGGGAGAGGCGCTGCCCGGGACGGAGGTGTGCAGCAACCGGGTCGACGACAACTGCAACGGGGCGGTCGACGAGGGCTGCGGCGGGACGCTCACCTGCCCGGGGGACCAGACGGTTCCGGCGGGGTCGCCCATCGCGCTCACGGCGATGGGGGTCGGGCTGCGCAACGTCACGTGGACGCTGGTCTCGGCGCCCACGGGCGGCGCTGGATCGGTGGTCTGGGCGCCCGCGCCGCCCACCGCGCTCACGGAGACCTTCACGCCGTTCATCGTCGGGGCCTACGTGCTGCGGGTGAGCGGCACCGACGTCTCCGGTCGGGTGATCACCTGCATGTTCACCGTCACCGCGCTTCCCCACGGCCTCCGGGTGCAGCTCTCCTGGAACGGCACCGGAGACGTCGACCTCCACGTCCACAACGCCAACAGCTCGGCGTGGTTCAACGGCGACGACTGCTACTACGGCAACCTCCGCCCGGCCTGGGGCGCCGTGCTCGACTTCGACAACACCTCGAACGTCGGCCCGGAGAACACCCGCCTCGACTCCCCCGCGGTGGGCGCGACCTACACCATCGGCGTGCACAACTACGCCCGCGCGGCGGGGCGCGTCGCGACCGTGCAGATCTTCTGCGGCAGCACCACGAGCACCACGCCCACGGCGACGCTCACGAGCCGGGCCTTCACCCTGGGAGGTTCTGGCAACTGCGCCAGCAACGACTTCTGGCGCGTGGCCCGGGTGACCATGACCTCGGCCACGACCTGCACCGTCACCCCGATCAACACGTACACCACCGGCAGCGGCGCCTGCAGCGGCCCCTGAGCGAGCGCGGCTGACGGGGGGCGAGCCCTCGCTCCCGTCCCAACGCTCCGTCCGCTGTGCCCGCGGGCTTGAAACCCCCATCGCTTCCCCGGTACGAGCGAGAGGCCGTCGGCGAGGATATCCCCGGTACGAGCGAGAGGCCGTCGGCGAGGATATCCCCGGTACGAGCGAGAGGCCGTCGGCGAGGAGTCCCCGGTACGACCGAGAGGCCGTCGGCGAGTAGTCCCCGGTACGAGCGAGAGGCCGTCGGCGAGGATATCCCCGGTACGACCGCGAGGCCGTCGGCGACCAGAGCCAGACCCTGAGCGTTAGCGAGGGGGAGAGCCTCTACCGCCGTCAGTACGCGTTCGGAATTCCGGCGATTCCGCCGAAGAACCGCCACGTTCGGAGAAGGAGAATCGCGCTCGCAGCGGGGTAGGTCGCTCCCCCTCGCTAACGCTCAGGGTCTGGCTCTGGTCGCCGACGGCCTCTCGGTCGTACCGGGGAAGCGATGGGTGCTACGGCGAAAGGTGTGTGCCGAAGGGAGCGAAGCCCGGCGCTCCCTTCGGTTACGGCATCAGCCGCCGCACGCAGACGTTGGTGCGCGCGTCGCAGGTGTAGCCCGTGCCGCACGACGACCCGGCGCAGCAGCGCTCGTTGGCGTAGCCGCAGGCCACGCAGCGCCCGGCGACGCAGCTGTTGGGGTTCTCGCAGGGGTACGGAAACTGGAGCGGGTCGGTGCAGCAGATGCCGTCGCGCGCCCCGCACGCCGCGCAGGTGCCGCCCGCGCAGGTGTTGCCCGAGAGGCAGGTCTCCGAGGCGCAGCAGGGCTGCCCCGGGCTACCGCACGCGCGGCAGCTCCCGCCCGAGCACACCGCCCCGTCGGCGCAGGTCGATCCGCCGCAGCACGCCTGGCCCACGGCGCCGCAGCGCTGGCACGAGCCCCCGACGCAGGAGGCGCCCGGGTCGCAGCTCGCGCCCCCGCAGCACGCCTGCCCGGCGCCGCCGCACGGAGCGCAGCGCCCCGCCGCGCACGAGAGCCCCGCGCCGCAGCGGTCGCCCGAGCAGCAGCGCGCCCCCTGGGTGCCGCAGCCCACGCAGGCCGATCCCTCGCAGACCGCGCCGACGTCGCATCCGCCACCGGCGCAGCACGCGCTCCCCGCGCTGCCGCACGCCACGCAGCGACCCAGCGAGCACACGCCCCCGGCGGCGCAGCGGTCGCCCTCGCAGCACGCCTGCCCGGCGGCGCCGCAGGTGCCGCAGGTGCCCGAGAGGCAGGTCGTCCCCCCGGCGCACACCGACCCGGCGCAGCAGGCCTGGCCGGGGCCGCCGCAGGCCGCGCAGCCCGAGGCGCGGCACACGTTGCCCGCGGCGCAGGTCGTCCCGCCGCAGCAGCGCTGGCCCGCCGCCCCGCAGGGCGAGCACGTTCCCGTGGCGTCGCAGGCCGAGCCCGCGGCGGAGCACGCTCCACCCGGGCAGCACGCCTGGCCGAGGTCGCCGCACCCGCGGCAGAAGCCGGTGCCGCCGCAGGTCGCGCCGTCGAAGCACGACGACCCCGCGCAGCAGCGCTCGCCCGCGTGGCCGCAGGGAGCGCACCGACCGGCGACGCACACGTCCCCGGCGCCGCTGCAGCGGTCGCCCGCGCAGCACGGAGCGCCCCGGGTGCCGCACGCCACGCAGCTCCCGTCCACGCAGAGAAACACCCCGAGGCAGCGCGTCGCGCGGTTGCAGCACGGCGCCCCTCGCTCGCCGCACGCCACGCAGCGGCCCTCTCGGCAGGCCGCCCCGTCGGCGCAGGCCTCCCCCGCGGCGCAGCACGAAGCTCCCAGCACACCGCACGCAGGACCGCCGTCGACGGGCACATCCGCCGCCACGGGGACGTCCTCGCCGAGGTCGCTGCCCGCGTCGTGGCCGAGGTCGACGGGAGTGACGTCGATCACCGCGCCGCGATCGAGGGGCGGTCCCGCGTCGAGGGAGATCACCCCCACGTCGTCGGTGCAGGCGGCCAGGAGGAGCGTCGCCACGAGAAGCGTCCATCGCTGCATGGCGTCGGTTATATCCCGCTCCGTCACGGCGCCGCTCCTCCGCATGACGCTTCCGCTCGCCGGGCGCGCTCCTCTCCGGGTAGCCTCCCGACCGTCGTGAAGGACCGCTCCGGGCTCGCCTTTGCGCTCGGGGCCTACGTCGCCTGGGGCGTGATTCCACTCTACTGGCGACTGCTGTCGGCGCTCTCGCCGGTGGAGATCCTCGCGCACCGCGTGGCGTGGTCGCTGGTCTTCGTGGGCGCCGCGGTGCTCGCGATGGGCGACCGCGACAGTCTCCGCGCCGCGCTGCGCGACCGCCGCACCCGGGCGCTGCTCGGCGCCTCCAGCCTGCTCATCGGCGTCAACTGGGTGGTCTTCATCGCCTCCATCCAGATGCACCGGCTCAGCGAGGCGAGCCTCGGCTATTTCATCAACCCGCTGGTCAACGTGGCCCTCGGCGTGGCGGTGTTCCGGGAGCGGCTCCGACCGGCGCAGGGCGCGAGCATCGCCTCCGCGCTCGTGGGCGTCGGCGTCCTCGTGGCGTTCAACGGCTCCTTCCCCTGGATCGCCGTCGCCCTCGCGTCGACCTTCGCGGCCTACGGGCTCATCCGCAAGCTGGCCCCGGTGCCCTCGGCGGTGGGCCTGCTGGTGGAGACCCTGGTGCTCTCCCCGCTCGCGCTCACGTACCTCGGCCACCTCGCGTACTCGCACTCCGGGGCCTTCGCCCGCGGCCCCTCGACCCTCAGCCTGCTGGCGCTCTCCGGGCCGCTCACGGCGCTGCCGCTCGTGTGGTTCGCGAGGGCCGCGCGGGCGCTGCCCCTCAGCACCCTCGGCATCGTGCAGTACGTGGCGCCGACGCTACAGTTCCTGATCGCGGTGCTGGTGCTCGGCGAGCCGATGCCCTCGGCGCGCTGGGCGGCCTTCGGCTTCATCTGGCTGGCGCTCGTGATCTTCAGCGTCGACCTGGTGCGCTCCCGCTCGGAGGCCAGCGCAGCGCGGGCGAGGCCCCGGTAGCCGAAGCCCGGCTCAGCCCGAGAAGCGGCCGATCACGGTGGCGATGACGATGACCAGCTCGTGGTTCTCGATGGGCTTGGAGACGAACTGGTTGAAGCCCGCGAGCAGGGCGCGGGTGCGGTCGCCGCTCGAGGCGAAGGCGGTGAGCGCGATCGCCGGGACGCGGCCGCCCTCGGCCGGGGGGAGCGCGCGCACCTTGCGCATGAAGGTCAGCCCGTCTTCGCCGGGCATCCCGACGTCGGAGATCAGCACGTCGGGCGGTGAGCGGCGGAGCATCTCCATCGCCTCGGCGGCGGACGAGGCGGCGCTCACCTCGGCCCCGCAGCGCTGGATCACCGCGACGAGAAGGTCCCTCGTGTCGGGCTCGTCATCGACGACCAGCACGCGGACACCGTCGAGCGAGGTGGGGCACTCCTCGGGCAGCGGCTGCTCGTCGCTGCTCACCGGCGCGGGCGCCGGGATGGTGGGGGTCGCTCGGAGCGGGGCGACCGGGAGGCGCACCGTGAAGGCCGCCCCCTTGCCCCGCCCGGCGCTGTCGGCGGTGATGGTGCCGCCGTGCAGCTCGACCAGCGAGCGGCAGATGGCGAGCCCCAGGCCGAGGCCCCCCTGGGCGCGGGTGATGCTCCCGTCGCCCTGGCGAAAGCGCTCGAAGACGTAGGGGAGAAACCCAGGCTCGATGCCCGCCCCGTCGTCCTGCACCATGATCTCGACCGAGCTCTCCGCGCGATGGACGTAGACCCGGATCGTTCCGCCCCTGGGGGTGAACTTCGTCGCGTTGGTCAGCAGGTTGTTGAAGACCTGCACCAGCCGCCCCGGGTCGCCCATGACGAGGCCCGCCTTGGGGTCGATCACCGGACGGAGCTTGATGTCCTTGGCCGTCGCCGCCGGGCGGATGGAGTCCAGCGCCGTCTCCACCAGGGGCCCGGTCTCGACGGGCTGCACCTCCAGTCGCAGCTTGCCCGTGATGATCCGGGAGAGGTCGAGCAGGTCTTCGATGAGCTGCGCCTGCACCCTCGCGTTGCGCTCGATGGTCTCGAGCCCCTTGCTCACGTAGGCCGGGTCGTTCTGCCGGGTGCGGAGGATGTTCGCCCACCCGAGAATGGCCGTGAGCGGGGTGCGCACCTCGTGCGAGACCGTGGCCAGGAACTCGTCCTTCAGCTTCGACGCCTCGGTGGCCTCCCGGTAGAGCGAGGCGTGCTCGATGGCGATGCTGGCCCGCAGCGCCAGCTCCTCGGCGACGGCGAGGCTGTCGGCGGCGAAGCGTCGGCCCGACTCCGCGGCGATCAGGGTGATGGCGCCGACCACGCGACCCCGCACCGTGAGCGGCACGCACATCGACGACGAGAGCCCCAGCGTGCGCAGCATGGCGCGCAGCTCGGGGTCGGGGATCGACGTCGTCAGCACCGCGTCGCTGATCTCGTAGATGACCTCCGGGCGGCCGGTGCGCAGCACGTGGGGGACGCCGTAGGGGTCGTCGAGGTTCGGCGGCCAGCGGCGGTAGATCTCGTGCGCGAGCTCGACCTTCGCGGGGTCGACGTGGAAGACCGCGAGGCGGTGCAGGGTGCGGTCGGCGTCGAGCATGTCGACGGCGGCCCAGTCGGCGATGGCGGGGACGCAGAGCTTCGCCAGCGTGGCCAGGGTGCGCCGGTAGTCGAGCGAGCTCGCCAGCGTGGCCGACGCCTCGGCCAGGAACTTCATCACCCGCTCGGCCTGCCGCCGCTCGGTGACGTCCTTGAAGACGGTGATGACGAAGCGCACCCGGCCGGTCGGGTCGAACATCGGCGTCGACGACACGATGGCGAAGCGATCTCCCCCGGACTCGTCTCGGAAGCAGACCAGCTCCTCGCTCACCCGCTCGCCCCGCAGGGCCCGTCGGGAGGGCAGGCGGTCGGGCATCAGGGGCCGACCCTCGGCGTCGAGCAGCGCGAAGCGCAGCACGATGTCACCGGCGGGCTTCGACAGCAGCTCAGCGGGCGAGCCCACGCCGACGATGCGGGCGGCCGCCGCGTTGGCGTAGACGATCCTGCCCGTCGCGTCCTGCATGGTGACGCCGTCGGTGATGCCCTGGAGCACGACCTCGAGCTCCTCGTTGGACTCCTCCCGGGCGCGGCGGGCCTCGTCGGCGAGGGCCCTGCGCTCGGTGATGTCCTGGGTGACCTTCACGAAGCCGACCAGCGTGCCCGCGCCGTCGCGCAGGGCCGAGAGCGAGACCATCGCGTAGAAGCGGGAGCCGTCCTTGCGCTGGCGCCACCCCTCGCCGTCGTAGCGCCCGTGGGTGCGGGCGACCTCGAGCTCCGTCTCGGGCAGCCCCGCCTTCCGGTCGTCGGGCGTGAAGAACATCCCGTAGTACCGCCCCCGCACCTCCTCCAGGGAGTAGCCCTTGATGCGTTCGGCGGGCGCGTTGAAGGTCTCGACGCGCCCCTCGGGGTCGAGCATCGTGACCGCGTGGTCGCGGACGCCGTCGAGGATGAGGCGCAGTCGCTGGTCTTGAAGGCGCAGCGCGGCGACTTCGCGGGTCAACTCTTCGAGGGTCTGTGTGCGGTCTTCCATGAGCCCGCCAATCGGGGGGATGAACCCAGGCGGTGTCTCACTGTCGAGAGCCGACCGGGAAAACGCAAGGCGGTACGGACGCCTCTCCCCCCCCGGTCGCGCCGTCGCTGCGGTCAGCCGAGCGGGATCTTCGACTTGTTGGCCGAGAGCCACGTCGCGAAGGACTGGAGCTCGGGGTTGAGCGAGCGGCTGAACGCGATGCTTCGCGCCGCGCAGAACTCCTCCTCGAAGTCGCGGTAGTACTGGAACATGTTCGCCAGGTCGTCGGCGCCCGGGAACCCGAAGGTGCGATAGACCTCCGGGGGGACGTAGTTGTACGCGACCGGCTGCTCGAGCGCGCGGCTCAGGGCCGCCGCCATCTGCTCTCCGGTGAGGTGCTCCCCGGCGATGCCCACGGTCTTGCCGATGAGCTCGTTGCCGCGCTTGAAGATCCCGTAGGCGCACTTGCCGATGTCCTCGGCGGCGATGCCCGCGAGCTTCTTGTCGGCCATCGGGAGCACGAACGAGAGCTTGCCGTCGGCGCCCTTCTTCGGCCCCATCCCGAAGCCCACCATGTTGTCCCAGTAGAACGACGTCTGGAGGCAGGTCGTCGGCACCCCGATGGAGGCGAAGTACCCGTCCGACTCGCCCTTCGCGTCGAAGTGCGGGACCTTGTACTTGCCGTGCAGCGTGGGCATCCGGTCGTCGCTGAGCGGCACACGCTTTCGGGTGTCTTCGAGCGTCGACCAGATCACGTGCGCCACGCCCTCCGCCTTCGCCGCGTCGGCGAGCGCGTGGGCCTGGGCGACCTCCTTCTCCCCGGAGAAGTGCTCCCAGAAGTTGGTCACGCAGAACGCCCCGTGGGCGCCCTTGAAGGCGGACTTGAGGCTCTGGAGATCATCGAGGTTCGCCCCGACGACCTCGGCCCCCAGCTTCGCGAGCGCGCGGGCGTGGTCGCTGTCGGGCTTGCGGGTGATGGCCCGGACGGTGAAGCCGCTGCTGCGGTCATTGAGGATGGCGCGGGCGAGGCCGCCGCCTTGGGCGCCGGTGGCGCCGGTCACTGCGATGATCTTCGTGGTCATGGGGTTCCCTCCGGTCGGATGCAGACCGGGGGAGCCTATAGGTCGGGGCGCTCGGAGCGGAAGCCCCCGATGAGCGCTTCGCGGCGAGGAAGCGCTCCCGCGGTCTCCTGGGCCGTGATACCCAATGCCTCGATGAGAACCCTGATCATCGCCACCGACCTCGGGCAGACCTCTCAGAACGCCGTCTCGTATGGCGTCGGCCTCGCTCGCGACCTCGGCGCCGAGGTGCTGCTGGTGCACGCATGGCGGCCCGCGGAGATCACGGTGATCGACACGACGGTCATCGTCCCCGGCAGCTTCCAGGCGGAGCACACGGAGAACCTCCAGCGTGACCTCGACCGCATCGCCGAGGAGCAGCGTCGCGCGACGGGGGTGACGATCACGACCCGGCTGCTCGACGGCGAGCTCTCCGAGGCGATCGCCGAGCTGGTGACCGAGACCGGCGCCGAGATGGTCGTCGTCGGGACGAGCCTCCCCAGGATGCTCACCCGCCTGCTGGGCAGCAGCGCGTCGGCGGTGATCCGCGCCGTGCGCTGCCCGGTGCTCGTGGTGCACGAGCCCCACGCCTGATCCCCGGGGAACCCTTCTGCCTCGGCGGCGTCCATCGTTCACGCCAAGGAGCATGACCCCCCGATGAGCCGCATTCGCCGACCGCACCCCCTGGCCCTCGCCCTGGCCCTCGCGCTCCCAGCCGCCGCCCTCGCGGATCACCCGTCGCCGCCGCGCCCCACGCCCGCTCCCGGGGCGTCGTGCCTCGGGCGCTGGCAGGGCACCGGCCGCGGGGGCAGCGGACTGCCGTGGAGCATCGACATGGTCGTCACCGCCGAGGAGGGGGCCCGCTGCGGGACCATCGAGTACCCCTCCCTCGGCTGCGGCGGCTACCTCGTCCGCTGCCGCCGCCAGGGGGACGTGGTCACCTGGACCGAGGTCTATACGCACAACCCGGGCACCTGCGCGCCCGCCGGACGCATCGAGGGCCGCTGCGACGCCGACCGCATGCGCTGGACCTGGACCGGCCTGGAGATCGTGCGCTCGCAGCTACGGAGAGCGAGCCTCGGCCCCCGTACCCCGTAGGTCTCGGCTCAGAACGCCTCGATCTTCCTCACCAGCTTCTCCTGCGCGTCGGGGGTGCCCAGCGCGCGATCGGTCATCGGGTAGAGCATCTGCTCCTCCTTGACGTTGTGCGCCCCGAGCGCCCCGGTGAGCGCGCCGAGACCCGCGACGGTCGCCGCGGCGTCTCCTGCGGCGAGCGCGGCGGTGACGTGCTGCATGCGCTCGCGGATCTCCACGTGCTCCACGCGCATCACCGTCGTGGGGCCGCGCGTCATGCCGGTCAGGCTCTCGAAGGCGGGGAAGAGCACCTGCTCCTCGACGTCGATGTGCCACCCGAGGCCGCAGGCGAACTCCCCGAAGCGCCGCCGGGCCTCGGCGAAGGAGCCCTCGTTGGCGAGGCGCACCACCTCCGGGACGATCGCGTCGAGGCGCTCGTGGTCGGACTGGAGGTAGAGGGTCACGTTGCGCGGCCCTTCGCTCTTGCGGCGGCGGAGCGCGACGCGAGCCCGCTCGGGGCCTCCCTCCAGGCGGCTCCACTCGTAGCGCCCGGGGGCCTCCCCCAGCAGTTCGTGCAGCAGCTCTCGAGGGACCCTCGCGCCGACCAGCATCAGCGAGTCTCCGGGGGCCATCGCGTCGATGGCCGATCGGGCCTGCGCGTGGCGATCGGGGAGGCTCAGGTCACCAAGATCCAGCTCGTGAATGGGCTCGTTCATCGCGGACGACTAGGAGCCGGGTGGGCGCCCGACAAGGGGCGCCGTCAAGTCGGCGCCTACGAGGCCGCGCGGGGAAACCAGAGCGTGAACGCCGCGCCCGCTCCCGGGGCGGTCTCCAGGTCGACGCGCCCGCCGCTTCTCCGCGCGAAGGCGTAGACCATCGCGAGCCCGAGGCCGGTGCCCTCGTCGCCCTTGGTGGTGAAGAAGGGCTCGAACACCTTGTGCTGCACCTCCGGGAGCATCCCGGGGCCGTCGTCGGCCACGCGCACCCACGAGCCGCCGCCGGCCACGCCCGTGGAGACGGTGATGGTCCCTCCCGAGGGCATCGCGTCGATGGCGTTGACCAGGAGGTTCACCAGCGCCGAGACGCACTCGCTGGCCGCGACGGTCACCGGGGGCGGGGCGTGGAGGTCCTCGACGATGTGGTAGCTCACGCTCGACTTCGCCCTCGCCCTCCCGATGCCGATGGCCTCGCGCACCATCCGGTCGAGCCCGACCTCCTCGGGGCGGCCCGACGGGGCCTGGTGGCTGAACGACCGCAGCGCCTCAAGGGTCTCCAGGCCCCGCTTGAGCACGCCGTCCATCTGCGCGATCGAGTCCTGCGCGTCGACGGCCTCCCTGGAGACGCAGCGCCGGAGAAACTGGAGGTGCAGCGAGAGGGGGTAGAGGATGTTGCGCAGGTCGTGCGAGATGCCGGCGGCCATCTGGCCGAGCGCGCGCAGCCTCTCGCCCCGCTCGAGCGCCGCGCGGGAGTCACGGAGCTGCGTGTACGATCGGGCCAGCTCGGCGTACCGGGCGGCGCTCGCCAGCCCGGAGGCCGCGAGGTCGACCAGGCCCTCGACCAGCACCAGGGCCTCCGGCCCGAGGCCCCGCGCGGTGCGGTGGAGCAGCACCAGCGAGCCGAAGACGTCGCCGCCGCTCACCAGCGGGATCGTCTCCGCCCGCTCGAAGGCCCCGTCGAGCGCCGCCAGCAGCGCGTCGCCGAGCTCGGACCCGACGAGCTCCTCGCTCACCAGGAAGCCGGCGAGCTCGTCAGGCAGCCCCGTCGCCGCCGCGAGGCGCGAGCCGCCGTCGGCGGTCACCTCCAGCACCGCCGCCGCCGCGACGTCGACCTCCGCGGCCACCGCCCTCGCCAGCCCGGACAGGATCTCCTCGGGCGTGGCGCTGTGCGTGACCAGCCGGCTGAAGGCGACGAGAGCGCCGAGGGCGCGCCGCCCCTCGTCGGACTGTTGGGAACGCAGCATCGTCGCCTATTAGGTGCGGAAGGAGCCAGCTCGCGCAACCCCCTCCGAAAGGGGGCTTACGGTCGGCAGTGGCTTTGGAGTACCAAGTGGGCCGCCATGGCCCACGACGCGTCCCAATTCTCCGTCGACGAGCGCGAGCTGCAGAGCCGACGCGCCTTCTTCGAGCTCACCGACGACGACCTGCGTCGCCTCGCGGCCCTGCGCCCCTTCGCCGAGCGCCACCTCGACGACATCACCGAGGCCTTCTACGAGCTGCTGCTGGGGCACCTGGAGACCCGGCGCTTCTTCCCCGACGAGGCGACCGTCCGTCGGGTGAAGGCGATGCAGCGGCAGTACTTCCTCGGGCTCTTCGACGGCCGCTGCGACCTCGCGTACGCGCAGAACCGACTGCGGGTCGGCGCGGCGCACGAGCGCATCGGCATGGCCCCCAAGTGGTACATCGGCGCGTACCGGCGCTACCTCGGGCTGATCCTCGACCGGGTCTTCGAGGAGGTCGGCGACCCCGTCGAGGCGCGCGCCGCGTATCAGAGCGTGCAGAAGCTGGTGGCCTTCGACATGTCGCTCGCGCTGGACTCGTACATCGACGCCAACCTCCAGACGCTGGGGCGCCACCAGGCGGCCATCCGGGAGCTCTCGACCCCGGTGATCCGGGTGCACGACCAGGTGCTGCTGCTGCCCCTCATCGGCACCATCGACAGCCAGCGCGCCGAGCAGGTGATGGAGACGGTGCTCATGCGCATCACCGAGGAGAAGGCCGAGGTGATCATCATCGACATCGCCGGCGTGCCGGTGGTGGACACCGAGGTCGCGGACCACCTGCTCAAGACCACCGCGGCGGTGCGGCTGCTCGGGGCGCGCACCATCCTCACGGGCATCACCGCGCAGGTCGCGCGCACCATCATCCAGCTCGGGGTGGACATCTCCGCGATGCCCACCCGGGCGCGCCTCGCGGACGGCATCGAGCTCGCGCTCTCGATCGTCGGCAAGACCATCGCGCCGAAGGCGGTGTGAGATGGGCGGCCCGATCCCGATCCTGAAGGTGGGTCCCAACCTGCTGACCACCATCCACGTGGAGCTCACCGACTCGATCGCGGAGGTCTTCCAGCAGGACGTGCTGCGGGCGATCGAGCGCACCGGCGCCGGGGGCCTGGTGATCGACATCTCGGTGCTGGAGGAGGTGGACACCTACGTCGCCCGGGTGCTCGCCGACACCGGGCGCATGGCGGCCCTCATGGGCACCCGCTCGGTGCTGGTGGGCATGCGCCCGGAGGTGGCCGCGACGCTCGTCCGGATGGGCTACGGGATGGAAGGCGTCGAGACTGCGCTGGACGTCGACCGGGGCATCGCCCGGCTCGCGTCGCTGAAAGAGAACCGGTAGCTTCGTACGATGGGGTTGCGGGTGCTCGACGCGGTGGAGCTGCCGATCCGGTACGAGGCGAACATCGCCGAGGTGAGGCGGAGCGCTCGCGCGCTGGCGCAGTCGCGGGGCTTCGACTCCTTCGCGACGGCGGCGCTGACGACGGCCGCCTCGGAGCTGGCGCGCAACGTCTGGGTCCACGGGGGAGGCGGCTCGGCGGTGGTCGAGGACCTCTCCGACGGCCAGCGCTCCGGCGTGAGGATGACCTTCCGGGACAGCGGTCCGGGGATGAGCGCGGCGGACCTCGAGCGGGCGCTGGCCGGGGGCTTCAGCACCGCGCGCTCGCTGGGCCTCGGGCTCTCCGGCACCCGGCGACTGGTCGACGAGTTCGTCGTAGACACCCGGCCCGGCGGGGGGACGGTGGTGGTCATTACCAAATGGACGCGCTTCTGATCGATCGCTGGGTGGGCGGAGGGGATCGGACGTCCATCCACGACGAGGCCGCGGTGCCCATCGCGCAGCAGGCCGCGCGCGCCCTCGGGCTGCGGCTGCGCCTCCCTGAGTCGGTGATCGAGTCGCTGACCCTCATCGTGCGAGAGCTGGCCACCAACCAGCTTAGACACGCGCGCTACGGGGTGATCGCCGTGAGGGCGGTGGAGCGCGACGGCGTCGACGGGGTCGAGGTCGTGGCGGCCGATGGGGGCGATGGGATACGCGACGCGGGCGCCTCGCTGGATGGCGGTCCTGGGAGCGAGGAGGGCGCCGGGATCGGGCTCTCCGGGGTGCAGCGCCACGCCGACGAGCTGGACTTCGACGTGCGCCTCGGCATCGGGACCTGCGTGAGGGCGAGGCGCTTCGCCGCGCGGGTGGCGCACCGTCGGGAGGTGGCGATCCTGGGGCGCAGCTGCGAGGGAGAGCGGGTGAGCGGCGACGACGCGACCTTCGAGCGCCGGGGGAGCTCGCTGGTGCTGGCGCTGGCCGACGGTCTGGGCCACGGGCCCGAGGCCCGGGAGCCGGCGCGCAGGGCGATCGGCGTGGTGAGGGCGTCGCCGGAGGCCTCCCCGGCGGACCTGCTGAGAGACGCGGGCGAGGGCCTCCGGGGGACTCGCGGCGCCGTGATGGGCGTGGTGGGCATCGACGAGTCGACCGGCGAGCTGGTGCACGCCGCGGTCGGCAACATCACCACCATCGTGCGCGGTGGACAGGAGGGGCGGTCGTTCACCGGCGGCCACAGCGTGCTCGGCGCGGGCTCGCTCCGGCCGCAGCGGGCCCTCGAGGAGCGGCTCGCGCTGCGCCCCAGGGACCTCGTCGCGCTCTGCTCCGACGGGCTGCGCTCTCGCCTCGACCTCGAGGCCGCGCGGCACCTTGGCTCGCGCCACCCGCTGGTGGTGGCGCAGCACCTGCTCGATCGCTTCGGCCGCGCCAACGACGACGCGACGGTGGTGGTCGCTCGCTGAGGCGCTACGAGGCCAGGACGCGGTTGAGCTCGGTGCGCCAGTTCGCCGGGTCGGGCGAGGCCTCGGGGCCCGAGACGTAGCGCTCCCAGAAGTCCTGGGCGGGGCTGTGACCGCTGGCGGCGACCCAGGCGATGAACTCCCCCCAGGCGTTGCCGAGGCCGTCGTAGGGGCCGTGGTAGACGGTGCGAGCGACCTTCGCGGCCGGCAGCTCACCCGCCTTCACCCGACCCACCGGGGTGACCGGGGCGGTGACGGGGATGCCCAGCTCGAAGTCGAAGAGGTCCGGGGCCAGCCGTAGGTGGTGGGAGAAGATCGGACCGGCGGGCCCGATGCCCTGCGCGGTGACGGCGGCCAGAAGCTCCTGGATGCCCGGGTCCATGGCGCTCGCGATCTCCGTGCGGGCGCAGGTGATGTGGATGATGGCCGCGGGCTGCGCGGCGGTCTGGACGATCTCGGGGGCGTCGATCATGGCGCGGATGCCGCCATGGGGACGTGGCAGGTGTCAACGCCACCGGAGCGGGGGGGACGGGGAGAGGGTCGCTCAGAGCGCGATGCGGTAGCCGAGCGCGAGGGTGACCGTGCTGATCGACGAGTCGCCCGTCACCCGGTGCTTCACCGGCGACCAGGCGTAGCCCGCCTCGAACCAGAGAGAGCCGGGGCCGAGGCGGTACTGCGCGCCGAGGAAGCCGCCGACCCCGAAGCGGGTCGCGGTCTCGGTGGTGAGGAGGTTCCAGGCCGTGGTCTCGGCGCGCTGGAGCACGAGCTGAGGGGCGACGCCCACGTAGGCGTTGAAGGCGCTCGACGCCCGCAGGAAGCGGTACGACAGCGGCAGCGAGACGCGCACCACGTCCTCGGAGAGGGAGTAGTCGTAGGCGCCGCCCGAGGGCGACGACACGCAGGGCGCCTCCGGGGCGGCGGCGGCGTTGGAGGCTCCGCTGCCGCTGGGGGAGCACGGCGCGGCGGCCGACTGCGCCATGGTGTAGCGCTGCCAGGTTCCGCGCAGGGCGAAGGCGAACACGCCGCTGCCGACGGCGACGCGCCCGCCGACCTCCAGGCCCAGGTCGGGCCCGAGGCCCAGCGCGTGGGTCGCGATGTCGAGCCCCAGCACCGGACCGAACTCCAGCGCGAAGCGCCGCTCCGAGGGCGCCGGAGGAGGCGGAGGCGGCAGCGCGGGAGGGGGCGCCTCGACGACGGGCGTCGGAGCAGGCGGGGGCGGCGGCTCGGCGGGAGGCGCCGGCTCGCTGGGGGGCGTCGGCGTCGGCGTCGCCGCGACGGCGGGCTGCGCGGCGGCGGCCTCGGTGGTGGCGCCGGTCGAGGGAGACGCCGCGGCGTCGCCCTGGTGGTGGCGGCGGTGATGCCGCCGGTGGTGCTGCGCGCTCGCGAGCGCAGGCACGAGGAACACGAGCAGGAAGGTGAGGTGCTTCACGGTCGTCACGGCCTTAGTAGATGGTCTGTTCGACCGAGGTGAGCGCGTTGGTGCCGGTGCTGGTGCCACCGACGAGGAAGAAGTACGCGCTGGCCAGCGCGAGGCCGAAGTTCTGCCGCCCGGTGATCATCGAGACCGAGGCGTTGGAGAAGCTGCCGGGGGTGCCCGACGAGGCCAGCGTGGAGAGGTTGGTCGAGTCGAGGGCCGACGAGGTGGGGTTCATCCCGCTCGTGCCGCCCATCGCGTAGAACTCGCCGTTGACGATCATGCTCGAGAGCGCCCCGCGGCGCATCGCGTAGGAGTTGGTGTCCGCGGGGGACATCAGCGCCCCGCCCGAGGAGACCCGGGCGGACTCCGTCGTGCGCAGCGATCCTCCCGCGCCGAAGCCGCCGGTGACGTAGACGAAGACCGCCGAGGAGACCGACGGGGCCGACTGCGGCGAGGCCACCGCCGAGGCCGCGAGCTCGCGCGCCGTGGGGAAGGGCGACGGGCCCGCGGTGAAGGCCCCGAGCGTCGAGCCGTCGGCGCTCAGCGAGGCGTACTCGTAGGTGGCCAGCGGGCCCGAAGGTCCGCGGCCGGTGAGCGCGTACACGAAGAGGTTGCCCGAGGGGTCGGGCGCGATCGCCGCCGCCGTCGTGGCGCGCGCGGTGGTGAGCCCGGTGCCGAGCGTCGCCCACACGCCGGTGCTGCCGACCGCGAGGGGCTGCGTGTCGAGCCCGGTGGCCGACGGGGTCGCGGAGGCGTCGTCGACGAAGGTCGTCGCGCCGGAAGAGGTCGTCGAGAGAAGCACCTCGCTGCCCGAGGCGCCGTTGACGGTGGCCGTGCGGTAGACGCGGTAGCTGGCCGCGCCGGGGACGGGGCTCCAGCGCAGGCGCACGGTGCTGTTGAAGACGAAGTACGCGGTGACCTCGTCGCTGGGGAGCGTCTCGCCGCCGGGGTTGGCGGCGTCGGTCGCGCCCATCACGGCGGCGACGCGGTAGATCCACGCGCCGGCCGCGAGGCCGCCGGAGGAGGTGCGGGTGATCTCCGGGTCGCCGATGACGGGCGCCGTGGAGAAGTCGAGCACCCTGGCGCGGAGCACCGTCGACTGCGGCGCGCCCGATCCGTTGGCCCCGCCGAGCACGTAGAGGAAGCCGCCGCGCTCGATGGCGGAGGTGGCGACGCCGGTGATCGGCGTGGGCAGCCGGTAGCGCTGGAGCCGCCACGCTCCGAGGCGGCCGAAGAGGTCGACGGAGGCGAACTCGACGCTCGCGTGGGTGGTGCCTCCGGCGCCGGAGTCGCCGCCGATGGCGTGGAGGAAGCGGGTCACCGGGTTGACCTGGCTGGCGAGCACGGCGGCCCCGCGGCGGGCGGTGGTGAGCGCCGTGGCGCTGGCGAAGGGTCCGAGCTTCACCGAGGGGTTGGTCACCACGAAGGAGCCGAAGTCCGCGAAGGTGCTCTCGTCGGGGTTGTTGACCCGGACGAGGTACGCGCCCGTGGCCATGGTGTTGGTGGGCAGGGTCACCGAGAGGCTGGTGGCCGTCGCCGCGGTGACCGTGCCGTTGAAGGAGGCGCCCGCGGCGGAGCGCAGCGTCACCTGGGAGGCGCGGAAGTTGGCGCCGGTGATGGTCACCGGGGTGGGCGACTGCGTGGTGCCCGCGCCGGGCGTCACGGTGTTGATCGTCGGCGGCGGGAGCATGGTGACCCGGAAGGCCCCGCGGATCACTCCGCCGCCCCCGTCGGGGTTGATCGCCGCGAGGTCATAGGTGCCCGGCGGCAGGCCCGAGGGGACCACCGCGGAGACGCTGTTGGGGTTGATGAACACCGGCCGGGAGAGCGGGCGCATCCGGGGCCTCAGCGAGGGCACGATGATGTAGAGCCGGGGCGTCGACACGAAGCCGGTGCCCTGGAGCAGGATCGGGGTCGACCCGCCGGTCCAGCCGAAGGGGGGCGTGACGCCGGTGATGGTGATCGCGGGCGCGTCGCTGATCGTGTAGGCCCGCGGCAGCGTGATGGGGCAGCCCGCCACGGTGGAGACGAGGTCGTAGGGCCCGCCCGCGCGGCCGCCGGAGGGGATGGTCGCGTTGAGCAGGTCGGAGCCCACCACGGAGATGTCCGTGAGCGCGAGGTCGCCGCCCGCAGCGCCGGCGCCGCGGAGCGAGAGGCTGGTGAGCGTCGCGAGGCCCGTCCCGACGATGGTCACGGGCATGTCGATGCCGTTCCATCCGCGCGAGGGGATCATCCCCGCGAGGGTGGGCGTGACGAGCGCCCCGGGGTTGTAGACGAAGGGCGCCGAGCTCGCGGCGCAGCCCTCGGGCATGGTGACCCGCGCGGTGTAGCTGCCCATCGGGAGGCCGAGCGGCAGCTCGGCGAGCACGGTGGTGTCGGAGGTCGCCCTCACGTTGGTGAGCACCGTCGGGGTGGGCGTGTCGAGGGTGACGGTGGGCTGCGTCGCGCCCGTCGCGTGGAGGTTGGTGCCGGTGATCACCAGCACGGGGTTTCCCCCGGTGCACGAGGCCTGCGCGACCGCGGCGGTCACCGTGGGCGCGGCGTAGTAGGTGAACGCGCGGGAGACCGTCGCCCCGCAGCCCACCGGGCTGGTGACGGTGACGTCATAGGGTCCGCCCGGGGGCGTCGCCATCGGCAGGTCGGCAGTGAGCGTGGTCGGGGAGACGACGCGCACGTTGGTGAGCGCCGTGGGGGGCGTGGAGCCCAGGGTGACCGTCGGGCCGACGCCCTCGAAGGAGTGGAAGTTGGTCCCGGTCACGGTGAGCGTGGTGCCCGGGCGGTCGACGCAGACGGCGCCCGGGGAGACCGAGCTCGCGGTCACCGGGGGGAAGAGGGTGAAGCCGCGAGGGAGGTTTGCCCCGCAGCCCTCGGGCACCGTCACCGAGACGTCGTAGGGGGTGCCGAGCGGGGCGCCCGCCATCAGGGTCATGGGGATGTCCGCGGTGATGGTGGTGGGCGAGGTGACGCGCACGTTCTCGAGCGCGACGTCGTGGATGCGCACCGTGGGCTGCACGCCGTAGGTGCTGTGGAAGTTCATGCCGGTGAGGGTCACCGGGACGAGCCGCGCGGTGCACTCGCCGCGAGGCATGATCGCGGTGACCACCGGGTCGGCGTAGAAGGTGATGGAGCGGGGACCGGTGCCGGAGGCCATGCCGACCATGCCCTGGCACTCGTTGTCGGCGCCGGTGGGCGAGGTCCCTTCGGGGCACTGGGGCATGAAGGCCGTGCCGCAGGAGTCGGCGTTGCGGATGGCCAAGGCGTAGCCGCCGCCCGGAGCGACGGCGCTCGCGGGCACCGTGAGGGTGAGGGTGTCGAAGTCGTTCGAGCTGCCGGTGGAGCTCGCGTAGACGATGTTGCCCGCGGGCACCTCGTAGGGGGTCATGGCGGCGATGGTCGCCGTGAGCCCGTGGCGGAAGTGGGCGCCGCGCACGATGAAGCGCTGCTCCCTGGAGCTGCACGCGGAGACCGGCGCCACCGAGCGCACCTCCGGCGGGGGCACGACGTTGAAGAGCGACGGGGCCGTGGAGTGGCAGCCCTGCGGGTACTGCGTCCCGGTGAGGTCGGCGCCCGCATCGCCCGAAGCGACGCCCGCGTCGCCCGCAGGAGCGCCCGTCGACGAGGTGCCGTCGGGGTTGGTGACGCGGAAGCCGTAGCGCCCCGGGGCGAGGCGCAGCGCCGGGTCCATCGGGGCCTGGAGCGTCACCCGGAGCTCGCGCTCGGAGGTCACCCGGATGTCCCGGTCGGCCACCCTTCGCACGACGGCGCCGCGGGCGTTGATGACCTCGACCACGGGCGTCGGGTCCATCGGGCGGAAGCCCGTGCCGGTGACGGTGAGCGTGGTGACGGCGGCGTTGCAGACGGTCTGCGCCTCGTCGGCGTCGACGCCCGTCGTGGGGACCGTCGGGTCGAGGCGGGCCGCGGAGGCCACCGTCGGGGGAGGCACCACGCGCAGCGAGCCCGTCATGGTGAGCGCCCCCTGGCCGTCGGGGTTGGTCACCGACACGGTGTACGAGCCGGGCGCGAGCGCGCCGCTGCCGCTGGTGCTCCGGGTCACCCAGAGCGCCATCTCCCGGGCGGAGACGAACTCCACCTGGCGCACCGGCACCTCGCGCCCGTCGGCCGAGCGGAGCGTCACCCGGGGGATCGCCAGCGAGGCGTCGGGCGTGAAGGTGTCGATCGGCAGCGGAGCGAAGGAGGCGCCCGTGGTCGCGCGAAACACCACGCGGGTCTGCAGCCCCTGGTTCTCCGCGTCGGAGGCGTTGCACACCGTGGCGGGCGCGACGGCGGGATCGAGAGAGAGCGGCGGGCCGGTGATCTCTTCGGCGCACCCCGAGACGCAGAGGGCGCTCAGGGCGAGGACGGACAGGAAGGCGATCTTCATCGAGAGACTCCTAAGGGAGTGGGAGGGGGTCGGCAGCGCGAAGCTGCGCTCGCGGTCGTCGACGCCGACGGTGCTGCGGCGCCGCATCGCAACGAGCGAGCCATCGCCGCGGAGGCTTTGTTCCCCGGTGAATCGTCGCCCTCTCGGGCTGTGCGCTGTGCGCTGCGTTTACAGGCGGCTGCGCAACGTCGACACAGCGCGCCCCGCGCGGGAGGAGGGAGGACTTCAGTTGTTGGGAGCGCCCTGGCAGATCCAGGTGCGGATCAGGTCGATCTGCGAGCTCGGGAGCGCGGCGCCCCGCAGCGGCATCTGGCCGCCGCTGCACAGGTTGGTGCCCGTGAGCTTGTCGACTAGGTAGCTGCTGCCGGGGAGGCCCGGCGCCACGCGCAGCCGGGTGCCGCAGCCGGAGGCCGCGTTGACGAGCGCCCGGTACGAGCTCCCGCTCACCAGCGTCAGGTCACCCGAGGGGCGCACCCCGCCGTGGCAGCCGGTGACGCAGGTGGCGGTGAAGATGGGCTGCACCTGCGAGCCGAACCTCACCGCCGTCGCCGAGCACGAGGCGCAGGCGCCGCCGGAGCAGGTCTGGCCCGAGGCGCAGGCGCGCCCGCAGGCGCCGCAGTTGGCCGGGTCCGTGGCCGTCATCACGCACTGCCCGCCGCAGAGCGTGGAGCCCGCCGGGCAGGTCGAGGTGCAGCTCCCGCTCGCGCAGGTCTGCCCCGCGGGACACGCCGTCCCGCACGCTCCGCAGTTGGCCGTGTCGGTGGCGGTGTCGACGCAGCGGCCGCCGCACGTGCTGAGCCCCGCCGAGCAGCCGCACACCCCCGCGGTGCACACCTGCTCCGAGGTGCAGGTGCGCCCGCACGCGCCGCAGTTGGAGGAGTCCGAGGCCGTCATCACGCACGCCCCGCTGCAGAGCGTGGAGCCCGCCGGGCAGGTCGAGGAGCAGCGCCCTCCCGCGCAGGTCTGCCCCGCGGCGCAGGTCGTTGCGCACGCGCCGCAGTTGGCCGTGTCGGTGGCCGTGTCCACGCAGCGCCCGCCGCAGAGGGTCTGTCCGCTCGGGCACACGCAGGCGCCGCCCGAGCACGACTGTCCGCTGGCGCAGGCGCGGCCGCAGGCGCCGCAGTTCGTGGCGCTGGTCTGCGTGTCGACGCAGGCGCCGCTGCAGAGCGTCGCGCCCACCGGGCAGGACGAGCTGCACCGCCCGCTGGTGCAGGTCTGCCCCGCGGCGCAGGCCGCTCCGCACGCTCCGCAGTTGGCGGCGTCGGTGGCCGTGTTCACGCAGCGCCCGCCGCAGAGGGTCTGGCCGCTCGGGCACGAGCACACCCCGCCGGAGCAGCTCTGGCCCGTGCCGCAGGCGCGCCCGCAGGCGCCGCAGTTGGAGGCGTCGGTGGCGGTGTTCACGCACGCTCCGCCGCACGCGCTCTGGCCCGTCGGGCAGCCGCACGACCCGGCCGCGCACGACTGGCCCGACGCGCAGACCCGACCGCAGGCGCCGCAGTTGGAGGCGTCGGTGGCGGTGCTCACGCAGCGCCCGCCGCAGAGAGCCTGGCCCGACGGGCAGGAGCACACCCCGCCGGAGCAGGTCTGTCCCGTCGCGCAGGCGCGGCCGCAGGCGCCGCAGTTGGAGACGTCCGCCGCGACGGTCACGCAGCTCCCGCTGCAGTTGGTGGTGCCGAGGGGGCAGGCGCCGCGGGCGCAGGTCCCGGCGGAGCACACGAAGCCCGCGCCGCAGGCGCGGCCGCAGGCGCCGCAGTTGGACGCGTCCGAGGCGAGGGCCACGCAGCGGCCGCCGCACGCGACCTGGCCCGCCGGGCACGCGCACAGGCCCGCCGCGCAGGTCTGGCCGCTGGCGGGGCACACGACGCCGCAGCCGCCGCAGTTCGACGGGTCGGTCGCGGTGGTGATGCAGCGCCCGCCGCAGAGCGTCTGGCCGCTCGGGCACGCGCACGCGCCGCCCACGCAGCTCTGGCCCGTGCCGCAGGCGCGCCCGCAGGCGCCGCAGTTGGACGCGTCGCTGGTGGTGGTCACGCAGCGCCCCGAGCAGACCACCTGGCCCGGCGAGCAGACGCACGACCCGCCGGTGCACGACTGCCCGACGGCGCAGGTTCGCCCGCAGGCGCCGCAGTTGGACGCGTCGCTGGAGGTCACCACGCACTGCCCGCCGCACGACGCCTGCCCCGACGGGCACACGCACAGGCCGCCCGCGCAGGTCTGCCCGGCGCCGCAGGCGCGCCCGCAGGCGCCGCAGTGCAGGGCGCTGGTCGCGGTCGCGACGCAGGCCCCGGAGCAGGCGGTCTGACCCGTCGGGCACACGCACGCGCCGGCCGCGCAGCTCTGGCCCGCGGGGCACGCGCGCCCGCACATGCCGCAGTTCATCCCGTCGGTGGCGGTGTTCACGCAGCGGCCGCCGCACGCGCTCTGGCCCGTCGGGCAGGCGCACGCGCCGGCCGAGCAGGCGAGGCCCGTCGGGCACGCGCGCCCGCAGCCGCCGCAGTTCATCCCGTCGGTCATGGGGTTCACGCACGCGGCGCCGCAGGCGAGCTGCCCGGCGGGACAGCTCATGCCCGAGTCCATCGAGGCGTCGGCGGTCGTCGCGTCCATCGAGGCGTCGGACATCGGGCGCACCGCGGCGTCGATCGCCCCGGCGTCGGTGCCGGCGAGCGAGGTGATCCACTCCCGCACGCACGCGACCTCCGTCGACGAGAGGGGGTCGCCGCCCAGCGGCATCCTCGATCCGCAGACGGGCGACGCGCCGGTCAGCTTCTGGAAGAGGTACGAGGCGTCGGGGTCGCCGGGCACCAGCAGCCGGCGGCCGTTGCAGTCGTCCGAGGTGGCGCGGAGGAGCCTCGCGACGACGTCGGGCGCCACGAGGTCGAGGCCCACGGAGGCGCGCTGGCCCTCGTGACAGCCGGCGGTTCCGCAGCGCGGCGCGAAGATGTGGGACTGCACCTCGGCGGTCGTGTGGCCGCACGGCGCCTCGTCGCCTCCGCAACCCGAGAGCGCGAGGCCCACGAGGGCCGTGAGCCACAGCGCGAGGCGCCCATCGGGGGCGATGGGGAAGGAGGTGTGGCGCTGTCGTGAAGTCGAATGAAATCCAGTAGTTCGAAGGTGTGAACGCTCTGATGCCATGGGCCCGAGAGCTACCAAATTGCGTGCCCTTCGTGGTGGGCCAATGATGTCTCGTCGAGCGCGCTGCGCGGCGCTGTGCGGGTCGTATCCAGGGCGCACATCGGCTGTGCAACGACCGCACACCGCGACGCCCCTCGCTCGCCGATAATTTGGACGCTCCCTGCTCCGGCGGCGACGGTCGCCGCCCGGTGTCCCTCTCGTCGATTCCTCCCGAGCTGCTGGTCGCGGTCTGCGTCGCGGCGCTGCTGCTGGCGGTGGTGCAGACGGCGAGGCTCGCGTTCACCCGCTGGCTCCCTCGCCACCGCATCGCGGTCGCTCGCGCGGCGGGGGCGGATGGCGAGCTGCGGGCCGAGCCGCTGCTGCGAGCGCAGGGCTACGCGATCGTCGCTCGTCAGGCGCCGGTCAGCTACGACGTCGCGCTCGACGGAGAGCGCTTCGAGATCGCCCTGCGCGCGGACTTCCTTCTGGAGCGCGACGGCCGACGCTACGTGGCCGAGGTGAAGACGGGCCGCCTCGCGCCGCGGCTGGAGACCTCCGCCACGCGGCGGCAGCTGCTGGAGTACCGCGTGGCCTTCGACGTGGACGGCGTACTGCTCGTCGACGTCGACGCGGGTCGGGTGCACTCGCTGGAGTTTCCTTCGCACGCGCCGGGAGGGTCCGACGAGCCCCGGGTCGGGTGGCTGCTCTGGCTCGCGCTCGGAGCGGGGCTGGGCCTCGGCGCGTCGGCCATCGAGGGGCGGCTGCATCCGCCGCACGCAGGGGACCTCCGGGGAGGTTCAGACGTCGACGGGGGCGCGGCGACCATCGTCCCCGGTACGACCGCGAGGCCGTCGGCGGGGATCTCCCCGGTACGACCGTGAGGCCGTCGGCGGGGATCTTCCCGGTACGACCGCGAGGCCGTCAGCGGGGATCTCCCCGGTACGACCGCGAGGCCGTCAGCGGGGATCTCCCCGGTACGACCGCGAGGCCGCCAGCGAGCGCTTCCCCGGTACGACCG
>Ga0208882_1000202_pt1 | contig 31769 bp, 27 predicted proteins | sample LakWasMet14_LOW5_2_FD_183862 | JGI IMG/M metagenome (GOLD analysis project Ga0208882, IMG submission 183862) | Freshwater sediment methanotrophic microbial communities from Lake Washington under simulated oxygen tension - Sediment Metagenome... | ecosystem: Environmental > Aquatic > Freshwater >...
CGGTTTGCTGCAAACTTGTTTTTCACCGGAAGATGAAGAGCAATGGTTGGACTATTGGCAGGAAATGCCAGAGCCTGAAGCATTGCAGGCAGATTTTGAGAAAGTGGCGTTTGCGTTCGAGTTGGATAGTCCAGGCGGCGCATCTTTTATGCAAGAACACCCCGATACAGTTACTCACGTTGAAGCTTTTGATAACGCAGACTGGTTACCGATAGAAGACTTGATTGGTGGGGCGTTAAGCGACAACACCCGAAAAGGTAATAAAGACCTGTTTGTAAAATCCGGACAAATTGAATTGATCAGTCCTTATTGGGCGGCTTTGGCTTTGTTTAATATGCAAATAACCGGAGTTTTAGCTTGGGGGCAACACAGATTAGGATTAAGAGGAAACGCACCTTTGACGACCTTGATAATGCCGGACGAAAAACAACAAAGCACGTTATGGCAGAAACTTTGGCTGAATATTATTCATCAGGAAGACATAGATTTAATGCCTGGAGATATAAATAAAAATGAGTTCCCCAACATCTTTCCGTGGTTGGCGAAAACGCGAATCAGTCCTAATAAAGAACCAACCTCCCCGTCGGATGCACATCCTTTACAGCATTATTGGCCGATGCCAAGGCGCATTAAACTAAGAGTTGAAACAGTTGATAGTGTATGTAATTTGACAGGGATTCCGATTTTAAAAGGTGTTAGTCATTACCAGCGAATCAAAGACGGTGTTTACTATACCAACGGTTGGGTGCATCCACTAACTCCACATAGTAGAGCTGCAAAAGACCAGTTTCCAAAACCCGTTGTGGGAAAGTTGGCGGGAGAAGGATTCAGGCAATGGGTCGCACTTAATTACGATGAATATGCCGATGCTGAAAATAAAAAAATGCGCTGGGGACGTGCTTTAGTCGTCAAGCATTTTTACGAAAAATCGACTATCAATATTGAAACTAAACTTTGGTGTTTTGGCTACGACGCGAATAATGCCAATGTCAAATGCTGGTATGAATCGCTCATGCCGACCTTTAATTTATCCGCTGACGATGTTGATGCTTTAAAAAGCCATGTCTCGGAAGTTTTACAAATTGCTTACCAATTATCGGATGAACTCAGTTACGCTCTTATCAGAGCTTGGTTCAGACCGCAAACCGATGGTAACGGTAAACAATCATGGAGCCACGTTGTTAGCAGCATCAATAAAGCCGGTCATTTAAGTGCTTATAAAAGCATTGATGACGACTACTGGAGCCAGCTTGAATCGCCATTTTCCATGGTTATAAACGAACTAATTGATTATGGGCAAGAATCCGGTAAGCCTTTGCATATCTATAAAAAGTGGCTCAAAGAAATCCAAAAACATTGCCTTAAATATTTTGATCAGAATGCTTTAAATGAAGCTATAGAAGAACAGGATATGAAGCGGGTTATAGAAGCAAAAAACTATTTGTTGGGTTCGTTATATCCCCATAAAAAAGGGATATTGAAAGATGTTAACGATTTTAATAAACAAAAAGGAGGGGTTCATGAAATATGATTATCTGAATGATAAAGAACAAAGCGATTTAATAGTTTGGCATGATTCTCTGGATAGAAGTCGTGGAGCCCGCGCCCGGTTACGTCGCTCGGAAAGCCCGGAAGATATTTTATTAACTAATGCGTTTTTCCATTTTTTAGAAGACGTGCCTGACAACTTCCCAGAAAAATTATCCGAAGAGAAACGAGAGGCGCGACTGTTTGTCTCTGCCGCCGTAGCTGGTTTGCTTGCTCATGTTAAATCAAATAACACACATCTTCGTTTTGCTCAGCAATTGGCAACACCGATTGATGGGAAAAAAGCGCCTATGAGTGAATTGCGTTTTCAGCAATTACAAAAAAGCCAGACCACCGATGATTTTTATCGCCGGATTATCAGGGCCATTCGGTTGCTGGGCGGTAGCGTCAATATTATCTCGTTAACCAACGACATTATTCATTGGCATAAAGAGTTTGAACACCAGCTTGATCGACAGCCCGCCAAACGGCTAGCTGTCCGCTGGGCCACCGATTATTTTACTGCTTTACCTAAAAATTCTGACTAAGGAGAGACTATATGAGCCGCTTTATCCAATTGCATTTACTAACCGCTTATCCGCCTGCCAATTTGAATCGTGACGACCAAGGCAGCCCAAAAACTGCAAAAATGGGCGGTTACGAACGCTTACGGGTTTCTTCGCAGTGTTTGAAAAGAACTTGGCGAACTTCTAATTTATTCAGTGAGACAATGATTGGTCGCCAAGGACAACGAACTAAACTATTTGGGCTTAAAACTTATAAAGATATGATCGCAATAGGAATTAGTCATGAAAATGCTGTGGATTGGGCTACTGGTGTCGCAGGCGTTTTTGGGAAAAGTAGGAAAGTTCTGTTAGACAGTGATTTGAAAAAAATATTGGCTGATGAAAAGAAAAGACAAGAATTTGAATCCAAACTTAGGAAGCGATGGGCGTCAAGAAGTTGCGAGGGCTTCGCGTTTAATAGCCTTGATATTGAAGAGCTTAATAAAATGGAAGGAGTCGAAATTGAACAGTTAGCATTTATTACTCAGGAAGAGCAAGAGGCAATAACAAAGCTTATTGAAACAATTGCAAAACGAGGCAGCCCACCCGAACAGAGTGAATTGGATATTTTACGGGATAAAACTTCTTCCGTAGATGTAGCCCTTTGGGGAAGAATGTTGGCGGATTCACCAAAAAATAATATTGAAGCCGCTTGCCAAGTAGCTCACGCCATAAGCGTCCATCCGGTAGTCATCGAAGACGATTATTTCACCGCTGTCGATGATCTCAATAACGGCCTGGAAGATATGGGTGCCGCCCACATCGGCGAAACCCGCTTCGCTGCCGGTCTGTTCTATTCCTACATCTGTATTAACCGCGAATTGCTGGTTAAAAATCTGGACGGCAATGAAGAATTGGCAAATAAAGCTATTCGTGCCTTAACCGAAGCGGCAGTTAAAGTCGCTCCCGAAGGCAAGCAAAACAGCTTTGCGTCCCGCGCTTATGCCTCGTATGTATTGGCGGAAAAGGGCGACCAGCAACCCCGTTCGTTGTCAGTCGCCTACCTCAAACCGATCAACCATCGTGAAAATGAAGATTTTATCGCCGATTCGATTACGTCCATCATTAAACAAAAAGACAGCTTCGATAAAGTCTACGGTGCCTGTGCGGATACCCGCTATGAACTGAATGCTGCCAAAGAGCAAGGAACTTTGGTTGAACTGCTCGATTTCGTCGGTCAATAAAGGGGCAAATCATGGACATTCTGGTATTCCGTTTATACGGGCCAATGGCAAGCTGGGGTGAAATTGCCCTCGGTGAAAGCCGCCACACCGCCAGTTATCCCGGTAAGTCCGCCATTATCGGCATGCTGGGAGCCGCGTTGGGTATTGCGCGCGACGAAGAAGAAAAGCAGCAACAACTGCAACAAGGCTATGCGTTGGCTGTGGAGTTATTGACGGCCGGACATTTGCTACGCGATTACCACACCGTGCAAGTGCCTATGAAAGATCAATTAAGTTATTTGCGGACACGCAAAGATGAAGTTAATGAATACAAAGATCAGGGGAGATCTCCATCAAAAAGTAATAGGCCGAACGCCATCCTATCCAGCCGCGAATACCGCACCGACGCTTTAGCGCTGGTCGCCGTTCGAGCTTTAGCCGATGCACCGTTTACCTTGGCTGAAATTCAGGCGGCTTTGTTACAACCCAAATATCACCTGTATCTGGGACGTAAATCCTGCCCTTTAGCAGCGCCCTTGCAACCCCAGCTAATAACTGATCAGTTAAACTATTTTGCGGCATTTAAAGCCTATCAACATAAACCGATGCTGCCGACGTCGATAGCAACCGATGGCACGTTGGCAAAGCGTGATTATGACTGGTTGGGCCGGCCGAATGATCGCCATTACTATTGGGAGGGGCAACCGGAAGATTTTTCCGACACCTTGGATTTAACCCGGCGGCAAACACGCACCCGGCATGATCAGCCGTTGTCTCGTAAACGTTGGCAGTTTATGCCGCGCCAAGAGCATTATTTATTCTGTTCGGGAGATGCCTAATGTATTTTTCCAGAGTCCGCATCCGTCCCAATATCTTCAAATCATCGCAATTAGGGCGAGTACTGGAAGGCAATGTTTACGGTATTCATCGCCTGTTATGGGATTTGTTTCCTGATGACAAGCAAAGAACTTTTTTATACCGTGAAGAAATTGCCCGTGAACAGTTAGGGGCGTTGCCCACTGTACGCGGCGAAGCTGTTTATTATCTGGTATCGCAAACCAAACCGGTCGAAACTGATGACTCATTATTCAGCGTTGACTCGAAGGACTATCAGCCGCAACTGGAAATAGGACAGCGCCTGACATTTGAATGTCGAGCCAATCCAGTTGTGACAAGGCAAGGCAAAAAACATGACGTGGTCATGGATGCGCAGCAGCAGTTTTTAAAATTGTTGGTTAAAGAGTTCAATCTTGATGCCGATTTGCCGGCTAAACAGGAAAAGAGTGCATACAAAAGACTACTGCTGGATAAAGGTGGTGAAGCATTCCGTCAGCGGCTTACCGAAATACTACAAAACGATCCACTTTATGCCGAACGTCTACAGCATAGCGGACAACTTTTTGACTTGTTGGAATGGGCCATAAAAGCCAATATTGACCAGATGCTTGAACACTGGTTCATTAAGCAGGGCGAACGTCTGGGATTCAAGCTGGTCGCTGATAATAACAATTTAAGTAAGCTGCAAAATAGCGCATATCAGTGGCATGGTTTGTCAGCAAAAGGGGGCAAAGGCGATAAATCAGGCTTCAGCTCGGTCGATTTTACTGGAGAATTGCAAATAACCGATATGGAGAAATTCAAGGAAGCTTTGTTTACCGGTATTGGGCGATCCAAGGCCTTTGGCTGTGGTTTGTTGCTGGTACGGCGATGCTGCTAAAGGCATCCAATTCCCAAGCGTTAATTTCTGGACTGTTTTCGTTGGACATTTGCGAATGATCTTACAGGTAACAAGTGTCAAATATCTGCACGATTATCAATTGTGGCTAAGGTTTAATGATAACTCGGAAGGCATCGTCGATTTAGACGGAGAGCTATGGGGAACTGTGTTTGATTCACTTAAAGACCTGACTTTATTCAGTCAGGCTAAATTGGATAAAGAGTTGGCTACCGTGGTTTGGCCTAACGGGGCTGATCTTGCTCCTGAGTTTTTACATGCGTTATTAAAGTGATAATCAGATGAGTTTAACGGCATAGGCCCCGCCAAAGCCTTCGGTTGCGGCCTGCTTTCTGTAGCAAAGATATAAAACAAACCGAATTTGGTTTATATTTAGGTTTTTGTAAAATACGTGAGAACACTATGAATTTATCAAAAAACATTAAACCGATTAGTTATCTCAAGGCCAATGCCGCGCAGGTTGCTTTGGAATTAAAAGATTCCGGCGAGGCGATGATTATTACCCAGAACGGCGAAGCCACTATGGTGGTTCAGTCCGTTGCCGAGTATGAGCGCATGCAGGAAACCTTGGCGTTGCTGAAAATGCTGGCGCAAAGCCAGCAAGCGGTCGGTTTAGGAAAAACCGTCTCCAGTGCGGATGCCTTTAGCCAATTGCGGGCGCGGCGCGGATTGGCATGACGCTGGAAGTTGTTCTATCGGAACCGGCGCTGGCTGATTTGTTGGATATTAATGATTATTACCTTGTGGAAGTCAGCGATCGCGTTGCAGGTAAGATCATTGATGGCTTGGAAGCCGCCGTAAACAATTTAGCCGAATTTCCCGAGCGGGGCAGCATCCCCAAGGAATTATTGTCTTTGGGGATTCGGCAGTATCGGCAGGTGATTGAAAAGCCGTATCGGATTATTTACGAAACGTTGGCTGGCAAAATCGTAGTTCATGCAATACTCGATGGACGGCGCGATATGCAAACCCTGCTTATGCAGCGTATTTTTCGTGTTTGAGTAGGACAGGTGAGTGTCTTGTTTTGCGCTCCTAAACCTCGTAAACCAGCATAAGGTTCAAAGCCGGCTTTGAACTCCTGTATTCACGTTTTCTGGAGTCCAAAGCTGGCTTTGGCTGTATTTCCGCTCGCTCCCAAGCTCCTGCTTGGAAACGAGCAAACCCTTGGATTAAAACCATGCTCCCACCCCTAAAACCCATCACCATGAAAGAACGCGTCTCCATGGTCTTTATCGAAAAAGGCCAGGTTGACGTTAAAGACGGCGCTTTTGTCGTCATCGACGAAACCGGCATTCGCACCCATATTCCGGTCGGCAGCATCGCCTGCATCATGCTGGAGCCGGGGACCCGGGTTTCGCATCACGCCGCCGCGCTGGCGGCAAGGGCAGGGACTCTGCTGGTTTGGGTCGGCGAGGCCGGGGTGCGACTTTATGCGTCCGGCCAGCCGGGCGGGGCGCGTTCGGATCGCTTGCTGTATCAGGCCAAGTTGGCGCTGGATGATGAGGCGCGGTTAAAAGTCGTGCGCAAAATGTACGAAATCCGTTTCGGCGAAAAGCCGCCGGAGCGGCGTAGCGTTGAACAACTGCGTGGCATTGAAGGCGCTCGCGTTAAAAAAATCTACCAATTATTAGCCAAGCAGGCCGGAGTGGAATGGAACGGCCGCCGGTATGACCAGACCGATTGGGATAACGGCGATATGCCGAACCGTTGCATCAGTTCGGCAACGGCTTGTCTGTACGGCATCAGCGAGGCGGCAGTGCTGGCGGCAGGATACGCGCCCGCCATCGGCTTTATTCATACCGGAAAACCCTTGTCATTCGTCTACGACATCGCCGACTTGTTCAAGTTCGACGACATTATTCCGCATGCTTTTAAAATCGCAGCCAAGAATTATCACAACCCGGAACGGGAAGTGCGCTTGATGTGCCGCGACATTTTCCGGCAAAGCAAAATCCTTAGAAAAATCATTCCCACCATCGAAGAAGTCTTGGCCGCCGGTGAACTGGAAATCCCCGAACCGGCCGAAGAGAATATTGCTCCAGCCATTCCTAACCCAGAGAGTATCGGCGATGTTGGTCATCGTAGTTGAAAATGTCCCGCACCGGTTAAGAGGGCGGCTGGCCGTTTGGCTGATCGAGATTCGTGCAGGCGTTTATGTCGGCGATTTATCGGCCAAAGTCAGGGAAATGATCTGGGCGCAAATGGTAGACGGCATTGAAGGAGGCAATGCGATTATGGCCTGGAGCACCAATACCGAATCGGGATTTGATTTTGTCACATTAGGCGAAAACCGTCGTCTGCCGGTCGAGTTTGACGGGCTTAAACTGGTCTCTTTTTATCCGGTTGAAGACCAACAGGATAAAGACGCTCTTTAACAATTTGGTAGTGAAAAAACAGCTGTTTTTTTGGTAGAAAAACCAAAGTAGTTATTTCGCTTAATTAACAATATGTTATGATTAGTATGTTCCCCACGCCCGTGGGGATGAACCGCGGAGGTACGTAGCTCTTTTTTAATTTACAGTATGTTCCCCACGCCCGTGGGGATGAACCGTGATAGCGTTCAATAAACGTCATCGTGCCGGTATGTTCCCCACGCCCGTGGGGATGAACCCAGAACTACCAAAGAAACAGCCTGAAATCATTGATGTTCCCCACGCCCGTGGGGATGAACCGCTGGGGCATTAATTTTTGTATTGTGTGAGGTGATGTTCCCCACGCCCGTGGGGATGAACCGTTACATCGGCCTTTGACAGCTCCGCGTCAGAAATGTTCCCCACGCCCGTGGGGATGAACCGATGGCAGCACTGTTTATGTGCCTTCGGTTTGTATGTTCCCCACGCCCGTGGGGATGAACCGCGACCGTTGTCACAATGCCCGCGTCTGTATGTATGTTCCCCACGCCCGTGGGGATGAACCGTGAACTGTGAACGTCACATTATTGATGATGTAATGTTCCCCACGCCCGTGGGGATGAACCGCAACAAATTATCCGACGATCTGCGCTTTTGAAATGTTCCCCACGCCCGTGGGGATGAACCGAAAACGTCTCGAGGTTTCCAATATGAAATATCATGTTCCCCACGCCCGTGGGGATGAACCGCCACATGGAATAATACATTTGCGTAGAATTGGATGTTCCCCACGCCCGTGGGGATGAACCGCGAACTATATTGATAATCCGTGGTTTCCCGATATGTTCCCCACGCCCGTGGGGATGAACCGCACCACCAGAACGCTGTTTTGCCCGCTCATCAATGTTCCCCACGCCCGTGGGGATGAACCGCCAGAAACCAACAGAAATTCCAAATAAAAAATATGTTCCCCACGCCCGTGGGGATGAACCGTCCTTGTTCGGTCCGATGACGTGGTGCCTCCGATGTTCCCCACGCCCGTGGGGATGAACCGGCGAAGGCCAGCGCTTTGTATTAGGCGAATTTATGTTCCCCACGCCCGTGGGGATGAACCGGCATGTCCGACGAAGGCAAACTACCGAGCGCAATGTTCCCCACGCCCGTGGGGATGAACCGATGATCTGACCGCCGTTCTTGCATTTGATGATATGTTCCCCACGCCCGTGGGGATGAACCGTTCTCGGGCGGTATCAGGTCGATGCAGGGTTTATGTTCCCCACGCCCGTGGGGATGAACCGACTTCTGATTTGTTCCTGTTCTTTATGCCCGGATGTTCCCCACGCCCGTGGGGATGAACCGTGGATAAAAAACCTGCTCCGGATCGTCGCCAACATGTTCCCCACGCCCGTGGGGATGAACCGCCTTTTACCTGAGTCAGACTAGCCTAGTAGGTATGTTCCCCACGCCCGTGGGGATGAACCGTACACGTAGAAAACGTAGAGTCGGTGTGAGGTATGTTCCCCACGCCCGTGGGGATGAACCGCGGAAAGCCCAGCACAGCACTTTAACAAACACATGTTCCCCACGCCCGTGGGGATGAACCGCACATACGAATATACGAATATTGTCGGGAGGCATGTTCCCCACGCCCGTGGGGATGAACCGGTCAACATGGATTTTCAGGATCGTGTGCCGATATGTTCCCCACGCCCGTGGGGATGAACCGCTCTCCTTCCTGAGTTTAGCGTACTTTTTTGTATGTTCCCCACGCCCGTGGGGATGAACCGAACTGAGTGAGCTGAAATCTGTAGCCAGCACAAATGTTCCCCACGCCCGTGGGGATGAACCGTTATACGACAAAATGTCGCATAACTACGGGATATGTTCCCCACGCCCGTGGGGATGAACCGCACGGCAACCGGCAGACTGGCGGCGTTATCGGATGTTCCCCACGCCCGTGGGGATGAACCGCCGAGCGCAAGAGTCGGGCAGACCGTTCCTGTATGTTCCCCACGCCCGTGGGGATGAACCGGCAACAATAACAGCGCTACCTCGGGCGTACAGATGTTCCCCACGCCCGTGGGGATGAACCGCAATTTGATTCTTTCGGTTGTCATTTTAGATAATGTTCCCCACGCCCGTGGGGATGAACCGTAGCTTCTTGACTGACTGGTTTAATGACTTCTATGTTCCCCACGCCCGTGGGGGCTTCCAAGTAGGCATACTATCGCTTAAGGTGGTCTATTTCTGTTTATTACAGTTTTTGACCTTCGAATTTTCACTTTGGAGGCCGCTCACCTTGGCCGGTCTGTGATGTTAGAGAAGGATAAACCCCATTTTACAAGCCAGCCAAGCGTTTGATGAAAAGTGTTATTCAGTCGTATTGGCGATGATTTTATGAATCCGCTTGATGCTGATGGCGATGATTATCCAGATAAAAGGAATCGAAATGCCTTCAACGATTTCAGGATTGACTTTCCAGCCGACCACATGCAGCGCTTCGGCTATTTTGCCGATCAGGCTGGCCGCGTAATAGGTAATGGCGACCATCGAGATGCCTTCAACCATCTGTTGCATGCGCAATTGCATTTTGGCGCGCAAGGCCATGGACGCGAGCAGGCCCTGGTTTTGTTTCTCAATGATGATGTCGACACGCGTGCGCAGCAATTGGCTGGCGTTGCTGACCCGTTCGGACAGCAGGGTAAAACGGTGCGAGACCGATTCGCAGGTGTTAACCGCCGGCTCCAGCCGCCGTTTGATGAATTCGCCCAGGGTCTGGATACCTTGAATCCGGACTTCGCGCAAATCGTTGATGCGATGCCCGACCAGCTGGTAATAAGCGCTGGCGGCGGCAAAACGAAAGTGATTGCTGGAGATGTAGTTTTCAACTTCAGCGGCCAGCGTGGTCAGCTCATCCAATAATTCGCCGTCGTTATGGTCGGGCCGCGTCATGGCGCTGGTGATGCTGTAAAGCTGCCGGTCGGAATGGTTTAATACCGGGCGCAGTTTGCGCGCGATGGGGAAAGCCAGCAAGGCCATCACCCGATACACTTCAATTTCAAACAACCGCTGCAATAAGCGCCCGGCCTGTTCCGTTCTCAAGTCATGGTTAATGATTAAAAAGCGGCTAAAACCGTCGATATGAATACGAAAGTCGGTAAAGACCGAGGCGGCGCCGCCGGTGACTCTGGAACCGATAACCGGGTTGCTCGCAAAGTGAACCGACAGAGACGCTAAGTCGGCATTTTCGTCATAATTAATATCGGTAGGCGAGACAATGGCGGCGTGCGCCGCAACGATAACTTGCCCGGATAGCTGCGACATCCAATCCACCGGCACTTTTTTTAATGCGGAATCCGCAAAAGGATCTTTAGGCATGTCATGCACAAAAAAACTGTATGTGCTGAACTCGCCGTGCTGCTCCCAGCGTATCTTAAAAGAGTTAAAGGTGGCGCTGAAATGATCCACTTCTTTTTCAGGCGGGGCGACTCCGAATCGTTCACAAAGCGTTGCCAAGTGCTTACGCTCCTGCATTTTTTCATCGCTGGACAGCAATAAAGCAAGATGGCTGGCTCTGACGGGCAGATTGCCGACAGACGGAGCTCGGGCGTGAACTTCGTTGTGCAGCATAAATCGTTGCGGATGGTTTTCAGGAATCGGAAATAAAGGAGTCACAAGTATCTAAAGTCTTTATTAAAGTGATGGATCGGGTCAAATTAAAAGCGGTTGCCGGGCTAGGATTTTGCGGTAGCTTCTTCTGCGGCTTTCCGGTACCAGTAAGCCGCTTGGACATCATCTTTCGCTATGCCTTGGCCCATCTGATATTTAAGGGCCAGGTTGTATTGCGCATTGGCGTTGCCTTGTTCGGCGGCTTTTTGATACCAGTGAACGGCTTGGGCGTAGTCTTGTGCGACAGGTTGTCCCCGGTCGTACATCACGCCTAAATTGAACTGGGCTTTGGCGTGGCCTAGGTTTGCCAATTGCTGATAAATCGTGAAGGCTTCCTCGCACCGGCCCCGGTCATTCAGGTCATAGGCATGCTGAAACAGGGTTTCGCTGTTGGCGCCTGAAGGCGGCGGCTGTGGCGCGTGTTCCGGTTGCCTGTCCGGCTTCTGATGAGACTGGTGCTGGGTTGCTTTGCCGGTGTCGTTGAAATGCGTCTTTTCATGTTGGTGGTGTTTGGCTTTCGCTTCTTGCTCTCGAATCCAGGCGTTATGTTTCTCGCGTTTAACCGGGTCTATCAGTACGGAATAAGACCTGTTGACCAACTTTATGACTCTTTCCGCTTCTTCGCGGCTGCCTTGGAATTTATCGGGGTGAAAAGTTTGGCAGAGAGCCCTATAGGCCGCCTTGATCACGCTGGAAGGGGCATCTCTGGTAACTTTAAGGTTGTCATAATGGGTACGTATACTGTTAGCCATAGAACTTGTTTATTGGTTTACCGTGAACAAAAATCCCGGCAATTATAACCGGTTCTGTCGAATTAGCGGCAAAAACGCAAGCTTCTTATAGAGTCCAGAGTTAGTAAAGCGACATTTGCTCCTTCTCCCGCTGGAGAGGGCTTTGCGTCGCTTTATCAACTTCGGGTTCTATATATACGAACAGGATGGTTTCAAAGTGGACGGATTTATCGGTAGTGCGCTGTTGGCGCTACGTTCAAGGGCTGAAATTTCGAGAAACTTGACAAAACGGGCCAAGCAGCCCCATCCCGCATCCAAAAATTTACCTTAAAGTTACCTGACGTACATAAGATTAAAAAAATTTCGCGTATAAATAATCGCAAAACTGCGCCGACAAATTTAACCGGAGCGCAAAAGACAGGGTTAAATGTCCACAGACATAAGGTAAAACATACGCTTTAGTCATTAGAAGTTTTTTCGGGAGAAGATTATGGAATCAGTAAAAAGCAACCCGACGGATCAAGACAACCGAAACTATTGCGCTAATCCGGCCTGTAACTGCAAAGTCAAACCCGACGATAAATACTGTAGCGCTAGTTGCGAGAAAGAGCTGAATGGCGGCCCATGCGTCTGTGGGCATCTGGACTGCCAATTCGAGCAAGAAGAAGATTCGCTATGAAGACCGTCAGCGATTTTCTGGTGCAGCGTTTATCCGACTGGGGCGTAAAACGCGTTTTCGGTTATCCGGGCGACGGCATTAACGGCATTATGGGGGCGTTAAACCGGGGCTCAGACAAGATCGAGTTTATTCAGGTGCGCCATGAAGAGATTGCCGCTTTTATGGCTTGCGCGCATGCCAAGTTTACCGGCGAAGTCGGCGTTTGCGTGGCGACTTCCGGCCCCGGCGCGATTCATTTATTAAACGGCCTGTATGACGCAAAACTCGACCATCAGCCGGTTGTCGCTATCGTCGGCCAGCAGAAGCGGGCCGCACTGGGCGGCAATTTTCTGCAGGAAGTCGATCTTGTCTCCTTATTTAAAGATGTCGCGCATGAATATGTGCATATGGCAACGACCCCGGCGCAAATGCGGCATTTGGTTGACCGTGCGATGCGCATTGCCCAATCCGAACGCACCGTGTGCTGCATTATCGTGCCTAACGATATTCAGGAAATGGAAGACAAGACGCCCCCTCATGAGCATGGCACCCTGCATTCAGGGATAGGCTACCAGGCGCCCCGCACGGTGCCGCATACCGAAGATTTGCAGCGGGCGGCCGACGTGCTCAATGCGGGCGATAAAGTCGCCATGCTGGTTGGCGCAGGAGCCTTGCACGCTACGGCCGAGGTGCTGGAAGTCGCCGAGCTGCTCGGCGCCGGCATTGCCAAGGCCTTGCTCGGCAAAGCAGCGGTGCCCGACGATATCCCGTTTGTAACCGGCTCTATCGGCTTGCTGGGCACCAAACCCAGCTATGAGATGATGATGAATTGCGATACCTTGCTGATGATCGGGTCGGGTTTTCCGTATTCCGAGTTCCTGCCGGAAGAGGGGCAGGCGCGCGGCGTGCAAATCGACATCAATGCCCGGATGGTCGGCATTCGTTATCCGATGGAAGTGAACCTGATCGGCGACAGCGCCCAAACTTTAAGGGCCCTGATTCCGTTACTGGATAAAAAAGAAGACCGCAGCTGGCAGCATACCATTAAAAAACAAGTGGCCGAGTGGTGGAGAACTTTGGAGGAAAGAGCCATGGAAGCGGCTGAACCGGTCAATCCCCAACGGGTGTTTTGGGAATTGTCCCCGCGTCTGCCGGACAATTGCATTATCAGCTGCGATTCCGGTTCTGCGGCCAACTGGTATGCTCGCGACCTGAAAATCCGCCAGGGCATGATGGCGTCATTATCGGGCGGGCTGGCGACGATGGGACCGGCCGTGCCTTATGCGATTGCAGCCAAATTCGCCTATCCGGAACGGGTGGCCATCGCCCTGGTCGGCGATGGCGCGATGCAAATGAACGGCATCAATGAGCTGATCACCATCGGCAAATACTGGCAGCGCTGGCGCGATCCGCGCTTGCTGGTCATGGTCCTGAACAACCGGGATTTGAATCAGGTCACCTGGGAGCAGCGCGCGATGGTAGGCGATCCGAAGTTTGACGCTTCGCAAGATTTACCTAATTTCCCTTACGCACGGTTTGCAGAAATGATCGGCTTGCAAGGCTTGTGCATCGACCAGCCGGAACAGCTCGGCGAGGCCTGGGATCGTGCCTTAAGCGCCGACCGGCCGATGGTGCTGGAAGTCTATACCGACCCGAACGTGCCGCCGTTGCCGCCGCATATCACTTTCGAGCAGGCAAGAGCGTATACCTCGGCGATATTGCAGGGCGATTCGGATTCTGCGGCTATCATCAAAGCGTCCTTTAAACAGCTCTTTACCTAGCTGTACAGAGCGTAGGGTACGCATCGCGTACCTTTATCGAGCGTGATAATTGGAAAATGGTACGCGATGCGTACCCTACGTTGAGGATGTAGGCCGGAATAAGACCCACCCGGCGTTAGCCAGGGTGGGCGTTTCCGGCAATTGGAGCGCCGGAAACGCCAGCTTATTCCGGCCTACAATACTAACCACGAAGGACACGAAGATCACGAAGTTTTTAATGCCATGAATTAACAAGATTATTTTCTTCGTGTCCTTCGTGTTCTCTGTGGTGAATTATCTTTTCTGCTTGATTTGGATAATACTTTCACAGTCTCGTACCATTTTCCTGTCAGAGTAGATTCAAGTTGGGAGGTTTCTCCATGAACAACCGGAACTTGGAAAACGGCGGCACAGGCAGGGACGCGCAAGTCGTCGTCATCACCGGTGCCGGTGCGGGCGTGGGCCGCGCGACAGCGCAACAGTTCGCCAAAAACGGCGCCCGTCTCGGCCTGGTCGGGCGCGATCAGTCTCGCCTGCAGCAAGCGGCAAATGAAGTGCGCGCTCTGGGCGGCGAGGCCGTTGTGGCGATAGCGGACGTCGCCGATGCCAATCAGGTCGAAGCAGCGGCGGCGCTCGTGGAAGCGGCATTCGGCCGGATCGATATCTGGATCAATAACGCCATGGCGACGATTTATTCGCCTTTTCATCTGATTTCGGCAGAAGATTACAAGCGGGCAACGGAAGTGACTTACCTGGGCGCCGTCTATGGCACGATGGCCGCACTCAGGCGCATGCGAGCCAAGGATCGCGGCATCATCATTCAGGTCGGGTCGGCGCTGGCTTACCGGGCAATTCCGCTACAGTCGCCTTATTGCGGCGCTAAGTTTGCTATGCGCGGCTTTACCGATGCGTTGCGTAGCGAGTTGCTGCATGACCATAGTAACGTCAGGCTAACGATGGTGCACATCCCCGCCATTAACACGCCGCAGTTCGACTGGGGCAAAAATAAAATGCCGATGCGGCCACAACCGGTGCCGCCGGTTTTTAACCCGGAGATGGCTGCCAAAGCCATTTTCTGGGCGAGCCGTCATCAGCGCCGCGAAGTGTATGCCGGTTTGCCGACCTGGAAAGCCATCTGGGCGAACAAATTCATTCCCGGCGTGATCGATCGTTACCTGGCGCGCAGCGGCTATGAAGGCCAACAAAGCGATCAACCGGCTGATCCTTCTAAACCGGATAATCTATGGCAACCTGTAAGCGGCGATTTTGCCGCACATGGCCGCTTCGACAAACAGGCCAAACCCGGCACAATACAACTCTGGGTCACCCTCTACCGCGAACCGATTGCGATAGGCGTACTTGCCGCCTGTCTTTGGGCCTGTCGGCGACGGCATAAAAGCTGACCATGTCTTTAGGGAAACGCTGATTTATTCCGTTCTTGGAGAGCTTGTCGAACCATGAGCGGAATAAATCCAATTCAATCCGTAACTTAAAAAAACCTTCGACAGGCTCAGGGCGAACGGAGTGATTTAATCAGCGCTTCCTTAGCGAATATTCTCGGTATTTTGATGGTTTTCCGGCGCCGTATTTTCAGTAAATTCGATCACATCCGCATGCAGGGTGATTTTGGGCAGGGCGAACAAAATGAAATAGGTCGAGCTGCTTTCTTGCACTACGTTGGCGAAAGTCTGGGCTTTCCCCTCGGAAACGTGCCGGTAAAGATTAGCAATGGCCTCAGCATAGTCAGGCGATTTCAGGGTAATAAGACCCAACAGACTAAAACCCACACTGCTGCCAATCGCATTGGCTTTTACGATTTTGAAGTTCTGTTTGGCTAATTTAACCTCGGTGGTAGTTAATATCTGCGGGCCGCCGCCGGATGCCGGGATTAATCCGAATAATGCAGGAAGCGCCGGAATTGCTGCGCAGCCGGTAAGCGAGCATAGGATTGGCAGCATCTTCAAGAATTTCGTCATAATATCGGCCTCCCGGCAAAGCAACGTTAATTAGCCAATAGATATTGAGATGGTCGGCTGCATTACTGGCCAAAGAAAGCGGTTTGCTGATGTCAGGCTGATGGATTGACGCAGCCTTTAGTACCCAGTCAATCTTGTTTTGTCTGCTGATAATTTAACTGCAGGAGCGGCTTCTCACTCGACATTATAAATTTGACTGAGTACTAGTCTTTCCTATTCGCCAAAGCTAAAAGCAAGCCGCCGGCTATTATTGCCCCGACACTGGCCCAGACTGGGAAATGCAACGTCTGCGTGTCTTTAACAAACACTTGCAGCGAGCCTGACTGGTTTTGCTCGGTTTTCCGGGTATGCTGAAACCGCTCACTAAGCCTGTCCTGATCAGCACAACCGCCATAATCCTGACTGGGTTCACCTTTTATCCGGATCTCATTATTCCGCTACATAAGCACATTCTGATTCCGCTAGACGCGCCTGCCTTGTATGACTCGCAGCAAAATGACAATAATGGCAATGACCAGGAGCACGTGAATGAATCCGCCCAGTGTGTACGAGGAGACTAAACCCATTATCCAAAGAATAAGTAGAACAATCGCAATAGTTTCAAGCATGTGTGCATCTCCGTAAGAGGCCGTTGCATAGCGGCGATAAAATTTAAGACAAACATACAAAACGGCCGAAGGACCAAGCGATACTTGTTGATAAACCGGCAAGTTTGATGTTCATCTCCCGTGAGAAAATAATTGAGAACGTTTTGTTGCTAGCTCGTGCAGTGCCGGTCTACCGCTGACTTAGCGGCACAATTCAGCAGTGCTCGTTTCAGTTGGCATTCTTAATGTTTTCTTTAAATCACCAACTCCTTCTGTCTTGTTTACGATCTTTCGAGTCCTTCCGCCTGTCACTATACCCTTTGCGAGCCAGTAACATGCCACTGGCTTCCTTGGCTTTATCTTTAGCTTCTTCGACCCGATTTTTTATTTGATCTTTATTCATGATTGTCTCCTTAGGGTTAACTTAGGCATGACCGGATGGTATGGTCAAAGCGTACTGTTCATTACCATCCAGTAAAAGAGTATCTATAAAGCTGAGTTTGGTCGGTTCGGTAACGAACATAAACTAACTGTCAATGTTCAGTTGCGGTCGGCGTGGCCTTAAATCAATAGCGGTTATCGGGATCGTAATTGAGAAAACCAGCCAGCTTTTGAAGGCACTACGGATTAATACCGGCAACCGCTAATTCGATCGCTTGCCGCTCAACGGTTTGCTGTCGAATCGGCATTCGCCGTTTAGGCGCACGGCCCAGTTTTTTCGATAAACGAAGGGCCAGATTGCGTTGGATTGTCGCAGTGTTGACTAGCAATTCAGCCGTTTTCCAGGTGGCGGTTTGTTCGGCGATTGCTGTTTGCTGCTTGGCTAGATAGGCCAGATGATCGATGACGTCATCGCTGGCATGTTCGCAGAAGGCGAGGACTGCCTTGTTCAGATACTCGCCGGCAATTTTCAATTCAAGCGCGGCCAGACGAGTCACCATGGGATCGGTTCTTGCGCGGTGATAACGGTTTCCCGCTTCTGCGAGGGATGAGCTCTGCGGCATCGAAGCGCAACCGGATACCATCATGACGGCAATCAGGGTTATGGGAAAATACAGCTTATTTATCATAATGAACTCCTATTGGACGTTGCGTTCGATTTCTTGTTGCAGCACGCGATTAACTTCCTGCAACTGGTAGGCCGTCTTTTGCGCTTTGGCGGAACGCGCCGACAATGCGGCCAGTTGTGCATCGACCTGTACTTGCTCCGCCAGTTGCCAGGCGCGCAGATAATCTTTATCGGCCATGGCCTGTTCGGCGGCATTCATTTTTTGCATCGCAATCTTGAGTTGGTGCGGTGCAAATTCACTGCCCTCGGCATGGACGGCATCGCTTAAAGCCGCTTTGGACGCGGCCATCTGCTGCGTAGGCGCCGGAATACTTGCGCAGCCGGTTACAATGACGGCAACGGCTACGCTAATGCTACGTATCATTTGATAGGGTCTGAAGTGGTAAAATTTGTTCATGGTTTTGTATCCTTTGAGTTAAATGGCGAGCACAACTAGCGCAATGAATAGTGCGGGGGCAACGATCTCCAACTTTTCCCGGTCCTCAGAACCGTCAATATTAATTACTGATGTTACGCAGTTAGCTGAAGGAGTGGCTAGTGCGGCAGTTATTTGAATCGGGGTCTCGCCCCCGAGGGCGAGTTACTTTTCGTTACGAAAACCCTCCCTGGTTTTCGCCCTACGGGCCAGCCTTATCGGCTGTTGCTCCGTGCATTGCTCTACCTCCCCCATCCGTGGGTCGTACCTCCTGCATAACCCACAGGGATGTGATGGTCGCGATTGCTCCAGGCAATCTTGCGGCATTTCCTCCCTCCGTGGAGGTCAATGCAGATTTTGCATGAAGCAAAAATCTGTCCTTGTCGTAGCTTTGCGAGCCGGGAAGCTAGAGCTTCCCGTACTGAATTCCCAAGCAGGAGCTTGGGAACTAGCACGAGCTCAATTGTGTGCCACTCTTTCCGCTCGAATATCCGCTTTGCAAATCTGTCTTTAGATTACCCATGTTTTTTAAGGTTGGTAATTAGCGCTTTTACCTAAGTTCGTGTTGCCGGGTTTGTTATCCGGGCAAGAAATGTATTTTGTGGAAAATTATCTGCTTATCGTTTAATACAAAAAATGCCTAACCGAAATATTTAATCCGGTCGGTTCGGTAGCTCACATACAGCGCCGGCGGTGATTGGGAACGCCGAATGAAAATGCCCGGCATTGACTGTTGGTAAAATGATGGATGTCCAGCAATTCTGCGTCTTGCAGGGCTTTTTTAACTCATGCTTTTGTTTGTTGTCAGGCTTTTTGGACGGCCAAAAATCATTCGAAATTTGAATAAAATTTGGCGATATTTAGTTCAACAGCAGCTTTAGTTGGTAGGTAATGGCACTTATTGATAGAAGATGAGTAACTATCTATCCTGACGGTTACTCATACAAAACCAACCGATTATTTAGGTTAATAGAGATGTTCGATTTTAACTCGCAAATATGGTGTTGCTTATGACTGATCCGAATAGCCCTTGGCAAAACCACCTTCTCAACTCTCTGGCGGTATCGAAATATGAACACTTTTTCCCCCATTTAGAACTGATTGAAATGCCGCTGGGCGATGTTCTTTACGAGTCAGGGGACGAGGTACGGTACGCCTATTTTCCAACCACCTGCATTGTTTCACTGGTTTACGTGATGGAGAGCGGTGCGCCGGCCGAAATTGCCGTAGTCGGCGATGACGGGATGATTGGCGTTTCCCTGTTTATGGGCGGAGGAACCATGCCGAACCGGGCCGTTGTGCGTAGCGCGGGCCATGCCTATCGTCTACGCGCGGCTCTGCTGATGCAGGAGTTCAACCGCTTTGGAGGCTATCGCAATGGAGCGCTGCACGATTTATTGTTGCGATATACGCAGACGCTGCTCACTCAGATAGCGCAGACGGCGGCCTGTAACAGACATCATTTCGTGGATCAACAGCTCTGCCGCTGGCTGTTGCTAAGCCTCGACCGGCTCCATTCGAACGAGCTGGTCACGACCCAGGAATTGATCGCCAATATGCTCGGCGTGCGCCGTGAAGGGATCACCGAAGCCGCCGGAAAATTGCAGCAAGCGAAATTGATTAATTGCCGCCGTGGCCGCATCACTGTCCTGGATCGACAGGGACTGGAAGAGCGAGCCTGCGAATGCTACCAGGTGATTAAAGCGGAATCCGATCGCTTACTTCCTCCTGCCCAGCCTATTTCATTGCCCAGCCATTTTCCCTTAAAAAAATGCGAACTTGTTAAAAGTCATTCATCAAGCAGCTTTCGTGAATAGATGAAACAAGCCCGAAGCTATCTTATAGATATATTGAAAGATCATCACAATAGTTGTAACTATTCAGCACATAGAGAAAACAGAACACCGAGGGCACGGATTAAGTAGATGAGGCTAAAGGCTAAAGGCTAAAGGCTAAAGGCTAAAGGCTAAAGGCTAAAGGCTAAAGGCTAAAGGCTAAAAAATTGAAAAAGTTCTTAAACATCAATGCAAGCTTTTTTCGCCTTTAGCCTTTTACCTCTCTTCAGTGTGCATGTATGGCTGAATAGTTAAGAATAGTTTTGATTCAATAGTATTTGCACACAGCAACAATCAGTAACTTAGCGTAGGTTTTAAATGAACCGTACAAGGTCTGGTGGGTAAGTGTAAGCTATTGATAATCTGAAGTAATTGTATTGTTGAGTTTTTGTACAATTTAACAAAACACCAATAAAAACCGCAGGTAAGCGATAAATAAAACAATCAATCCACAGAGTTATCCACAGGTTTTGTGAATAACTCTGTGGCCTGAGCTTCATTAGCTGACTGATGTTGCGCAGTTAGAATGGTGATTTCTTCGGTAGGGTACGCATCGCGTACCGTTTTCAACGTTTGTTGCTGAATCGAATCTCAAAAGGTACGCGATGCGTACGAGACTGTGGAAGTATTATTCAAATCAGGCTGATAAGGATGTTTACCACAGAGAACACGGAGGACACGGAGAAAATCCTGTTCATTCATGATATTAAAACTCCGTGTTCTCAGTGTCCTCCGTGGTTAATCTCTTAAACCGAATACTTTCACAGCCTCGTACCTACGGTGCTTTATAGTTGACAGCCAAAATTGGCCGGTAGTGGCTTTATAACGACGCCAGTAGGGATGATAACTCATCAAAATTCAACGGCTTGAGCAAGTGATGGTTGAATGCCGAACAATCTCGGGTATCAGACTGCGCGTAACCGCTTAAAGCGATCAGGGTTGCATCCTGGGTTTCCGGCAATGCACGCAGCCGCTTGGCGGTCTCATAACCATCAATATCCGGGAGCCCGATATCCAGCAGCACAACCTGCGGATGGAAAATCCGGGCTCGCTCGATGGCTTTCATGCCGCAATCGGCTGTTTCGACTTCATGCCCTTTGGTCTGCAACAGCATCGTCAGGCTTTCAGCCGCATCGGCATAGTCGTCAACCACCAGAATGCGAAATTTAGGCGTCGTCGGTAATACGGATTCTGTCGGTGTTGAAGATTCGGCGGCAGACGATTCTACCGGCGATAGGGGCAGACGTACCGTAAATGTGCTGCCTTGACCAATGCCTCCGCTCGTTGCGGTGACCGTGCCGCCATGCGCTTCGACCAGCTGATGCACCAGCGTCAAGCCAATCCCCAGTCCGCCCTGGGAATGGGCCAAGGTATGGTCAGCCTGAGAGAAGAGATCGAATATGTTAGGCAGAATGTCGGCGGAAATACCGATGCCGGTATCCTTGACTTCAATGACGGCATCTTTGCCTTCCTGCATGACATTCAGCATAATCTTACCTCCCTCATCGGTATATTTGGCTGCGTTGTTTAGCAAGTTAGAGAGTACTTGCGCCAACCTGACAGGGTCGCCGACGAGCCACTGCGGCGGATGATTCCGGCAAATAGTCAGTTCCTGCCTACGTGCCTCGATCAGCGGGCGGCTGGTTTCAACCGCATTATTCACGATGTCGTTAAGCTCGAAACGCTCGACTTGTAGCCTGATTTTGCCTTGCATGATGCGCGCGACATCCAGTAAGTCGTCAAGCAGATGCACCATATGAGCCACTTGCCGGTCAATGACTTGATAGCTCCATGCTAGCTTGGGATCAATCACGTCCTGTATTTTTAGCAATTGCACAGCATTACAAATGGGCGCCAGCGGATTGCGCAGCTCATGAGCCAACATCGCCAGGAATTCATCTTTACGGCGATCCGCCAGGCGTAGCGCTTCTTCGGCGCGTTTGCGTTCGGTAATGTCGGTCGCCACAACCAACACTTTGTTGCACTCATCGTTGTCGATCAGCGGAATCTTGACTGTGTTATACCAGTGTACAGAGCCATCGGCATGTGTAACTTTGACTTCCGGGATAACTTTGGAGTTGCCGGTGCTTATCACATCGAGGTCATTTCGATAGAAGTACGCCACTTCATCGGCATTGGGATTGAAGTTCTCCTCTGTCAGGCCGATCAAACTTTCAGGGCGAGTGCCATAGGATTGGGCCAAAGCCTCATTCCCTAAAAGGAATCGCCCTTCCCGGTCTCTGACAAAAATCACACTGGGCACCGTATCGATGACTTGCCTGAGGAAAGCCCGTTCATGTTGCAATGCCTCCTGGCTGCTTTTGATGTCGGTAATGTCTTCAGTGGTTCCGAAAGCATGGATCAGCATTCCCTGCTCGTCAAATTCCAGCTCAGCCAGCTCGCGCACCCATTTGACCTTCCGGTCTACGATAATCCGGTGTTCGATATCGTAGGGCTTGCCGGTAAGGGCATTTTTCCACGCTGCCTTGACCAGTTCACGGTCTGACGGGTGGACAACATCCAGAAAGGATTGATAGGTTATCGGAATGCCTTTAGGGAGCCCAAAAATTCGAAGTTTTTCATCAGACCATTTCAGGATATTATTGTGGACATCCAAGCGCCAACTGCCGATATGAGCGACTTTCTGGGCGCGGTTCAGATCCCTCTGGCTTTCTCGTAAAGCCTTTTCAGTTTGTTTGCGATCAGTGATACTTAAGCTTACCGTGCCTAATCCGACTGTTTTGCCGTTTGCGTCCTTCAGTGTGAAGACGTTGCAGATCATCCACAACGCTCCCCCTGTTTTGAAATGCCGGAAGCGGATTTCGGTCTCGCCACGGCCGTTCCGTAATACCTCAGGAATGAACTCATTCATAATAAAGGGCTGATCTTCGGGAAAAAAGAATTCCTTAATCGGTGTTTCAAGGCCCTGTTCCAGACTATCAAGGCCTACCAGACGCAGTCCGGCATCGTTAATGAAAAAAGGGATGCCTTCCGTATCGCACATGCCAATGAACTCAGTGCTGCTTTTGGCGAGTAAGATATATAAATCCCGCTCCGCTTGCGTCCGATTGCGCTCGGCGATTTCCTGCTTAAGCTGCTCCTCTCGTTCCAAAGCGGTATGTAGAGCCCGCTTTTCCTGATCGTGTAACAGTGCAATGAGCACGCTTAATATTGCGCCTGTGCCGATCAAAAACATGATGCGTAGCATTTCTGCAGTTTGGTTGATATAAAACGAGCCGAAAGGCTCGGTTAAAAAATAATCGCTTGCCGCCGCGCTTAATACGGTAATGAAAAGTCCCGCCCTGAACCCACCCCACCAGGAAGCAAAAGCGATCACGACTAGAAACAGTAAAAGCGATGACGAACCACCGAAAATAAATTGGAGGTGTTTAAGAAGAAATAAGATAGCCGCAGTCCCCAATATTGAGGCTATATAGGTGTTGCTGAAAAAATGTTTAATGTGAGCCTCTCATTTAGCTCTTTCCATGAATTAATGGGGTTATTTGGCACTATTCCAAAATTGAAGGTTCCCCGGTCAAAGATTCGGCAAGTATTGGGGCAGGTATTGTCGGATTTCGGCGGCACTTAATGAGGTGATTTCTTTGTCGAGTTCGAAACGAACCAGCTTTTTTATCTGTTCCGGCAGATTGCTGCGCAGCATTCCAAGGAAACTGGGGCCGGCAATAATCAGCAGTTGTTCAAATCGGCCTTCGTTGTGTGCGTCTTCCAGATGCTGGGCAATGCTATGCGCAAAAGCTTCGGCTTCGTATTTTTTCGGATCGGTGGGTTGTTCATAAGCGTGTCCGCCTCCACCGACGCTTTTGATCTTTCCTGGTAGATCGGAAGTTATTTCCCGGTCATGCAGACGGCTTTTCGAATGGGATAAATCTTCGATTTCTTCTAAAGGGGAAGAAGGCGTATCCGCAGTAAAAATGCGGGCGCGAGTAGTATCAGCGACAAGTATCCAGGTTAGTTTCATGAGTGTTCCCTCGGTGAAGATTTGTTTAAAACGCTGCTTGCAAAAAACATGTGGTTTTGTACTACTTTGAGTTCTCAGAATAGAGAGGTTAAGGTTCTGAATCAATAAGTAGTAATACTAAGACTTCAAGGTGTAGGGGTTTTTTAATAGTTGGCATCTAGGTCAGACTAAATTGATCAGACAGGGTAAAATAGGCCGTTCACATATCCAAGTAACGAATCCATTTTCTAATCCGATGCAGCCGGCATTTGTTCATTTAAGACTCCACACTGAATTCTCTTTGGTAGACGGGATCGTCAAAATCAAACCCTTGGTCAAGCGTTTGGCCGAGTTAAATATGCCGGCCATTGCGATTACCGAGCACGCCAACTTGTTCTCGCTGGTCAAGTTTTACAAAGCATCGTTAGGGCAGGGCATTAAGGCAATAGCCGGTGCCGATGTATTGATTTTTAATCCCGAAGACCCTGCCACACCGTACCGTTTGACTTTGCTGGTTAATAACCATGCCGGGTACATCACGCTGACCGAGTTGATCTCGAAAGCTTATCAGGAAGGCCAGCATCAGGGCGTGCCGATGCTCAGGCAGGAGTGGATAGAAGCCAATCATAACGGCCTCATTGCCTTGTCCGGCGCGATGAGCGGCGAGATAGGAAAGGCGCTGCTGGCAGAAAACCATGAGGCGGCCAAGCGCTTGGCGGAGTTTTGGGGCGACTTATTCGAAAACAGCTTTTACCTGGAATTGCAGCGGGTCGGCAAGCCCGACGAGGAGCGTTATATCGCCGCTGCCGTAGAGCTGGCTCTGGCAACCGGTTTGCCGGTGGTGGCGACCAATGATGTACGCTTTGTGCATCAACAGGATTTTGCCGCGCATGAAGTGCGGGTTTGCATCAACCAGGGGCGGGTGCTGGATGATAGCCGTCGGCCTAAGGATTACACCGATCAGCAATATTTGCGCAGCATTGAAGAAATGCAGGCACTGTTCACCGACATACCGGAGGCATTGGAAAACACCGTCGAGATTGCCAAGCGTTGCAATCTGACGCTGACGCTGGGCAAAAACTTCCTGCCGGATTTTCCGGTGCCCGAAGGCATGAACCTGGGCGAGTTTATGACCGAGCAGGCCATGAAAGGCCTGGAAGAGCGTTTGCAGCATCATCCTGCGGTAGGCAAGGGTACGGATGAGGAAAACCGGCGCGTTTATTATGAGCGCCTGGATTTCGAGCTGAAAATGATCACCCAGATGGGTTTTCCCGGTTATTTCATGATCGTTGCCGACTTTATCCAGTGGGCGAAAAACAATTTGATTCCGGTCGGGCCGGGACGGGGTTCGGGTGCGGGCTCATTGGTAGCTTATGCGCTGAAAATTACCGACCTTGATCCTATTGAATTCGATCTGTTGTTTGAGCGGTTCTTGAATCCCGAACGGATTTCGATGCCCGACTTCGACGTGGATTTTTGCATGGACCGCCGGGATGAGGTGATCGATTATGTCGCCCGCAATTACGGCCGGGATCATGTGGCGCAGATCATCACCTACGGTTCGATGGCGGCGAAAGCGGTTATTCGCGATGTCGGCCGGGTGTTGGGATTCGGTTACGGTTTCGTCGATCGGTTGGCCAAGTTGATTCCGTTTGAAATCGGCATGACGCTGACCAAAGCGCTAAGCGACAGCCCCGAGCTGAAGCAGCTCTACGACACCGAGGAGGAAGTCAAGGCGCTGATCGATATGGCGCTGTCGCTGGAAGGTACGTCCAGGAACGCAGGTAAACATGCGGGCGGCGTGGTGATTTCGCCGACCAAGCTGACCGATTTTACGCCGCTGTATTGCGATCAGGACGGTAATAACCTGGTTACCCAGTTCGACAAGGATGACGTCGAAGCGGTCGGCTTGGTCAAGTTCGACTTTTTGGGCCTGCGCACGCTGACCATTATCGATTGGGCGTTACAGGACATTAACGCCAAGCACAAGAAGCTGGGCAAGCCGCTGGTCGATATAACGACCATTCCCAGAGATGATCCGGCTTCCTATAAGCTGCTGACCAACGCCCAGACCACCGCCGTGTTCCAGCTCGAATCGCGCGGCATGAAAGAGCTGATTAAAAAACTGAAGCCCGACTGTTTCGACGACATTATCGCACTAGTGGCATTGTTCCGTCCGGGGCCGCTGGAATCGGGCATGGTCGACGATTACATCAACGTCAAGCATGGCGCCAAAGCGGAGTACGCGCATCCGTTGCTGGAACCGATCTTAAAGCCCACCAACGGCGTTATTCTGTACCAGGAACAGGTGATGCAAATCGCCCGTGAAATGGCGCTATACACATTGGGCGGCGCGGACATGCTGCGCCGGGCGATGGGTAAGAAAAAGCCGGAGGAAATGGCCAAGGAGCGGGATAAATTCATGTCGGGCTCGGTGCAAAACCAGGTCGACGAAAACATCGCCACCTATGTGTTCGATTTGATGGAAAAATTCGCCGGTTACGGTTTCAATAAATCGCATTCCGCCGCTTATGCGCTGGTCGCTTATCAAACCGCTTGGTTGAAAGCTCATTACCAGCCCGAGTTCATGGCGGCGGTAATGTCCGCCGACATGGATAACACCGATAAAGTGGTGATCTTGATTGAAGAATGCCGGCAGATGAAGCTGGAGATTTTGCCGCCGACGATCAATATTTCCAAATACAAGTTCACCGTCAACGATACAGGCCAGATTGTTTACGGTTTGGGTGCGCTGAAAGGAGTAGGCGAGGCGGCCATTGAAGAAATGCTGATCGAGCGGGAAGCGAACGGGCCGTTTTCCGGTTTATACGATTTGTGCAAGCGGGTGGATTTACGCAAATTCAACCGACGAGTGCTGGAAGCCTTGATACGCGCCGGGGCTTTTGATGAGTTCGACGCTAATCGGGCCGGGCATTTGGCCGAGCTATCCACGGTGTTAAAAGTCGCCGAACAGCACGGTAAAAATGCGCAAACCGGCCAGAACGATTTGTTCGGCCTGGCGGTTAATGTCGAAAATATCGACGATGCTCATGCCTACGCCACGGTGGTTGAGCCGTGGTCGGAAAATGAACGGTTGGCGGCTGAAAAACTGGTTCTGGGTTTATTTTTAACCGGGCATCCGATCAACCAATACGAGGCCGAATTAAGGCAATTTACCAACGGAACCATAGAGTCGCTGCTGGCGAATGTGGAGCGCTCCAAAAGCCGGAAGATGGAAGCTCGAACCGCCGGTTTAGTCGTTGAGGTGCGTACCCGTCAGACCAAGAGCGGTAAAACCATGGGTTTTGCGACCATTGATGATCGAACCGGGAGGCTTGAAATTGCGGCTTTTGGTGAAGTTTACGAAAAATACCGGAGTATTTTCACTCGCGACAGCTTGTTGGTTGCCGAAGGGGCAGTGGGTGTCGATGATTATTTAGGCACGTTGCGCTTAACGGTTGAAAATCTCTACAGCATGGAGCAGGCCAGGGAGACTTTTGCCAGAAGTATCCAGTTGGTATGGAATGCGCTAGACAACGATGGCTTTGTCGCGAAGTTGGCTGCCGTTTTGGAGCCTTTTAAGGGCGGCAGCTGTCCGGTGGGCATTGCTTATACTTCAAAGGTGGCGAAAGCCGATTTACAGCTGGGCGATGAATGGCGCGTCCATCCTACCGATGAACTGGTGGCGCGGTTGAGGTTGTTATTGGGAAGCGGGGCCGTAGAGGTTAAGTACAGGTAAACGTATTTAAGATCGAGGACACGAAGAACACGAATTTTTTAATTTCTTCGTGAACTTCGTGTCTTCGTGGTGAAAGGTTTTAATTTGATGAGGATAAGGCAACTTTGCCCTATTCTTGTCTTGTTATTCCGTTTCTTGCTTTACCACTTCAACAGGTCTTGGCGCCGCTTCAGCCGGTTTAGGTGCTGGAGTAGGCTCAGGGCTAGCAGCTTGTTTGGGTGCTTCTAATTGCTGATTACCGTTGTTAGCTTGGCTGTGAGCATTAGTCTGAGACTCCGGGCGTTCGGTTCTTTCCGCTCTTTCTGCAAAATCACCGTCATAAGAACGAGGGGCCGGACGCGATTCGTCGTTGCTTGACCCGGTTGCTTCATTTGAAGCATTTGAATCGCCTTCCGTTTCAGGTTTTTTGTAGTTGGGGTTACGTGGCCTTCTACGGTTCGGTCCTCTTCTGGCATTGTTTCTTTTTGGGTGTTCCCGCTCACCGGCAACGCTAGGAGGAGAAACTTCCGGCGCAGTTGCAATCACCTCAACAACTTCGGCCGCTTCAATTTTTATGTCTTCGGCTTTTGTTGCGGGCATATTAGCTGTGTCGAGATTGCGCTTTACGTTTCTGCCTTGACCGCGCGGAGGACGGTTTTGACGAGGCGACTCTGCATTTTGTTCGGGTTTTGGCTTAGGTGCTTGTCCTTGTTCCAGTGTTTGAACTTGCTCTTTATGACCATTATGACCATTATGACCGTTTTGGGCGCGCCCACGGCCGCGTCCGCGTCCGCGTCCTCTTTCCTGGCTTTGTCCCTGACCTTGTCTGTTGTCCCTGCTTTTGCCCGGCTGGCTTTCGTCAGTCGGTCTGGTTCTTTCAGGAAGTTGGGTTGCCGTTGCTTTTGGCGCTGCGCTGGAGCCTATCAGTTTATGCCAGAAGCGTTGGATCAGGCTGGCTGACTCGCTTTTATTTTGAACAGGGGCGGGAGAATCATGCAGGAATTCCTTGACCGCCGGTTTTATCGCGCTCGGTTTTACTTGCTGGGCAAATTCAGGGATAGTGATGTCTTCTGCCTTGATCTGTAAGTAGCTGGCTTTACCGTTCTCGCCGGCTTCTTTTTCCTTGATGCGCTCAATGTCGTAGGCCGGTGTTTCCAAATGCTTGCTGGGCAGAATCACGATGCCGACCTTCAGTCGGTTTTCAATCTGCTCAATGGCGCTACGCTTTTCATTTAACAGGAAAGTCGCGCATTCAATAGGCAAATGGGCAATCACTTTCTCCGTACCTTTTTTCATCGCTTCTTCTTCAAGAATACGCAGTACGGACAGTGCGACCGATTCTACATTGCGAATGCTGCCTTGGCCTTTGCAGCGCGGGCACGGCAGTTGCGTGGAGTCGCCGAGCGATGGACGCATTCTTTGCCTGGACATTTCCAGCAGGCCGAAACGCGAAATGCGGCTGGTCTGAATACGGGCGCGGTCGATTTTAAGAGCGTCACGCAGGTGATTTTCAACGGCTTTCTGGTTCTTATTGGACATCATGTCGATGAAGTCGATAACGAACAGGCCGCCTAAGTCGCGCAGTCTCAATTGGCGGGCGATTTCATCAGCCGCTTCCAGGTTGGTGTTCAACGCGGTTTCTTCGATGTCGCTGCCTTTGGTGGCGCGTGCGGAGTTGATGTCGATCGAGGTCAACGCTTCGGTGTGGTCGATGACGATTGAGCCGCCTGACGGCAGTGAAACTTCCCGGCCGTAAGCCACTTCAATTTGGGATTCAATCTGGTAGCGGTTAAACAGCGGGACGGCATCCTGATACAGTTTTGCTTTGGGCAAAAAGTGCGGCATGACTTGCTTCAAGAAGTTTTGCACCAGTTTGAAGGCGTCTTCGCTGTCAATCAGAATCTCGTCAATATTGCCGCGTAAATGGTCGCGCAAAGCCCTGATGATAACGTTGCTTTCCTGAAAGACCAGAAACGGTGCGGCATGCTCTTCGGCGGAACGCTCAATCGCTTCCCAAAGCTGCAACAAATAATTTAAGTCCCACTGCAATTCTTCGACGTTTTTGCCGCAACCGGCTGTTCTAACAATGAGTCCCATGCTTTCAGGGATCTCAAGTGCCGCCATGACTTCGCGCAAGTCGCTGCGGGTTTCGCCTTCTATGCGCCGCGAAATGCCGCCCGCTTTAGGATTGTTGGGCATCAATACCAGATAGGTGCCGGCCAGGCTGATATAGGTGGTTAAAGCTGCACCTTTATTGCCGCGTTCTTCTTTTTCAATCTGAACAACGATTTCCTGACCTTCTTTAATCAGGTCTTTTATGGCTGGACGGCGGCCTTCAGTTTCGGTGCCATCTTGGGTTTGACGGTAGAGCGGAGAGATTTCTTTGAAAGGTAAAAAGCCGTGTTTTTCAGCGCCGTAGTTTACAAAGGCGGCCTCTAAGCTGGGTTCTACGTGGGTTACTATCCCTTTGTAAATGTTTGACTTTTTTTGTTCTTTCGAAGGTACTTCTATGTCAAAATCGTATAGTTTTTGACCGTCTACCAAAGCGACTCGCAGTTCTTCAGGCTGCGTAGCGTTGATAAGCATTCTTTTCATTCAATATTCCTTGTTGTGTCCTGCTCCGTGGCCAGATTTTACTGAACAGACTGGTTTGGGTCATCGTGTTTGTGTAGGGCTACTAAAGCGCTTCTACATATCTTAGTTTTTACGGTTTTATGTTCCGTTTCTGCGTGTTGTTATTGGTATCCCGCTCTTTACTTAGGTGAAGATCAGGGATAGTTGCACGGACAGAGTCTAAGCAAATAAATATTCTTTTTCAGTCTTGGTTGTAAATTCCGTCTTAAACAGGAGTTATAAATCGTTCGTCTAGGGTCGAACGATGAACCCGAAAATCTTACAATGATGAGTCAGCCCGGTCGTCCAGCGCTGTTTTAATCATCATCGAGTATGCTCCAAGGCAGTTTCGTTAGCGAAAACCGCAGAGCAAAAGCATGTTTTTTATATTAAAAACTTACTTAATATAGCAACCTTATTGCTATACATCAATTTAAAGAATCAATCATAAGCAGATGCTGGTATTATTTATACTATGAATAGTGAAGAAAAAACCGTAACCCCCAAAGTCCAACTGATAGAAATTACTGAAGAGAATTGCGATCAACGCTTGGACAACTTTTTAATTGCCCGCTTGAAGGGCGTACCTAAAAGCCGAATTTACCGGATCGTCCGTAAAGGTGAGGTGAGGGTCAATAAAGGCCGGGTCGATGTTAAATACCGCCTGGTTACCGGCGATATCGTCAGAATTCCTCCGGTCAGAGTGGCCGAACGCGACGAAGAATCGTATGTGCCTCAGGGCTTGCAAGCGGCATTGCAGCAGGGTATTTTGTTTGAAGACGAGGGCTTTTTGATTGTCAACAAACCGGCCGGCTATGCCGTGCACGGCGGCAGCGGCGTCAGTTCCGGCATTATCGAAGGGTTGCGCTTGCTAAGACCCGAAGCGCGATTTTTAGAGTTGGTGCATCGCCTCGACAAAGATACTTCCGGCTGCCTGATCATTGCCAAAAAACGCAGCACTTTGAAACTTTTGCATGAGCTGTTTCGCGACGATAACATCCACAAAACCTATCTGGCCTTGCTGGCCGGGCAATGGGCCAGGAAAAAACTGATCGTTAACGCGCCCCTGCTAAAAAATGTCAGCAAAGGCGGCGAGCGCATGGTGGTGATCAGCCAAGCCGGTAAAGAGGCGGAGACGCTGTTTAGGCGCTTGAAGCTTTTTAGCGATTCGACGCTGGTTGAGGCTTCGCCCAAGACCGGACGCACCCATCAAATCCGCGTTCACGCCGCCAGTCTTGGGCATCCGATCGTCGGCGACGAGCGTTATGGATTGGATGAAATCAACCGCAAATTTAAAACCCGAGGCTATAAGCGCATGTTCCTGCATGCGGAAAAGTTGAAATTTCAGCACCCGGTTACCGGCGTGCAGCTAACCATTTTGGCGCCATTGCCACAACAATTGGAAGATTTGTTAAAAAATGAAGAACAGGTTTGATTT
>Ga0208882_1000207_pt1 | contig 31337 bp, 37 predicted proteins | sample LakWasMet14_LOW5_2_FD_183862 | JGI IMG/M metagenome (GOLD analysis project Ga0208882, IMG submission 183862) | Freshwater sediment methanotrophic microbial communities from Lake Washington under simulated oxygen tension - Sediment Metagenome... | ecosystem: Environmental > Aquatic > Freshwater >...
TGATACTCGGGCATTCAGAACGTCGCAGCCTGTTTTACGAGACCAACCTGACAGCAGCAGCCAGGTTTGACGCTGCCATCAAAGCCGGATTAACGCCTATATTGTGCGTAGGTGAAACATTGGCAGAACATGATGCCGGCCTGACTGAAATCATCGTGGCCAGCCAAATGGATGCCGTCATGGCAACCTTAAGTGAACAAGACTTCGCTAAGGCCATGCAACTCAATATGGTATTTGCTTACGAACCAGTGTGGGCGATTGGCACCGGGAAGTCGGCAACGCCAGAACAAGCGCAGTCTGTCCATCAGTTTATTCGCCAACGCGTGGCCAGACGCAACCCGGAAGCTGCTGAAAAAGTACGGATTATTTATGGCGGCAGCGTTAAAGCCAATAATGCCGAGCCTTTATTTGCGATGCCGGATATAGATGGCGGCCTGATTGGTGGCGCATCGCTGCTGGCAGATGAATTTGTAGCGATTTGCCGGGTTGCCAACAGCGTCGCCTCAAGCAACTGCCTGCAAGAACTCACTTAACATCGTTCTCCAGCAGCGCCGGATTAAGCGAATACTTAATCAATGCCTGATTTTGCGCTGATGGTAGGAGACGATACGTTCAATCTCCCGCTTACTGCCCATTATGACGGGCACACGCTGATGCAGGCTGCCTGGCACCAAGTCAAGAATCCGCATCGTACCAGTGGTTGCCGCGCCACCAGCCTGCTCCACGATGAAACTCATCGGGCTGGCTTCATACATCAAACGCAGCTTGCCGCCTTTAGCTTCCAGCCTGCTATCAATCGGATACATGAACACACCGCCGCGTATCAGGATACGATGCACCTCTGCCACCATTGAAGCCACCCAACGCATATTGAAGTCTTTATTGCGATCGCCCTCTTCGCCTTGCAGGCACTCGTCAATATAACGCTGCACAGGTGCCTGCCAGAAACGATAATTAGACATGTTGATAGCAAACTCCTGCGTTTCCGCAGCGATCTGCATATTGGGGTGGGTAAGATAAAACTCGCCCGACTCCTGGTCCAGCGTAAATCCGTTCACACCGTTACCGACCGTCAGCACAAGCATTGTCGATGTACCATACAGCGCATAACCGGCACAGACCTGAGCCGTACCCGGCTGTAAAAAGTCGGCCAGCACCGGCGTACTCTGCGCTGAATTCAGAATCGAGAATATCGTGCCTACCGAGATGTTCACATTCACATTGGAAGAACCGTCCAGCGGGTCAAACAACAACAAGTAGCGGCCATTCTGCCTGTGCTTTTCTGCAATTTCGATCACATCATCCATCTCTTCAGAAGCCATGCCAGCCACATAGCCGCTGAGCTGATTGGATTCAATAAAAATATCATTGGTGATGACATCCAGTGCTTTCTGCACTTCTCCCTGCACATTTTCCGAACCCAGACTGTCCATGTTGCCTTCAAGGGCTCCGCTATCAATTACAATTGCAATTTTCTTGCATGCATTGATAATATCGTCCAGCATCAGAGTAAGCGCAGCTTTATGCGGCCCCTGCAGGTGATCTGCTAAAAAATCTTTGATCGTAGTGTGCTGAGACATGCTGTTTTCCTGACCTGGATGAATTTAAAACGCAGAATAATTTACCTGCCAGACATTATGACCGCTTAACGCATTGATTTAAATATATAATCAAAATAAATTAACAACACCTGCTGCAAACCTGCACAGAACACCCTCTTACATTCCATACCATTTTATGACCGAATTAAATCTGAATATTCAATATGCATCTGATGCAGAAAACCTTCCAACACGTGCCCAGTTTCGCAAATGGGTAAAGGCTGCGTTACGTGTAAGCACTGAAGTCACGATTCGCATCGTCGATGCAGATGAAGGCCGCGAACTCAACAGCATGTATCGCGGCAAAGATTATGCGACCAACGTACTGACGTTTCCACTCACCGAAGAACCGCACCTGATGGGCGACATCATTATCTGCGCGCCTGTGGTTGAAGCTGAGGCACAGTCACAGCACAAAACACTGGAAGCACATTATGCCCATTTAACCGTGCACGGCATCCTGCATTTACATGGTTATGACCACGTAACTGAAGCGCAGGCCGAGCTAATGGAAGGCCTGGAGACTGCAATTGTCACAAAATTAGGGTATGCTTCGCCTTATCTCATTACAGAGGGTGCCTAAATGGCCGCCGACTCGGAAAAACCTGGCAACACCAGGTTAAGTAACAAGCCAAGCTTGTTGGAACGTTTAAGTCACTTTTTACTTCGCGAACCTGAAGATCGCGAACAACTGGTAGCACTACTGCACAGTGCCTACGAAAACAACCTGATGGATGCAGACTCGCTCGCCATGATTGAAGGCGTACTGCAGGTAAGTGAAATGCAGGTGCGCGACATCATGATTCCGCGCTCGCAGATGGATGTCATCGACATCACAGACCCACCGGAAGCATTCATTCCCCACGTCATTGAAACCGCCCACTCGCGCTTTCCGGTCATTGAAGACGATAAAAACGATGTTATCGGCATATTGCTGGCCAAAGACCTGCTGCGCTATTACGCAGGCGAGGAATTTGAAGTACGCGACATGCTGCGCCCGGCAGTGTTCATCCCCGAAGCGAAACGCCTCAACGTGCTGCTGAAAGAATTCCGCAGCAATCGCAACCATATAGCAATTGTCGTAGACGAATACGGCGGCGTAGCCGGCATGGTGACCATTGAAGACGTGCTGGAACAGATTGTCGGCGATATCGAGGATGAATACGATTACGATGAAGATGAAGACAACATTATCCAGAGTGCCGATGGTCAGTATCGCGTCAAGGCGCTGACCGAAATTGCCGATTTCAACGAAATTCTCGGCACCTCACTCAGTGACGAAGAGTTCTCTACGATAGGCGGGCTGGTTGTCAATCAGTTTGGCCATTTGCCTAAACGCAATGATGAAATCACTTTTGATGGCCTGCATGTAAAAGTGTTACGCGCAGATAGCCGCCGCCTGCACAGCATACTGGTGGAAATCCTGCCCCAGGCGGATGAAGACGACAATCCATCACAGAAATAACAAGCCCGGTAAGGCCAATAGATGCGAGGCCGCCGGCAATACTTGCCGGATTCGGATGCATGGCAAAATGATTGGAACTTAATCGCAGCCGACATGCTCATAGAATGTAATGAATTCATATATTTACATCTTTCAATAAACTGAATTGGGGCGTGTTATGAGATATCTGGCGTACTTGTTTCTAGGCTTGTTACAGGCTTGTTTCATACAAGCGGCGATTGCAGAAGAAACAGCAGGCAACAGCAGTGAGATACCAACGCTTGAACATGATTTTGTAAACTCGATCAACAAGTTCACAAAAGAACAGATCATTGCCCAGTTCGGTGAACCGGCAAAGGCAGATGATGTAAAAGTCAAAACCACCGGCAAGACCGTAGCCTCAATCTGGCAATATCACTTCATCAACACTGCGGCGGACGGCACTTACTACGAAACCACCGAACTCGATTTTATTGACGGCAAGGTGGTCATGGTGGCATTCATGAACAACGACGGTGCCGAAGGTGCTGAAAACGAACAGCAGTACCAGATTCCCAATCAATAGCTGATTGACAAAACCAGCAATAAAAAAAGGGCCGATTGGCCCTTTTTTAATTCCCCCTGATGCTATTTTTTCAGCGCATCACGAATTTCACGCAACAGCACAACATCTTCAGGAGTTGGTGCAGGCGGCGGTGCCGGCTCGGCTTTCGTCATCCGGTTCATCTGCTTAACCAGCATAAAAATCACAAAAGCCAGAATAATGAAATTAATCAGGATAGTTAAAAAATTACCATAGGCAAGCATAGGGATACCCGCTGCCTTGAGCGCTGCATAAGTGCCGACATTACCTTCCGGTACCGGAGCCAATGCCACGAACATATTGGTAAAATCCACACTGCCGATCACCTTGCCGATCAAGGGCATAATAATATCACCCACCAGCGAATCAACAATCTTGCCAAATGCCGCGCCGATGATGACACCCACTGCCAGATCCATCACATTGCCGCGTAAGGCAAACGCTTTAAATTCCGATGCAATACTCATAAACACTCCTTTTCATATTAGTTATCAGCTTACTTTCGCATACATCTGAAATATAGGAGCTATAAGCGCATTATGTCAATTAAATAAAGTTATTTGTATAAACCCGCTTAGCCAAAAAACTTTAAATTTTCGATCAACAGCAGCCCCTCTCAGTCATTTCGTCTAAGGCCGGAATGACGATATTTTGATTATTTTGTGATCTGCAGCCATATCAAGCTACAATTCAGGCCATGCCGATATTCACTAAAAATCAACCCTATAATCAACTGAGCAATACACTGTTACCATGCGCATTGGGCGCTCTCAGCGTACTCGGTTTTGCCCCGTTCTACTTTTACCCGATCAGTATCGCCTCGCTCGTCGGCCTGATTTATCTCTGGCGCTCGTGCGAAACGGCAAAACAGGCCGCGATTATTGGATTCATGTATGGTTTAGGCTTGTTCGGTACAGGAATATACTGGATCTATATCAGCCTGCACACTTACGGCGGCATGCCTGGCATCATGGCGGGATTATCCACCTTTTTGCTGGCTGCATTCCTGGCACTGTTTCCCGCAGCGACAGGCGCGCTGAGCAAACGTATTTCAGCAAACCAGAAACACGCCCTGCTGATTGCAGTACCGGTATTCTGGGCATTGGCTGACTGGATCAGAAGCTGGATCTTTACCGGTTTCCCTTGGCTCACGGTTGGGTACAGCCAGCTCCCGCATAGCCCGCTGGCAGGTTATGTGCCAGTGGTCGGCGTGTATGGCGTTTCGCTGATTACCGTGCTTACTGCCAGCCTGATCAACACCTTTCTGCTTAAAAACCTGGCGGCCTCCTGCCGGCGCGGCGCGGCGGGCTTACTGCTGATCATCATTGCTACCGGCGGCCTGCTGAAGCTGGTTGAATGGTCAACCCCGAGCAAAGAACCGCTCAGCGTCAGCCTGTTACAGGGCAATATCGATCAAACTATCAAATGGGCACCGGAAATTGCCGGGCGCACATTGCATCAGTACCTGGATATGGCTGAACAAAGTACATCTAAACTGATCATCATGCCGGAAACTGCAATGCCGGTTTTATCCAGCAACATGCCGCCGGAGATGATCATGCGCATGAAGCAGCACGCAATCAAGAATAGAGGCGACATTCTGGTAGGCATGGTAGAGCGCGAAAACGGCGAATATTTCAACAGCGTTTTAAGTTTCGGCACCGCAGAAACAGACGTTTACCGCAAATCGCACCTGGTGCCGTTTGGGGAATTCATTCCATTCAAGCTGGTATTTGGCTGGATCTACCGTGACTGGCTCAATATGCCGTTAAGTGACTTATCCCGTGGCAGCATTCATCAGCAACCGATGCAGGTCGCCGGCGAAAAAGTAGCGGTCAATATCTGCTACGAAGACGTTTTTGGCGAAGAAATCATTCGCCAGCTACCGGCAGCCACGCTGCTTGTAAATGTCAGCAACGATGCATGGTATGGCGACTCCTACGCAGCAGAGCAGCACATGCAGTTTTCACAGGCACGCGCACTGGAGACCGGCCGCATGATGCTGCGCGCCACCAACACCGGCGCCACCGCCATCATTGACCACAAAGGCCATGTCGTCGCCCACGCACCGCACTTTGTGCAGACAACGCTGGATGGCACGGTACAAGGCTACACCGGCAGTACGCCCTATGTACGCTGGGGCAACTGGCCGTTTGTGCTATTCAGCCTGATCACCATAATTCTGCTATGGAGACGCAACACTATCACCCACAGCTAATGTTGATCAGTAAAGCCTATTGCTAGACCGCAAAACAAAGTAAAATTGCATTTTTTGCCAACACCTACCAATTAATCATGGCTTTAACATTTCAAGAGATTATTCTCACCCTGCAAAAATACTGGAGCGACAAAGGCTGCGCCTTGCTGCAATCGTACGACATGGAAGTCGGCGCAGGCACTTCACATACGGCTACATTTTTACGCTCACTAGGCCCTGAGCCATGGAAAGCGGCTTATGTACAACCCAGCCGCCGCCCGAAAGATGGCCGCTATGGCGAGAACCCGAACCGCCTGCAGCACTACTACCAGTTCCAGGTGGTACTGAAACCGGCACCGGCTGACATTCTGGAACTGTATCTGGGCTCACTGGAAGCGTTGGGCTTTGACCTGAAACAGAACGACATCCGCTTTGTGGAAGACGACTGGGAAAACCCAACACTGGGCGCATGGGGCCTGGGCTGGGAAGTATGGCTGAACGGCATGGAGGTGACGCAGTTCACGTACTTCCAGCAGGTTGGCGGCATTGACTGCAAACCAATCACGGGTGAAATCACTTATGGCCTGGAACGCCTGGCCATGTACCTGCAAGGTGTAGACAACGTTTACAACCTGAAATGGACTGAAGGCTTGAGCTATGGCGACGTGTACCTGCAGAACGAGCAGGAACAAAGCGCCTACAACTTTGAACACTCTGATGCAGATTTCCTGTTTACCGCGTTCAACGCGCACGAAAAACAAGCCAAGCACCTAATGGAAAACCAACTGGCACTGCCTGCTTACGAGCAGGTTTTAAAAGCGGCGCACACTTTCAACCTGCTGGATGCCCGCGGTGCGATTTCAGTCACCGAACGTGCTGGCTATATTGGCCGCATTCGCAATCTGGCGCGTTCTGTTGCCGCCAGCTATCTGGATAGCCGCGCCCGACTTGGCTTCCCGATGGCGCCTAAGGACTGGGCAGATGAAGTACTGGAAAAGCTATCTAAAGAAAAGCTTGAAAAAGATAAGAAGGTTGCTTAAAAAATGTCGCTAAATAATCTGTTAGTAGAACTATTCGTAGAAGAACTGCCGCCAAAGGCACTCAAAAAACTGGGAGAGTCTTTCAGCGCCACCCTGTTTGATACCCTGAAAGCACAAGGCCTGACTGCCGAGAACTCAGCAACGATTTCTTTTGCATCTCCGCGCCGCCTTGCAGCGCACATTACCGCAGTAGCAGCCCAGGCTGCCGATAAGCAAATTTCGCAAAAACTGATGCCGGTCAGCGTGGGCCTGAACGCTGATGGCAATGCCACGCCAGCCCTGATTAAACGCCTGAATGGCATGGGTCTGGATGAATCTGCCGTTGCGCAGCTTACCAGGCAAATGGATGGCAAAAATGAAGCACTGTTCCTGGACGTCACACAAAAAGGCGCGGCATTGAACGATGGCTTACAAAAAGCGCTTGAAGAAGCAATCCAGAAATTACCGATTCCAAAAGTCATGACTTACCAGCTGGCTGATGGCTGGAGCAGCGTGAACTTCGTGCGCCCGGCTCATGGCCTGGTTGCATTGCACGGCAGCGATATTATCGCGATCAGCGCATTAGGTCTTGCCGCCGGCAATACCACCCAGGGTCACCGTTTTGAAGCGGCAAACCCAACCGTTAGCATTAAAAACGCTGATACATACGCTGAGCAACTCAAAACAGAAGGTGCTGTGATTGCGAGCTTTGCCGAGCGCCGTGCTGAAATCGAACGCCAGTTAAACGCCGCAGCAGCCGAACAGAACCTGAAACCGATTGAAGACGATGCACTGCTGGACGAAGTGACCGCACTGGTGGAACGCCCGAACGTGCTGCTGGGCCAGTTTGAAGAAGTTTATTTAGAAGTGCCTCAGGAATGCCTGATTCTGACCATGAAGGCGAACCAGAAGTATTTCCCGCTGCTGGATACTAACGGCAAGCTTACGAATAAATTCCTGATTGTTTCAAACATCAATCCGGCAGACCCGTCTGCGGTGATAGGCGGTAATGAGCGTGTAGTGCGCCCTCGCCTCGCGGATGCCAAATTCTTCTTTGATCAGGATCGCAAAAAGACGCTGGAATCACGCATCACCAGCCTGGGTAAAGTGGTTTACCACAACAAGCTTGGCTCACAAGGCCAGCGCACCGAACGCGTAAGTGCAATTTCAATCGCGATTGGTAATAAAATTGGTGGTGCAGAGCTGGCTTCAAAAGCTGGCCTGGCTGCGCAGTTGGCAAAAACTGACTTGATTACCGACATGGTAGGCGAGTTCCCTGAACTGCAAGGCATCATGGGGCGCTACTATGCACAGCATGAAGGTCTGGATAACGATGTTGCGTTTGCAATTGAAGACCACTACAAACCGCGCTTTGCCGGTGATGACCTGCCACGCAATGCTGTTGGTATATCCGTTGCATTGGCTGACAAACTCGAAACGCTGGTTGGCTTGTTCAGCATCGGTGAAAAACCGACCGGCGACAAAGATCCGTTTGCCCTGCGCCGTCAGGCACTAGGCATCATCCGCATGCTGATCGAAAACAAACTGCCGCTACCATTCGAGCAGCTGATTAAAGAGGTATTGTCTGAATTTGACAGCCAGTCTGCCGACAGCATGGCTACCGTTGCTGCAATTAAAGAGTTCTGCTTTGACCGTTTAAGCGTGAACCTGCGCGAAAACGGCGCAACGCCGCAGGAAGTGGATGCGGTACTGTCACTTGACCCGGCATTGCTGAGCGAGATACCGCAACGCCTGACTGCCGTACGTACTTTCGCAGAGCTGGCTGAAGCGCCGGCACTTGCGGCAGCCAACAAACGTGTCAGCAATATACTGAAAAAAGCTGAAGGCGAAGTGCAGGCACAGGTGAATGCAAGCCTGCTGCAAGAGCCCGCAGAAATCGCACTGAATACAGCATTAAGCAAAGTAAAACCGGAAGCTGATACACTGTTTGAAAACGGTGATTACACAGCTTCGCTCAAAGCGCTGGCAGCGCTGAAAGCGCCGGTGGATGACTTTTTTGACAATGTCATGGTCAATGCAGAAAACCCTGCGCTCAAAGCAAATCGCTTAGGTTTGCTCGCAACATTGCACCAGGCCATGAACCGCGTAGCGGATTTGTCTAAACTGGCGAGCTAATCAGCATACCAATGATGAAACTGGTGAATCTATGAAATTAGTGATACTTGATAGAGACGGCGTGATTAATGAAGACAGCGCCAATTTCATCAAAAATCCCAGCGAGTGGATTCCGATTCCCGGTAGCCTGGAAGCCATTGCCCTGCTGAACCAGTCCGGTTACAGGGTTGCAATTGCCACCAACCAATCAGGCGTCAGCCGCGGTTTGTTTGACATGGCAACGCTCAACAGCATCCATGACAAAATGCACCGCGAACTTGCCGCTGTTGGCGGCCGTATAGACGCCGTGTTCTACTGCCCGCACTCGGCCGACGATAACTGCGATTGCCGCAAGCCAAAAACCGGCATGATCAGGGAAATTGCCAAACGCTTCTCTGTAGAGCTTGAGCGGGTATATGCAGTTGGCGATGCTTTACGTGACTTGCAGGCCTTTTCAAATTCCGGCTGCCAGACAATACTGGTACGCACCGGTAAAGGTGAGCGCACACTAGCCAATGGCGGCCTGCCCGAGAACATCATAGTCTGCGCGGATTTAAGCGAGGCTGTGCAAACGATTATTTCAGTCAGCTGATTCACCCCCTATGTTATTTATACGCTCAAGCCTATTTTTCCTCGGGCAGGTAATCACTGCCCCGATATTCACACTGGTTGCCTTGATTGCGCTACCGCTCAACCCGGTCACCCGCAATGTGCTGATTTCAGGCTGGGCGCGCAGCATGATCTGGTGGCTGCGTGTCACCTGCGGCATTCGCCACGAGGTAACCGGGCTGGAGAATCTGCCGGAATCACCGAGCATTATCTTAAGCAAGCACCAATCAGCATGGGAAACGCTGGCTTTCCAGGCGATATTCCCCACCCAGGTTTATGTGCTTAAACGTGAATTACTGTGGATCCCCATATTCGGCTGGGGCCTGGCCATGTCATCCCCAATTGCGATTGACCGCAGCGCGGGTCGCGAAGCACTGAAGAAACTGGTAGCCAATGGCGCAGCAAGGCTTAAAAGCGGCCTGTGGGTCGTCATCTTCCCGGAAGGCACACGCATAGCCCCAGGTGAAAAAGGCAAATACCAGATCGGCGGCGCATGGCTTGCCACGCATACCAAAACCCAGGTGGTGCCGGTAGCGCACAATGCGGGCAGGTACTGGGCAAAGAATACCTTCATCAAGAAGCCGGGCATCATTCGCATCCATATCGGCAAGCCTATTAAAGCTGCCGGCTTAAAGGCTGATGCCTTGAATCAGCAGGTGGAGCAATGGATTGAATCTGAAATGGCAGTGCTTGACGCATGAGCCATACGCTGACGCTGCCATCCGGCGATCAACTGCACTACCAGCTAGAACGGCGCCAGCGCAGAACTGTTGGTTTAAAAATCACGGCCGATGGCCTGATCGTGCATGCCCCCAAACGTATTTCACAAACACTGCTCGAAAGCCTGATTGCCCAAAAAGCGGACTGGATACAGAAAAAACTCAGCGCTCGCAATGAAAACAAGCTGCCTGCATTGCAATGGCAAGATGGTGAGCAACTGCTGCTGTTAGGCAACACGGTTACACTCGCGGTTAAGCATGATGCACGTTCCAGGGCAGTCAACCACCAGCCCGGGCTGTTAGCGCTGGCAATGCCCAATCACGATGATGAATCAGCTGTCTCCCGCAAAGTACTGCAATGGTATAAGAAACAGGCGCTCACAGACTTTGCCAGGCGGCTGGAAATCTTTTCAGCCAGGCTGGGAGTAGCGTTGCCCAAGCTATTAATATCGAACGCACGCACGCGCTGGGGCAGTTGCAATTCAAAAAGAGAAGTCAGGCTCAACTGGCGCTTGTTACAAGCGCCGCCACACCTGATCAATTATGTGATCTGCCATGAACTGGCTCACTTGAAAGAAATGAACCACTCGGCCAAATTCTGGGCAGTGGTAGCGAGCATTTACCCTGATTACAAAGCCGCAGAAAAAGAGCTTAAGGTATGGTCACCCCGATTACATGTGATGTAAGATTGGTTCTCGCGATGCATAAATAAGTAACCCGGCAATTATTTCGGACTTGCGGACATCTCGTAACAATAACCAACAAAAAGGGAGTAGATAGATGGACTTTCAGGAATCAATCAAACAGTGCTTTCAGAAATATGCCGACTTTAATGGCAGAGCAAAACGACCCGAATACTGGTGGTTTGCCTTGTTTTGCTTTGTCGTCTCATTAGCTTTAGGCGTCATCGGTGACACCCTCTCACTGGCATTTTCCCTGGTGACGCTATTGCCTTCACTTGCAGTAGGCACACGCCGCCTGCACGACCTTAACAAAAGCGGCTGGTTTCAGCTGTTATGGCTGATTCCGATATTAGGCTGGATTCCGCTTATTTACTTTCTTGCACAGGCTGGCAATACAGAAACCAACCAATACGGCGAAACACCTGCAAATTAATCATTAAAAGCAAAAAGGGGCTGCCGGCCCCTTTTTAAATCTTAACGCATGCTCTAAAGCAGCTTTTCTATGTCCGCCGCAATCACTGCCGGCTTCTCTCCATAAGCTACGTATAGCCTGATCTTTCCTGTTTTGTCATATAAATAGACGCCAGCGCTATGGTCTATGGTGTAACCGCTCTTACCGCTATTTTCTACTTTAGAAGCAAAAATCTTGAAATCGGCCGTCGCCTTGGCAGTCTCTTCCTGAGTGCCATACAAGCCGATAAATCGTTTATCAAAGCTAGGCACATACTGCGCCAGTACTTGCTGCGTATCGCGCTCCGGGTCCAGCGTTACAAACAGAACCTGCAGTTCATCGCTACGCGCGCCCAGCAGTTTCATGGTTTGTTTCATATCGGCCATCGTGGTCGGGCACACATCCGGGCAATGCGTATATCCAAAGAATATAGCCACCACCTTGCCTTTGAAATCAGCCAGCGAACGCGGCTGGCCGGTGTGGTCAGTTAAACTCAGCGTCTGCGCAAAATCGGCACCGGTAACATCGGTTGCCGAGAACTGGTTCTGCTGACCGGCAGGTTTACAGGCAGCAAGCGCGAGCATTAACAGTGCAATCAAAAAATATTTCGTTTTCATCTTTAAATATACCGACATTAATGTAATTGCATTGATTCTATCATGCACAATAAATTCAACACCTTGCAATAAAAAATTGTGCGTAATCCGCATAAATTACTGCAAAGTGAACTCGCTGTCGTTTACAATAATGGTTTTGCATTATTTCAAGCATTTAAGGATATAGCATGGCAAACCCTGCAGTAACTTCTGGCGGTATGGCAGACCGCGACGGCGTAATCTGGTATGACGGCAAAATGGTCAACTGGCGCGATGCCACGACCCACGTTTTAACACACACACTGCACTACGGCATGGGCGTATTTGAAGGCGTGCGTGCATACAAAACCGATAAGGGTACCGCTATTTTCCGTTTGCAAGACCACACAGACAGATTGTTCCGCTCTGCGCACATTCTGGGCATGAAAATGCCTTACAGCAAAGAGGAAATCTCAGCAGCGCAATTAGCGGCCGTACGCGACAACAACCTGGAATCAGCCTACCTGCGCCCAATGGCATTTTACGGTGCTGAAGCGATGGGAATTTCTGCAAAAACACTGTCAACCCACGTGATTGTTGCCGCCTGGAAATGGGGCGCTTACATGGGTCAGGAAGCACTTGACCACGGTATCCGCGTTAAGACTTCATCATTCTCGCGCCATCATGTAAACGTGACCATGTGTAAAGCCAAAGCCAACGGCAACTACATGAACAGCATTCTTGCGCACCAGGAAGCCGCGCAAGATGGTTACGAAGAAGCTCTGTTACTGGACGTTGACGGCTTTGTGGCTGAAGGTTCAGGCGAAAACGTATTCATCGTACGTAACGGTAAGCTTTACACACCAGACCTGACTGCCGCTTTAGAAGGCATTACGCGCGACACGGTTGTGCAGCTGGCAGGCGAACTGGGCATTCAAGTCATTGAAAAACGCATTACGCGTGATGAAGTGTATGGCGCAGATGAAGCATTCTTCACAGGTACCGCTGCAGAAGTGACGCCGATCCGTGAACTTGACCGCCGCAGCATCGGCGAAGGTACTGCCGGCCCGATCACCAAGCAATTACAGAAACTGTACTTTGATGTAGTGCACGGCAGGTCTGCCAAACATGCTGATTGGTTAACACTGGTATAAGCCACATACCGCCATCTTTGCCTTGTCAGAGATGGCGCATGAAAGAAAGCTCAAGAAATGTCTGATACAAAAGAAATCGAAGTCACCGCTAAAGACTTACCTCTGCACTGCCCTACCGATGCAGTTGCACTTTGGTCATCACACCCACGTGTATTTTTGGATGTAGCCCAAACCGGCCATGTTGCCTGCCCTTACTGCGGCACAAAGTACAAGTTAAAAGAAGGTGAAGTAGCAGGTCATCACTAGCGCCCACTGGCAGTTCAAATCAATATTGAACGACTAGTAGTGAAAAAAGCGATCAGTTAAAAAACTCCACTACAGCACTTTCACCCCACAGTGCCTCAATCACAAGCTTTGCATCTGCCGATTGGCTGTTAGTCCAGAATTTTACCGTGCCAGCCTGATGCTGCTGTGTCAGTAAATCAAGTGCGGCCAGTCGTTTTTGCAGGTGCTTTGCAACTGCCGCACCGGTATCAATCAACGCTACGTCATCGCCGACAATCTGCCTGATCAACGGCTTTACGAACGGATAATGGGTACAGCCCAGAACAATGGTATCAGCGCCTTCATCCAGCAGCGGCTTACAATATTGTCCAAGCAAACTCAGTGTGGTGCCGCTGCTAAGTTCTCCGCGTTCAATGCACTCAACCAGTCCGACACAGCCTTGTGTCACCACTTTTACATTACGCCCGTAACTCTCAAGCAAGCCTGCAAATTGCGCACTTTTAAGGGTGCCCACAGTTGCCAGTACCCCTATCACGCCATTTTTCGAAGCTGCCGCAGCAGGTTTCACGGCTGGCTCCATTCCGATGATCGGCAGTGTATATTTTGCACGCATCAGATCGATTGCCGCCGCAGTGGCCGTATTACAGGCGACAACAATCGCCTTGGCGCCCTTTGCAATTAAAAAATCCGTAAGGTCAAAACACCGGGACTGAATTTCTTCAGGGGTTTTGCTGCCGTAGGGTGCATATTGGCTATCAGCCGCATACAGCAGCTGCTCATGTGGTAACAAGGCATGAATATGCTGTAATACTGAAATCCCGCCGACACCGGAATCAAAGACGCCTATCGGGGCATCCACTGGAACTGCAGACTTAATCGGAATATTTTTAATTTCCAGCGTCATGGTTTGATTGGTCATTGCAAAGTCATCATCAGTTACAATAGCTCAATTATAAAGGATTTAATTTAGGTAAGCTTATGGGCAACAGGTTAAGTAAAATATACACACGCACCGGCGATGACGGTACGACCGGCTTAGGTGATGGCAGCCGCATCGGCAAAGACAGCCCGCGCGTCAAAACAATGGGGGACGTAGATGAACTGAACTCCGTGATCGGCATGGTACTGACTGAAAGTATCCCGGACACTGTCAGAACCTCACTGACGCAGATTCAGCATGACCTGTTCAACATAGGCGGCGAACTATGCATTCCCGGTTATGTGCTGTTAAAGCAGGCGCGGATTGATGACTTGGAAGAAGCCATCGACAGGCTGAATGCCGAACTGTTGCCGCTGAAAGAGTTTATCCTGCCTGGCGGCACCAAAGCCGCAGCTTACTGCCATCTGGCACGTACGGTCTGCCGCCGCGCAGAACGTGAGCTCATGCAACTGCACCATGCCGAAAACGTTACCGAAATTTCAAGAAAATACCTGAATCGCCTGTCCGACCTTTTGTTTGTAATGTGCCGCATCATTAATAAAGAAGCGGGCGTCAGTGATGTACTTTGGGACCACTCCGCTAAATAGCGCAGTAATTGAGTATTTTGTTGAAATCGGAATTTAAGTTCACAATTAAATTTAAGCTATAATTTCGCATGATTAGAAAACTGCTAGATAAAATTTTCAAGCCCAGAAATAAAAAAGCTGAGCACGAGAAGCCAACACACCATATATCTGAAGCTCGAAAACAGCAGTCAAAGAAAAGCCGCCCGGTATTAGGCATCAAGAAGCCTGCGAAAAAAGGCAGCGCCAATCGAGATAAAGCGGAAGTTATTCCATTCCAGAAACACCAGATAGATCGCAGCCTGCTAAGCAGTGGCGCACACAGGACAATTGACGGCCTGCAAAAAGCCGGATTTGAAGCTTACATTGTCGGCGGTGCGGTACGTGACTTGCTGCTGAACCGCAACCCCAAAGACTTTGACGTAGCGACTGATGCCACTCCGGAAGAGGTCAACCGCATCTTCAGGCGCTCGCGCATCATCGGCAAACGATTCCGTTTGGTTCATGTACTGTTCGGCGATGAAACGATCGAAGTTTCCACCTTCCGCGGCCATCACCAGTCTCAAGGCGATGCACATACCAACGAATCTGGCCGCATCACGCGCGACAATGTATTCGGCAGCCTGGAAGAAGATGCCACACGCCGTGACTTTACCGCGAATGCTCTTTATTACGACCCGACCAGCCAGGAAGTGCTCGATTTTCATCACGGCTTTGCCGACATACAGGCAGGTGTATTGCGCATTATCGGCAAGGCAGAGACACGCTATGCGGAAGACCCTGTCCGTATGCTGCGCGTAGTGCGCCTGTCTGCCAAACTGGGTCTCAGCATCGACCCCGCCACCAAAGCGCCAATCGCCAAGATGGCAGATCTGCTGGAAGATGTACCGCCTAGCCGTTTATTTGACGAAATGCTGAAACTGTTTTTGTCAGGGCACGCTATTGAAAGCGTTACCGCCTTGCGCAAACAGCATTTGCATCATGGCCTGCTGCCGATGCTGGATGTAGTGCTGGAACAGCCAATGGGTGAGCGTTTTGTCATGCTGGCGCTCAAAAACACAGATGACCGTATCCTTTCCGGCAAATCTGCCAACCCCAGCTTTCTATTTGCAACATTGCTATGGCATGAGGTATTAACCGCCTGGAATAACTACAAAAAAGACAATCCGCCGATTCCTGCACTGCATATGGCCATGAACGATGTAATTGCCACACAGGCAGAAAAGCTCGCCATACACAACCGTTACACCGCGGCCATGAAAGAAATCTGGGGCCTGCAGCCCAGGTTTGAACAGCGTGCGGGCAAACGTCCATTTGGCTTGTTAATCAACCCGCGCTATCGTGCCGGTTACGATTTCCTGCTGCTGCGCTGCGAATCCGGCGAGATTCCAGCCGAACTGGGTGAGTGGTGGACAAATTTTGCAGAAGCTGAAGGTGAAGAACGCACAGCCATGCTGCAGCCGGACACAACCCCTAAAAAACGCAAAAGAAGAAAACCAAAAAAACCCGGCAGCACCCCGGCAGCAGCATGATGCATCAGGCATTTGTAGCACTGGGAAGCAATTTGCAGCATCCTGTTGCCCAGGTTGAAAAAGCGTTTGCGGCATTAGCCCGCCTGCCAAAAACACAGCTGATTAAAAAATCATCCTTATACAGAACGGCGCCTGTTGACTGTCCCAGCGTCGCAGGTAGCGATGTGCCGGACTTCATTAACGCCGTTGCCGAAGTGCAGACAGAACTTTCAGCACAGGAACTGCTGCTCGCGCTGCACGCGATTGAAGACGAAGCCGGCCGCGAGCGCCCGTATATCAATGCGCCGCGCGTGCTGGACTGTGACCTGCTGTTATTTGATAATTTGGTTATTGAAAGCGATAAGCTTACATTGCCGCATCCGAGAATGCATATCAGGGGCTTTGTACTGCTGCCTCTATTTGAAATCGCGCCACAGTTATCGATACCTGTTCATGGCCGAATAGAATTGTTAATCAGCCCGGAATTATCAAAAGATATTACAAAACTAAGTATTAAAAATCCAAGCTAGAAAAATCTCATGAGCATATTTAACAAATATCCCTACATCATTGTGGAAGGCCCGATCGGCAGCGGCAAGACTACGCTTGCAAAAATGCTGGTCGACCGCTTTCCGGTAGATTACCTGTCAGAAAAAGCAGAAGCCAACCCTTTCCTGCCTCGCTTTTATCAGGATGCTCAGCGTTACAGCCTGCCTACCCAGCTGTTCTTTTTATTCCAGCGCGCGAACCAGATTAAAGACCTGAACCAGCGTGACATGTTTGCCAAACCGATTGTTGCAGACTTCTTTTTAGAAAAAGACCCTATCTTTGCGCGCCTGAACCTGGACGAAGAAGAGTATGCTTTATACCATCAGATTTACCAGCATCTGCAGATCAAAGCGCCGAAACCTGACCTGGTCATTTATCTGCAGACACCGATAGACGCACTGATGGAACGCATTGAAGAACGCAGTATCAGCTACGAGCAAGAGATTCCTCGTGAATACATAGAGCGTCTGGCCAATGCTTACAGTGAGTTTTTTCATAGTTATGATGCCTCCCCGGTACTCATTGTTAATAACGAAAAACTCAACATACTTAAAAACCAGAGCGCTTTTAATTTACTGCTCAGCCGCATTGAGCAGATTAAAGGCCAGCGTGAGTTTTTTAACCCGAACTTTGAAGAATAATGCACAAACAGACACTTGACCAATTAGTAGCTACAGGCGAAAAAATCGCCATGCTCACCTGCTACGATGCCACTTTCGCCAAAGTCTGTGCTGCGGCGGGCGTGGATGTGCTGCTTGTAGGCGACTCGCTCGGCATGGTACTGCAAGGCGCGGAAAACACGCTGCAAGTCACGATGCAGGACATGATCTACCACACCAGATGCGTAGCCGCCGGCGCGCCGGAAACACTGATCATGACCGACATGCCTTTTGGCAGCTATGAACACGACAAGGAAGACGCCTGCCGCAATGCGCAGGCACTGATAGACGCCGGGGCAGACATCGTTAAAATCGAAGGTGGCGGATTTACAGAAACGACACGCTACCTGGTTGAACAAGGCATTCCGGTATGCGCGCATCTGGGCTTTACGCCGCAGTCAGTGCAGCAGCTGGGCGGCTACAAGATTCAAGGCAAAACCGATGAAAGCGCCAGAAAAATCACGCAGGATGCCATCAATATGAGCACAGCCGGCGCATGCCTGATTCTGTTCGAAATGATGCCTGCCGCCCTCGCGGGGCAAATCACCGAAAATATCAAAACACCCACTATCGGCATTGGTGCCGGAGTCGACTGCAGCGGACAGGTATTAGTCATTCAGGACTTGCTGGGTATCTACACGGGCGTTGCCGGTAAAAACCCTGAAGACTACAAAGCACCGCGTTTTGCTAAAAACTTCTTAGCTGAGAGTGACAGCATTCAACAGGCGATTGCCAGTTACGTACAGGCTGTAAAAAATAAAACATTCCCGGCAGCCGAACACAGCTATTAATCTCCAGTTCCAGCCGAACCCCATATCATGCAGATCATCCATACCGTAGCTGAATTAAGAAACGCACTGAAATCCAACCCTGTCACGGCACTGGTGCCGACCATGGGCAACCTGCATGCCGGCCATATTCACCTGGTAACACTTGCTAAACAGCATGCGCCATGTGTCGTTGTGAGCATATTTGTAAACCCGCTGCAGTTTGGCGCTAATGAAGACCTGGCGAGCTATCCGCGCACGCTGGATGCTGATTGCGAAAAACTGGAAGCTGCCGGTGCCGATATTGTTTTCGCGCCCGGCGTCCAGGAAATGTACCCGGATTTCAATGCCGCAAGCCATGATCTCGGGCAGTCCATGACCATCAGCTCGCCGCCGGTTGCAAAAGAATTATGCGGCGCCAGCAGGCCCGGACATTTTGACGGTGTGGCAACCGTGGTCATGAAGCTATTCAACATCGTGCTGCCGCAAGTTGCAGTATTCGGCAAAAAAGATTTTCAGCAATTATTTATCATTCGCGAGCTGGTAAGGCAATTCAACCTGCCGATCGAGATCATTGCAGGTGACACCATACGCGAGCCCAGCGGCCTGGCAATGAGTTCACGCAACGGCTACCTGACGCCGGATCAAAAATCCGATGCGGCCGCACTGCATGCCTGCCTGAAAGAAATAGTCGGCAACATCCAGCAAGGCAGCACTGACTTCAGGGCGTTGGAGCTGGCTGCCGCGCAGGAGCTGAACAAAAAAGGCTGGGTAACCGACTATATTTCCGTACGCGCCACAAACACACTATTGCCGGCATCAGGGCAGGAGAGCCGGCTGGTTGTACTGGCAGCCGCAAAAATAGGCCATACGCGCCTGATAGACAATATCGAGTTCTCCAGAACCTGACTTGGATTAAACCTTTCGACAAATTCCATTTCTAAATTGATAATGGCGCTACAGTGAACCGCAGACCGTGCAACAGCATAGCAATGCGAAGGCAGCATAGCCGTTATGCATTAATAATTGGAATAAGTGATTGAAAAGACTATAATACGTTCCCTTTTCATAAATGGTTAAGCACATGCAAAGAATCATGCTTAAATCTAAATTGCACCGCGTACATGTGACGCACTCAGAGCTCCACTATGAAGGAAGCTGTGCAATCGACGAAGAGCTGTTAGAAGCAGCGAATATCTGTGAATACGAGCAAATCAGTATTTACAATGTAACCAATGGCCAGCGTTTTACTACGTACGCCATTCGTGCTGAGCGCCACTCCGGCATCATCTCGGTGAACGGCGCTGCCGCGCACCGGGCGCACCCGCAGGATATTATCATTATTGCCAGCTTCGCCAACTATGACGAGGCAGAACTTAAAACATACAGTCCGCAACTGGTGTATGTTGACAATCACAACCGTATACAATCACAACGCAACGCAATTCCAGCACAGGCCGCATAAATGACACAAAAAACACAGAACATAGCCTCTAACAACGAACACCTAGAGGCTATGAAACTCGCCGTCATCGATGCGATCGAAGACATCAAGGGCTTCGACATTACCGTGATGGATGTGCGCAAGCTCACAAGCATGACCAATTACATGATTGTTGCCTCTGCCAACTCCAGCCGCCAGGCTAAGGCCGTGGCTGACAATGTACGTGAAAAGCTCAAGGAAAAAGGCTTTGCCATCCGCGGTACGGAAGGCGAAAAAGAAGGTGAATGGGTATTAGTCGATCTGGACGACATCGTGGTTCACATCATGGTGCCGGCTACACGCGCCTATTACAACCTTGAACAACTGTGGGGCGAGGCCGAAAGCCGCCGCAGCCACATTAAAGCAGAAGAGTAATCTCATCACCATGACGGATACTGATTAGACACACAACAGCATCCGTCATCCACCCGCAGGCCATTCAAGTTGAAGTTAAGAATCATTAGCGTTGGTCACAAGATGCCAGGCTGGGTTGAAACCGCCTGTACTGATTTTACCAAACGCATGCCCCGCGAATTATCAGTTGAAATCATTGATATCAAACCCGAAAAGCGCGCCGCAGGCAACAGCACTGAAAACATCCAGCTAATTGAAGCAAAAAGAATTCTGGAAGCTGCTGGCCGTGATTACCTGATTGCCTGCGATGAGCGCGGCCAGGAAGTCACCACGCTGCAGCTTGCCGACAAAATGAAGGCCTGGCAAACGCTTGGGCGCGATGTCAGCATTGTAATCGGCGGTGCCGATGGCATCCATGCCAGCCTGAAGCAGCAGGCAGACTGGCTATGGGGCCTTTCCAAACTCACCCTGCCCCATGCCTTTGTCCGGGTACTGCTCACAGAGCAGCTTTACCGCGCACATAGCGTCATACAAAACCACCCCTACCACCGAGAATAATCGCGGAAATCACACTGCCGCGAATAAGCTGGCATAGTAAATGCTAATCCTTATGTAAAGGGCTATTTTAGTGCCGAGTATGGCGGTGATATGCACCACATCTATACTTAACTACAAAAAACTGCACTTTTTTGGCAAGCTTAATTTTGCAAACCGAACTTTAAAAACTAAAGGGGAGCTAGCTTCTATGGATAACCAGTGTTTAATTCTTTTATCAAAATTCTCGGTCGCTGCCAGAAAATTTATAGGCTCCGTCAATTCCGCAAAAATGATCCGCGACAGCCATTACGCAAGTGATATTTTTCAGCAGATTGATGAAATTGGTGATGAGGAACTGATTTTATTATCTCTGGACTTACAGAATATCCTGGGGATGCTCAAACTGCCAGAACTGGAAAAAGAAACCATGCACGAATCCTCCAAGGAAAAGTATGTGTTCGGTGCCAGAGGCTAAAGCTATTAAACCCCAGAAAAACTCTGGATAAAAAACTGATGGCCGAATTTTTCTAAACTATTTGCTACACTGTGAGGCTACACTGCGGAGTCTCACAGCCTATGCAAAATACAACGCTTCAATATACAAAATCTCTAGTCTGGTTTCGCCGCGACCTGCGTGATTACGATCACGCAGCGCTTTACCACGCACTCAGGCATTCGGCCCAGGTTTATTGCACATTCATCTTTGATACAGACATTCTGGACCAGCTTACCGATAAACATGACCGCCGGGTTGAATTTATCTGGGAAAGCATAAAAGAACTTAAATCCGCACTGCAGCAAAAAGGCGGCGACCTGATCGTACTTCATGGCGAGGCAAAAAGTGAAATCCATCAGCTAGCCAGGCAGCTGCAAGTTGAAGCGGTCTTTACCAACCATGACTATGAGCCGGCTGCCATCGCGCGTGACTTATATGTTGCAGACCAGCTTAAAACCGATGACATCGTGTTTCATCATTTCAAAGACCAGGTGATTTTTGAGAAAGATGAAATCCTGAGCATGACAGGAAAGCCCTACAGCGTTTTTACCCCTTATAAAAACATGTGGCTCAAAAGCATCAATGATTTTTACCTGAAGGCTTATCCGGTCGATACTTATATTGAAAACCTGGCCAAAGCCGATAACCGTCAGGATTTCGGCAATCTGATGAGCCTTGAATCACTGGGGTTTGAACGTACCAATCTTGCAGAAATGCGCCTGCCTGCCGGCATGAGCGGCAGTGCCCGGTTATTTGCCGACTTTACAGACCGCATGCAGCGTTATAAAGAAGCGCGCGACTTTCCAGGTATCAAAGGTGTTTCGTATCTGTCGGTACACCTGCGCTTTGGTACTGTCTCTATCCGGCATCTGGCGAGAACGGCCATGCAAACAGGCGGCGCCGGTGCCGAGACTTGGGTTTCAGAGCTGATCTGGCGTGATTTCTATTTTCAGATTCTGCATCATCATCCGCAGATTGCTGCCGGCAAAGCATTTAAAGCGGAATTTGAATCCCTGCAATTCCCCAACAATCCGGATTACTTCAAAGCCTGGTGTGATGGAAAAACCGGCTACCCGCTGGTGGATGCGGCCATGCGTCAGCTTAACAGTACCGGCTTTATGCACAACCGCCTGCGCATGGTAGCGGCCAGTTTCTTAGTGAAAGACCTGTTGATAGACTGGCGCTGGGGTGAGCGTTACTTTGCGGAAAAACTGATCGACTTTGATTTCAGTGCCAATAATGGCGGCTGGCAGTGGGCAGCATCTACAGGCTGCGATGCCCAGCCCTGGTTCCGGATATTCAACCCGACTACCCAGAGCGAACGCTTTGACGCAAACGGACGCTTTATCCGCAAATACGTCACCGAACTGGACAGATGTAATGATAAAGAAATTCATGCGCCCTGGTTAATGACTGCTGATCGGCAATCCTCAATCAATATTATCATCGGCCGCGATTACCCGCTGCCGATCGTAAATCACAGCATACAGCGTGAACTGGCATTGAGTTTATATAAAAATCAACAACATAAACCCGGATAAAACTGCGCTAACCATTTGAATACAATTGACTATATTACTTAAATGCACAATAGAAACCGCAACCGGCTGCGGCAGTTAGAAATTTGTTGTATTAAAACAACATATAGTTTATTTTACATTTAGTAACAAATTATATTGATGGACAGAAATGCCCCGCTCATGAATAATCGAACACTGGGATAGTACAAATATTTAAGAAATATAAATTTCTAATAAAAACCAAAATTACCAATAAGAAATTAATTAAAAATGCAGATAAAACTACTTAAATTAATTGCAGCCTGCCTCTTTGGCCTGTTATTGTCCGGCTGCGCATCGCAGACGAATAAAGACCCTCTGGAAGGCATCAATCGCGGCATCTACAAGTTCAATGATGTAACCGACCGAGCGGTATTCAAACCCGTAGCAAAAGGGTACAAAGCCATTGCGCCTACACCCGTACGCACCGGCATCAACAACTTCTTTAACAATCTGCGCACGGTGACCAGCATTTTTAACAACCTGCTGCAATTTAAACTTGCCGATGCGTTCAGCGAGACTGGCCGCTTTGTAATCAACAGCACTTTCGGCATTGCCGGCTTTATTGACGTGGCAGGCATGGATAACATACCGGTCAACAAAGAAGACTTCGGACAGACGCTGGGTTACTGGGGCGTAGGCAATGGCGCGTACATCGTGCTGCCATTCCTGGGCCCATCCACTGTTCGCGACACGACTGGCCTGGTTTTTGATACGGCCACTACAGACGCAATCCACTACACACACAATATCGGTGAAATTCGCCTGCATAACCAGTTACGTATTGCCCAGTTCATTGATAAACGCACTGAACTGCTTGATGCTACCGATCTGGTTGACGAAGCATCACTAGACCCTTACGCATTCATGCGTGATGCATACCTGCAGCATCGTGCCAATGCGGTTGAAGATGGCGTAGGATCAAAAGACCCGATCAAAGATGACTTTGAAGAAATAGACACTGAAAACAAACAATAGTATTCAGTCATGTTAAATAAAAAAGCCCCGCATTGCGGGGCTTTTTTATTTACAGCCGTTCAACCGCCAGCATCAGCAGCGCTTAATCTGATGCAACAGTCATGCGTTCAATCAGGATAGAGCCGACCTGTTTCGACCCCTGAACCTGAATGTCGGTACCGACACCCACGATCATTTTCAGCATTTCGGCCATGTTGCCGGCAATGGTAATTTCTTCTACCGGGTGAACAATCACGCCATTTTCTACCCAGAAGCCAGCCGCTCCTCGGGAATAATCGCCTGTCACCATATTCATACCGTGACCTAATAGCTCAGTCACCACCAATCCGGTACCCATTTGCTGCAACAAGCCGGCAAAGTCATGCTCGCCTGACTGTACGATCAGGTTATGATTGCCACCAGCGTTACCGGTAGTTTGCATGCCGAGCTTGCGTGCTGAGTAGCTGGAAAGGACATAGCCCTGCAGCACGCCATTTTCCACCAGCTGACGCGCTCTTGTAGACACCCCTTCATTATCAAACGGGCTGCTCGCCAGCCCTTTTCTGATAAACGGGTCTTCATAAATATTGAGCAACGGCGATGCAACCTGCTTACCCAGGCTATCCAGCAAAAAGGATGATTTCCGGTAGAGGTTGCCGCCTGATATGGCACTGATCAAAGTCGAGATCAGGCCGCTGGCCAGCGATGCTTCAAACAGCACCGGCACCTGGCAGGTTTTAATTTTCTGCGCATCCAGCCTGAGTACCGTGCGCTCACCGGCAATTCTGCCAATATCCGCTGCCGACATCAGGTCTTCCGCTGCGCGTGCTGTGCTGTACCAGTAATCACGCTGCATATTGCTATCGGACTCGGCAATTACCGAGCAGCTGATACCATGACGTGAGCTTGAATACCCGCCGGTGAAACCGTGACTGTTACTGTAGGAAAAAAAGCCTGTACCGGTTGAAACACTTGCCCCTTCTGAGTTTGTGATGCGGCCATCCACCTGTAACGCTGCCGCTTCACAGGTCTTGGCAATTTCCATTGCCGCATCTACAGAAATATCCCAGGGGTGATTCAGATCCAGATCCGGAATCTCGACTGCCATCAACGCTGCATCAGCCAACCCGCAGAACTCATCCTGCGCTGTGTATTTGGCGATATTGCATGCCGCGGCAACCGTGTCAGCCAAAGCCTGCGTGCTAAGGTCTGACGTGCTGGCATGGCCTTTCTGCTTACCGAAATACACCGTGACAGACATGCCTTTATCACGGTTATATTCTATGTTTTCAACCTCGCTCATGCGTACAGAAACATTCTGGCCGATACTTAAGCTTAACTCAGCCTCGGCAGAACTTGCACCCAGACGTTTGGCGACTTTAAGTACGTCCTCTGACATCTGTTTAATCTGATCAAATGAATAGCTAAAACCTGAATCTGACATAACGCTTTCTTCTAATAAAAATGTACGCTAAAAACTAAATGGCAAGACTGTTATAATACCGCAGTATGAAACCTAAAAAGACAACTAAAGGCACTGAATTAAGCAATGAGCCTATTTCAGAAGCCGATTTACCTATCAGCAAAACCAAATTAAAGGCTGAGGCTGATGCGCAGCAGGCGCTTGGCGTGCGCTTATCAGAACTCCCCAAGGATAGGCTGTTCAAGCTGAACCTGCCTGAAGATGTAGTCACGGCGATTCTGGATACAAAAAAGATTACCGCCAATGGTGCAATCAGACGACACCGCCAATACCTGGGCAGGCTGATGCGCGAGGTTGATACCGCGCCTATTATTGAACAACTGGCACGCTGGGAAGGTAAACATACGGCAGAAAATGCATATTTTCATGGGCTGGAACGCTGGCGCGACCGTTTAATCAATGACGCCAATGCGTTGTCAGAGTTCATGGCATTGCACCCGGCTATAGACAGCCAGCAATTACGCACATTGATACGCAATGCGCAAAAAGAGCAAGCCGCGGGCAAGCCGCCTAAAAGCAGCCGTGAAATTTTCAGGCTGCTGAGAGAAATTACCAACCCAGAAAACAATGACGTGTCCGACGAAGCTTCAGAAGCGACGGATACTGACGAATAGGCTGGTCGCCGCATGAAAAACTTCCTTAGCCTGCTGTCAGCAGGCTTGCTTATCCCCAGCCTGGCAATCGCGTCTGAACACAGTTCACGCATCGATCTCACCGGCCACTGGGTTGGCATTACGGCACTGGTATTATTTATTGTGGCTTACCTGTTCGTAATGGCGGAAGAGTTCATCCATCTGCGCAAATCCAAACCCGTTGTATTGGCAGCGGGGATTATTTGGGTTCTGATTGCCTGGTACTACCAATCCCAGGGCATTTCGCATGAGGTAGAAAGTGCCTTCAAACATAATCTGGAAGAGTACGCAGAGCTGCTGCTGTTCCTGATTGTTGCGATGACTTACATCATAGCGATGGAAGAGCGGCAAGTGTTTGAAGCCTTACGCACCTGGCTGATACGCAAAGGGCTGAGCTACCGCGCCCTATTCTGGACTACCGGCCTGCTGGCTTTTTTCATTTCTCCAATCGCTGACAATATGACCACCGCCTTATTGATGGGAGCGGTAGTCATGGCGGTTGGCGGCAGCAACAAAAAATTTGTGCTGCTTTCATGCATCAATCTGGTTGTCGCTGCCAACGCAGGCGGTACATTCAGCCCGTTTGGCGACATCACGACACTGATGGTCTGGCAAAAAAACATTGTCGCCTCCAATGGCCCGGTCACTTTCTGGACGTTTTTCAGCCTGTTCTTACCAGCCCTCGTCAACTGGCTGGTGCCTGCGGCCATTATGAGTTTTGCTGTACCTGCTGAGAAGCCCAAAGGCGATAGCATCCAGCTGCCGCTAAGGCGCGGCGCACTGGTCATCATCGTCCTGTTCTTCATTACCATCGCCATGGCGGTTCTGGCACACAGCCTGCTTGAACTACCTCCGGTACTGGGCATGCTCACTGGCCTCGGCTTACTGCAGCTATATGCATTCAGGCTGAAAGTTTCCGGTGAGAAATCATACCTGCCAAAAACAGCCGGTTCTGATTTCAGCAACCCGATTCCTTATGACATTTACAGCAAGATTGCCCGTGCCGAATGGGACACCTTGTTTTTCTTTTACGGTGTTATTATTTGCGTGGGTGGCCTAGGCTTTTTAGGCTATCTGACGGTGGCATCGCAGACCATCTATGGCGGATGGGGTGCGACCAATGCCAACATTGCAATCGGAATCATCTCGGCGGTAGTCGACAACATTCCCGTCATGTTTGCGGTGCTTTCGATGATGCCGGACATGTCAACCGGACAATGGATGCTGGTCACAATGACGGCAGGCGTTGGCGGTTCACTGCTATCCATCGGCTCTGCCGCAGGCGTGGCACTGATGGGGCAGGCGCGCGGCAGCTACACTTTCTTTGGTCACCTGAAATGGACACCGGTAGTTGCCCTGGGATACGCAGCGAGCATTGCTGTACATATGCTGGTTAATCAGCACATGTTTTAATCAGGAAGGAGTAAAGTATGAGCGATCACTACGACGTGCTGCTTGATGTACGCCATGAAGATAGCCCGGTACCGACAATTCGCACCAAAGAAGTATTGGATGGACTTGCTACCGGAAAAATACTCAAAGTCATTACAAGCAAAGAGAGTACCGTTAAAAATATCCGCACCCTGGTGGCGAACAATCCATTTCATTTAATCGAGCACACCATCAACGCTGAAGGCTTTGTGTTTTTCATTCAAAAACAATAAGCCGTATCAGTTTGATTCGACCGACGCCCAACAAACAGTGCTGATCGAATCCTGCTACGCGCACATGTCCGGGCCTTGCAGGCTAGCCGCGTGAGTTAATCGCAACCGATACCTTAGCCGGCACCCCTTTACGCTCAAGCTCTACAGCAACAGTCTGGCCGGCATATTTCTTCACGGCTGCGAAGAGATCATCCGCATTCACCAGCGCCATGTCGCCAACCTTCATTACAGTATCACCCCTGACAATACCGGCTTTTGCTGCCGGGGAATCCTTGATCACGGCAATAATCCTCAAACCAGGCAAGGCCTGGGCTTCTGCGTCATCTTCGTTTGCGCTCTTTTTAAGCTTGATGATATGCACGCCAAGCAGCGGCATTGGTAATTTTGCCCAGTAACTTGCATAAAAATAATATTGGGCAGGCTCTTCCGCTAAATCGTTAGGATCAATATCCTCACCTTTTTTAGCAGCTTCTTTAACCAGCTGCACTTTTGAACTAGCCGTTTTTGCAGACTCGTATTTCTTATAGATCAGCACAGTATCAGCCTTGATAGCTTTGGCATGCTGCAAAGCCAGATCAGGGGCAGCCTCGGCAGCACTGAATCCCGAAGAGCCGATCATGTCATAACCGTCCTCCAGCATCGCTATATTGTCTTCATCTTTATGGTTACTTACAAATAACTTGGTATCGGGGCTGGCACTTAATGATTTCAGATTTTGGGTATTCTGTTCCTTATAATTTGCTGCGTAAGGATTATCTTGCGCGGCATGCGCCGCATTGATTAAAACGAACAAGACCAGGCTTAAACCCATAAAACCTGCCACTATCATTTTTCCGAGCCGGTTTTTATTGGTTTCGGCCGGTGAAGCAGCCAGCGCCTTAACAGAATAATGCCGATGATTACGCATGAGGAAATCCTTTATGGTTGGTAATGAGGTACTTCTATAAATGCAAAGTTTGGGATGCAGTACAAGGCGCACGGAACGCAGGAGCCGAGATAGTATGCAATATACAGCGAGGTTCTAAGTACCGCGCAACGCCGTAATGCGCCCAAAAAATGTATTTATAGAAGTGCCCAATGGTATGATTTAACCTTGACTCAGTACTAATGACAGACCAATGACAAAACAATTCATTAAAATTGGATTAATTTCAATCAGCGACCGTGCAAGTAGCGGCGTTTATGAAGACAAAGGTATTCCAAGCCTTAAAGAGTGGCTGACAAACGCGCTTATTACCCCATTTTCGCTGGAAACCCGTTTAATTGCAGATGAGCAAAGTGAAATCGAATCCACCCTGATAGATCTGGTTGATTTTCAGGACTGCCACCTGATCCTGACAACCGGCGGCACCGGCCCTGCCCTGCGTGACGTGACACCTGAAGCGACGCTTGCCGTGGCAGATAAAGAGATGCCGGGCTTCGGTGAACAGATGCGCCAGATCAGCCTGAACTTTGTACCTACCGCGATTCTGTCACGGCAGGTTGCCGTAGTGCGCAAACAATGCCTGATTATCAACTTGCCCGGCCAGCCCAAAGCCATAGCCCAGACGCTGGAAGGCCTCAAAGACGAATCAGGTAAAACCCTGGTACATGGTATTTTTGCTGCGGTGCCTTATTGCCTGGACTTGCTGGCAACACCCGGCAAGCCTATGCCATTCATGGAAACAAATGAGGCCATTGTGAAAGCATTCAGGCCGAAATCAGCCAGTAAAAACTAAACAGCCGCCATGTCCCCGGAATTTAATCTAATCGCTAAATACTTTACCCGCGCCACGCCTGGTGCTGATCTAGGCGTGGGCGATGACGCTGCACTGTTGCGTGTCAGCGAAGGTCACCAGCTTGCTATTTCAGTAGATATGCTGGTAGCGGGCACTCACTTTTTTCATGACGCCGCGCCTTATGACATCGGCTGGAAATCACTGGCCGTGAACATCTCCGATATGGCCGCGATTGGTGCAGCGCCTAAATGGGCAACGCTGGCAATTGCGCTGCCGGAAATCAACGAGCCCTGGCTTGCAGAATTTTCGCGCGGCCTGTTTGCCTGTGCCGATACATTCAAAATAGATTTAATCGGCGGCGACACGACACGCGGCCCGCTGAACATCAGTGTACAGATCATGGGGGAAGTGCCGGTCGGCCAGGCGCTGCGACGCGATGGCGCTCAAGCCGGTGATGATATCTGGGTATCCGGCAAATTAGGCAGCGCTGCACTAGGCCTCGCACACTTGCAAGGCAAAACCATGCTTGATGGCGAGGTTGCCGGGCATTGCCTGCAAGCGCTGCATATACCGTCACCGCGAACTGCACTAGGATTAGCCTTGCGCAATAAAGCCACGAGCTGCATTGATGTTTCCGATGGCCTGCTGGCAGACCTGGGCCACATTCTGGAGGCTTCCAACCTGGGCGCAACTGTAGCGCTGGATAATATAAGCTGCCATGATTATTTGCGTTCACATTTAGACGAGCCCATGATTCAGCAATGCATTCTTGCAGGCGGCGACGACTACGAACTTGCATTTACGGCACCGCAGTTGCAGCGCAGCGCTATTGAGCAGTTAGGCCAGCAATTAAACTTGCCAATAAGCCTGATCGGGAACACCACAGAGGATTCAGGCATCAAAGTAACGTATAAGCAGCAATTGCTGGATATATCAAAAAAAGGCTTTGATCATTTTGGCTAACCAGATTCAACCTGATTTTAAATTACTGCTATCGCACCCTGCTCACTTCTGCGCTTTGGGCTTTGGTGCCGGCCTGGCAAAAAAAGCCCCGGGCACGTTTGGCACTTTAGTTGGGCTGCCCTTATTTCTGCTGACAGCCGGACTAGGTTTTTATAGTCAGCTTGCTATTATTTCCGTACTGTTTCTGATTGGCATTTATTGCTGCGATAAAACCGGAAAGGCGCTAGGCGTATCAGACCACGGCAGTATTGTCTGGGACGAAATTGTAGCCATAATGCTAGTGCTCACTGTCACGCCATATCAATGGCAGTGGTGGCTGGCTGCATTTTTACTGTTCCGCCTGTTCGACATCTGGAAGCCCGCACCGATACGCCAGTGCGATGCCATGGTAAAAGGCGGTTTCGGTGTCATGCTGGATGATCTGCTGGCGGCAGTTTATGCAATGATCAGCTTAAAAATTCTATTATGGCTAAGCACACAAATCTGACCATCTCCGATGCCGCAGTTCAACTGGGGCAGGCACTTAAAGCACGCGGCTTTAAGCTCGCGATGGCTGAATCATGCACCGGCGGCATGGTTGCAGAGGCCGTCACCAGCATTGCCGGCAGCTCGGCATGGTTTGACCGCGGCTTTGTGACTTACAGCAATGCGGCAAAAACAGACATGCTCGGGGTAACCGCAAAAACCATAGAAAAATTCGGTGCAGTAAGTGAACAAACTGCCGCAGAAATGGCAAGCGGTGCATTGAAAAACAGCATCGCACAAATTGCCGGCAGCATTACCGGCATTGCCGGGCCCGATGGCGGCTCAATTGAAAAACCTGTGGGAACCGTGTGCTTTGCATGGGCAGGCAACCACCTCCCTGTCACCACATGCACACACCGCTTTCATGGTGACCGCAACGCAATCCGCCAGCAAGCCACCATCTTCATGATGGCAGGCCTGATTGAAAGATTAAATACAGCAGTTTAATGTTATCTGTAGTGGCCGCGGTGACCGTGCCCAGGGTGGCCGTAGCCGCCATGATGTTGATGACCTGAAAAATGATGGCGAGGTGCGCCATAATACACATCACGGTATCCGATTACCGGAGCACCATAATAAGCATGCGGTGCGGGGTAATAAAC
>Ga0208882_1000208_pt1 | contig 30948 bp, 19 predicted proteins | sample LakWasMet14_LOW5_2_FD_183862 | JGI IMG/M metagenome (GOLD analysis project Ga0208882, IMG submission 183862) | Freshwater sediment methanotrophic microbial communities from Lake Washington under simulated oxygen tension - Sediment Metagenome... | ecosystem: Environmental > Aquatic > Freshwater >...
AGCGGGGATTCGGACGCAGGCGCAACAACGGCGCGCCGCCCGAAGCGATCTTACCGGCTGGCGCACCGGAAGCGGCCGGTCCCCCCTCAGCCATGACCACCATATCAATGCTGTAGTCGCTGACCGCCGCCGCATGGATCACGGCATCGAATGACTCCTCGGCGAGCAGGCGGCGCAACGCCGCATCCAGCTGAGCAAAGGTCACAAACGTTTCCTCGCGACACGGTCCGTCTGCCGCCAGCGCATTCTGCGCCCGCAACAGGACCACCTCATGCCCCGCCCTCGCCAGCCGGGTGGCGATCATGGCACCCGTGGCGCCCGTGCTGGTATTGGTCAACACCCGCACGCCGTCGATGGGCTCCGCCGTGCCGCCAGCCGTAACCAGCACGCGCAGTTTGCGCTCGGAGCGAACCAGCGCCGCTTCCACCGCAGTCACGATGGTGGCGGGCTCCGCCATCCGCCCCTCTCCGGTTTCACCGCAGGCCGTCGGTCCGCTCACCGGTCCAATGAACCTCAGGCCCCAGCCGCGGAGTTTTTCCACGGCGGCGACCGTCGCCGGATGGCTCCACATGGCCGGATTCATCGCCGGAGCAGCCAGCCAGGGCTTCGCGCGGTCGTGGGCCAGGAACAGCGCACCCGCCAGATCATCGGCCAGGCCGGCCGCGAAGCGATTCAGCGTATTCGCGGTGGCCGGACACACCAGCACCGCATCCGCCCAACGGGTGAGCGCGATGTGGTCCAGCGCGGCGCCGGACGCGAAGGTGTCACTGAGAACCAGAGACCCGGTCAGGCCTTCCAGCGTGGCCGGTCCGATAAAATGGAGCGCCGAGGGCGTCGCCACGCAGCGCACCTTGTGACCGCGCTGCACGAGGCGGGAGACCACGTCGCAGGCCTTGTAGGCGGCGATGGAGCCGGTGAAAATGACGAGGAGATTAGAGCCGGACATTGTCGATGAGTCTGATGTTTTCGATGCGGATGGCCCCGAGGCGAACTCCGGCGCGCTCCGCCACGTAGTCGACGTCGAATCCACATTCACGAAGCTTGGCCGCGGCGGTATCGGCGGTCGGCGCGGCGCGCAGGATCTGGGGAAACTGCGCGGCCCGGATGCGGGCCGCATGGGACAGCCGTCGGTTGCGCGAGCTGAGGGCGAGCCCGTCGCCTTCCCGCTCCGTTGCACACGGCACGATCTGCACCGGCAGAAAAAGCGCCTGCACCATGCCTTCAACGAGCCGCAGCTGCTGCCAGTCCTTTTCGCCGAAGTAAGCGCGGTCAGCCTGCGCCAGATTGAGGAGTTTGAGCACCACGGTCAGCACACCATCAAAATGCCCGGGCCGGTGCGCCCCTTCCAGTTCGCGACTGAATTTGTCCTCAGTCACCCGGTAAGTGAAACCGTCCGGGTACATCTCCGCCCCCGAAGGAACGATCACGTCGTCGACCAGCCCCTCGGCCAGCCGCAAGTCCGCTGCCAGGGTGCGCGGGTATTTTTCCAGATCGGTCGGATCATTGAACTGGGTGGGGTTGACGAAAATGCTCAGCACCACTCGGTCATTGTCGGCCCGCGCCCGCGCCAGCAGCGCCCGGTGTCCGGCATGCAATGCACCCATGGTGGGCACGAAACCGACCGAACGCCCGGCGTACTCCGGACCCTGGCGACGTTGCCTCCAGTCGGCGAGTTGGTGATGCACGTTCACGCGAGCACCTCCTCGCGGGCAGGAAAGCGTGCCCCGCGCACATCCGCGGCATAGGCGTTGAGCGCCGCCAGTATCTCGCCGTGACCATCCATGTAGCGACGGGCAAAGCGCGGTCGAAAATTCGCATCAAGTCCGAGCAAATCATGCCACACCAACACCTGCCCGGAGGTACCGGCCCCGGCCCCGATACCGATGGTGGCGAGGTCGAGCCGGGCAGTGATCTCCGCGGCCAGCGCCGCCGGCACGCATTCCAGCACCAGCGAAAACGCGCCCAGTTCCTGCAAGCGCAGCGACTCGGCCTGCAGGCGGACCGCATCGCCCTCCGATCGGCCCTGCAGTCGGTAGCCACCGAGTTGGTTGACCGACTGGGGCGTCAGGCCGAGATGCCCCATGACCGGTATGCCGCTGCCCACGAGATGGGCGATCACATCCTCGTGGCCAGTGACGCCCTCCAGCTTGACCGCCGTCGCCCCCGCCCGCAACAGTGCCCCGGCGGCATCCACCGCCGCTTCGCGACCCCGGCGGAACGTCAGGAACGGCAGATCGGCCACGATCAACATGTCCGGCGCGCCGCGTCGCACCGCGGCCGTGTGCAGTTCCATCATCGCCAGCGTGGCGTGAATCGTGGACGGCAGTCCGTGCACGGTCATGGCGACACTGTCGCCCACGAGAATCACATCCGCCTCCGAGGCGGCGACGACGCGGGCCGACGGCGCATCATAGGCCGTGACCATGACGATGGGACGTCCTTCCTGACGCGCCCGGTTAAAATCGAGGATACTCTTCATTCCGCTCCGGCAGTTGTCCGTGAACGGATAACCTGCGGGCGGCAGAGGTAGCTGGACTGGAGTGCTTGTCGCATGGCGATCAGGCCTTTGGGTGTCCGATGACGGGGGTTGACTGTGCTGTCCGGTCGCGCACGAGTTCGCGCCAGACCCCGCCAATTTTGCCAACCACGGCCCGGGCGCAACGGAATTCTGCGTCACACCCCGGTTGACTCCCCCTCCCACCCGGCTAGGCATATCCCTTCATGGCTGATTTTCTAACGGATGAAAAAGTAACCACACGCGCCTTTCTGATCGGCGTACAGGTACCCGGCATGGCCGCCGGCGAAGGCGCCGAACTGCTCGGCGAGCTCAAGGAACTCGTGGAGAACCTCAGCCTCGAGATCACGCGGACAACCCTTGTCACCTTGCGGGACCGCCAGCAGCCAAAGTTTTTGATCGGCTCCGGCAAGGCCGCCGAGCTGATCGCCCAGGCCAAGGAAGACGGCGCCGATGTGATCATCATCGACGAGGAACTCTCGCCCGGCCAACAGCGCAACTGGGAGGAGGAATCCGGCATGGCGGTCATCGACCGCCAGGAGGTCATTCTCGAGATCTTCGCCGACCGGGCCCAGACCCGCGAGGCCGTGCTGCAGGTGGCGCTGGCCCGCATGGAGTATTCGCTGCCGCGCCTGACGCGCGCCTGGACCCACCTTTCCCGCCAGCGCGGCAAGGGCGCCATGGGCGGCGAAGGCGAGACCCAGCTCGAACAGGATCGCCGCATCGTGCGCGACCGTATCGCGCACCTGAAGTCCGAGATCGAGACCGTCATCTCGCAGCGCGCCACCCAGCGCCGCAAACGCCAGCGCACCCCGGTGCCGGGCGTTGCGATCGTCGGCTACACCAACGCCGGCAAATCCTCCTTGCTCAACAAGCTCACCGGCGCGCAGGTGCTGGCGGCCAACAAGCTGTTTGCCACGCTCGATCCGACCACCCGTCAGCTCGAACTCCCCGACGGACGCCTGCTGCTCGCCACGGACACCGTCGGCTTCATCCGCCGCCTGCCCCATCGCCTTGTCGAGGCATTCAAGGCCACGCTCGAGGAGGTGGTGGTCGCCAACTTCATCATCCACGTCCTCGATGCCGCCAACCCGAATGTCGGCCACCATTTCGCCACCACCATGGCGGTGCTCGAAGAGCTTGGCGCCGCCGAAAAGCCCATCATCGCCGTCTTCAACAAGGTGGACGCCACCGAAAAGCAGACCCTCGCGCTCATCCGCGCCCAGCACCCCGAGGCGCTCTTCATCAGCGTGCACACCGGCGAAGGCCTCGACCGCCTCCTCGCCCGCTGCGAGGAACTCGCCGTGGACGACAGCGAGTCCCTGGAGCTGCTCATCCCGCACGACCGCTACGACATCGTCTCCCGCCTGCGCAACGGCGGCCAGATCAAGGTCCAGGAATCCCTCGACGAAGGCGTCCGCCTCACCGGCCGCTTCCCCCGCAAACTCGCCGCCGTCTACACGCCTTTCATCGTCGTGCCTCCCGCCAAACCGGTCCGCGCCGCACGAAAGAAGAAATAGGAAAGCCGGATCCATCGCCGGAGTGCAGGGTGCGTAAGCTCCGGAGATCGCTCATCGTGGGTCGATCCCGACACACCCCGCCCTGCCGGGCACCCCTCTTTCAAGAGGGGTTTTCCGGACCAGTGGATTGGTTCCCCTCCAGGGAGAGGAGTGGCGCGATGCGCCGGGGTGTGTTGTCGACTTCAAGGAGCTGACAATTTCCCACTCAGCGGCGCTTGGGTGAACGCCGCGGAAGCTTGAGTGCGAGTTTTCCGGAAACGACCGCCTCTTTCTGGGGGCGCGTGAGTTGCTTCAACTGGTGTTCTCGGCGGAGGGCGCGGCTGATGGTCATGGGGCCTTCCTGCCAGAGAAGGATCACCGGGCCGCGGGAGCGGGTGTACTTCGCGCCCTTGCCGGCGTCATGCTGCGCCAGGCGCTTGGCGACATCGCGCGCTGTGCCGATGTACAGCGTGTCATCCTTGCATCGGACGACATAGACGTAGGCCCGGGGAGAAGGCATGGGTCAGGTGACAATCGATCCGACACACCCCGGTCCCGCTGAGCGGGACCACCCCTCTTGATAGAGGGGATTATTGGAAGCGTAGTTTGGCATCCCCTCCATGAAGAGGGGTGCCCGGCAGGGCGGGGTGTGTAGGGAATCCACGTTTACTCCTGACTCAGCCCCAGCAGCACATCACCCGGCGGGAGCTCGTCATACTCGATCAGCATCATTAGATTCCGGCGGATGAGGTCGGCGGTCTTGGCGTCCACGCCGGCCAACAGGGCCAGCACTTCGGCGGAGGGAGTGTCGCCCGAGGCCGGCACACGGGCGGCAATGCCCGGTGGGAGCGCCGCAGGCGAAGCCATATAGGCGCCCGAAGACTCGTCGAAATAGAAGTGATTGGCGTTCGCGATCGTTTGCGCGATTCCTGCGGTATCCTTCTGCCAGCGCAACGCAACTGAACGCGCTAGATAGTCCGCCGCTATCGCCGGCGCCTCATCCGGTTGGCCGGGCAAATGGGGAAAGTAGCCCCCTAGTTTGGCTACCTTCGCGAGAACAGCCACCAATGAATGAGCCTCACGAATCTTCGTGGCGTCTTTCGAACGGAACATGGCTTCGGCCACGAAATATTGGACGCCCACACTTGCCTGACCTACGCGCACGAACTTCGGCCGCTTCATCGGATCGGCATTCTCATCCAAAGTGCCATCGAGCGCCATCGCCAGGCTGCCATCGGCGTTCTTCATCTCCTTCAGCACGAAATCCAGCGCCCCGATGCCGGCGGCACGGAGCTTCTCGTCCTTGGCCACATCGGCGGCTTCAAACAGCGCGAGCGCGATGCGGGCCTGGTCGACGAGCAGCTTTTGACGATACGGCTCCTTCCACGCCTCGTCCATGCAGCGGCGGTAAAAACCGCCATCGACCGGATCGCGCGTGGCGCCGTTCACGAGGGCGCGGGCGGCGTTGAACGCGGCAGCCTGGGCTGCGGGGCCGCGCTTGAGGAGAAAACGAATCACTTCCGGCTCGGGCAGTTTGGGGGCGGCGCCGAAGCCGCCGTTGATGGGATCGATCGCCGCGATCCAGGCCTTGGTGGCGGCATCCAGCTTCGCCTCGATGTCCAGCTTGGCCGTCGGATCAAGGGTCGGCAGCCTCATCATGTTGAGCGCCTCGGTCGCGAGTGCGCGGGCGCGAGCCGGGTCATTCGTCCAGCTGTCGAGCGCACCGCGGGCGGCCTTGAGGAAGCCGGGCTTCCCCCACTCCTCGGACGGCGGCAGGTAGTTCGCCCCGTCGTAAGGCTGCAAGGTGTCGGGCGTCAGCCAGAGATGCACGGGCGAACCGCGCAGTTGCTTCACACTGACGATGAAATGCTGGGCGTACGCGGCGACGTCAGGCTGGGCCTCGGCGTCCACGAAGATCGGGAAAAAACTCTCGTTGATCCAGGAAACCGTCTTGGCGCTGCCAAAGGTCTGGCTGATGGTCGCCCGCGTGAGCTCGCTCAACGGCGAGCCGACGAACACGTAGATGGACTTGTTCTGCTGTTTTGCCTCATTCAACACCGCCTCGGTCCACGGGTGCCACTGGATGGCGCTCGTCGCCTGCGCCCGGACAAAGTCCGTCGGGGCGGAGGCCAGCGGTGAAGTGGTCGCGCCACGAAGTCCCAACGGGAGCACGCCCAGCGCACAGAGAAGAAGGGCTCGAATTAACATAGGGAAATCACAGCGGAATTGCGCCGGTGAGGCGAGCTTAGGATGCGATCAGGGGCGGTGATGGTTTTCGTGGCAGAATCCTTCCCCGCACCGAGCGGTCCGCCGGGGCGCGGACCCTCCACCCACGAAGACTGCGCGAGCGACACCTTCACTTGGTTTCGAAGAACAGCAGCGCGCCCTGGTTGCAGGCGACGGCGATGCGCGATCCTTTCGCCGCCGGCAGGAGCACGGCGGCACGCGCTTCGCCGGGGACCAGCAGACCCGAGGCCGCCGGGCTCAGCGCGGTGAAGCCGCCGTGGCCGTCGCCTCGCAGGACCAGGCCGAGGCCGCCATCGAAGCGACCGGTGGAAGGTTCCGGACCAAAGTCATTGCCGACCAGCACGAGGTCGGCGTGGCCGTCGCCCGTGACATCGGTGACGACGATCGCGTTGACGGGTGCGAGTTGGGCCTCGGAGGGCAACGGCGCGAACCGATAGGTGCCGTCGGCCTGCTGGAGAAACACCCCGCTGGCGAGCTCGGTGGCGGAAAGCATCCGAACCGAAGCCAGCCGGTCGGCGCCGAAGATATCCGGCAGCGTCGCCTTGGCAAAGCCCTGGTAGGTTGGGAATTTCTTGGCCAGCCACGGGAAGGCGTAGGCGAGCTTGCTGCGCCCGCGCACCGGAACGAGGCGGCCTTCCTCATACTGCGCCTCGACGATCTGGGTGCGTCCGCTACCGTCGAAATCTCCCGCGTAGACGCGGGTCGGTTCGGCGATCGTGGCGTGGTACTTGGTGTTCAGGCCGGCGTTGCCGGCAATGATGTCGGGACGCCCATCTCCATTGACGTCGGCAACGGCCAACGACCGCCACCAGCCGGTGCGCTCGGCCAGGCCCGCGGCGGTGGTGCGGTTTTCCAGTTTCTGACCCGTGTTATGGAAAATCGTGACCGGGCCCCAATCGCAGGCCACGAGCAGGTCGGGACGTTTGTCGCCGTCGAGATCGGCCCAAACCGCCGCCGTGACCATGCCCACATCACGCAGGCCGGGCGCGACTTCATCGGTCACATCGACCAGTTTGCCGGCAACGTTGCGGTAAAGAAAACTCCGGGGATGTCCGGCATAGTCTCCGGGCACCGTGCGCCCACCGACAAAAAGATCGACGCGGCCATCGCCGTCGAAATCCGCCGCCGCGACCGCCCGGGTGCTTTCACCGTCCGCCGGCAGGGCGCCGGTGGGAGCCAGAGCGAATTTCCCGTGTCCATCGTTGAGGTAAATCCGGTCATTCAGCAGCGCGTCACCCCGCGGCTTTTGCACGCCGCCGGCGGCGAGGTAGAGGTCCGCATGGCCGTCTCCGTTCACGTCAATAAACGTGGCGCCGGCGTCATCGGCTTCGGCCGCATCACTCCACGGCTGGTCCGGCGCGACGACAAAGGACCCATCCTTCTGGCCAAGAAACAGCTTTCCGGCTTGTCCGGCCGGACCGCTGACAAACAGATCCGCGAGGCCGTCCCCGTTCACATCGGCGGTGGCAAGTGCCGGGGTCTCGCTGTTGAGACGGCGCGGCAGCAGGCGCTGCCCGATGAACTCGTCAAAAGGCCTCTGCTGCACCGTGTGCCGGAGTCCACGGACCTCGGCGTGCTCCACAAGCAAGGCGTCGGCGCGGGGAGCGGCGTGCAGGACCGCTGCGCCCGGGTTCGTTTTGCCACCATCGGCCGAAGAGTCGGCGGGGAGCGCGGGTTCGTTGATGGTGAGGAGTTGGTCGGCCGGCAGATTCTCCAAGACTTGAACCTGGCCGCGGGGCCAGCGGACGGTGAGACGCCTGATGGTGGTGTCTTCGCCCAGGCCGAAGTGGGTCAGGGCGGGCTCGCTGGACGCGATGCCGCGCTCGTTGAAAAGCTGGCGCACCTGCACCCCGGCGGCGGTCTCGATCCGGAGCTCGGCGCCGATGCCTTCGCGATTGGGCACGTGGCCGGCGAGACGGATGACCGCCCGGTGGCCGGTCGTGGTGCCGTTGCGGATGACCGTGGGCGGGGCATCGTAGTTGGAGTAGACGAGATCAAGGTCGCCGTCGCCGTCGAGATCGGCCAGGGCACAGCCGAACGACACGGTCACCTCATCCAACCCCCACCCGGCCGAGGCATCGGCGAACTTCAGGCCGCCAAGGTTCCGGTAGGCCAGCGTTGACTCGCGACGCGGGGCGGAGTTCTGCCAGACCTTGGCGCGCGCGGCGAGGGTCGGGGCGATGTTCTGCTTGTCGACCAGGTCGGCGTCGATGAAGTTGCGGATCATGCCGGCGGTGACGAAGGCGTCGAGGCGGCCGTCGTTGTCGAGGTCGCCGAGACGGACCGACCACGTCCAGCCGGTGGCGGCGAGACCGGTGAAGCGCGCGGCCTCGGCGAAGCGGTCGGTGCCGGTGTTCAGGTAGACGGCGTTCCACATGTACTGCGGCACGAGTTCGCTGACGCGCTCCATCTCCCACAGGCCGCGACCGATCTCCTCCATGCCGGTCATGTACTCGAAGTGGTTCCGGTCACGCATGTCGGTGATGAGGAAATCCATGAGCCCGTCGTTGTTGAGGTCGCCCGCGTCGGCGCCCATGGAGAAATAGGTGACGTGCGGCAGGCGCTCGTCGACGACGTCGGCAAACGTGCCGTCGCCCTTGTTGAGGTAGAAGCGGTCGGGTGTCTCGAAATCGTTCGCCACGTACAGGTCAGGCCAGCCGTCATCGTTCGCATCGAACCAGATCGCGGTGTGACCCTGCGTGAGACCCCAGATCCCCGCCTTGGCGGTCACATCCGTGAAGGTGCTGCCGTTGTTGTTATGGAAAAGATAATCACGGCGGCCCTGCGGGGACTTGGAAAAATCCAGAATGTTGGTGACGAGGTAACAGTCGAGAAACCCGTCCCGGTCGTAATCCGCGAAAGTCGCATGCACCGAGGCATCGGTCACATCGAGGCCGTACGCGTGGGCGCGCTCGGTGAAGGTGCCGTCGCCATTATTGATGAAAAGCAGATTGGGCAGCTCGTAACGGCAGACGTAGAGGTCCATCGCCCCGTCCTGATTGATGTCGACGGCCGTGGCCCCGGTGTTGCTTGAGGGGGTGTCCGCGATCGCCACGCCTGCAGCCCGGGCGACATCCTTGAACTGGAAATCCCCTGTCTGCAGATAGAGCGCACAAGGACCGTTCTTCGAGATCGCAAAGATGTCGGGGCGACCGTCGCCATTGAAGTCGGCGACAGCCACGCCGGTCTCGACTGCGCCGAGCGTGAGCTCCCGGAAGCGGCTGCCCCACATGCGGGGGTCGGCAAAGACGTTGGGGACGGTCAGCCCGGAGGCCGCCGGATCGATCCGGACAAAGGCCTTGGCCCCGGCCGGTGACCCCACACGCGGGGCGAGAGGGACGGCCGTGTACTCTGCAGCAAGGGCGAAGGCCGCCGCCCCGAGGAGCGAGGCGGTGGCGAGCGTGGATTTGAACATGGGGAACGGGGTTGCCTGGCGTGGGACCGGCACAACGGCGGCGGCGGCCTACCGTTAGGGTGAATCGGGGCTGCGTCCAGCCGCGACCGGCTGCAGCGCGTGGTCATATACATAGTCAGCCAGCTTCATGCCGCATTCCTGGCCGATCAGGTTGTCAGCCATGACGTGGATGCCACCCCAAAGCCGGCTCATGCCGATCTCCTTGCGGGCGTCGGAGAGCTTCTTGAAGCTGCGGACCGCACCGGGCAGTCCGTCGGAGGCCGTGGTGAACTCGATGTCATCCGTACCAAAGAATCGTTCAACGATCCGGGATGCGGCCGAGGAGAAGGTGCTGTGACCCGAGGTGTAGGAAGGAAACGCCGGGGAGGCCATGAGCGGAATGAACTCGGGATGGGCCACCGCATGTGGATTGATCGCCGGGGTCATTTCCCGGAGCGCCGTCTCGGGCCGCCAGGTGCGATAGTGAAACTTGGTTTCCCAAATCGTGATGCCGGCATCGGCACACGCGAGGTTGAGCAGCGCGAACAACCGGGCGCACTCCGGCACGTCGAGGTGGTTGCGGCGGGCGAGATCCTGCGCGATGACATTCCAATGCCCCGGCGGCGTCGCCGAGCCCAGGTCATCCGCCCAGAAAGGCGCCGCGAGGGTCTGGTATTCGGTGCGGTCGGAATTGTCGCGGGCTCCGATGCGGGCAATCTCGGCCAGTTCATCGGCCGCCTGCTTGGAGTCCAGCGCCGGAGGCGGCGGGGCGCGGAACTGGTCCGGCGACTTCATCACGTACGGCGTGACCCGGGCCATGTGCGGCAGCACCGGCGGACGGAATCCCGGCGGTGTTTCCCGCCAGAGCCCCGGCTCGTTGCTGGAGAAATTCTCGTTGAGCGGCCGGTCAAAGCCGCTCTGCAACCGGAGGGCGATGATCTGCTCCGCCACGCTGCGGCCGAAAGCGATGCCGTCGGCCTTCGCCGCGCCGTCCGGGATGTCGGCCAGCGCGCGCTCGTACGCCGCCAGGAATACCTGCGGGCTCACGGCCTGTCCGAAGAACTTTTTCAGCACGGTGTAGCTGGCGCTCGCCACGGCGGCATCCCGGTCGGCTCCGGCCGGTGCGCTATCGCGCACGTGCCACGGCTCGTGCGTGTGGGTGAAGCCGTTGACCGTATCGAAGATCGCGGCATGAACCGCGGCCATGTGCAGCGCGGCCAATGGAGGCGGCATGCGCGACAGGCGTACGGCGTTGACGACCTGTTCGTTCCAGTAAACGACGGCGTTGTCTTTGGGTTGCGCGAAAGATGAGGCGCACAGCGTGGCAAGGCACGCCAGGAGGGCGAGTCGGGGGAGTTTCATGCGTGGGGTGAAAAACTTTCTACAAGGGCTTCGCCGAAAAGGGAAGCGTCGGCGGGCAGTTGAGACGGGATTCGAGTCCGATGAAAACCCTGAAGGGGCGAAGCGCTGATATTCAGGGGTGAAATGTAACGACCCCGCCCAGAACCCTAATTCCGGCGGGGCCGTAACCCAATAATATGAACCCTGCTAACTGACGCCACCGTAGCCTCAATCCAGCGCATGGAAAGCCGTCTGGGACCAGCTGCCACCATCGAGGGACGAAGTGCGAAAAGGGTCCGGCCCAGGCGTAGATTTCGCTGATTTGAGGCAAATGGTCCCCGCCCCATGGCAATCCGTCCCACGGACCTTGCGGCGAGGGGACCGGATGGTGCTGAAACTCCCGCCGAAGCCACCTCCTGCGCTTCCCCAGTTCACCCCTCCTGCATTTCCACGCATGCACTCCCTGACATCCCCCAAGGTGTTTCCCACCTGCACAGCCGTGCTCGGCTGTTTGTTTGCCCTTATCCTCCTGCCGACCACCTTGCCCGGCCAAGGCTGTATCATCGCCCGCGGCGGCGGCGGCGCCGGTATCACCGACGGCAGCGGCTACCTCAACGCCGGTGACTGGCAGATCACCCAGTCGATCCGCCATTTCGACTCCCACCGCCACTTCGCCGGTGACGACGAACAGACGCACCGCTCGGACAACGGCACTGAGGTCTACAACAACTCCTGGTTCTTCGACACCACCCTGACCTACGCCTGGTCCAGACGGCTCAACCTGTTCGTCACCGTCCCGTTTGTGAACCACGACCGCTCTTCGCTCTATGAGCACCTCGGCAACAACTCCGGCCAGCGTTTCGCCACCCAAGCTTCTGGTATCGCCGACGTCCAGGCCGGCGCCAGCTTTTGGGTCCTCCACCCGGACCACGCCATGACCTGGAACCTCCAGGTGGGTGCGAGCATCAAGTTCCCGACCGGCGATGCGGAGGCCCAGGACATCTTCGTGCGCAGCAGCGGTCCGACCCTGCGTTACGTCGACTCCTCGATCCAGCCTGGTGACGGTGGCACCGGTTTTTCCATTTCGCTGAGCGGCTTCTACAGCCTAGAAAAGTGGGTCAAGAACCTCTCGCTCTACGGTAATGGATTTTACCTTTTCAATCCCGAGGAGCGCAATGAGAAGACCGGCTTCTCCATCCCTGACGGCTACATGGTGCGCGGCGGGCTGGAATATCGCTTCGAGCACGTGCAAGGCCTGTCCGCCAGCCTGGGTGTGCGCAACGAGGGTGTAGTCGCTCATGATCTGTTTGGCGGCAGCCGCGGCTTCCGCCGTCCGGGCTTCGCCGTCGCCATTGAACCCGGCTTCACCTTCAGCAAGGGCCGCTTTACCAGCACGCTGACGGTCCCCATTGCGATTCATCGCAATCGCGTGACCACCTACGGCGCCATCAAGGCCGGCGATGCCGCCTTCGCCGATTACACTATCAACCTGTCCGTCGCGGTGAAACTCTGAGCTGGCCCGCCGACGGGGCCGCCTCTACCTCGCCCCCGGGGTGAAGCGGTCCAGGCGTCCGCGCAGACTCCGGCTCAGGGGCAGCCGCGTGCCGTCGCGCAGGACCACGGTATGGTCGCCGTGGTTGGCCGGCTGGACTTCGCGGATCTGGTCGAGCTGGACGATCGCCGAGCGGTTGATGCGGACAAATTGCTCGGGGCCGAGGCGCGTCTCGATGGCCGCCATCGTTTCACGCACCATCAGGCGGCCGTCCTGCAGGTGCAGCATCACATAGTTGTCCGCCGCCTCCACGCGCACGATCTCCTCCGGGCGCAGGAACACGAGCCGGCCGTCGGTCTTCACGGTAATGCGATCCGCCTTCGCCGGTGCGGCGGCGACGGGACCGGCGGCGCGCCCGCCGTTGAGCTGCAGGTGGAGCTGCACGCGGCGCAGGGCCTGCTGGCAGCGCTCGCGGTCAAAGGGCTTGAGCAGGTAGTCCACCGCCGCGAGATCGAACGCGTCGACCGCGAACTTCTCGTGGGCCGTGGCAAAGACGATCGCGGGGCGCCGGTCCTCGGGCAGCTGCGCGATGACCGTCAGGCCGTCGCAACCGGGCATTTGCATGTCGAGAAACACCAGGTCGGGGGCCAACGACCGGATGGCGCTGATGGCGTCGGGGCCGGTGGCGCATTCGCCGACCAGTTCGACGATCGGTTCGGTCTGCAGGAAACTGCGCAGGCGGTCGCGCGCCAGCGGCTCGTCATCGACAATGAGGGTACGGATTTTCATGAGGGCAGATGGATGCGCACTTCCAAGCCACCCTCGGGGTGGTTGGTCAGCTCGAAACGGTGGCGGTCACCGTAAAGCTCGCGCAGGCGGGCGCGGGTGTTGCCGAGCCCGATCCCCTCGCGCGTGAAGCCACCCGGTGGCAGACCCGAGCCGTTGTCGCGCACGACCAGCAGCAGGCCGCCGGCCTCGGCGCGGGCCTCCACGACAATGCGACCCGGGCGCGAGTGCGGCTCGGTGCCATGCCGGATGGCGTTCTCCACCAGAGGCTGCAGGAGCAGGCTGGGCACTTCGACGTCCAGCACGTCGGACCCAACCTTCACTTCGGCCGAGAGCCGGTCGCGAAAGCGGATGCGCTCGATCTCGAGGTATTTCTCGATGAACGCGATCTCCTCGCGGAGCCGGGTCAGCGGCTGGCCGGGATGATTCATCGTGAGCCGCAGCAGCTCGCCGAGACGCACGAGCATCTTGTCCGCCGCATGCACATCGCTGTGCATGAGCGACGCGATGCCATTGAGCGTGTTGAAGAGGAAATGCGGCTTGAGCTGCCGCAAAAGCGCCTGCAACCGGGCCTCGGTCAGGTGTTTTTCCAGCTCGAGCGCGTGGACCGTGCGTTCGTGGTATTTGCGGTAATAATCGATGGCGTGGCTGAGGGTGATGATGACCCCGTAGACGAGGAGGTTGAACGGGTAGGTCTTCACCAGCAGCGGCTGGAAAACCTCGCCGAAGGAGACCGGTTCGCCGAGGAGACGGCTGTGCCCCATGCCCACCAGGGAACGCAGCACGACATAGACCAAGGAGCAGACCAGGGCGGACCCGAGGTGGATGGCCGCCGTCCGCACCGGCTGGGCGCCCTCGGGGGGAAAGCGCCGCGCGAGCATCAGCACGGGCACGGACAGCACGGCCCACACATACCAGTCGCCGAGCGAATAACCGATCGCCTGACCCCAGGTCACCGACCGGCCAAGCAGCGTGCTCGACAGGTAGAACTGGCTCGCGAAGGCCAGCCCCACCAGCGTCCAGAATGCCCCGAGCCCCGCGAGGCGGAGCAGGGAGCGGCCGGACAGGGGATGGTCGGACATTGCTTGAAAGGGATTGCGAATTATTAAGGAGACCAAGCAATGGGTGTCCACGCCCATTCGTCGGAACACCGTGCCAGCCCCCGCCCACCTCAGCCCTCCCGCTCCCACCGTCCCTCAGCCGGTGCAGTCGGTGGTGTCGCCGTTGTTGCCGGTGCTGTTGCCGCTGGTGATCACCTCGGTGCTGCTTGGCGTGGTGTTTGCCCGGTTGTTCCCGCCGGACGCAGCCGCCGGCGCGCCCGCGGTTCGCTTCATCGACATCACGGCCGAATCCGGTCTCCGTTTCGCCCACCGCCAGGGTGGCGACGAGGCACCCACCACGATCGGCGGCGGCGTGTGTGTGCTGGATTACAACCTGGATGGACGCCCCGATCTCTTCTTCGTCAACGGGTCGCCGTGGCCGTGGGAGGAATCCCTGGAGAAACGTCTCGGCCGCAACAGCGCGCTCTATCGCAACGACGGCCAGGGTCGCTTCACCGACGTGACCGCCCTCGTCGGGCTCAACGGCGAGATGCAGGGCATGACCGCGGTCGCGGGGGATTTCGACAACGACGGACTGCCTGACCTCTACGTCACCTGCGTCGGCCGCAACCACCTTTTCCGCAACCTGGGTCAGGGACGTTTCGAGGATGTCACGGAACCCGCCGGGGTCGGCGGCGTGGAAAACCTCTGGAGCACCGGGGCGGCGTGGCTCGATGTGGACGCCGACGGCTGGCTGGATCTGGTCGTGCTGCACTACGCGCAATGGCCGCAGGAGATCGGGCTCGGCCAGGCCTTCGCCGTGGCCGAGATGGGGCGTTCTTACGGCACACCCACCGGCTTCTTCAGTGTGCCGCCCACTGTCTATCGCAATCTGGGCCAGGGCCGCTTCGCTCCCCTGCCCGACTCCGCCGGCCTGCGTGACATCGACGCGGAGACCGGTCGGCCCGTGGCCTGGCCGCTGGCCCTGACCCCGGTCGACGCCAATGGCGACGGCCGGCTTGATCTACTCATCGCCTACCAAAACCACCCCACGTCACTCTTTGTTGCCCGAAAGGATGGCGACTTCGTCCGGCAATCGCTCGCCAATGACGCCAGACAGGAAGGTGCCGCCGCCAGCCTGCTCTCGGCCTCCACGCTGCCGCTGCCCCCGGGCAAAGGTGATGACGAGCGCTTCCAGGCCCTGCGCGCGGCGTCCGATCCCACGCAGGATTCACCCCGCCTCGCCCTGGCCACCAAACTTGGCGTGGCCCTGATCGACCTCGACCTGAACGGCCGGCCTGAACTCTTTTCCGGCAACGGCGTCGCCGAGGCCGCCGTCAACCGTTTCGAGACGACGCGGGACTTCCGGGCGTCACCCCGACTGCTTTGGAAGCCAACCGACCAATGGGTGCCGCTCACCGGCAAAGTCCCGGACGACGATGCCACCTTCCCCCGCGTCACGGCCCGCGGCATCGTCACCGCCGATATCGACGGCGACGGCGATGACGATGTGGTCATCGCCCAGAACAACGGCAGCCCGCTCCTGTTGCGCAACGACCAGCGCGCCGGCCAGCCATGGCTGCGCCTGAAGCTGATCGCCACGCGCAGCCAGCCGGAAGCCGGCGGCACCCGGGTGGAGATCCACACCCCGCGGCGGGTTCTGGCCCAGACCGTGGCGCCCGCCCTCGGCTTCATGGCCCAGTCCGACTCGGTCCTGACCTTCGGTCTCGGCGACGATGCCCGCGTCCGCAAGATCGTGATCCATTGGCCCTCCGGACAGGTCCAGGAGCTGAAACCCACCAGCCTGAACCGAGTGATGGAAATTCGGGAGCCATAGAGGCCACCCGACCGCGGCAAGCGGTGCAGTGACAAGGTTCAAGGCCCCAGCACGACACCCGGCCACCTTTCTCCCGAGCCGAATTCGCCGGCGCCCCGCTCCGCCCCCTTGGTACCTGGTACTTGCTACTTGGTACTTGGTACTTGGAACTTGGTCCTCGGCCCTCGGCTTTTGGCCTCCTCTGCTCCTCGCAACTTGTTACTTGAAACTTGGCCCTTCTCATGGAGCCTCGGCTCCATGAGTTCCTGTCCCTGCGGCTCCGGCCAGTCCTTCGAAACCTGCTGCGGTCCGATCATCGGCGGCGCCCCCGCCCCGACGGCCGAGGCGCTGATGCGCTCGCGCTACACGGCCTACGTGCAGCGCAACGTCGAGCATCTGGGTCGCTCGCTCAGTGCCGACCAGCGCAAGGACTTCGCTCCCGAAGAGGCCAAGAAGTGGGCCGAGGGCTCCGAGTGGCTCGGCCTGACGATCATCAACACCGAGCAAGGCGGTCCGGACGACAAGTATGGCGCCGTGCATTTTTCCGCCAAGTTCCGGACCGAGGGCAAGGACCACGAGCACCTCGAGGTCGCGCTCTTCGGTCGCGAGGACGGCCGTTGGGTCTACACCGGCCAGGTGAACGAACCCGGCAAGACCGTGCGCCGCGAGACCCCCAAGGTCGGCCGCAACGACCCCTGCCCCTGCGGCAGCGGCAAGAAGTACAAGAAGTGCTGCGGCGTCGCGGCCTGACGCGCGTTTGTCGGTGTTAGCGTTGCTTCGCCGCGGTTGAGTCGCGGCCTCGGGCGCGTTGATCCACACGCACCTCGCGCCAGCCGTCCGGACGCCGGGTGTCCTCGCGGCGGCGATGTGACTCGCTGCGCCACCCATGAAACGCTTTGCGCGGCGGACGACAGGCCGGCCGATGATTAGTAAATTGATTATCAAATCTGCCTTCTTGCTAACTGCACGCCCCCTGATTGTGTCGCGCCTCACGGCTACCTCCACGCGTGCTGTTCAACTCCCTTACTTTTGTCGTTTTCTTCGCCCTCGTCATGGGCGGCTACTGGACGCTCCGGTCGTGGAATGCGCGCAAGAACCTGCTCCTCGTCGCGAGCTATGTTTTCTATGGCGCGTGGAATCCGCCCTTCGCTCTTCTGCTGTTCGCGACCACCGCCCTTGATTTCTGGCTGGGTGCGCGCATCGCGGCGGCGCCAGCCGGCTCCCGCAAGGCCTGGCTTGTCGCCAGCGTCACGGCCAACCTCAGCATGCTGGGTTTCTTCAAGTACGGAAACTTCCTGCTGGAAAACACGAAGTGGCTGCTGGCCCAGGCCGGCGTGACCTACGCGCCGCCGCATCTCGACCTGTTTCTGCCCATCGGCATCTCGTTCTACACCTTTCATTCCCTGTCCTACACCCTCGATGTGTACCGCGGAACGACCCAGCCCACCCGCTCGCTGCGCGATTTCCTGCTGGCCGTGTCCTTCTTCCCCCAGCTGGTCGCCGGCCCCATCGTGCGCGCGGCGGATTTCCTGCCCCAATGCGATGCACCCCCGACGCCCCTGAAGAACCGGCTCCAGTGGGGCCTGTTCCTGATGAGCCTCGGCCTCTTTCAGAAAGTCGTGCTGGCCGACACCCTGCTGGCCCCCATCGCGGACAATGTCTTCGGCCATCCCAGCCCCGTGCTGACGCTCGACGCCTGGATGGGCGTGTTCGCCTTCTCCGGACAAATCCTCTGCGACTTTTCCGGCTACTCCACCTGCGCAATCGGCGCCGCGCTCTGTCTCGGGTTCCACCTGAAGGACAATTTCCTGTTTCCGTTCGCCGCCGTGGGTTTCTCGGACTTCTGGAAACGCTGGCACATCTCCCTGTCCACTTTTCTGCGCGACTACCTCTACATTCCGCTCGGCGGCAACCGCGTCGGGGCCATCCGCGCGTCGGTCAACCTCCTCATCGTGATGTTCCTCGGCGGACTCTGGCACGGGGCCGCGTGGACCTTCGTCGTCTGGGGGCTCTTCCATGGCCTGTGCCTGGTGGTCGAACATTTCTTTCGGCTCATGACCAAGGGAGCCGCCTGGAAGGAAACCCTGCCCGTCCAGCTCGCGCTCTGCCTCGTGACCTACTTGTTTGTCTGCATCGCCTGGGTCTTTTTCCGGGCGACCGATTTCCCCTCGGCCGCCATGCTGCTCGGCGCCATGGCCGGCCAGATTCCGGTGGGCCAGGCCATTCTCTCCGGCCGGGAAATCCTGCAGGTCGCCCTCGTGATCCACATCCTGTGGATTGCGCAATGGCGGCTGCGGCACACCACCCTCGAGGCGGCCATCGCGCGGCAACCGGTCTGGCTCGTCGGCGCCGCCTGGACGCTGATGCTCGGCGCCATCATTCTCACCCAAGGCAGCGGCAATGCATTCATCTACTTCCAATTTTGATTTCCAGCGTCCGATCCCGGCGTTGCCGTGGCGTGGCCTGCTGCTCGCCACCCTGCTGCTCACCGCGCTCGGCACCCTCGGCTGGGAAATCTGGGCGCGCGCCCATGGCTACGTTCCTTCCCTGAACGACACGCCCGACCTGTGGGCGGATTGGCGCGAAAAGGTCCGGCCCGATTCCATCGTCATCATCGGTGATTCCCGCGCCATCTTCGACATGGATCTGAACGAACTGGAGAAGGGACTGGGCCAGCGCCCAATCCAGCTGGCCATGCCCGGCAGCTGCGCCTACCCGGTCCTCGAAAATCTGGCCAACGACCCGACCTTCCACGGTACCATCCTGTGTAGCATCGTCCCCGGCATGTGGATGGCCCCGCCGCCGGCCCCGCCCTACCTCAACGGCCTAAAGGGACTGAATCGCTACCACAAGCGGACGCTGTCCCAACGCGCCGGTCATCATATCGGCATGTTCCTCGAACAACACCTTGCCTTCCTGAACGAAGAGGACCTCACGCTCTCCCAGCTCCTGCTCAGGATCTCGGTGCCAAACCGCGCGAATTCCTACCTGCCTCCGGCCCTGCCGCCCTATTTCTCAACCATGGACGCGGACCGCCGCACCTGGATGGCTGACGCCTGTGCTCAACCAGGTCCGTTGCAAGACCGCGTCAAATTCGGCTGGCTGCCCCTCTTCACGCCCCCGCCGTTCCCTGACTACACCCCCAAGGAAGTACTGGAGGGAATGGCCCGGATGGTGGAAGCCCGCTTTGGCCAGACCGCCGACGCCGTGAAAAAGATCCGCGAGCGCGGCGGCAAGATCGTCTTCATCCGTTTCCCCAACAGCGGTGAACTCCAGAAGCTGGAAGACCTCGGCACGCCCCGCGCCGGCATCTGGACCCGCCTCATGCAGGAGACCGGTGCACCCAACATCTATTACTCCGACCACCCTGAATTGATTTTCGATTGCCCCGAGTGGTCGCACCTGTCCGCACCCGACTCCGTCGAATTCACGAAGCGGCTCGTGCCGTATCTCCAGCAGGCGCTGGGCAAGTAAAGATCCTCGGGCCAAGCCCCGAGGCAATTGACCGATCCGGTCACGAGCAAGGACGCTTGCTCTCCAGCCAATTCGTGGTGGAGGGCCGGTCTCTCCGCTCGACAAGCTCAGGACCCCGAGCCAGTCGAGGGGCTGACCGGCCGCGGCTGGTCGGGAGATCAGCCCTCCAATACCGACCTGATCTTCCCGGCTCGAAGCCAAGCCGGAGCCAGCTCCGGAGTATTGGACCCAAAGGCAGTAACGCCCTACCCACTTCGCACCGGTCCCGCGACGACCAACCGGAGCGCATCCAGCCTCAGTCGCGCTTCGCGGATGGCTCCGGTCATCTGCACCAGCTGATCGCGGGCGAGTTGGATCTCCTCGGCGCGGACATGGCCGTTCAGATGACGCAGGTCCACCAACCGCTGGACATCGGCCTGGAGCGCTCCCGAGGCGCGGGCGACGGCCTTGTCGCGGATGGCCACGCTCCGTTCCTCGGCTTTCTCCGAGGCGGCTTCGAGCAAACCTTTCAACAGGGTGGCGTTGAACGCCGCATTTTCCAAGAACCGGTGCAGGTGGCCATCTGTGCAGTCGGCCGCCAGTTGCTCCGCGGTGTACTCCTCCGAGCAATCACCTCCGCGCCCATCGACCAGCACCCGCACCGGCGTCGGCGCGAGAAACTGATCCACGTGCCACCGCGCCTCCGCCACAGCCTCCAGCACAAAGACCGCTTCGAGCAGCAGATTGGGAGTCTCAGCCTTGAGCGACCCGAACGCCGTCGTACCGGTGGCGGAATTGACCAGCAGGTCGAAGGTGTCCTGCACCAGCGGGTGATCGGCCGAGACAAAGCGGATATCCTCCCGCGAGATCGCTCGGTCCCGGTCAAACGTCGCCAGCATCCCGTCCGCCGGAATCGAGGGGAAGCTTTCCACATAGGCATGGCTGGGATCGAAGGTCAGGTCTCCATTCTCATCCTCCTTGATCCGCACACCGAAATGATCGAGCAGCTCCAGCAGCAGTCCGCGGAGGCCGGGATCGGCATCGCGTTCCCGCACCTGCGCCACAATCCGCGCGGCCACCTCCGGGTCGAAGGAGTTGAGCTCCAGCAAACGGTCGCGGCCCTGCTTCATCTTGAGATTCAATTCCTGCCGAAAGGCCGCGGTCTCCTTGATCAGCTTCTCCAGATCCCGTTCCGCATAGCCGGACGCACCGCAGGTCAGGGTCAGCAGCCGTTCACGAAACAGATCGCGGTATTCGGTGCCGCCATGCAACGAGGTTTCGAAGGCATCCAGTCCCCGATGATACCAGGTCGCGATGCCCTCCTCCGCGCTGCCCTCGATATACGGCACATGGATGCGGATCGTTTCCGTCTGCCCGATCCGGTCCAGCCGGCCGATGCGCTGCTCGATCAGGCCCGGGTTGAGCGGCAGGTCAAAGAGCACCAGATGATGGGCAAACTGGAAGTTGCGTCCCTCGCTGCCGATCTCGGAACAGAGCAACAGTTGGGCACCGTCGGGCTCGGCAAACCACGCAGCCTGACGGTCGCGCTGCACCAGCGGCAGGCCCTCATGAAACAGGCCGACCTTTGCGTTCACCCGTTCCTGCAACGCCGCCTCGATGGCCAGCACCTTGCGCGGCGAACGGCAGATCAGCAGCACCTTGCCGGGCCGCACCTCCGCCAACAACCCGACCAGCCAGTCGATCCGCACGTCCTCCCGGAAGGAGTACCGGATGTCGGCCTCGTTCCCGGTCTCCTCCGCCCGCGTCTCCCGGGCAACCCGGGCCAGCTGGCTCAGGTTGGCCTCGGCGAGCGGCACCGGGACATACTTCCGGCGTGGAAACCCGGTCATGGCGGCGCGCGAATTCCGCAGGACCACCCGCCCGGTACCATGCTGGTCCAGCAAGGTGCGCAGGAGCGCTTCCCTCGCACCACTCTGCCCCTTGGCCAGGGCCGCGAGGTGCTGTTGCAACCGCTCGGGGTCCCGTCCGAAGATCTTTTGCAGCGCCGCGCGGTCGGTCGCGGTGAGCGTCTTTTTCTCGATGATTTTTCCGGCAACGCCCGCCACGGCGCCATAGCGATCAGCCTCGGCGACAAACTCCTGATAGTCGGCATAGCGGTCGGGATCCAGCAGCCGCAACCGCGCGAAGTGTCCCGCCAGGCCCAGTTGGGTGGGTGTCGCCGTCAGCAGGAGCAGGCCCGGGGTGCGCCGGGCGAGGGTTTCCACCATCGCGTATTCCAAGCTCACGCGATCCGGCGTCCACTCGAGATGGTGGGCCTCATCCACCACGACCACATCCCAGCCCGCGGCCGTGGCCTGCTCGCGGCGCCGGTCGTTGCGAGCCAGAAAATCCACACTGGCCAAGGCCAGCTGCGAGGAGTGAAACGGATTCTGGCCGGGCTCGCTGCGCTCGACCGTGGCACAACGATCCTCGTCAAAGATGCTGAACCACAGGTTGAACCTCCTCAGCAGCTCGACGAACCACTGGTGCGTGAGTGACTCCGGCACCAGCACCAACACCCGCCGGATCCGCCCCGTCACCAACAGCCGCTGCAAAATAAGGCAGGCCTCGATCGTCTTGCCCAGGCCGACCTCGTCCGCCAGCAGCACGCGCGGCACCAACCGGCGGGACACCTCGTGCAGAATGTAGAACTGATGTGGAATCAACTGCAGGCGGCCACCGAGATAACCCCGGACCGGCGAGGACCGGATCGCCGCCTGCGCCTGCAGGGTGCGCCAACGCAGGTCGAACAGCTCGCCCGGGTCGGCCTGGCCCGTCAGCAATCGTTCCGGCGGCAGACTCACGCTCGTCACATCCGAAATCTCATCCTCGCGCACCCGTCGCCCCTCGCCGACATAAGTCAGCAGGTCGTTGTGCTCCTCGACCGACCCGACCACCAGCCGGGCCCCGGTTTTGGGCGTCACGGTCTCGCCCACGGCAAACTGCACCCGCTGGAGAACCGGCGTGCCCAGCGCATACAACCGCGTTTCCCCCGTGGCTGGAAAGGACACGCCCAGCCGCTTCGCCGCCCGATCTACCAACGTCACCACGCCGAGACCCAGCTCGGGTTCCCGCTCGCTCATACACCGCTGGCCGACTGCACACAAAGACATGCCTTCATCAGGCGAGTGCAGGCACCAGAATGCAAAATCAGAATTACGTGCTTCGAGGATTGGAGGGTTGGTCTCCTCACCAACCGTAGCCGCCGTGGAGACCGATAGGCGTGCGACTGGGCGACAATCCATCCAGATTCTGCGCGCCTCTCAGGTCGTCCCGATACACCGCGGAAGGTCCACGGACCCCAGGTTCATGCTGGCTTGCAGCGCAAACCTTCAACGGGCCATCACACCCGCACGCAACCGCGCGATCGCTTCCAGTCCCATGCGACCGTTGTGATAGGGACATTTCCAGAAGCCGACTTTCTCGAAAGAGGGAATGACTTTCCCCGCGCGGGTGACCCCGCGAAACCACTCCCCATGCTCCCGGTCGATGAGGTGGCTTTCGATGAACTCCCAGGTCTTGGCCGCAGCGGACAGGTAGCGGTCGGCACCGGTGATCTGCCAGGCGTTGAGAAACCCGACCACGGCCTCAGCCTGCGGCCACCATTCCTTCGTGTCATCGACAATCCCGGCGGGATCACCTTGGTTGAAAAGGGCTCCGTCCTTATCCGTGCCCTCGGCCAAAGTCACATCGGCAATCTTGATGGCCAGCGCGGCAATCCGCTCCTCCAAACCAGCATCCGACAGCACCTCGGCTGCCCGGGACAACAGCCAGGCTGCCTCGATGTCATGACCATACGAAATGAGTCGAGAGGTCGGTCGCCAATCCCGGGTGAAAAACAGCCCGAGATGCCCGGTACGGGGATCAAGGATCCGCGTCAGCATGGTTTCCACGAGATCGCGCAAGGCTTGGCGCAAGCCCGCATCCGGCCACACGATCAGGAGCCGCGTATACGCTTCCATCACATGCAGCATCGTGTTCTGCGACTTGGGGTCATTCTGGTCCACCGCGCTCAGTCGCCAGTCGGTCACCGGAGCCCAGTCGCGGGCGAAGGCCTCAACGTAGCCGCCATGCACCCGGTCCCGCGCGTGCTTTTCCAGCAGGCCAAACAGGGCGATGGCCTGTTCGAGCGGCCCACGTTTGCCCGTGGCTGCATGGTACTCCGTCAGGGCGTAGATCGCGAACGCCTGGCCATAAACCTGCTTGCGATCACGGTCGACGGTGCCGTCGGCATGGATGGACCAGAGGAATCCACCATGAACAGAGTCATGGTAGCGACGCATGAGATCCTCGCAGGCCAGATCGGCCATCTGCAGGCTGGCGGGCTCGGCCAAGGCGCGAAAGGCGGCGGAGAAGGTCCAGAGAATCCGCGAGGTCAGCAACGCCCCGCGCACCGCGGCCGGATCAACCATCAGGTCGTTGGCCAGCGCCCCGCGAAAGGTGCGCGCACGGGGGTCGGCCACATGATGGATCCAGAACGGCAGGATATTGCCGTGCAGGTCGGTCTCGATGGCGTGGAGCAGATCGGCGGGGTGGACTGAAGGCATTGCGCAGGCCCACGACAGAGCCGGACTTCGGCCCGCTTGGCAAAGTGACAACGCGCAATCTCAAATCCGAAACGCAGGATCGTCTATTCCGCCCGTTCGACCGGCGTCCCCGCTCAGCCCAGCAGGTCCAGCGTGCGCCTCACCCGCTCCAGCAGTTCATCCCGGCTATACGGCTTGCTGAGAAGGTCCATGTCCGAGACCGGCACCAAGCCGGCTGGCAACATGTTGGCGCTATAGCCGCTGCAAAACAGGACCGGCAGCTCCGGATGGGTCTGGCGGATGCTGTCGTAAACCTGCCGCCCATTCCGCTTGGGCATGATGACATCCAACACCGCGAGCCGGATCACCGCTTCGTGCTTCCGGAAAAGCTCCTCCGCCTCCTCGCCATCGGCCGCGGCGATCACCTGGTAGCCGCTCTCCTCGAGATAGCGGATCGCGAGGTTGCGGACCTGCGCATCATCCTCGGCCAGCAAGATCGTTCCCTTCGCCTGGCCGGTTCGTGGCGGCGCGACCTGACGGGCCGCAGGTACCGCCGGGCGCTTTGCCGGATCCGCCTGGGGCAGCACCACGCGGAAGGTGGTCCCTTGACCAGGTGCGCTCTCGACCGTGATCGTGCCGCCGTGCTGATGCACGATGCCGTGGGCGACCGCCAGCCCGAGGCCGGTGCCCTTGCCCAGGGTCTTGGTGGTGTAGAAAGGCTCAAAAATCCGTGCCTTCACCTCCGGGGTCATACCCGGTCCGCTGTCACTCACGACAAGCTCCACCTGCGGTCCGGGCGACGGCGCGGCCGTCTCACCCCTCTCGAGGGCCCGCAGACTGATGACGATCCGTCCCCCTGTCGGCATGGCGTCACGGGCGTTGACGCAGAGATTGAGGAGAACCTGCTCGATCTGCACCTTGTCACCCGAAAAAAACAGCGGTGTGTCCGGCAGTTCAGCCTGGAGCTCGATGTGCTCGCCAAGGATACGGCGGAGCATTTTCACCACCGCGGCGACGAGTTCCCCAAGGTCAAGCATCTCGACCCGCAGCGGCTGCTTGCGGCTGAAGGCGAGCAGCTGACCGGTGAGCTGGGCCGCCCGCCCGGCGGCGGCACTGATCGTCTCCACATCCTGGCTCGCTTCCGGCCGGTCGGCGACGGACTCCTTGAGAAAACTGGCATGGCCGCTGATGACCTGGAGGATGTTGTTGAAATCATGGGCCACGCCCCCGGCGAGCAGACCGACCGCCTCGAGCTTTTGCGCCGTGCGCAGACGCTCCTCCGCCTCCCGGAGGGCACGCTCGGCGCGCTGGCGCCACAGGATGTTGAATGACAGGACCACGATGACGCCGCACAGGAGCAGGACCACCACGCCGACGAGAATCACCCGGCTGCGGTTGACCTGATAATAGGTCTTCGGCTGGTTGATGACCTTGGTGCCCGCCGGAAGCAGATCCGTCGAGAGACCGAAATGCTTCATCTGCCGATAATCCACCTCCAGGGACTGCGGTGAACGGGTCACCACCGGAATGGATCCGGCCGGCTCGCCGGCGAGGACGCGCAGAACCAGTTCCCCTACCTTGGCGCCGTGCAGATCCGCCACCACCATCCCCCCGCCGATGCCGTCCCAGGAATGGAGCGCCCAATCCTTGGTGCCAGGCGGACGCGCGGTGAGAAACAGCGGCACGCGCGCCTGTGCCGCCAGCTGCTCGCTGAATGTGGCATCGTTGTAGTTGTTGGCCCCGGTCGCATCGGTGGTGACATCCAAAATGAGCCCGACCCAGTCATCCTTCAGGGAGCGCACGCGATTCAACAACTCGGCGTTCGTCCAGTTGTCATAGTGCTCCAAAACAAGACCGCGGGCTTCACCGGGGGCGAGCTCGTCGAAGGCCCGGCTTTTTTCCAGGCTGCTCGCCGATTGGTTGCCGATGACGAGAACCTGCCGGGCCTGCGGCTTCAGAGCGCGGATAAGGGCAAAGGTGCCGCTGAAATCCGTTTCCTCCGAGACTCCGGTCACATCGCGCTGGCCCGCGATCATCTCGGGGAGATAACGGTTCAACCCGCCGAACACCCACGGTATGTCGGGGCCCAGGGCCGCCCGGTGCTTGAGCACGAAATCGAAAGCGGCGTTGTCGAGCGAGACGATCAGCTTCGGCGGACGGGTGCGGCACTTGTGGACGATATCCTCAAGCTGCCAGGCTTCCCGCCGTTCGTCGGGGAACCGCCGGTTGTCGAGAAAGTGGATAATGGGCTCGAACTCCGGGTGCTTTTCGCGGACGGCATCCATCATCCCCTTCAACATGTCGTCGCTCCATTCGTAGCCCGGGGCGTAAGAGCAGATGACCAGCACGTCCGGAGGAGCGGCGAAGGCCAGGGCGGGCACCAAGAGCAACCACCCGAGCCCCCTACGCATCATAAGCGTGAGCGACCGAATGGTAGACATTCGGATTGTCGACTCAAAGTCGTCTGACTGGGACATTCTCGGGGTTGAACGAATGGCCCGAAAGCAGAGAGGGCGGGCGATTCAGCTTCAACGACTAATCGACCGGACTGTCACAATCTTGACCGAAACCCATGGAGCGGCACCCAAAAAGTAACAGCGCCCGAGTAGGGCCGGTCTCCGACTGGCCGCTTCTACCGGCCGGTCACAGACCGGCCCTACCCTCGGGCAAATGCCACGCCTAACGAGGATCCTCAGAACGAGAATTTCACCCCTTGGTCGCAGGGGTCCAGCGGTAGGCCCGAAGCTTGTTTTCCAGCATCTGCGGAATGACCAACAGCTTCTGATCAACCAGGTAGGTGTGGTCGGCCGTACCCTTGCCGAGTTGCAGGAGTGGCGACGTCTTGCCATCGGCCGTCACCTGCAACACGTCGCCCGTTAGCCAGTCGGTCACAGTGTACCCGCCCTGCCCATCCGGTTCGAGGCCGTCGATGTGGCAGACCGGCCGGTCACCGAGTCGGCCCAGCGCCTTGTCCGCAAAAGCCACCGTCGAAATATGCCCCAGTTGCTCCCCGCCATCGGGCCCTTTGACCGACCAGCCACCGAGCAGGAGCCGGTCTCTTTCCGCCTTCAAGCCGTTCAGCCCACCGGTCCGGGCTTTGTCGAGTGTGTACCAAGGCCCGAACTCGCCGCCGCTGAGCCGGAACACCGTGTCGAGCCGGCCGCTGCATACATAGACATTCCCGGCCGCATCGGCCGTGCAGTCATTGAAGGACCCGGGGCCGTCCGCCGGTGCATGGCGCTTGGCCACCTTGCCGGCGGCGATGTCGATCTCCACGAGATCCTTGTCGTCCCCGACGTAAAGCCGGCCGTTGGCCAGCGCGAGGCCCTTGGGATTGTCGAAGCCCGTGACCCACCGCAACTCGATGATTTTGCCATCTGCGCTCACGCGACTGATGAACCCATCGCCCGGCGTGGCGCCTTGCCCGAACGTGCCCATGTTGGAGACGTAGTACTCCTGACGAACCGTATCAAAGACCACCGACTCGGGACCAACGAAGCCGGCGGTTTCCCAGGCCAGCACGGGGGCCTGCGCAAACGCGCAGACGGAAGAGACACTCAGAGCAAGACACGCGAACAAGTTTTTCAGGAGGGGCATGGACCAGACCGTAGCGGCCAAACGTTCCGGCACAACCCGAGGATTCGAGGATATCCGCATTCCTTCGAAGCATTGAGACATCAGAGGAGTGCACAGCGATCATAGATCGACAGGTCAATTTTTGCTCCTTGCAGCGGATCGCGAGTGACTGAGCTTTCGGAGAACGGTAAGCTCACCACGGATCAACGCCTCTTTTTTGGCGCGGGACCAGCGCTTGAGCTGGGCCTCACGGCGACGAGCTTCGGAGAAGGTTGGGAGGATTTCGACTCGGAGGATGGTGGCAGGCGGATCGACCTGCGTTGTTCGGCAGGCTTGTCCGCACAAGTGGTCGTCGAGCCGTTGGTCCAAGTTGGTCGAACAACCGACGTAGATTGTGCCTGAGTTGAGCCGTAGGAAATAGACCGCCGCTTGGCCCTTGGCGATATTCGGAACCAAACGATGGGCTTCGGCGATAAGGGGATTGGGCTTCACGGATTTTCGGGATCGAACAAGTCCCGGAGCCCGTTCGATGCACTGCGCTTGCTCAGGGCCATTCGCCGCGCGGTTCTAGCGGTTTCGAGGATTTCAACTGAGATTGTCTTTGGTTCGCCGGCCGCAGGCCATGAGCAAGCGAAACGCGTCGAATGGCTGCCCAGATTGAATTCGAACTCGAAGTGATCAAATCGAATCGCGGCCCATCCCTCTGGGAAACGAGATTTTCAGGTCAAAAACCCCTGTTTCAGGGTGGTGATTCTGTCTCTCGCCGATGCCCATCACGCCTTCGATTTGATTGATTTGATTATGCTCAAGCAGCCTTCGGCGAATACCCTTGTTGCAGTTTCTGAAATTGAGCCCGTTGCAAGTCAGGTGGTAACGCGGCCAGCGGTCCTACATCCTTGATCCCGAAATGCCGAATCGCCTGCTTCGAACGCAGGGCGGCCAGGTAAGCCCTGATCTCTGGCAGGAGGTCCGCGAGTTTCAGAATCCGAGTGACGGCACCCGGGGTTAGACCAAACCGCTTTGCCAACGCGACACGGTTCACCACCTCACCAGATTCGAGCATCGCTTTCCAATGTTCAGCCCGGACGACTGAATGCTGCATGGGCGGCTCCGCCGACCGGATCGGCTTTCGACTTCGAGTTCCGACCCGGACCAAGTGGTCGAACGGTGTGAGGATGGTGACCACGCCATGCGCGGCATGCCCAAAGTCCATTTGCGCTTCGAAATTAACCCCACGCATCGTGATTCTTTGGCTCCCATCCCGCGCTCCTTCCCGGTTTTCAATACCTTCGACCAAACCGGGCAGATGCAGCCTGACTTTGAAGGACAGGACCCGCTGCGTATCGCCCGGCCCGTTATTCTCACCTGAACTCACCACCGAATTCACGTCGATGCGCTGCACGAAAAGGCCAACCAGTTCCTTTTGTTCACCGGGTTCAAGCTGGGGCAACAATGCGCTGACCCGCTCCAGTGCGTGCCGCACCCGCTGCTCATCAAATAACGTCGCTTCGCACGCAGCTAGTTCCTGCCGCTTCCTCTCGCGCTCCAAAGCCAGTCCATTCTGCTCTGCACGGAGTTTTTCAGCGCGTCCTTTCAAACTGTCTTCGAGTGCCGGCACGCCACCCTTGACGATAGCATCGACGCAGCGGGATAGCTCGCGGTCTAGCGAAGCCAGCGCCTTGTCCAACTTAGCGATGTCAGCCTTCAAGGTTCCTCGGTCGCCTTTGTTTCTTGTGCGAGTCGCTTCCAGAACGCCTGCCACCAATTGAGGCTGCTGACTGACCTGCCCGAGAAAGCCTAAAATAGCCGACTCCAACGCGTCGGCCGGCAGTCGCCCGACTGGACACGCTTGTGGCTGCCTCTCGCGCAACACAAACCCGCAATTGTAGTATCGGTAGCGCTTGCCGGCGTTGTTACTGAGGCCACTCGCATGCGGCACCAGAGTTCGTTTGCAATGCCCACAATGAACTAAGCCTTTCAGGATGTGATGATGTCGATCCCGACCAATGACCAGTTCGGGAGCTCGCTCCTTAGGCTCACGCGTGGCTGCGGCAGCCTGCTTCCAAAGGTCAGGCGGGATTAGCCCCTCGTGCTGCGCCTGATACTCACTCCCGGCATAGCGAACGACCCCGCGATACAGTGGATTCTGGATCAGAAGCCGAAGGCCGTCTGACCGGAACAGCCGATTCCCAATGTGCTCCAGCGTCCCATCCCGTCGCTTGGCCGTTCTGGATTTTGTACGAAACCCCTCGGCGTTCAGGGCGTTTGCAATTTCGTGAAGCGAGATGAGCTTTGCCGCCTGTTCATATATGCGGCGCACAACTGGCGCTTCGACCGGGTCCGCCTGGAGAGTCTGCGTATTCTTATCGTAAGTATATCCATAAGGCACGCTGCCTCCGTTCCAGTAGCCGCGTTTTGCCTGTTCGTGCATCTTTGCACGCACTTTCTCGGCGATGTTCAGGCGGTCGTATTCGGAGACGCTGACCAGGAGGTTGTTTTTAAGCCGGCCGAGCGCGGTGGTCTCGGAAATATCCTCCATCGCGCTAGCTAGTTGGCAATCGTGCTCATTGAGAAATGCCCGAAACGGAGCCCATTCGTCGGTGGAGCGCAGCACACGCTCCAGTTTGAAAATCACGACCGCACGAACCTGTCCGGTTTCGACATAGCGCTTCAAAGCATCCATTCCTGGACGGCGCATCGTCGCGCCGGAGTATGCGGGATCGGTAAAATGTCCTGCTTCATACCAGCCCTCCTTGGAGCGATTCTTGATGTAATCCCGGCAGATCGCCGCCTGGCTTTCGCACGACTCGAACCGTCGCCCAAGCTGCTTGGTGCTGGAAACTCGGGTGTAGATGACCACGGGCACGGAGCCACCGGCGTTCTGCTGTGGTTCTGTCCGTCCGGGCATGGCTGATTAATTAAGCACGGCCTGAGCGGCACGATCCGGACTGATCCGATAAACAAGCGAGCGAGTCTGCCCCACGGCCACGATCCGGCCGGCAACTTGAAGCCGATGAACGGCAAGATAAACCCGGGTGCGCGGCCAGCCGAGTGTTTCTCGGATCGAGGTCGGCGAAACTTCTCCCCGCAATGCTACCAGTGCCTCCAGCCGTGCGTCATCCGACTCATCCTTGACCGGCCCCGGGCCTGCGGGTGCGGATGCAGATTCAGTTCGATCATCGACCACCCGGCGTGCCTTTTCCAACAACAACGCCTTGGCCAATAGTTCGCAAATCCGGTTCATCCGCGGCTCCGAAGCCATT
>Ga0208882_1000212_pt1 | contig 30803 bp, 30 predicted proteins | sample LakWasMet14_LOW5_2_FD_183862 | JGI IMG/M metagenome (GOLD analysis project Ga0208882, IMG submission 183862) | Freshwater sediment methanotrophic microbial communities from Lake Washington under simulated oxygen tension - Sediment Metagenome... | ecosystem: Environmental > Aquatic > Freshwater >...
TAAACTTACGCTTGCTGCTTGCAGCAGCAGCGAGGTTGAGAACGGCGACGGCGGCGATTGCTTCGCCGGCCCGCTATCCGACTCTGTTACTTTGAATTGGCGGCAAGCCGCTACACGCGTTGCCAGGGCTTCATCAAGAATATAGGGCTTGTCTTCACTGACAAACGGTTTAGTGTTCCATTCTGCTTGCCATGTATCGCCATCAAAGAAAACGACGGCCCCGAAGTGCGTCGTCTTCCTAAAGGCCTTGATCCGCCGATTTTGATCGACAACCAAGCGGACGGCGGGGCTTTGCACCCGCCCGGCCGAGAGTGACATGCCTAGCGCGTTGGAAAGCAGAGGCGACACCAAATAACCGTACATGCGATCAAGAGCGCGACGCGCTTCTTGCGCATGTACCAGGTTGTAATCGATTTTTCTGGCTTTTTTCAGGGCATCGCGGATTACGTCATCCGTAATAGCGTCGAAAGTCACGCGCATATAATCCGTTTCATCCAAATCGAGCGTTTCTTTAAGGTGCCAGGCGATGGCTTCGCCTTCGCGATCCGGATCGCTGGCCAGGTAGATCATTTCGGCTTTGCCCACCTCCTTACGGATGCGGTCAACGCGCTCTTCACCACCGGGAAACGTGCGGCCGTTAGCGGATGCCGCTGGAATGTATTCGTAGTTAAGCGTAAAACCGGGCTGTTCAATGCCTAGTTCTTTGCGAGGCAAATCGCGTATGTGGCCGACGCTTGCGACTACTTTCCATTCACTCCCGAGAATGGATTCAAGCTTTTTGATCTTGTTCGGACTTTCAACAACCATAAGTTTCATGCTGCCCCCTAAAACACGATAGCGGAGCTACGCTGTAGGTCCGTCTCTATATCGACGGGGGCATTGTCTATTAACTTCCCCGTGTGATTGGTGACTGGTTTTTCTTGTCCGGAGCGCGGGTTTGTCTCCATTGCTTTCAGTTGCACCGCGTCATTACTGCGCCGCAGTAATACCGGTGCATTATCAGACGGTGCCGCCTGTTTCGTTACTGTAACAGGTGCCGATGCCGCTCGATCAGCCTTGGGTTTTGGGCCGTTTGATTGGATGTTCGGGACAACCGGAATGGCTTGCGTTGCTATGTCGGCGTTGGCTAAGACTTTCTCTACATAGCTAGGCTTACCGGCTACGTCGGGTTGAAAGCCGCGAGTAAAGTTGCCGGAGTAATAGCAGGAAAACGCGGCTTGTAAGGCGGCTTGCGTGTCCGGTGTGGTTTTCGCTGCGCGTACATAGCACTCTTCCAGGATTTTCGAGCCAACCCGAATGTTCGTGCAGGCATCAAATGCCTGCTCAAGACTGATAGCGTATTTGGGTAGGTTATAGCGGTTGACCTGGGCAACACCTACCGAGAAATTCCAACCGTTTTCGGCCAAGGCCTTAGCCGTTGCCACGGCTTCTGGTTGATTCGTCGGCTGGCGTTCAAGCCGACCGCCGACGACGCCAATTGCATAAGGGTTCTTGCCGGATTCGACATTGACGATTGCCGCCATTGTCTGAGGTGCTACGGTAGGGGCGCATTCTTGCGCCAAAGCCAGAAGGTCAAACATCGGTAGTTCTCCGTAATCAACACTGTTTAGGTGTTGCCAATATACCATAATTTGGTATACGCGGATACTATTTATTGGTTTTTATTTTTTAGGTGTGCGCTTACTCAGTTTTTTGGCTTTTTCGGGTGTGGCCGCAAGAGCTTTCACGGGTTCTTCGACGTCTGCCGGTGGCATCTGTTGATTTCTAAGCAGTTCGAACCCTATCGCTGGAAATATTTCTTTCATATTTTTATTTAAACGTATCAAATCCTTATAGAGTCTAGGTTCTGTCCGATTCCGCCGGGTCGTCAAATACCAATCTTTACCTTTCGCCCACAAAAATCTTGCTACGACATAAAACCCTTCTGGCGTCTCCATAACGATCAGTTTGTCGAGGGTTTGTTGTTGCGCGGCTAGCTCTAAATCGCCTTCCAAAATACTACTGGCGAGACTGCAAGGCAGTAAGTTCATGTGTGTCCTGTCTTTTTGTGGTGCCATAGAATATCCTATTTTACTACCAAAACACTATAATTTGGTAGTTGTTAATTGTTATTTTTACTTTTTATTCAGTGCTTTTTGTAAGCCTTTATTTACAATATTACAGGACATCTTTAACTCTAAACAAATCGCGTTGCCTTAAGAAATCTGTGGGTAAATCGTCCTCATCAACGGCCTTTTTTTGATTCTTTGGGGCATTTTCGCTATCGCGAAAACCGGACGCCCTTCTTGGCTCGCTATTCGCTCGGTCGCGTTGCGACTTATAAGCTAACGCTTACAACCATCAGGCCGCCTTGCCGCGCTCAATAAGGGACGTTGCGCCTTATCAGGCACAACACCCCTTAGCCGCTGGGGCTTATCCTCTACCCCTCACACCGCCGTTTGGTGACAATATAAGCCCGGCGCCGGTCTTGTAATGACACCAAATTTTACCGAGTAATGCGCATGGCGACAAATCCATGCACCTGGTGCGCTGTGTTTGTCACCACTGCAAGAACTTCCGTTGCTCACATCGTCCTTCAGATGCCCTAATGGGAGAGGCTTGCTCACTGTGCGCCGATATTGACAGAAAGGCCGGCTTATTCGGTCAAGGGGCTTTCGCGGCATAAAGCCGTTCGCTTCGCTCTCTTTTTATTCCACGACCCCTTGACCGCGCCGTCCTTCCTGTCAACCGGTACGCACCGCAAGCCCTCGTCCCATTAAGACCGATTCACTCCAGGCCGGGGTATGCCCGTTAAGCATAGATAAGGTGCGGCGATGCCGCGCTTTATTTTGATTCCCCGCTTCCCTGAACCCTTAATCCCGATTGCATAATCCATACCAACATTTCTTTATGAATCAATAATTTATTTGAATTCAGGTGTTAAAAAGTGTTTGACATACGCCCCAATGGGGCGTATTATAACAATCAGGCCGGGCAATTCCGCCAAGGCCATTTTGAGTGAGGTAGTCACCATGTTTAACAATCGCTTCTATAACACCATGAACCAAGGCCCACTAGAAAATGACGCTTTGCGTCGTTTGGCTCCGTCCGTTTTCGCTGAAGCTAAGCACGGTTCACGCGCTGAAACCTATAAATTCATACCGACCATCAATATTGTTGATGCCTTGCGTAAAGAGGGATTTTTGCCGGTTTTCGCTTCCGAGTCTCGCACCCGTAGCGAAGATAAAAAGGGCTTTGCAAAACACCTGATCCGCTTCCGCCAGCACGACGGTTTTTCTGGCGTCGGCGAGGTTAAACCCGAAATTGTTCTAGTCAATTCGCACGATGGAACCAGCAGCTATCAATTAAGCGCCGGGCTTTATCGTTTGGTTTGCTCAAATGGGATGATTGTCAGCGATGGGCAAATCGATTGTGTACGGGTACGCCACAGCGGCAACGTGGTTGATAACGTCATTGAGGGGACTTATCGAATTGTGACAGAAACCCCCAAGGCCATTGAACACATGGACGCAATGCGCGGCCTTATGTTGACCAGAGCCGAACAAGGGATTTTCGCGGAAGCGGCAAAGGGTTTGCGCTGGGACGGTGAAGAGGTCAGCGTTAATAATGCTGAACTATTAAGGCCGCGCCGGACTGCTGACCAATCCGCCGACCTTTGGACAACGTTTAACGTGTTGCAAGAAAAGGTATTGAAAGGCGGGGTTAGTGTGCAGAACCTCAATACCAGAAACTCACAACGGGCAAGGGAAGTTAAGAGCGTGACCGAAAACGTTAGATTGAATAAGGCACTTTGGACGCTGGCCGAAGAAATGAAAAAACTCAAAGCCGCTTAAAAGCTGGAAGCCCTGCAAACATGGTGCCCAGTAATGGGCACCTTTCTAACAGATCGGAGAAACCATTATGAGCCGCTATATTCCAGCCAACGCAGAAACCCGCGATTTTCCCGCTGCCGTCGTTGGTGCTATGTGACCGACTATTTCAATGATTTGGCCGTTCAGGTCGATATATTTAGTTGAAATCGCCGCAAGGCCAACCTGGTAAGGTTGGCCTTGCGGCGAAACGCTCAATAAGGGCGATGCGCCTTTGCTATCGCACCGGCGCATCCCCTTAGCCGCTGGGCTTATCCCCGGCTGTGCTGTCGCCACATACCTGATGATTTACACACAACTTCGCTTTTTCGGGGGTTGATTGAATGACCCCCACGCTTCAGATGTGCATAAATCACAGGTGTTGATTTTCGCAGGCGCGGAAATCATTTTTCAGGCCGGGCGTCCCGCCAAGGCCAATTTTAAGGATACGCAAATGTATAACTACATTTATAGGATGAAAAGGTTAAACGGCGGCTCAGACAGATACGGACCTTGTGAGCACTGCGGCAAGCACGTTGATTCGATTTAATACATGAATAGGATGCGGGTTTACATCAACCGTCTAGGGGTTGAATCGGCGACGTTTCATAAAGACATGTTCGGGCATAAGGCGTGCTTGGCAGCAACGACAGTCCATAGGAATCATGTTAGCCGCTAACGTACATTTTCGACCCATTGGACTTCAAAGCCCAATATGTGGCATCAGCTCGCTTCGCTTTTAGCTAATGCAGCATATTTATAAAACGTACTTCGGCTGATCTTTAGCGCCTTGCAGATTTCGTTTGGCGGCCGTTTGTCGGTTTTCGCCAGTGTCTTTATGGTGTTGATCGTTTCTTCCGATACTGTTGGTCGCCCACCTTGCCGGCCTCGCGACCTCGCGGCCGCAAGGCCGGCCTTTGTGCGCTCGATTATCAACCGCCGCTCGAACTGTGCAATGGAGGCAAAAACATGAAAAATAAGCTCGCCGGCCGCCGAACTTGTGTCTATACAGTCGGTAATGCTTTCAAAGCCTATGTTATCCGCCTTTAGTTTTTCGACCGTCTTTAACAGTTCGTGCAGCGACCGGCTGAGCCGATCCAGTCGCCATACTATGAGTGCATCGCCAGGTCTGACGAACGCCAAGGCTTCAGCTAACCCCGGCCGTTCGGCCTTGGCTCCGCTGGCCGTATCTGTGAACAGTCGTTCGCAGCCGGCCGCCTTCAGCGCGTCCATCTGCAAGTTTAAATTTTGATCGTCCGTCGATATGCGTGCGTAGCCTATTTTCATTTTGTTTGTCCGTTTTCTCGCCGTAAGGCCTATTATACGGATTATGAAAAAAAGACGGGATTACAAAATATTTTGCTACTGCGTAGCGTGTTTTTAAGGGTGAATACAACAGCACTACGTTTGTCCGTAAAACGTTCGTTTTACGGATTTTGTTTTAGGTATCCTTTGGATATTCTTTGAATATCTCACGGATACCGTTTATAATTTAACTATTCTGTAATGATGAAAGGAGGCCAAACATGGCTAAAGAAGTTCAGATGTCCATCAAGATGGAACCGGCGCTACGCGACCAATTTATGGCCGTTGCTGCTAATCGCCATCGCCCCGCCGCTCAGATCATCCGCGACCTGATGCGTCTTTACATCGCCGACAGCGAGAAGCCCAATGCACTGACGGCGGAAACCATTCGTAAAGGCCTAAATGATGAGGATGTATTCCACGCATCAAACGCTTCCGACCTTTTCAAACAGCTAGGAATTTAATGCGCTCAGCAAGCTATACCGGCCAATTCAAGCGCGACGTAAAGCTTGCCGAGAAACGCGGCAAGGATATGGATAAATTACGCCAGGTCATTAACTTGCTGCTGGCCGGCGAGGCTTTACCGCGTGAGTTTGGCGATCATCCCTTAAAGGGTGAATGGAAGCCTTGCCGCGACCTGCATATCGAACCAGACTGGATTTTAATTTATGTCGCGGATGATGAAATGGTTCGTTTTATGCGAGCCGGCACACACGCCGATCTTTTCGGCAACTAACCCAAGGAGTTTGTTATGTATCGCCTTTATGAAATTTGGTTTGCTTATGTAATGTTTGTTGTTAACGCGGTTTCCGCCTTTGCTAGGAGCATGGAACACTTGCCTATTATTTTTCCTATCGGCTCAATGCTTCTAGTCTTGGGTGCAGTGGATTTGTTTTTGCCACGTTGGGCGGCGCTTTCAATTTATGCAGCCACAGGTTTACCGATGTTGTCTTATCTCGGTACCATTTTTTATGTGTTTTTCACATATTACGATTTTATCGGCCGTCGTCGCTACCACTAAACTCAACCCCTTTGAACTGAGATAGGCCGTCATGAGTAAACCAATTGTCGAATATAACGAAGACGATTATCGCGCTGAGCTTATTCAAGCCGGCTTATCTCCCGCGACGGCGGCAGAAGTCGCCGCCAAGATGGCGGAGAATAGACGTATCCCGTCTAGCTCTTCTATAGAAGAAACTACGATCCAGCCGGCTACGCCGGCTAAGAAGCCTCGCGCTTCAAACAAGATCGTCAGAAGCCCTCGTAAAGAATCCGCTTCGAGTTCAAATGAAATGGCGGTTTACGACTACCAGGCCGGCCAATTACCTGACCGGGTTCGTGAGCTGATCGAGACACATCTTGCCATCGAAGCCGAAGACGCCAAGAGCGCCGGAACGCTTGGCTTTATGACGCGTTCCTTGGCGATTGCTACTTTGCCGCATCGCCGCATTAAAGATTATCGATTCGTCCGGAAGAATGGCGACTTTACACTGACGATGATGACCGCTCACCCTGAAGGGTTGCCTTACGGCACCCTGCCCCGCTTACTGTTGACTTGGGTTTGCACTGAAGTTGCGCAACAACGCCAACGCGAGCTTAGCCTTGGGCCTAATCTCGCGTCATATTTGGCCGAACTTGGTTTGCATAGTACCGGTGGTAAGCGTGGCGACATTACTCGATTAAAACACGCCATGACGACGCTGTTTAGTTCGGTTATTTCTTGTCACTATGAAGGAAAGGATAAGTGGGCGCTGCAAAACGTCTTGCTGGCCGATGGCGTCGATTGGTGGACGCCTCAGAATCCGGAGGAAGCCGGCGAATGGCAATCGCGCGTGTTTTTGTCGGAACGGTTCTTCAATGAATGCGTAGAACACAAATTACCGTTTGACATGCGGGCCATTCGCGCACTTCGCCAGTCGCCGCTTGCACTGGATATTTATGTGTGGCTCACACATCGAATGAGCTATCTTTCAAAGCGAACTACCATCCCTTGGATTTCGTTGTCTGGACAATTTGGGGCTGGTTATGCTGTAACCGATCAAGGTTTGCGCGATTTCAAACGGGCATTTTTGCGCGAGCTGAAGCATGTTCAAATAATTTACCCGGCCGCTAGGGTTTCCGATAGTCGTAATGGGCTTGTCTTGTATCCTAGCCCTACACATGTTTCGGCGTCGGTTTCTGTTGCCGTCCCGTCTACGCCTAGACAACTTTCCTTGTTGTAGTTTTTGACTAAACGTAACGCGTTATGATTTTAAGGGTTGGCGACACACCGGCTACCGATCGCGGTCGGCACCGGGGGATTGTTGTCACCAATTTGGTCGCGGGGGTTAAAATCAAAAAACAAGACATATGCACATATTTTCGCGTGGGGGCCTTCACTCTGCCCCCGAAAAAGCGAAAATATGTGTGTATGTCGTCCTCATCAACGGCCTTTTTTTTGATTCTTTGGGGCATTTTCGCTATCGCGAAAACCGGATGCCCTTCTTGACTCGCTATTCGCTCGGTCGCGTTGCGACTTGTAAGCTATCGCTTACAATCATCAGGCCGCCTTGCCGCGCTCAAAAAGGGACGTTGCGCCTTATCAGGCACAACACTCCTTTGCCGCTGGGGCTTATCCCCTAAAAAACGCAAGGCTACCGCCCTGCTTTGTACGTCGTTCGTACCTCACATTAAGCCGGGTCATTACCCGGCCGCTCAGCGGTACCCGCTGAATTAGGACGTTTCCACATCCATGCCCTCCTTCGTTGATGAGTTGCTTATTTCGCTGTGAACCTTTCGCCTGCACATACGGTAGACCAGCCGGGACGCATTGCAAGGGAAGGCTACGCCCGAAATCCTCACCCGTTCGCACTCGCTATGCTCGCTTGCGCTGCGGCTTCCGGTTTTGCCCTTGCAATACGCCTGATCCGCCCGGTCCTCGTTACGTGCAACTACGGCGAAAGGCACTCAGCGAAGCAATGTTATCAACACTAAAGGAGGACACCGATATGGTTCACAAACTACAAAATCAAAGGCCGGCTCAAGCATCTTGCAACGCAATGTGTGAGGCGGAGCATGAAAACTAGACAATGGCGTATCTATATTTGGTGACAACAATCAAACCAGGTTCCGTGGGATCTGTCGCCAACGAGTAGCCCAAACATTTGAAAGGAGTAATCCATGAAATACCTTGATGATCTGATCGTGGCATTAGCGGCGTACATTCTACGGGGTGTTCTCGCGGTCGGCGCTGGGGCTGTTTATGCTCAGTTTTTGGCGCTGTTATTTTTGGCATCCATGTTCGGCACCGTGTCTTTCTCGGTGTTGTTGGTGGCGGCTTTTAACGCCTTATCAGGAGTGTAATTATGTCTCAGAAAAACAAACACATCACCGAATTGATGTCGCTGGCCAACGAGGTTAAACCGTTGATCGAGGCATTAGCTTCGGAAATGGCGGTCATTACAACGCGCATGGCCGAACTGGAAGAGCTGGGGTTGATTTATGCCTCTGAATACTGGCGGAAGGATAGCGACGGTCAGCCAAAATATTTCTATTTGCTGTATCCGCTTAAGCAAGGCGAACCAAGGCGGCGCGATTATATTGGATGTGATCCGGCACGGATCGAGGCGGCCAGACAAGGCCTAGCGCGAGCAAAAGAGTATGACGCGCTGATGGTCGAGCTAAGCCGTCTTGAGGGCCGGGCAAATAGCGGTTTGTTCGCTATGAAAGATGCCTTGCGGCATCTTGCGAACAAAAGTAACCGGTTTGTCGAGTGACACAAAAAGTGAAAAACGATCCATTGATTTATATGTGATATTTCATTAAATGTGTCACACGGCAGGTCAGTTATTGACGCAATAAATGAAAAATCTCAGATTTTATGACGGCAATAATGAAATATTTCTGAGCTAAAGGCATTAGAAAAGTCGTCACAAAAAGAAGCCAAACTCATTAAGATTAGATCATTTACTGAAACTTAGCTCGGTCGTCCAACAGCAGGGTTGTTAAGTAATTATGTAAAAGTTATCCGGAATTTTAAATCTATGCTTCTCAATATTCATAGCATTTGGCTTTTAAATAACTTTCGCATGACTACTTACTGGTGACTTATACAAAAATTTCATCTACAATAACAGAGAGTCAGTTAGATTAAGGCAATATGATGCAACATCGCCTCACCACCATTCTATTAGTGCTCATGGCTATCATGCCTGTAGTGGTGGCGTTCGCTCATTATTCTGTACTCACCAACCAGTTATCGGTTGCGCAAATAGTTGTCGTTGCCGATGAAATGGGCGATGAAGGAGTTTCGGCCTCCACACACGCCGATCATTGCCAATCCGCCACAGCCAAACCTCACTTGGCTAGTTGTAGCTTTCATGTTTGCGTCGATTGTGCAATCACTTCGTCTTTCAGGTTTATTCCAATCCATGTGTCCAATAGCTATGGCTATGGGGGAAAACCTAATTCTGCCTCATTCCTTGTACCCCCCGACATAAAACCGCCGATTTTTAGCCTCTAAGCCGTTCAACGGTGCTATTTCGCTGTAAGAAATAATCACCGCCATTGTGACGATCAACATCGGCCAAAGTCCGGCTGTTGTTGGTTCGTCATAGTTATCACGAGTTTACGAGGATCATCATGACATCCTTTTTTCGATCAAGGCGTCTGCTGATGGCGACGCTGGTTATCGTCTGCCGCGTCGCCGCCGCAGATGAGCAACCGCTATTGACGCTTGAGGCGGCCACCCAAAAAGTCATTCAGGACAATCCTGATCTGGCGCAAACCTTGGCCCGTGCCAAGGCGATGGCCGCCATTCCATCGCAGGAAGGCAGCCTGCCCGACCCGCAAATCACCTTCAATGCCATGAGCTTGCCGACTAACAGCTTCAGCACACGGCCGGAAGACATGACACAGATCGGTTTCGGGCTTTCCCAGGGGATTCCCTTTCCCGGCAAACTGGCGCTACGCGAGCAGGCGGCGCTGTATGAAGCGGAAGCCGCTACACTGAATGCCGATGAACTGCGCCTACGTTTGTTGAGCGACGTCAAAACCCTGTGGTGGCAGGTTTTTTATCTGGATCGGACGGTGGAGATTGTCGATAACAATCACAAACTATTGCAACAATTCGTCGACATCGCTCGCAGCAAATACGAAGTGGGCGAAGGCTTGCAACAAGATGTATTACTGGCCCAACTTGAACTTTCCAAACTACTGGATCAGAAGATCAACCTTGATGGCATGCGGCGCAGTACCGTCGCCAAACTCAATGCACTGTTGGATCAACCCGCCAACCATTGGCTGCAATTACCGGCGCAACTCGCCTTGAATTTGCCGGAAATCAAACCTGAAGACCGGCTTTATCAACAAGCGGAAGTCTCAAGACCGATGTTGGAAAGCGACCGACAAGTTATCAATGCGGCGCAATCCAAACTGGAACTAGCGCAAAAAGATTTTCTACCGGATTTCAACGTCGAAGCTGCCTACGGCGCTCGCAGCAATATGCCGGACGGTACCCGGCGTTCGGATTTGCTGAGCTTGGGCGTCAGCATGAACGTGCCGATTTTTGCCGCCAGCAAACAAGCTAAAGCCGTCGATCAGCGGACCAGCGAATTGATGCAACAACGCTATGCGCTGCAAGATCGCTGGAACACGGTGCGTTCTGAAATTACCCAAAGTCACAGCGATTATCAGCGTGCTAAACAGCAATTCGTATTGTTCGATACCGGTATCATTCCGCAGGCTCGGCAAACCGTGGCCTCCATGCTGGCCGGTTATCAGGTCAACAAGGTCGATTTCCTGAATCTGGTGCGCAGCCAGATCACCTTGTTCGAATACGAAACCCAATACTGGAAAGCCTTTACGGAAGCTCAACAAGCACTGGCGCAACTCTGCGCGAATGTGGGCGAGGACGACATTTATGAATAAGCAATTGTTATTAACCGCCACGGTGACGTTGGGGATAGGCTTGGCAGGCGGCTATTGGATGGCTCAGCAACCTAAACAGGAAGCGGCGATTCAACCGGTAGAGGGTAGGAAACCTTTGTTTTACAGAAGTACCATGAATCCGTCGGCTACCTCACCAGTACCGACTAAGGATGCTATGGGCATGGACTATGAGCCGGTGTATGCCGACGATAATGTGCCTAAGCAACCCAAAATTCTGTTTTACCGCAACCCGATGAATCCCTCGGTCACGTCGCCGATTCCGGCCAAAGACAATATGGGCATGGATTATCTGCCTGTGTATGCCGAAGACGAGGCAAAAACTGACGATTTGGCCGGTGCCGTTAGAATCGATGCCGCCACGGTGCAAAACATCGGCGTGCGGACCGCGCTTGCCAAACAAACCTTGCTATCGCATGTGGTACGCGCCGTTGGCCGGGTAGCCTATGATGAAGAGCATATCGTCCGCCTACATCCCAAAACCGAAGGCTGGATCGAAACCTTACGTGCCGATAAAACCGGGCAGAGGGTTAGGAAGAATGAAGAGCTGCTGAGCATTTATTCCCCGCAACTGGTGGCCAGCCAACAGGAATATGTACTGGCGTTAAACAATCTCAAGGTGCTGGAAAAAAGCCCGATTGAAGACATCCGCCGTGGTGCGGAAGAACTGGTCAAAAGCTCCCGCGAACGCTTGAAACTGCTTGATGTGCCGACGCATCAACTGCATGACCTGACGGATAGCCAATCCATTAAAAAGAGCCTGCATATTCATACCCCGGCGGACGGCATCGTCATCAACATCGGCGCACGGGAAGGCCAATACGTTACGCCGGAAACCGAGCTGTACATGATCGCCGACCTTTCCACGGTCTGGGTCTATGCCGAAATTTACGAGTACGAACTGCCCTGGGTTAAGGAAGGCGACCCGGTTGAAATGCGCTTGGCCGGTGTGCCGGGCCGCACCTTTAAAGGCCGCTTGGCGTTTATCTACCCTTATGCTGAAGCCAAGACTCGGACTATTAAAGTGCGTCTGGTCTTCGACAATGCCGACTTGCTGTTAAAACCTGACATGTTCGCCGAAGTGACCATCCATGCCGGTAAGCAAGTCAATACGGTGGTGATTCCTGCCGAAGCGGTGATTCGTTCCGGCGCGCAAACCCAGGTGTTGGTAGTGCGCGGTCCCGGCAAATTCGAGCCGCGTCAAGTGACGACGGGTTTGTCGTCCAATAACGACATTGCCATTATTGACGGTTTGGCCGCTGGCGAAGAAGTGGTCACTTCGGCGCAATTCCTGATCGACTCTGAATCCAAACTGAATGAAGCCACCTCAAAAATGATGGAACCTGCTGCATCGCAGCCGGCAACCAAGTCGTTGTCAGTGGAGCCAGGAGCGCATCAACATGACTGATTTCATCATCAACAGCGTTTTAAAAGACCGCTTCATGGTGCTGCTGGGGGCAGTTATCCTGGCCATCGGCGGGATTTGGTCGTTTAAGAATATGCCATTGGACGCGATACCGGACCTGTCCGACGTGCAGGTGATTATTTTCACCGACTATGCCGACCAGTCGCCGCAAGTCGTCGAAAATCAGGTCACCTATCCCTTGACCACTGCTATGCTGGCCGTGCCGCATGCCAAGGTGGTGCGCGGTTATTCGTTCTTCGGCTTGTCGTTCGTCTACGTGATCTTCGAAGACGGCACCGATATGTATTGGGCACGGTCGCGGGTGTTGGAATACCTCAACTATGTGAAAAACCGTTTGCCGCAAAGCGTCACGCCGGCGCTCGGTCCCGATGCCACCGGCGTCGGTTGGATTTATGAATATGCCTTGGTGGACAAGACCGGCAAGCACGACCTGGCGCAACTGCGTTCGATTCAAGATTGGTATTTACGATATCCCTTGCAGACCGTTCCCGGCGTTTCCGAAGTGGCCTCAGTGGGTGGCTATGTCAAACAATACCAGGTGGAAGTCGATCCCAACGCCCTGCAAGCTTATGAGATTCCGTTATCCACCGTGATGATGGCCATCAAGCGCTCCAATAACGATGTCGGCGGCCGTCTGCTGGAAGTCGGCGAAACCGAATACATGGTTAGGGGTCTGGGTTACATCAAATCCATTGCCGATCTGAATACCATACCGGTGGGCGTCGATGCCAACGGCACGCCGATACGCTTGCAGGATGTCGCCCATGTTCAGATTGGCCCGGAATTGCGGCGCGGCGTCACCGAACTCAACGGCGAAGGTGAAGTGGCCGGCGGTGTGGTGATCATGCGCTTCGGCGAGAATGCGCTGGCGACCATTGAAGATGTACGTGCGAAACTGGAAGAACTGAAAAAAGGCCTGCCGGCAGGCGTGGAAATCGTCCCCGTCTACGACCGGGGCAGTTTGATCGAGCGAGCCGTAGACACCTTAAAAGATGCGCTGAGCCAAGAACTGATCATCGTCTGCGCCTTGGTCGCCTTTTTTTTACTGCACTTGCGCTCATCCCTGGTGATCGTGATCACCTTGCCGCTGGGCATTCTAATGGCCTTTATCGTGATGAAATGGCAAGGCATGAATGCCAACATCATGTCCTTGGGCGGCATCGCGCTGGCCATCGGCGATATGGTCGATGGTGGCGTGGTAATGGTGGAAAATGCCCATAAGCACTTGGCCGAAGCGGCCGAGAAAAAACAAGCCAAGTTGACTTCACAGGAACGCTGGGAAGCCATCGGCAATGCCTCCCGTGAGGTCGGTTCGGGGCTGTTTTCCTCGCTGTTGGTGATTACCGTGTCCTTCCTGCCCATCATCACCATGGAAGCGCAGGAAGGCCGCTTATTCAGCCCATTGGCGTACACCAAAACCTATGCGATGGCTGCCGCCGCGATCTTGACCATCACCTTGGTGCCGGTGTTGATGGGGTATTTTGTGCGCGGCAAGATCATTCCTGAGCAAAAAAACCCGATTAATCGGATTTTGCATGCCATGCATTCGCCGGTTTTAAAAGTGGCGATGCGCTGGCGGGGTGCCACGCTCATCGTGGCGCTGCTGTTAATGGCCTCTACGCTTTATCCCTTATCCAAATTGGGCAGTGAATTCATGCCGCCCTTGGATGAAGGCGATATTTTGTATATGCCCACCACCTTTCCGGGCATCTCCATCACCAAAGCCAGGGAAGTCTTGCAACAGACCGATAAGATCATCAAGACTTTTCCCGAAGTGCATCATGTGTTCGGCAAGATCGGCCGGGCCGAAACCGCCACCGATGCCGCACCGTTGATGATGGTGGAAACCACCATCCAGCTCAAGCCGCGAGAACAGTGGCCTGACCCAAGCAAAACCACTCGGCAACTGATGGATGAAATGGACAAGGCCATTCATTTTCCTGGCTTGGCCAACGCCTGGACCATGCCTATCAAAACTCGGATAGACATGCTCTCTACCGGCATCAAGACGCCGGTTGGCATCAAGGTATCCGGTCCCGACCTGAACGTGCTGCAATCCCTGTCGCTGCAAATCGAGCAGGCCATGAAAACTCTGCCGGATACGCTGTCTGCCTACGGTGATCGGGCGGTCGGCGGTTATTTTCTGGATTTCGACATCAACCGCGAAGCCGCCGCGCGTTATGGCTTAACCGTCGGCGATGTGCAGGATGTGATTCAAAGCGCTATCGGCGGCATGAACATCACCGAAACTGTCGAAGGACTAGAGCGCTATCCCGTTAATTTGCGTTATCCGCGCGATCTTCGGGACAATCCGGAAGCGTTGCGGCGGGTTTTAATCTCCACCCCGACAGGAAGTCAGATACCTTTGACATCGGTGGCGGACATCAACTTTAAACGTGGCACGGATGTCATCAAAACCGAAGATGCGCGGCCCAATGCCTGGATTTATGTGGACCTTAAAATCTCCGACATCGGCGGTTATGTGGAGCAGGCAAAAAAAATCTTAGCCGAGACTGTCACGATACCCGCAGGTTATACCGTCACCTGGTCGGGCCAATTTGAATACATGGAACGGGCGGCGGAACGCTTGCGCATCGTGGTGCCCATTACGCTACTGCTGATTTTTATCCTGCTGTATACCGCCTTTCGAAATATCACCGAACCGACTATCGTGATGTTGGCGATTCCATTTAGTCTGATTGGTGGAATTTGGTTCATCTACTGGTTGGGATACAACCTGTCGATTACCGTTTATGTCGGCTTTATCGCGCTGGCCGGCACGGCGGCGGAAACCGGGGTGATGGTGCTGAGCTTTATCGATATTGAAATCGACAAACTCCGGGCGCAAAAACAGGCGCCACTGACCGGCGAGGAAATCAGAGTGGCTTGCGAAGCCGCGACGGCATTGCGCGTTCGGCCGGTCGCGATTACCTCGCTGGCCAACATCATCGGCTTGATACCCATCATGACGGCCACCGGCACCGGCGCGGATGTTACCCAACGCATTGCAGCCCCCGCGCTGGGCGGCATGCTCACCGTGTTGATATTAAGCCTTTTGGTGTTCCCGGTGATTTACAGCTTGGTGTTGCAGTTTCAAGAACGGTTTCGAACCTCATAGTCTTGAGAGGTTACTGATGCTTTCATCAATTGGTTAGGCTCACGGAGAATTTTGATATGGCTTCATGTTGTGAAAATAACTGCGCAATTGAGAAATTGCGCGAACGACAACGCGGCACGCTTAAAGCCGTGCTCGTTGTTAATGCGGTTATGTTTGTCGTCATTGTCGGCGGGGCCGTTTACGGAAAGTCAACGGCTTTGCTTTCGGACAGCCTGGATAATCTCGGCGATGCGCTAACGTATGGCTTAAGCCTTTACGCCGTTTCTAAAGAAGCGGCCACTAAGGCGAAAGTGGCCTTATTTAAGGGTAGTTTGATATTGATCGGGGCGTGTGTGGTTCTGGCGCAAATCATTCAGCGGCTGATTGAGCCTGTACTGCCGTCTTACGAGATTATGGGTGCTTTCAGTTTAGCGGGCTTGGCGGCAAATTCGCTATGTCTGTTTCTTCTGTGGAAGCACAGAAACGAAGACATCAACATGAGTTCCGTGTGGGAATGTTCAAGAAATGACATAGCGTCAAATCTAGCGGTATTTATCACGGCGGGAGCGGTTTGGTTCTTTGAATCGGGATGGGCGGATATTGTCGTCGCATCCTGTCTTGTCATGCTGCTGCTGAATTCTTCATTCCGTGTTATCCGTTCCGCGCTCAAAGAAATTAATTATCCGAAAATTTAAACTATCTGGAAATCACCTATGAAAACAAAATTACTGATCACTTTGCTTTTAATGACAGGCTTACTAGCGGCCTGTAGCGAGATCAAGCCTCATTCGATGGATTTGGACCTGGCCGTACAGCATGAGGCGTTGGTAAAGCATTATGAAGAAACCGCTAAGGAGATGCAGGCCAAGGTCCAGGAACACAAGCTGCTTTTGAGCCAATACGACGCTAAAAGCTATCTTTATGGCCGGCAAGCCGAAGGGTTTAAAGAACATTGCCAAGCATTGATCAATGCCTACGAAAAAGCGGCTGAGGAAAATTTGATGATGGCAAATCTGCATCGCCAGAAATAGCGAGGGGGGAAAGAGTCATGACTATCCGTTGGCATAAAACAATCCTAATCATGTTAGTCGGTGTGCTTTTCTTGCTGGAAGGGTGTGCCGTTACCCAGCCGGCATTCTACCGGGCTTCGGAATTTAAGCCTGAATCCATAGGTCAGATTACGCTGCTGCCCGCCGTTGATGCGCGAATCGATAAACAGGTTGCGGCACATCTCGAAGAACCCTTGCGCCAAAAGGCGGCAACGATCCTGAAGCGGAAAGGATACTCGGTGATCCTGAGTGATTCGCGCGAGAGCACTGCCCTGACCAACGATAGTCTACGGGCCGCCGATCCTGCCTTGATAAAACGCCTTGGTCCGCCGGATGCACGCTGGATCATGGTCTTAGCCCTTATCGATCTCAATGTGGTTGGCAGCCACGATAAGGTGGAAGTGGCAGGCTTTCTATATGACAAGGAGATGGGCATGCTGCTATGGCGGGACAGCGTTATTTGTTTGGTCGGGGATGGTGGGATATTTGGCGGGCTAATAAACGATAAAAGGGTCGATCTAGCGGTTTCTACCGCAGTGGATTCGTTATTGGGCAGTATTCCGGAATAGGGACTCGTTTTGATAATCCCACGCTGCCACCGGTCGTTATCTCTGCCATCACCGATATGTTTAAAGGGAGGTGTGTCATGATGAATACATGGCACAAGCTATCAGCAATCGAAACCGCAGGCTTGCTTACCACCGATATGGAACAGGGACTTTCCACCGAAGACGCGAAAAAGCGACTTGCTCGATATGGTCAAAATAAACTGGATAAGGGCAAGCGATTTTCGGCTTTGGTGATTTTTATCAGCCAGTTTAAAAGTCTCGTTATTTGGGTACTGATGGGTGCAGCGGCTGTTTCCGTTGCACTCGGTGAAGTGATCGACGGTATTGCCATCATCGCTATCGTGATCTTGAATGCGGTCATTGGCTTTCTCCAGGAGTATCGGGCCGAGAAAGCGGCCGCCGCACTCGCTCGTTTAACAGCGCCGCATTGCCGAGCGGTTCGGGATGGCCATAGTTTGGTGATTACAACCACTGAAGTCGTTCCGGGAGATTTACTGTTACTCGAAGCGGGCGATTTGGTTGCGGCGGATGCTCGCCTTATTCAAGCCTCCGTGTTTCGTGTCAATGAAGCCCCGCTCACGGGGGAATCGCAAGCCGTGGCTAAATTTACCGTTAGCCTGGTATTGGACACGCCGCTGGCTGAGCGGCGCAATATGGTTTTTCTCGGGACCAGTGTGACGGGTGGTTCCGCTCGCGCAGTGGTGGTCAACACCGGCATGGAAACCGAACTGGGTCGCATCGCGAAACTGCTCGAATCGGCCGAAAGCGGAGAAACCCCTTTACAACGCCAACTGGAGCGGGTTGGGCGTCTGTTGTTGATGGCATGTTTCGGCATCGTCGGCTTAATTTTTGGGCTGGGAATATGGCGTGGCATTGCTCCCTTTGAGCTTTTCTTAAGTTCGGTGAGCCTTGCGGTCGCGGCGATTCCCGAAGGGCTGCCGGCGGTGGTAACGATTGCGCTGGCATTAGGCGTGCAACGGATGGTTCAACGGCATGCCCTGGTACGACGCTTGGCTTCGGTTGAAACGCTAGGCCGTGCCCAGGTGATTTGTACCGACAAGACCGGCACGCTGACGATGGGTGAAATGACGGCCCGCAAGTTGGTGACCTCGCAAAACCTCTATCGTGTCACCGGCGAAGGTTACGCCACGGAAGGCACATTCTTCTCGGGTAACGTGGAAAGTTTCCCTTCGGAAAGCCCCGAATTATTCGCCTTGCTGCGAGCATCGGCGGCATGCAACGATGCCGAACTCACGCTAATCGATGGCCGATCTACTGTCGTAGGCGATCCTACCGAGGGGGCGTTATTGGTGGCCGCCGAGAAAGCGAATATTACCCGGTCTGCCATTGAAACGGAGATACCGCGTTTGGCGGTGATCCCTTTTGATTCTGACCGCAAACGCATGAGCATTATCCGTCGTCAGGCTAATTTCCCTTGGGCCTTTGTCAAAGGTGCCCCCGAAGTCGTTCTTAGCCGTTGCACGTTGATTCGTACCGACCAAGGTGTCAGGGCGTTGACTGAAATCGACCGCACGCATTTTTTTCAGGCCAATCGCTTACTGGCCAACGATGCTTTGCGAGTGCTGGCCGTGGCAGAGCGTCCACTAGAGGGCATCCATTTCGGTGCGGGCGTGTTCGGCAGTGATGTCGAGATCGAACAGCAGCTTATTTTGTTGGGACTCGTTGGCTTACAGGACCCGCCGCGTGGTGAAGCCAAAGAGGCCGTCAGCAAATGCAAACGGGCAGGGATCAAAACGGTGATGATCACCGGCGATCATCCGGATACCGCGCGGGCCATTGGCTGCGAATTAGGGATTATAGATAAAGGCGATGAAGTTCTGATTGGTGCCGAGATAGACCACTTGGACGATGCTGAGTTAAAGGAACGCGTGCCGCATGTTTCGGTGTATGCACGGGTAACCGCCGAGCATAAACTGCGTATTGTGCGGGCATGGAAAGCGACTGGGGCGGTTGTCGCGATGACGGGGGACGGCGTGAACGATGCACCCGCGATCAAAGAGGCATCCATCGGTATCGCCATGGGCATTACCGGTACTGAAGTGACCAAGGAAGCTGCCGACATGATTGTCGCTGATGACAACTTTGCTTCCATTGTCGCCGCCGTCGAAGAAGGACGCGGCATTTATGACAACATTGCTAAAACCTTGGCTTACCTGTTGGGCAGTAGCACTGGCGAGTTGTTGGTGATGTTGGGCGCCGTGCTGCTGGGTTGGCCATTACCGCTTTTACCGTTACACCTGTTGTGGATCAATCTGGTCACCGATGGTTTTGCGGCCTTGGCCCTTTCCACCGATCCGATTGATCCAGGGGTATTGAATCGCCCGCCTCGACAGGCTCAGTCCCAATTACTCAACCGGCATTTGTTTTATCTGACTTTATTCACGGGTTTATTAGCCGCGAGCGTCACGCTCGGCGTGTTTGCCTATGAGCTGCATGTAGTCGGCAATACGCTTGATCAAGCTCGCGATGCCGCCTTTACCGCTCTGGTGATTACCGGTTTGCTGCGTGCCTTCGGGGCGCGAAGCGAACAACGCGTCATTTGGCAAATCGGTTTGTTCTCCAATTTGCGATTGTTTCTGATTGTGGCCGTGTGCTTTAGCTTACAGTTAGCAATACACCATGTTCCCATGCTGCAAACCTTGTTTCAGATCAAATCGGTGTCGTTGCATCAGTGCATAGTCTGGATCGGGGTTGGCTTTATACCCTTGGCAATCCTAGAACTCAGAAAAATCCTGCTTAATCGAGCTAAAAAGTTTGCTTAGAGCAATGAAAACCAAGCAATCACATCGCTATCAACCTAAAAGGATGAAATCGCCACAAGCGATGTCCACCAATCGCTTTATCCACCGAAAAATTCTGACCCGGTTGTTTTTAGGCTGGTTGTTCCTGAGTGTAACGGTAGGCGGTTCCATTTTATGGCTGGAGATCAAGAGAGCCGAGCAATTGGTTCATGCCCTTGCGCTGAAGGAATCAGCGATATTCAGCGGGGCATCGGCCCATAATCTGGAACAACTCGATGCCCAATCGACTGAACATCTAAGGCAGTTAGCTGAACAGCTGGTTAGCCAGCATTTTCTGATTGTCGAATTGTATGACCGCAACGAACAATTAAAACTCGAAGTCGTTCGCCAAGGACAGGAATTGGTCGAGCAATTCATCGATCAATATCGGCATCAATTTCCAAAGGCCGACGAGTTTACTCATGACCTCCATTTTATTCATGGACAGTTGTGGTTAGTAACACTGGTTCCGTTACGTGGCGAACAGGATTCGCCGCTGGGTTATTTCGAGGGCGTTTATCAGGTTGATCCGGAAACGTTTGCCACATTGAAGCAAAACCTAATTCGTATGCTGGCGTTCGTGACGCTAGGCATTTTCTTTACCAGCCTCTTGATGTATCCAATTGTCCTGGCCCTTAATCGAGGCGTCATTAGGCTTTCCGGCGAACTCTTACAAGGCAATCTTGAATTGATGAATGTACTGGGCTGTGCCATCGCAGAACGCGATTCGGAAACCAACCATCATAACTATCGGGTGACTTATTACGCACTGCGGCTTGGCGAAGCGATCGGACTGCCTGAAGAAAATATGCGCGATCTCATTGCAGGGGCTTTTTTACATGATGTCGGCAAGATCGGCATCCGCGATCCGATTTTACTGAAACCGGAAAAACTAACGGCGGCTGAATTCGAGGTTATGAAAACGCATGTGGCATTAGGCGTGGAAATTCTAAACAAATCGCACTGGTTGACCGGTGCGCGGGATGTCGTGGAGTTTCATCATGAAAAATATGACGGCAGCGGTTATCTGCAAGGCCTTACAGGGGACACCATTCCACTAAACGCGCGAATATTCGCTATCGGGGACGTGTTTGATGCGCTGACCTCGCAACGTCCGTACAAGGATGCGTGGCCCGTAGTCGATGCTATTTCCAAGCTCGTAAAAGAGGGCGGTAGCCACTTTGACCCTCGGCTGGTAACGATTTTTGCCAAGATTGCTCCGCGTCTTCATCAAGAGGTGAATGATTTAGACGAATCTCAACTGGAGGCAATGCTACAACGCCTCGTTGGCGAACACTTCTTGAATACAGCTTTTAAGGCTCGAAAGGCAAGCGATGAAGTTGCTCGCACATCGGCTTAGGAGGTTGACCCAATACGGTGCGTCAACACTTCTATTTGCACCAGTATTACACAATCAGCCACGAGAATATGTAAAGACAAGTTTAACTCATTGATTTTAATGATGGCACTATTTGTGCTTGGAAAATAAAGATTTATAGATTGGATTGATGTGATTTCTAATTTGACATCACTCCATGTACTATAAAAACGGGCCGAAATTAACGACTATTAAAAATTAAAACAAATCTGGAGAAAATTTATGAAAACAAAACTATTGATTACCCTATTGTTGGGTACTGGCATCTTAGTGGCATGTAGTGAGATGAACCCGCATCCGATGGATATGACTCAAGCCGTACAAAGCGCAACGACAAAGGCAGATCATGAAGCGCTGGCGAAACACTACGAAGAAGCCGCGCAAGAATTACAGCTTAAAGTGGAAGAGCACAAAAAACTTTTAAATCAATATCGATCAAAAAGTTACCTTTACGGTAGACAAGCACAAAGTTTTGAAAATCACTGCGAAGCCCTAATTAACGCTTATGAAAAAGCGGCTCAAGCCAATTTGAGTATGGCAGCAATGCATCGTCAGATGTAAACAGTAAGCCTTTTCGTCAACATTAACCTAGGCAAGATGGGCTAAGGTAACGAGGTCCATCTTATTTGGTAAGTATTCCCCCTCAAGCGGGTTCCGGCTCTATTTTTACCTTTTTCCCAAGCGCGGCGGCGGCTTTTTGCCATTGCCGTTTTGCTCAGCTTAAGCGAAGACATGCCTTCTGAAATTTGCCAAGCAATAATTCGTTTTGTTGCAACGGCTGTTACGTCTTCGAGAATCGCTTCTTCGCCGATTTAATATTTTCGTCAATCGTTTTTCTATCCTGAGCGGATAATTGTTTCAGCCATTCTCTAACCGGTTCGATACGGGTTTCAGTTACAAAAAATCTAACAGATTTGTGTCATTAGTTTTTCACTAACGTGTCATTTTTTCATTAATTTTAAAGCGTTATTTCATTTTTTGTGTCACGCTCCATTCCCGTTGTTGACACAATTAATGAAAAGTTCCGGATTTTAAGCCACCAATAATGAAAAATTTCGCACCCTTGCGCTCCAATCAATCAAAGTACTTCGAAAGTGCATGCTGCGCCGAAGAGCCGCTAAAATAGCTAAAATTACTTGGCAATATCCCCGGAGCTTTAGCGTGAATAATGCGATATTTGACTTACCGAAGACAAGGCTATGCGCCGCCGTTGTTTTGGCGTGGGGTTATGCTGATCCATTAAAAGTCGAAAACGCTACCACAGCACTACAGGCCGAGCTGGGTAATGGCTGGTCTTCAACAAGCGCTTTTCAATTTATGGCCGGAAAGACAGCAAAAGCCGCTCTGGATACCGCAGACTCCGAAGAACAAATTTCATTGCTGGTCGCTTACCAGCTCGCCAAATTAGTCAGTCATGAGTTTGGCCTGGGTGCCGTCAATAAACCTGACCATATAGACCGGGCTGAGTTGATAGCTGCAATTTCAGCGAAGCACTAACCCTACCTCTTAACTAGCGTTAGCACTCGTTTTTCAGGCTCCTGAATAATTGGCCGTTCTGGCGATATTTCCAGGTGAGCAGGCCGGGGCTGGTCAATATCAATACCATATTTCAAAAGCGCCGCTCGATGCTTCTTAAGCGTTTTTTGTGAGTACAGCGTTGAAATATCCTTATCGTAAAACCAAAGCGATGCCGTAAGCTTCACCGAATGCGGTTCGTGGTCAGAAATGGATTTTAAAATCGACTTTGGATGCTCCGGCGGATAAACCGGGTCCGGCTCAACCACCCAACATTGCACCGGGATCAATTCGAACTTAAATGTCCTTGCATGCTTCCAAAGAAAGTAAAAATCCCTAGCCTCTTTTTCAGTAGCAAATTCCGCCGCCCGCTCCCGACCGCAAACTCTATGTTTAACCGAAAGATATTGACCGTACTCGTATTGAAAATGCCAAGGCCAGGCGTCGTCTTGAGTCGGGTCGTAAACGCCTATCAAATAACTAAGTTTCAGAATATGCATAACCGTGACACGTCTACACCCCTAAATTATTGAACAAGGGCCTCGATCTTAGCCAACACTTCGGCTAACACCACGTCGTCCACCTTAGACGCCTTTTCGGCCTGACGCGCGGCCCAATCCAGACTTCGAACCTGATCCGCCAACACCACTCCAGTTACGCGGCCCCCGACCGGCAAAGCGACCTCGAAGGGATAGCCTTTAACTTGGCTTGTCACAGGACAAATCAACGCCAGCCCCGCCTTGGCGTTATAAGTGCGTGGCGTAATAACCAGGCCGGGGCGACGCCCCGCCTGCTCATGCCCCGCTTGCGGATCGAACGCGATCCAAACCAAGTCGCCGCGCTCAGGTACATACGAAACCGCCACTAATAATTACCCTCGCGTCCCACATCTGGTCCCCACTCGATATATTCATGACGGTTCTCGTCAGTAATACACGCCAGCAAATCGTCCAACTTGAAAACAGGCTTAGCAGTGGTCGGCATAATGTGAAACCCACCATCATCAGCCGTCAGCTCGACAGGCGAACCCACTTCAAGCTTTAACCGTGCAAGCATCGCCGCCGGCAATCGAACCACGGCACTATTACCCCACTTCTTAATTTCAGTGTGCATTTTGCCCCTCGTTTTCGCCTTCCTTCGTCGATGAAATAGCTTCTTGAATGGCGTCTAAATGTTGCAAGGCGCTGCCTGCAAAAGTACGGCATCGCGCATACCCAATGATGTACAACCAGACAATCCCGCTTACCGTCACACAATACGCGACAAATAAAACCGGGCGGTACTGCATGAACGTTTCAGGCATTAATTCGTACAGATAGGCGACTAAACCAGTGAGGCCAATAAACACACCGATGAGGGTGCGGATGGCGTTAGTGAGGGTAGATATATTCATTGTTCACCTCTTTGCGTGTAGCTGATATGGAAGGTAGCTACATTGTAGCAACTGAGTTTTCGAGTTGCAACAGCGTAGCTACAATTATTGCAAATTCGGCAGTTTATTTAACCAAATCCGAAGACGCACATAAATCAGGCCAGTTGTCGGTTTTTTCATTATTTGTGTCACACACCATACCCACTTTCGACACAATTAATGAAAAATTTCGGATTTTTTGCCACCAATAGTGAAAAATTTCGCGGATGAAAGAATCTGGAAATAATGGCTAGATTTCGGATAGCTGGCTTCCAATAATTATTTGGCAACGATAGGTTCGACGCCTGGTTGAGGTATAGTTCATTCGGACACTTGAGGGAGAAAACTTAAAAATGTCAGCTCTGACCATCGGCAAACTTGCCAAACAAACCGAAGTCACTATCGAAACCATCCGTCACTATCAACGTATTGGTTTACTGAGAGAGCCAGCGAAACCCGATGGCGGTTATCGAGTTTATTCAGCTGATGCGATTGCCCGAATACGTTTTATCAAACGCGCTCAACAGGCCGGATTTACCTTGAAAGAAATTACCACCTTGCTATCGCTTGATGGGGCGCACTGTTCTGATGTTCGACAAGTCGCCGAGCAAAAATGCCAGCAGATCGATCAACAAATCAGAGACTTAACGGCTCTCCGTCAGGTATTGGTAAGCCTGGTCAACGACTGTCAGCAGACTGCTCCAGCCGCTCATTGCGCTATTCTCGATGCGTTTAGCGATAATGCATCAACGCAACCCTGATTTCAAATCACACACTTGACTCTGTTCCAAACAACAGGGTTTAGACTCCTTGCCAACATTGAGCATTGTTTGGCTTAGGAGATTGGCATGAATACAGACCCTGAAACGCCCTTAAAAACCCCTTCATGGTTGGGTATCGGCGCCCTTTTGGCCGCTGTAGGGGCTTCGGCCTGTTGTGTCGGGCCTTTTTTGCTGTTGTCGTTGGGTATTGGCGGTGCGTGGATCAGCACGTTGACGGCACTGGAACCGGCCCGGCCATTTTTCATTGTCATGGCCCTGATTTTTATAGGACTCGGCTATCGAAAACTCTATTTAACACCTGATCGCTGTACGGTAGGTGAAATCTGCTCCACATCCGACAACCAACGCCGACAGCGCCTACTGTTTTGGCTGGGTTCCGCGTTCATTTTGATACTGCTGGCCTTTCCCTGGTTAGCGCCTTTTTTTATGGCTTGAGAGAATTCCGATATGACCATTAAATCCGGATTGTTACTGATAAGCTTGTTGTTACCGGCCACTTTATGGATGCCAGTGGCCTATGCTGAAACCACACTGGCACTGCCAAACCAACAACAAACGGTGATACTGAAGTTAGAAAATATGACCTGTAGCCTATGCACAGTTACTATCAAGAAAGCCTTGCAGCAAGTCGAAGGCGTGCAAAAAGTGGCTGTCGATTACGATGCCAAAACGGCCGTGGTTACTTTCGACAGCCAAAAAACCAATAGCGCCGCCTTGATCAACGCCACGACGGATGCCGGTTATCCAGGTTCTCTGGTCACACCTATTACCCGATAAAGTCGAGGATAGCGTCTATGTCTGATTGTTGCTCCACCAAAACCAAACAGATTTGTCCTGAATGCGGTTCCACATGCAAAAGCGTCAGCATGCCTACGCTGTACCATCAGGTACGGTTTTCCGAAAATCAGTCAATCGTTACTGACAGCTATTATTTTTGTCCGGCAAAAACATGCCCGATTGCCTACTTCTCCAACGCAGGCAACACCATCCCCAAACAGCATTTGCGAAGCTATCAATCGATTCAGAACGATGCGCTTTGTTACTGCTTTGACATAGACGCCGAGCAGTATTTATCGGCGTTAAAAGATCAACGGGCAGAACCGATCAAAGCTTTCGTCATGCAACGCACTCAAGCCGGTGAATGTGCTTGTGAAATTAGAAACCCATCAGGCCAATGCTGTTTAGCGAATTTTAAACATTTGGAAAAAAGTGGTTGAGACAGGCTCATATAGGTGTAGTGACCCGATAAGCACAAGCCCAAAACTTATAGGCTATAGATTCGCTCCGAAGCCTTAGCGTACTATTTTTTCCGAATTCTGTGACTGCCCCAGATAAGATTGTTACTCTGGACACAACGCATAGATTTCCAGCCTTACTCGAGGTGCTACAACTAATGATCCGCGTCTCGCAACATCTCGGCCATATCCCGATTTGCAGTGACGGCCTGCTGGTAAATATCAATCACTTCTTGACTGTGCGCTTTAAGATCGTTCGCGTGTCTACCGTATAAAAAGCTTTTTGACTCAAATTGGCTGAGAAATTTTTTGTGTTCCTCTATCTTGGTTTGCAATTCGTTCGATTCGTCTTCGAAGTGTTTGGCTAGTGCTACATGCTGTATGGCTAGATCAGGAGCCATCGCATGCCGATCAAAGAGGCTGCACCCTGATAGTAAATATTGCGCCAGAAAAAGGGTAATCAGTAATTTTGATTTCATGGTTTGTTCCAAAAGGAGTTTATAAGTTGTTTCTATAAAGTTGTTCAGGCTATTTAAAAGAAACATTTTTGGGATGTAGCAATCTCAATCCGTTGGCCACGACCAATAACGAAGCGCCCATATCGGCAGCAATGGCTTCCCATAAGGTCGCCACGCCGGCAAAGGCTAAGACGGCGAACACGGCTTTGATCATCAGCGCAAACGTAATATTCTGTCGAATAATCGCCAGTGTTCTTTTGGAATGCCCGATCAGCCAAGGCAGTTTGGAAAGGTCATCGCCCATCAGAGCAATATCGGCTATCTCGATGGCCGCATCCGACCCTAATACCCCCATGGCAATCCCCAGGTTGGCCCGCCCCAGCGCCGGGGCGTCGTTGACACCATCACCGATCATCGCTACCTGTCCGTATTTCTCGACCATTTGACTGACGATCTCCACTTTGTCGGCGGGCAATAATTCGGCGTATACCTCATCTATGCCAATTTGGGCCGCGATGTTATTGGCCGTCACCCGATTGTCACCGGTCAACATTACCAGGTGTTGGATGCCAGTCTGTCTCAGCGCTTGCAAAATCGATCTGATGTCGGCGCGAGGCTGATCAGCAACGGCAATCAGACCGCAAATATGCCGATCATTGCCGATGGCAATCACGGTTTGCCCCGTTTGTTCAAGGGCAATCGCTTTTTCACTGATTTCCGGGATTTCTTGGCTACGCTCCAATAGATAACGACGCGATCCCAGCCAGAAATCCGTGCCATTAAATAATCCGGTTACACCTTTACCCGGTAGAACCGTCACATTCTCTGCGCTGGCCACGTTGATACCGCGTTGTTCCGTATAGCGTAAAATGGCTTTGGCCAACGGATGATTGCTTCGCGCTTCCAGTGCGGCAGCGCGGCTTAGAAGTTCTTCTTGGCTATGACCATTAAACGGATAAACCCCCGTGACGATGGGGTCGCCCGAGGTCAGCGTGCCGGTTTTATCAAAGGCAATCGCATTAAGATGGGCGGGTGTTTCAATATAAATGCCCCCTTTGATCAGAATGCCTTGTCGGGCTGCACAGGCCAACGCGGCGACAATACTGACTGGTGTCGAAATGACTAATGCACAGGGGCAAGCAATGACCAACAACACCAAGGCGTGGTAAAACCATTCGTTCCAGCCCCCTTCGAAAAATAACGGCGGAATGATGCACATCGCCAACGCCACCAGCATGACAGTCGGAGTATAAATTCGCGCAAACTTTTCCACCCATTGCTCGACCTCAGCTCGCTTACCATGGGCTTCGCCAACCAGCCGGGTAATCTGTGCCAAGGTGGTATCCGAAACCAGCTTGGTGGATCGAATTTCCAATGTGCCTTCAACATTAATGCTTCCGGCAAATACCTCGTCACCCACTTGCTTGGCAACCGGCATGCTTTCACCGGTAATCGGTGCCTGATTGACCGAACTGAAACCGGCAATTACGTTGCCATCCAGGGGAATTTTAGCGCCAGGCGCTAAAATGAAACGGGTGCCTATACTGACTTCTGCGGCAGGTACCACACATTCCTGGCCGACTTCATCCTTGATCGTCACCGTCGAGGGGGCTAAATCCAGCAAGGCTTCTACGGCATGCCGGGCACGGCCAATACTCCAGCTCTCAATCGCCAGAGACAGGGCAAACAGAAAGCTGACCGTTGCCGCTTCAAACCATTCATCAATGAACATCGCACCGACAACAGCAATCGTCATCAACAAATTCATATCCGCCCGTAAGCGTTTCAAGGCATAAAACGCTTTCACAATCACATGTCGCGCACCGCAAGCCACCGCTAAACCAAAGGCTATTTTTTCAGGCAAAGGCATCGCCTGCTGCGCATGTGCATTCAATAAGCTTTGCAGATAATGAGTGACCACGCCCCATTGCAGGGTTCCGTTTTCTGCGGAGCTGAAAACGGTTTGAATATCCACAAAGCCGCCGGCTATGGCGATATGAATCATCATGCCGGCTACGATAAATACACCGCTAAGCACGGTATAAACGGTCTTCGAACGGTGTAGTTGCTTGACATCGGCATCGGTCTGACCGGACTGCCAACGAGCCGCCTGCATGCCCGTTGCCGCTACCGCTTTGATGATGGTTTTTTCAGTCACGGGCTCGGCATCAGACAACAGTGTCATGCGCCCGTTTAATACGTCAAAGGCCAGTTTGTCACTACCCCCCACTAGCGGGCCTAACGCGCTTTTCAACGTGGCGACTTCTTCTGCGCAATCCAGTCCCTCGATTTTGAACGTCATGCCACTCGACGAGTTTGATGCCGTTGGCGGGTGGCTATCCGGTTTTTCGCCAGGGCAGCAACAGGCTTTTTCTGATGGCTTGCAGGTACTCATCGTTTAATCCTCATTGGCATCAATCTGCGCAATTCCCGGTATTTTGGTATTTACTGGTTGGTCTTTTTGATGCGCTAGCCAGTAGAGAATCGGTAATACCAACAAAGTCAGCATTGTTGACGACAGAATGCCGCCAATCACCACGGTGGCCAGCGGGCGCTGTACTTCTGCACCGGTACCCGTCGCAATGGCCATCGGCACGAAACCGAACGAGGCCACCAATGCGGTCATCAGCACAGGCCTAAGGCGTGTCAGAGCACCCTCTACAATCGCCGTGTCCAGCGACATGCCTTCGTCGCGCAAACCACGGATAAAGGCAATCATCACCAGGCCGTTCAGTACTGCCACACCCGACAACGCGATGAAACCCACCGCTGCTGAAATCGACATCGGAATATCGCGCAACCAAAGCGCGACCAGACCGCCGGTCAACGCAAAGGGAATGCCGCTAAACACCAGCAAACCGTCTTTGGCGTTGCCAAACATCATGAACAGGAGTGTGAAAACCAGGATTAGCGCCACAGGCACTACAATCTGTAAGCGATGGGCCGCCGATTGCAACTGCTCGAACTGTCCGCCCCAACTTGTCCAATAACCGGATGGAATTTTGACTTTCTGTTGCAGCTTTTGTTCGGCCTCGGCAACAAAAGAGCCAATGTCACGGCCGCGCACGTTGGCACTGATGACGATTCGGCGCTTGCCGTTCTCACGGCTGATTTGATTGGGACCAGGTGCCATTTCCAGGCTGGCCACTTCAGCCAGTGGAATATAGCTGGTTCGTCCGTCTCGGTTTTGCCCGCGCGGCAATGAGATCGGCAAGCGGTTGATGGAATCCAGATTACTGCGCAGGTTTTCCGGCAGACGCACGATAATGTCGAAACGCCGATCGCCCTCGAACAAGATGCCGGCTTCGGTGCCACCAATCGCGGTAGCCACCGCATCCTGCACATCGCCCACGTTTAAGCCGTAGCGCGAAGTTTTATCCCGGTCGATATTGAGTGTCAGCATCGGCAAGCCGGTGGTTTGCTCGACTTTCACTTCGGATGCACCGGGAATTGCCTCCATGACCGCCGAAATTTCAGTCGCCGTGTCATTCAATACATCCATATCATCGCCGAACACTTTAACCGCAACGTCGCTACGCACCCCTGAAATCAGTTCATTGAAGCGCAACTGGATTGGCTGGGAAAACTCGTAGAGGTTGCCGGGTAGTTGGTTGGCTGCCGCTTGTATCGCCGCTAGCAGGTCATCGCGTGATTTATCGGGATCAGGCCATTGCTCGCGTGGTTTCAGCATGATGTAACCATCCGAGATATTCGGCGGCATCGGGTCGGATGCGATTTCGGCGGTACCGGTTCGTGCAAATATTCGCTCGATTTCGGGAAACTGCTGCTTGAGAGCTTGTTCAATCTGTTGTTGCATGGCGACCGATTGCGACAAGCTGGTACCCGGAATACGCATCGCCTGAATGGCGAAATCGCCTTCATTCAAGCTCGGCACAAACTCGCTGCCCATCCGCGTCGCCAACAGGCCCGACAGAATCACCGCGACCACCGCCAGCGTGAGTATCACCGGCTTGTTGCGCATGACGCTATCCAGTACCGGCGCA
>Ga0208882_1000214_pt1 | contig 30662 bp, 22 predicted proteins | sample LakWasMet14_LOW5_2_FD_183862 | JGI IMG/M metagenome (GOLD analysis project Ga0208882, IMG submission 183862) | Freshwater sediment methanotrophic microbial communities from Lake Washington under simulated oxygen tension - Sediment Metagenome... | ecosystem: Environmental > Aquatic > Freshwater >...
GGCACCGCGGCATGCCCGAACTCGGACTGGGCCCAGCTTGGGGCGTCGTAGAGCGTGTCCATCCCGGAGTCTGGACCGAATCGAAACCAGGGGAACTGCCGTTAGAAATGAGACCAGAGGACAACCCCCGAGGCGGGGGTAGGGCGCGCGGCAGCGGGGAAGGGGGCACCCTCGTCGTCGTCCCAGACCCACCTGAGAGGCGCTCTAGTGATGGGTGAAGCGTGGGCGGTCGGCACCATCGGCTTGTTGGGCAGGTTGAATCTGAGCACCACTCCCGTGCCGTCTTCATTTGGCTTTTCGCTGCATGATCTTCTCAAGAAGCTTCTCTCCCTCAGAAAACCTCCTCCGGGAAAATATGAAATCCTTGACTTCCTTGAGTTCCGCGGGCCGATAGCCCGGTCCGCAGCACCCACAAGAGTGGAAGGTGAAGCCGGCCTCGAACAGGAGTCGAACCTTCTCCCACTGTTCCACATCGGTCTGCTTCGGTGCCTTGAAGTCCTTACCCATGTCGGCCATGAGTTTCCCGCATTGCGGGCACGGAACTTCCCGAGCTGCCCCTTTCGCAGGGCGTAGGTTCTCCGGGAGTCGCCACCGGCTGACTTGCTTGAAATACTTCCTGCAGCCGAAGCAGGCGAAGGGCTCGTTGTAGGTATGTTCGCCGTACCTGCACATATTGTTTCTCCCTATCGCAAATGCTGATGAGCCGTGGACATCCTCATCGCGGTTCACCTGGAAAGCGGACCGGGCGACCTCCATCTCGCCCATGACGGCTGCCAAGGCGGGCTCCACCGAACTCTCTGCCCAACGGCTCGCCGATGTGCCGCCGCAGCGGGCGCGACGGGTTGACGGCGGGTGAAGCGGGGACGGTCGGCACCATCGGCTTGTTGGGCACGCCGCACGACGCCGTATCCCTGAGCGCGGCATCACTCATCGCAATCACGCCTTGGGCGGCTTTTCCACTTCCGGATCGGGTGCATAGACGCGCCCAGGAAACTTGTCCTCAAAATGAGCAATGACAAGATGCCCCATTGCTTCAATTGCACTCGCAGCGATTGTCCCTTTCACCAACCAACCAGCGATCGGAATATAGTCACATGCCTGCAGCGCAACGACCTTGAGACCTTCAGAGAGAGTCCCGAGGCTCGCGAGCAAACCGACTGCATCGAGAGGCCCGAGAGGTTCTCGATAGATCTTCGATACCATATACGCCATGTAGGTTTCGCCAGAGACCAACGCCCCCGCGGTGGCTCCGGGAAGAAACGGATTCGGAATCGCGGCAACGCCTGCACCAACCGCAGCGAATCCATGAACCCACAACCTCGATCTCTCCTTGCACGTCTGCATTACTGCTCCTTCTCCGATCTCGAATGGCACCGCACAGTCGGCCGCACTGTAGTTGTTGGGCGCGTCGTCTCTAGGTTGGGACCGACCCGCCGTAGAAAGGGACGGCCTTCTCCCCGTACTTTTCGCGAAGGAACCTCTCCCGGTACACCATGCGTGCCGTGAAGCAAACCTTGCTGATGTACCAAGCGTTGAATCCACCCCCAACGGCGCCCCCAACGACCGGCAGAACCTGGGCGAGTTTCGCCTTTGTCAGGCGAATTCCGAGTTGTTCTGCAATTTTCTGAATTAGACGGACGAGTGCAACGCGTTGCAGTTCATCCCACGTCTTCTTCTTTGCGGCCATAACCGTGGCCTTTGCGACCTCGGTCATTGCAACTTGTTTTGCGGCAGAGTCACCTCCCGTAGAGACGGCGAGTACTGTCAGCGCAACGTATCGCTCGCTCTCCAGAGAGACATCATATCCGTAGTAGGTCGCGTACTCGTTGACTGCGCGCAGCGCCATCGTGATCAGCACGGGAATATCCACAGCCATGCCGGGCAACCCCAGGGAGCCCGCAGCGGTTCCTTCTGCGAGTGCAATCACTCTATACTTCGAAGGAAGATATCCGATAGTCTTCTCAACATCCATAAGCGATAGAGCGCAGATGTCATCCAACTGACTGATGCCGGGGTGGCCGTCCTTTCTATACTCCGACAGAATCGCGTTCGTGCGCACGGACCACGCGGCGCCATCATTTACTACTGCAACCGCGCCCGCGGCTGCCTTCATGAGTACGATGCCGAGTCTTGTGTCTGCCGCCCAGTTGGAAGCCTGCTCGACCTTCTTGGTGATCGGGCTAAGGAACTTCGAAATGGCCGAGTTGCTTGGCATTCTCCACGCATTGACTTCCGCGAGTGCTTGTTGGTCGTAAGAATTCATGAACTCTCCATGTCTCCCGTTGGTTTGGTACTCGACGATGCTCGTCTGATCTGCGCCAACAATGTGTACTACTTGTATGCCGCTACCCGTTGACTACGCGCGGCCTCGGATCGTCGTGGCCCGATTGTTGCGCTCGACGTTCGGTGTCCGCTCCTCTTTCGAGGCTGCCCAACGACTGGCCGATGTGCCGCCGCAGCGGGCGCGGCGGGTTGGTGATAGGTGAAGCGGGGCGGTCGGCACCATCGGCTTGTTGGGCAGAGCCCTTGGTTCGCCGAAAACATCTAGGCGCGCAGAATAGCTCAAATGCTCGTATGAAATCACAGAATCTGCGTTCTCGCAATTTATCAGAATTACAGAGGGGCACATCTGGTCGAGAAGAATACTTCAAGAATTATGCAGACGACTGCCTTGAGAATAGGCCATACGATGCCATAAAGCACAAGAATGAAAAACACAAGTAGGATCACGCCAATTCCCCTGCCTATCCAGACGACAATCTTATCTCCAAGCGACATCGGAGTCGGATCGGAACGCACGTAGTCGTCAGAAAAACTGTCGGTTTCGACCGAAGAGCGCGTGGGCGACGGCGCGGGAGAACGTGATCTCTCTCCGCCGGGTTCCGATGGACGGTTGTCATCTCCTCCCCTGTATAAGCGATCCGATCGTCGTGAGCGCGCGGTGTTCTCCTCGACATTCTCTCGGTCGTTCCCGCAATCAACATCGCCAGAGGCGGGGCCAGTTACTCCGGGTTCGTAATCACTGTCATCGTGTTCGATTTCTTCGCCGTCAAGACCCTTGTGATAAGCACTGTGTCTGGCGCTGTAGTGTTCGTCGCTCTCAGTACTGCCGCTCCATATCGTGCGCGATGTGTTATTCGTGCGATCTTGTTGGCCGATCGCATGCCAGTAGCCCATGAGGTAGGCTCGCTGCTCGGCATTGGTCTGTGCCCATGAATCCGTTGGGCTGGACCACAGATTTCGCTCGCCCCTTCCGTCCGAAGCATCCTGCTGGCCACTGTTATGAGCTCGGAGAATCGCCTTCTTGTTCATTTGTCCCTCGTGAGTAGAAATCGGTCCTAGGCACCACCGAGGTTCCTCAGCTCTGTCTGTCTGCCCAACGACTGGCCGATGTGCCGCCGCATCGAGCGGGTCGAACGTTCCTTGGGATGGTTGAGAGCGGTCGGCACCATCGGCTTGTTAGACGGCACCGAAGTACGTCCGATAGCCATCAAGGTACTCTTCGGATGAAAAATCCTTGAAGTCACCCGCGGTCTCGCAGCCTTGGAGATACCGAAGGGCAGCGGCAGCGGCAGTGCCAGACTGCGCGGCCAGAAAGGCTTTCGTCGTCCTCAGGCCAGCGCCACACAGGAACTGGACACTGACGACACCTCCGAGGTCCATACTCGCGCCCTTGGCCTCCCAGATCGGCAAGACATCCTCCAGGAGCCCTCGACTGAACAACTGAACGCAGCACAGCAGCGTCAGGTCCTCCTCACGCTCACCGCCACTGCGCTCGGTTTCAATCTCCTGGGCGAGGAGCCTGCGAATCTCTGGGAGAGCCGCATCGATCGGCACCAAGCCGAATCGTTGGATGCTTTCGTCAGCGGTCACTTGTGCCCCTCTAACGACTGGCCGGTGTGCCGCCGCATCGGGTGCATCGAGCTGCCATTGGCCACATCGTGAGCGGTCGGCACCACCGGCTTGTTAGGGGCGCCGGGCGTGGGGACGAGGCACGACGCCGACGAACGCAGGGTGCCGGGCAGCCGACGCCTGTCGCTGCTCGTCGTCTCGCGGGTCGCCTGGTCCGTTGTCACGCCGCTGTCCTCGCTGTCCGCTGCCCGAGTTCGCTGCCCGTTGTCCGAAGTCTGCCGCCCGATGTCCGTTGAGCGTGGCCCACCACTTGCTCTTTCGTAGGGCACTGTTCGCCGCCCTGTGCGCTTCCTAACATCGCAATGGGCAGCCTCCCCGCTGCATATCCCCATAAAGGGAGCGCTATGCAGTCGCTGCCTATCTCCCTAATACCGCAGTCGACAGTCCCCCGCTGCATATCCACGAAAAGCGAGCGTTACGCAGCCTCCGGAACGTGTCAACGAATTTGACCATGTCCTCCCCTCCCCTGTGCCCAGTGCGCACCTCCCCACTGCGCTGGGGCCATCCCCGTCTCCGTCCCCGTCTCCGTCCCGGTCCCCGGCCTCCTTGTGCGCGCAGGACCCCAATCCGTCCAACGTCCCCTCGGAGCTCACCCTGGGCTCGTTGATCCACGCGCCCCTGGGCGGTCCCTCGCCCCGCCCGCTCACGACGGCGTCCGCAGCCCGCTCGATCTCTCCTCGATCGCGCCCCCCTCCGACGACCCTCCTTCCGTGCGGCTCCCGCGGCTCCCGCACTGGGCACCTTCGCGCGCTTCGCGGGTGCTCTCTCCCTGCGAATCAGGGCGCGTTGATCGTCACATGAAAGGACCGATCGGACTCCGGCCGACACCTGCGCGCCCCGGGCTCCGGCACGAGGCAGGGGCATGACGGCTCGACGATGCAAGACGACGGGATCGGCCGACACGCGTAGCGGACGCCCGCCATCACCCCTCCGCTGGCCTCTTCGCAGTACTCGGCGTTCAAGTCACATCGCAGCGTGTCGCCGCACGAGAAGGGCCGAGCCGCGACCGGCCCGGCGTCGGGACACACCCACCCGCTCGCGCCGCAGGTACACGCGCCCGACGCGTCGTTGCCGTTGAAGCCGATGAAGCATCGACACGCCGAGCCGCGGATCGTTCCGGCGGGGCAGCTCCACGCGCCGTCGGTGCAGACGGCCGGAGCCAGCGAGTCGCCGCAGAGCCCGTCGGGCGCGTGGTAGCACTCGAGCGTCGCTGGAGACGCGCACGCCAACGCATCAGAGACGCTCGTCGACGTGCTGCAGCCGCCGACGATGCCGAGGACGGCGAGGAGCACGGACAGCGATCGGCACATCGGGGCGCTCTCTTCCGCGGCGCGCCATGGGATGCGCGACGCCTGATCGGTGTACACCACTCCGGCAGCCCCGTGCCCGCACGGCAGCCGGCCCAGCGCCCCCCCGCCACAGCCCTGATGGTTGACCTCATCGTGGGGAGCGACCGCGGCGCCAGCCCGATGCGCCTCACCGTCGCGAAGCGACGGGGCGACCGCGGTCGCTCCCCACGATGAGGTCAACCCTCAGTCCACAGCCCCGGAGGAGCCGTCCGCCGCTCCTCGATGTCGAGCGCTCGACACCCCGATGACGAGCGCTCGACACTCCATCCGCCACGTTGCCGAGCCCCCCTGAATCCCGACGAACGCCCGGCGAACGCATCGCCTCCCCCGGCGTCCCGACCGCGACGGAGCTGCGCGGCGACGCTCCGCCGTGACGACCCGCGTCGCACCCGTGGAATGCCGCGCCCCCGCGGCGACGTTCACCGGGCACACTGAAGGAGTCACCCGATGAAGCACCTGAGCCCGCGATGGTCCGCGATGATCGGCCTCGGCGCCGTCGCCCTCGCCTCGTCCCTGGCCGCCGCCGACCCTCCCCCCAACGGCGGCCCGCGGCGCGGACCACCGCAGGTCGCCTTCGACGCCTGCTCGAACCTCGCCGCAGGCGCGGCGTGCCGCGTGATGACGCCCTTCGGTGAGCTTCATGGCACCTGCGCGACCGTCGCCGAGCGGGGCCTCGCCTGCCGCCCCGACGGCAGGCCCCCCGGTGGCGGACCGCCACCGCAGCGGTAACGACACGCTCCCCGAGGGTTCTCTGCGGCTGAGCCGACCGCGGCTCCCTCTCGTCTCTCGATGGGGGACTCGCAGGGAGAAGGAGACTGAGCGCCCTCCGCGACGCACCTGGGGCACCGAGCCACAGCCCGGGTGCTGCGCGGAGGGCCTGCGAATCAGAGGTGCTCGCGGAGGGTGCGGGCGCGGGCGAGGTGGGACGAGATCATCGGGCGCACGTCGCTCTGGAGCGCGCTCCGCAGCTCGGCCGTGCGCGCCGAGGGGATCAGGGTGCGGTCGAGCATCTCGAGCAGGTGCGCGTGCTCGGTGATCTCCGCGTCGAGGTAGGCGCGGTCGAAGTCGTCGCCGGTGAGCTGGGCGAGCCGAACGTGCGTGGCGGCCGCCTCCCGGGTGAGGCTCCGGCTCTCGGCGCCCTCGATGGGCGAGATGCGGAGCCGGCGGGCGAGCGCGGACATCCGGTTGCTCGCCGCGGTGTGCATCGTGACCATCATCCTGCCGTAGGCGCGCACGTCGCGGCTCCTCGCGTGGGTGCGCGCGTAGGTGCCCTCGGTGATCTCGGCGCGGTCGGCCGCCGCCAGGATGGAGACGATCTCTCCCTCGTTCTGCAGCGTCGCGGGCGCTTCGACCCCGCCCATTCCGGTTCCCCCGGAGGGGTCGGGAGTGCCCGGGTGGTGGTGACCGGCGTCCTGTGCCGCCGCGAGCGCGGTGGACAGCATCAGCGAAGCCCGAAGGGCGTGGAGCATCAGTCGTCGCATGGCCATTCCTCCTTGTGGTGTCCTCCAATGGGACGACGCCCGTCGGACTGCACACGAGGTGCCGCGGGCTCATTGCCTCTGCACGGCGCCCTCCGTCACCCGCAGGGTGCGGGCGGTGACGCTCTCCGCGAAGGCGTCGTCGTGGGTGACGAGCACCAGCGCGCCGGGGTACGCGCCGAGAGCGCCCTCGAGCCGCTCGATGCTCGGCAGGTCGAGGTGGTTCGTCGGCTCGTCGAGCACGAGCGCCCACGCGTGGCGACCGAGCCCCATCGCCAGCGCGAGCTTGCGCGCCTCCCCAGGCGACAGCCGCCCGGCGTCCTCCGGGCGACGCAGCACGATCCGCTCGGGGTCGCTCCCGAGCGCCGCGAACACCGAGAGCACACGGCCGCGCGCCTCGGGGTCGAGCGTGCGCAGCGTCTCGGCCAGGTGCCACACCTCCCCGGCCGCGAGCTCCTGCGGGAGGTAGAGCACCCGCCCCGGGTCGCGCGCGGTCGCGAGCAGGGCGCGCACCAGGGTGCTCTTGCCCGCGCCGTTCGCCCCGGCGACGCGCACCCGGTCGTCGCGCGACACGGTGACCCGCACGTCGGTGAGCACCGTCTCTCCGCCCGCCGTGACGGCCGCCTCGTCGAGGTGGAAGAGCACCGGCGAGGGGGCCCGCTCGAAGGACGCGAACACCTTGCTGCCGAGCGTGCGGTCCCTGGTGAGCGACGGCACCGCCTGCTCGGCGCGCACGAGCTCGGCCCGCAGCACGCCCACCGCGCGGCCGCTCCTCGCCTCCGCCCAGGCCGCCACCACCTTCGCGCCCATCGAGCGGGCGTCGTGGTCACGCGGGTCCTTCATCCGCCTGCCGGCGCTGCGAGCGCGGTCGGCGGACTCCTGCTCGCGACGCGTGTCGGCGAGGCGAGCCGCGACGGCCCGCACCCGGTCCTTCGCGAGGTGGTGGGCCTCCTCCCTCGCGTGGGCCTCGGCCCGCCACAGCGCCGAGGCGGCGCGGTAGGCCCCGGGGTACGCGGCGACCCGGGCGTCGTGTACCCGGAGGGTGGTCCGCGGCAGCTCCTCGAGGAGCGCGCGGTCGTGCGACACCAGCACCCCGACGCCGCGGAAGCGCCGCAGCGCCCCCAGGAGCAGCGCGCGCCCGTCGTCGTCGAGGTGGTTGGTGGGCTCGTCCAGCAGGAGCACGTCCGGCTCGCGCCAGAGCGCCTCGCCGATCTGCCACCGCTTGCGCTCGCCCGGAGAGAGCGTGGTCCAGCGGTCGAGGGGCGCCCGGTCGAGCGCGAGCCTCCCTCGCAGCGAGGCCGCCAGGCCGCCCGGGTCTTGCGCGAAGGCCAGGAGCCCCGTAGCGAGCGACGGCGCCTCCTGCGCGCACAGGGCGACGAGCGCGCCCTCGGGCTCGATGCGGACCGAGCCCTCGCTCGGCGCGAGCTCGCCGGAGAGCACCCGGAGGAGCGTCGTCTTGCCGGCGCCGTTGGCGCCGACGAGCCCGTACCAGCCGGGCACGAGGCGAAGATCGACCTGACGAAACAGCGGGGCAGACGCGGCGCGCGTCAGGGCGACGCCGCGCGCTTCGAGCGCGAGGGAACGTGATGCCACGAGACCTCCATCACCGGTGGGCTTTCAGCGCACGCCCGGCGAGCGAACGCGGTGGCGCTCGCGAGGGCAATGCAGGGCGGACTGAAGGCGCTAGCGGCAGGTCATGGTGGTCGGCGGGTCGATGCGCCGACGCGGGCACCGTACCACCGTATTCTTCGATGCCCAGCGCAACCGTTCAGCGGTGGGGCAAGCCTCATGGGCGTCAACCATCGATCGCCCGCCGTGCACGCAGGCTGAAACCCTATCGCTTCTACACATCTCTCGCGGCCTGGGGTACGGCGTGGGGCCTCTGCATCGGCGTGCAGCGCCTGACCCCAGGCAACATCAGGTGGTCACCTTCGCGCGACGCGAAGGTTGCAAGAGGAGCGGAGCGAGCGCGGCGACGGCCACGGTGCGGAGCGAGCGCGGCGACGGTGAGGGCGGGCGCGTCGGTCTGCCGGGCGGGCCGTGCAAGGACGGCGACAGCGCCTTTCCCATGCAACCTTCGCGTCGCGCGAAGGTGACCACCTGATGTTGCCTGGGGTCAGGCGCTGCACGCCGATGCAGAGGCCCCACGCCGTACCCCAGGCCGCGAGAGATCTGTAGAAGCGATAGGACTTCAACCTGCGTGCACGGCGGGCGATCGACGGTTGACGCCTATGCCCTTGACTCCCCCGTCGCCCTCGCCGCCCACTCCCGCCGTGCGCACCCTCCTCGCCCTCTGCCTCGCCGCGGCCGCCTGCTCCGCCACGCCCCATCCGTCCACGGCCGCGCCCACAAGCGATATCCCTTCAAGCGATATCCCCTCTACCGATATCCCCATTCCCCCAAGCGACATCCCCGCCGCCCCGCCCGCGGCCGACCTCTCCGCGACCCTCGAAGCCATCCGCGCCAGGCACGCGCTCCCCGCCCTCGCGGCCGCGGTCTACGACGCCGACCGCCCCCTCGCGCAGGGCGCCGTCGGCCTCCGCGCCGCCGACCAGCCCGACGCCCCCGTCACCGTCGACGACCGCTGGCACCTCGGGTCCGACACCAAGGCCATGACCGCCACCCTCGTCGCGCGCCTCGTCGAGCGCGGCACCCTCCGCTGGGACACCACCCTCGCCGAGGCCTTCCCCGACGAGGCCGCCACCATGCGCGCGGCCTACCGCTCCGTCACCCTGGAGCAGCTCCTCCAGCACCGCGGCGGCGTCGTCGGCAACCTCCTCGCCCGCCCCGCCATCTGGAACGCCCTCTGGACCAGCACCCGCCCCCTCCTCGAACAACGCCGCGCCTTCGTCGGCCAGGTGCTCGCCCTCGCCCCCGAGGTTCCCGTCGGCACCTACCTCTACTCCAACGCGGGCTACATGCTCGTCGGCGCCGCCCTCGAACGCGCCACCGGCCTCCCCTGGGAAGACCTCATGCGCTCGGAGGTCTTCACCCCACTCGGCATGGCCTCGTGCGGCTTCGGCGCGCCCGCCACCGTCGACACCACCGACGCCCCATGGGGCCACCGCACCGCCGCCTCCGTGCACACCCCCGTCCCCCCAGGCCCCGCCGCCGACAATCCCCCCGCGCTCGGCCCCGCAGGCACCGTCCACTGCACCCTCCGCGACTGGGCCCGCTTCGCGCAGCTCCACCTCCGCGGCGCGCGGCGAGAGCCCGCTCCGTACCTCCGCCCCGAGAGCTTCGCCCGCCTTCACACACCCCCCTCGGGAGGCGACTACGCCCTCGGCTGGGGCGTCGCGTCACGCCCCTGGGCCGGCGCCCTCCCCGCGCTCACCCATCAAGGGAGCAACACGATGTTCCTCTGCTTGGTGTGGGTGGTGCCGTCGCGGGGGCGGGTGCTGCTCGTCGCCACCAACGCCGGCGACGACCGCGCCAGCGCCGCCGTGGAGGCCACGCTGGGCGCCCTCATCCCCGCGTGGGTTCCGAGGGACTGACCCCCCCCGGGACTTGCGCTCGAGGCGTCGGGCTCCCAAGCCTTCCATTTCGACACTCGGGCAGCGCGACACATCGGAGGGACCCGATGATCAAGCTTCAACCACGCCTCGACCTGGGAGTCCGCAAGCTCCTCCCCGAGTGGAGGGGACTCTTCACCCGCAAGCACCTCGGGGCCGACATCGCCGCGGGCGTGACCGTGGCGTGCATCGCGGTCCCGCTGTCGCTGGCGATCGCGCTCGCCTCGGGCGTGCCGCCTGCGGTGGGCCTGGTCACGGCCATCGTCGCGGGCATCGTGTGCGCCCTCTTCGGCGGCACCCCCCTGCAGGTGAGCGGACCCGCGGCGGCCATGGCCATCCTCGTCGCCGCCATCGTGCAGGAGCAGGGGATCGCCGCGCTCCTCATGGTCGGCGTCGGCTGCGGGCTGCTTCAGCTCCTCACGGGAGCGCTGGGCCTCGGCCGCTTCATCCGCCTCGTCCCGCTGCCCGTGATCGAGGGCTTCACCGCAGGCATCGGCGCCATCATCCTGATCGGCCAGCTCCCTCGCGCGCTCGGCCTCCCTCCCCCGGCGCAGTCCCACGTCTTCGACGTCGTGACCCACATCGCCGACCTCGCCAGCCGCACCCGCCCAGGCGCCGTCGGCATCACCCTGCTCACCCTGGCCGTCCTCTACGGCCTCCCCAGGATCGCGCCACGGGTGCCGCCCCACCTCGTCGCCGTGGGCCTCTCCACCGCGGTCGTCGCAGCCTTCGGCCTCGACGTCGCCACCATCGGTGAGATCCCCCGCTCGCTCCCCGCACCCCGCCTCCCCGGGCTGCCCGCGGGTATCTCCCCGGGCTCGCTGGTCGGATCGACCTTCCTGGTCTTCGCGCTCGCCTCGCTCGAGACCCTGCTCTCGGCCACCGCGGTCGAGAAGATGTCCCCCGGCGGCGCCCGCAGCGACCCCGACCAGGAGCTCATCGGTCAGGGCCTCGGCAACCTCGCCTGCGCCCTCTTCGGCGGCATCCCCGTGACCGGCGTCATCGCCCGCTCCGGGGCGAACGTCCAGGCCGGCGCGAAGACCCGGCGCGCGGCGATCGTCCACGCGCTCGCCCTCCTCGTCGCCGTGTACGCCACCGCGTCGGTCATCGAGCGCATCCCCATCCCGGCGCTCGCGGCGGTGCTCTTCTCCGTCGCCTTCCGGATGCTCAGCCCCGCGTCCTTCCTCAGGCTCTGGCGCCACTCCCGCGCCGACGGCGCCGTCTTCGCCGTCACCTTCATGGTCATCGTCTTCGTCGACCTGCTGGAGGGCGTGCGCTGGGGCGTCGTGGCCGCGCTCGCCATCGCCGCGCTGCGCCTCGGCCGACCGGAGGTGCTGGTGCACGGCGCCCGCCTCGACGGCCACTACGTCTTCGCCCTCGCCGGCCCGCTCACCTTCCTCTCGTCGCTCACCATCGACGACATGCTCTCCCGCATGGACATGCTCGAGGGCGGGCGACGGGTGGTCTTCGACGTGCGCGACGTGAGGGCGATGGACTCCTCGGGCGCCGCGATGCTGAGCGGCCTCGTCGAGCACGCGAGGGCCCTCGACCAGCGGCCGGTGATCGTGGGCCTCTCCGGCGAGGCACGGACCCAGTTTCTGTCGAGCGGAGGCGAGGAGTCGGTGCTCGTCTCCGACGAGCGGGAGCTCGCGTCGGTGCTCGGCGCCCCGTCGGCCGACGCGCGCCTCCGCACGGGCGTGGAGCGCTACCGGGTGACGCAGAAGCCCCGCTACGAGCGCCTCTTCGGGAAGCTCGCGGCGGGCCAGTCGCCGCACACGCTGTTCATCACCTGCTCGGACAGCCGCATCAACCCGAACCTCATCACCGCGACGGAGCCCGGCGAGCTCTTCCTGCTGCGCAACATCGGCAACCTCGTGTCGCCGGTGGGCGCCGCGGAGGGCACCGCGGTGGGCGCGGCCATCGAGTACGCGGTGGCGATCCTCAAGGTGTCGAAGATCGTCGTCTGCGGCCACTCGCGCTGCGGGGCGATGGCGGCCATGCTCTCCAAGACCCCGCTCCCCGAGGGCCTCGACCACCTCCACGGCTGGATCGAGGCGACCCAGGTGCGCCACCTCCTGCGGAGCATGCCGAGCGAGCTGAGCGTCGACGAGCTCGCCAGGCTCAACGTGCTCGCCCAGCTCGACCACGTGCGCACCTACCCCTGCGTCGCCGAGAGGGTCGCCTCGGGCGAGCTCACCCTGAGCGGCTGGTTCTTCGACGTGGCGAGCGGCGAGGTGGAGTGGTGGTCCTCCGAGGCGCAGCGCTTCCTGCCCGTCGGCGAAGGGCGGGAACGACCGAGCCTCCCCCAGCCGGGCCCCGCCGAGACGCCGCGTCCCAGCAGGGAGCCGGGCTTACCTCCCTGGGAAGGTCGTCACCACGTAGCATCCCCCGCGGGTGGTGCCGCTTGACCCGCGCCCGCCGCGGGCACCACCTTCGCGGCCGTCATGGACGCCCTCGTCATCAACCCCTCGATCACCATTCCCGCCGAGGCGTTCACCATGACCGCGGTGCGCGCCAGCGGCCCCGGCGGACAGAACGTCAACAAGGTCGCCTCGAAGGTCGAGCTGCGCTTCGACCTCGCGGGCAGCGCCGCCCTCCCCGACGCCGTGAAGGAGCGGCTGCGCGCCATCGCCGGCAAGCGCGTCGACCAGGAGGGCATGCTGCTGCTCACCAGCCAGAAGACCCGAGACCAGGCGCGCAACCTCGACGACGCCCGGCTGCGGCTGAAGGTGATGATCCTTCAGGCGCTGGAGGTGCCCAAGGAGCGCCGCGCCACGCGCCCCTCGCGAGGCTCCAAGGAGCGGCGGCTCACCGCCAAGAAGGTCACCGGGGAGCGCAAGAAGTCCCGCTCCCGCCCCGGCTCCGACGACTGATCGCGACGGTCAGTAACTGGCACCTCGACGGCCCCGGGTGCTACCGCCCACGGTCGTGAAGCGCAGTGCACGCAGCTCGTTCCTCGGGGTGATCGCCGTCTGCCTCGCCGCCGGCGCCGCGTCCGCGCAGACGCCGCCCACCGCGCGCGTCGCTCCGCCCACCCGAGGCACCGCCCCGGAGCCCCGCTCCCTCGACGCCATCCTTGGCACCTCCGAGTCCCCCGCCCTCTCCGCGCTCCGAGAGGCCGAGCGCGCCGCCGACCAGAGCCCCGACACCGTGGCCGACGCCGCCCGCCGGGACGGCGCCACCCTCGACGAGGCGAGCCTGCCGCCCGAGCTCGCGGGCCGCCTCCAGATGCCCGCGCTGCCCTTCCGCATGACCACCCGCATGGTCCGCGAGCTGGCGCTCTTCCGCACCGACTCCCGCGCCCGCCGCCTCGCCCAGCGCTGGACCGTCCTCGCCGGTCGCTACCGCACCCGCCTCCAGCAGTCCCTCGCCGCCGAGGGGATGCCCACCGCGCTGCTCTGGGTCGCCGCCGCCGAGAGCGCCTTCGACCCCCGCGCCGAGTCCAGCGCCGGCGCCGCGGGGCTCTGGCAGTTCATGCCCGACACCGCGCGCTCCTTCGGGCTGCGCGTGGACTCCTGGGTCGACGAGCGCCGCGACCCGGAGCACAGCACCCGCGCCGCGGTGCGCTACCTCCGCGACCTCCACAGCCGCCTCGGCTCGTGGGAGCTCGCGTTCGCGGCCTACAACATGGGCTACACCAACCTCCTCCGCTCGATTCGCAAGTACAACACCAACGACTTCGACACCCTCGCCACCCTCGAGGCGGGCCTCCCCTGGGAGACCACCCACTACGTCCCTCGCATCCTCTCGCTCGCCGTCGCGGCGCAGAACCCCGGGGTCTTCGAGATCACCACGGTTCCCCCGGAGGCGCCGGTGGTGTGGGAGGACGTCGAGGTGCAGCGCTCGCTCCCGCTCTCCGCCATCGCCCGCGAGGCGCAGGTCTCCGAGTCGACGCTGAGGGAGCTCAACCCCGCCCTCCTGCGCAACCGCACGCCCCCGCCGAGCGCCCAGACGCCCTTCGTGCTGCACGTCCCCCAGGGCCGCGGCGCCGCGGTGCGCACCGGCATCGCCCGCATCGAGACGCCCGCCACCCGCGCCTATGTGCTGCGCCATGGAGAGACCCTCGACGAGGTCGCCGCGCGCTTCGGCACCCGCACCGCGCAGCTCCTCAGCCTCTCCGGGCTCAGCAACGACCGGGGCGTCGGGCCGGGCACGATGCTGCTGGTCCCCGACCGGGTCCCGGCGACGGAGAGCGCGGCCGCCCCGAGGGAGGTCGCCTTCGACGCCGCGTTGGCAGCAATCACGCCCCCGGAGGGCTCGGCGCGGGTGTGGCTGCGGGTCTCCTCCCCGGACTCGCTTGCGGGCGTGGCCCGGGCGTTACAGGTAAGGGCCGATGACCTCGCCCGCTGGAACAACCTCGACCCCCACGCCCGCGTCCACAGCGAGATGTGGCTCCAGGCCTTCGTGAACCGCAGCCCCGACGACACCGCGCGCACCTGGTCCGACTCCGAGGTCGCCCTCGTCGACCGCGCCTCCGAGGGCTTCCACGACCGCTCCGTCGCCGCCGCGGGGCAGGTGCGCCTCCGGGTGACCGCCGCGGCCGACGACACCTTCGCCAGCCTCGCCGCGCGCTACGGCACCACCCCCGCCCGCCTGGAGCGCATCAACCGCCGTGGCCAGCGAGACCCGCTCACGCCCGGGGAGACCGTCGTGGTCTACGCCGACCCGGCGCGCGCCACGCGCTGATGCTCCGCCGCGCTGCCGGCATCGTCGCCCTGCTCTCGCTGCTGGCCGGCGCCCCGCTCGAGGCGCAGCCGATCCCTCCGGCGGTGAGGGCGCAGTTCGCCCCGACGCCCCCGGCGCCCCCCGCCGTGGTCGAGGAGCCCGAGGACCGCGTCGAGCCGGACTCCCCTCGCGCCTCGCTGCAGCGCTTCGCCGAGCTCGCCCAGCGAGGCCGCTGGGAGGAGGCCTCGCGCTACCTCGACCTCGCGGGGCGCCCCGCGTCCGACGGTCCGGTGCTGGCGTACAGGCTGCGCGAGGTGCTCGACCGCTACCTTGGCCTCGACCCGACGGCGCTGTCGGGCGACGCCGCGGGCGACATCGACGACGGGCTCCCGGCGAGGGTCGACGAGCTGGGCCGCATCCCCGGAGCCACCGCCGCGGGCGATCCCGTACGGCTGATGCGCCGGGAGTTTCCTGACGGCGCGCGGTGGGTCTTCAACCGCGCGACCGTGCGCCACGTCGACGGCTGGTATCAGGGCCTCGAGGGCCGGTGGATTCGAGGGCACCTCCCTCCGTGGTGGCTGCAGCCCTGGGCCAAGGGCCTGCTGCGCTGGCAGTGGGCCTCGCTCGCGCTGACCTTCGCGCTCTCCCTCGCCCTCGGGGGCCTGCTCTCCCGTCTCACCCTGGCGGCCTTCGCCCCGCTGCTCCGCCGGGTGGTGGACATCCGCGACGAGTCGATGGCGACACACGCCCGGGCGCCGCTCACCTGGCTCTGGGCGGTGGGCCTCGTGTCCGTGTCGGTGGGCTCCCTCGGGCTCTCCCGGGCGGCCGACACCTTCGTGCAGAACCTCCTGCGGGCGCTGCTCTTCGCGGGCCTCTTCTGGGCGCTGTGGCGCACCATCGCGCTGCTGGCGAGGGCCTTCCGTGAGTCCGCGTGGGCGAGGCTCCACCCGGGCTCGGTGACGGTGGTCCCGCTGGTCGCGCAGGCCGCGCGGGTGGTGCTGGCGTGCATCAGCGTGGTGGCGGTGCTCTCGGCCCTGGGCTACCCCGTGGCGAGCCTGCTGGCGGGCCTGGGCTTAGGCGGCCTCGCGCTGGCGCTGGCGGCGCAGAAGACCGTGGAGCACCTGCTGGGGAGCGTGGCCATCGGGCTCGACCAGCCCTTCCGCGTGGGCGACCTGGTGAAGCTCGACGAGCACACCGGCACCATCGAGAGCGTGGGCCTGCGCTCGACGAGGGTGCGCACCTTCGACCGTACGCTGGTGACGATCCCCAACGGCAAGCTCGCGGACGTGCGGGTGGAGAACTACACGCAGCGCGACCGCATCCGGCTGCTGGTGACGCTGGCGCTGGAGCTGGACACACCCCCGGCGCGGGTGAGGGCGGTGCTCGCGGCGCTGGAGGAGGTGCTGCGCGCGCACCCGAAGCTCTGGACCGAAGAGCTGTATGTGCAGCTCAAGTCGGTGACCGCGGACTCGCTCCAGGTGGAGGTGATGGCGTGGTTCGAGACGGGTGAGCTCCAGGACTTCTGGCACTACCGCCAGGACGTGCTGCTGGGCTTCCTCGAGGCGCTGGAGAGGCTCTCGGTGAAGATGGCGAGGCCGTCGCAGACGCTCCACCTGGCGACCGGCGCCGATGCCGGGACGGAGGCGAAGCCCCCGGGCTGAGCCGCGGCGCTCAGTCGTCGTCGTGCCTGCGACGACCCCGGTGTCCCCGCCCGTGTCCGTGCCCCCGCCCTCGCCCTGGCGGCATCGCCTCGCTCAGCGCCGCGGGCGCCTCCTCGACCGGCAACGCCGCCGCCGCCCCAGGCGCGACCGCCGCGGCCCCAGCGTCCTCTGGCGACAGCCGTGTCGGCGTCGCCGCGGTCGTCCCCGTCGGCTCCACCTCTCCCCCGCCGCGCCTCGTCAGCGCCACCGCGCCGGTGAGCACCAGCAGCATCGCCGCCAGCAGCAGCAGCCCGACCCGCTGCCCCCGACGACGCTCCTCCCCCGACGGAGCGAGAGGGATCGCCGCCGCCGCCATGGTGGCCGCCATCGCCATGGTCGGAACGGGCACGGGCACGGGCACGGGCACGGGCACCGTCGCGGGCACCTCGGAGGAGCAGGCCCGAAGCTCCTCGGCGAGCGCGGCGACGGAGGGGAAGCGCGCGTCGGGAGAGCGCTCGAGGGCCCTCACCACCATCGCCTCGAAGCGCTCGGGCAGACCGGGGCACAGCTCCCTCGGGCGCACATAGCGGCCCTCGACGATGGCCGTCAGGATGCTGAAGAAGGTCTCCCCCTCGAAGGGCCTCCTCCCCGTCGCGCACTCGTACAGGATCACCCCGAGCGAGAACTGGTCGCTGCGACCGTCGACCCCGCGGCTGCTCTGGGCCTGCTCCGGGGACATGTAACAGGGCGTCCCCATCATGATGCCGGTGCTGGTGAGCGCGGGGCCTCCGCCGGTGGGGGCCATCTTGGAGATGCCGAAATCCAGCACCTTCGGGAGGATGGTCCCGTCGCCCATGCGGGCGAGGAAGATGTTCTCGGGCTTGAGGTCGCGGTGCACCACGCCCAGCGAGTGCGCCGCCTCGACGGCCCCGAGCACCGGCAGCATCAGCTCGGCCACGCGCGCGAGCGGCAGCGCCCCCTCGCGCCGCAGCAGCCGGGAGAGGTCCTCCCCCTCCAGGTGCTCCATCACCAGCCAGGCGACGCCCGCCTCGACGCCGACGTCCGAGACGTCCACCACGTTGGGGTGGCGCACCCTCGCCGCGGCCCTGGCCTCCCGCTCGAAGCGGGCGACCAGCTCCGCCTGGGGCGCCGAGGAGGGCAGCAGCACCTTGAGCGCCACGCGCTTCTCCAGGTCGCTGTGCACGGCCTCGTAGACGGCCCCCATTCCGCCGCGCCCGATCTGCCGCACCACGCGGTAGCGACCGAACATCGAGCCCTCGGCGATCTCCACGGGATGCTCCATCCGGCAGTCACCATGGACCGGAGCCCGGAGGGGTCGTCAACCCGCGCGCGACGCCCGCGCGTCGGTTGCGGAGGCGCTCTCTCACACGGCCACACGAGAGCTCACCCTGCGGTATGGGGGAGTGAGAGGGGCCCAGAGCCCCTGACGGGCGCTACAGCCCGCTGACGCGGAAGAGCACGCCCTCGTAGACGTTGGCGGCGGTGGGCTCGCGGCGCACCCCGGTGGCGATGAACACCTCCCCTCGACGGCCGGGCTCGATGGCCGACAGCCACGGCCTGGACACGCCGAGCAGCTCGCCCGCGCCGACGTTGCCGACGTGGACGCCGCGCGTCGTCCACAGGTGGATGCGGTCGCAGTTGGTGTCGATCGCGCACACCCCGGCGCGGCAGGCGCTGAGCCCGTGCACCCAGCAGAAGCCGTCCGCCGCGGTGCCCGAGGGGCTGCCGAAGCGCGCCCGCTCGCGGCCGCGGTCGTCGAGGATCGCCACCTGGTGGCCGCCGCGGTCGGGCATCGAGCCCGCGAGGAGGATGTTCCTCCCGTCGAAGCCGACGGCGGACACCGAGCGGAACGGGTTCTCGTAGGTCCACGGGGTGACGGTGCACGCGCCGTCGTCGTACTCGACGAGCCGCACCGGCGAGCCGGGAAACACCCCGTAGCCAGGGCCGCGCGAGGACATCGAGACGTACCCGTGCGCGCCGCGGTTGCAGCGCGTGGTGACCGCGCCGTCTTCGATGACGAAGCTCCCGAGCACGCCGCTCGCCACCACGGCGCCGCGGCGGTCGACGGAGACGTGAGAGACCGACGACGGCAGCGCGAGCACTCCGCCGGCGCCGAAGGACGGATCGACGGCGAAGCGGCACTCCTGCCCGCGCACGCGGTCGTAGCGCCGGACGTGCTGGTCACCGTCGACGAGGTAGAGCGCGCCGCGGCGGTCGAAGGCGATCGACGGGAGCACGCCGCTGCCGGAGTCCTTGAGCAGCGCCGGGCCGTCGAGGGCGCAGCGCTCCGCCGTGACGCGCTGACCGCCGACGGTGACCTCGCGGGGCGTCGCGGTGACCGCCGTGGTGCGAGCGATGCGGGCCTCGATCGGCTCCTGGGCGCCCGCGGGCGCGGCGGTCGGCGCGGCGGCCTGCGCGGCGTTGACCGCCTGCCTCGTGTCGGCGGCGGCGTTGGCGAGCGCGTTGGCCGCGGCGACGACGGAGCCCCCGGACGGGGGATCGGGGACCAGCGGCGGGGCCGGGCTGCGGCCGTCGAAGGTCACCGGGTACACCGTCGCGGTGCGCAGCACCGAGCGGCCGCCGCCGGGCTGGCGGAGCGTGCCCCAGCAGCTCAGCGAGCCCGCGCGCTGCAACGCGCACTGGTAGCCGATGCCGAGCGCCACGGCGCTCACCCCCGCGACGCCGGGCAGCGGGGTCGGCGCCATCACGCTGCGCTGCGTGGCCGGCACCAGGAACTTCCCTTCGTAGTTCGTCCCCCAGCACTGCGCCACGCCGTCGGCGAGCGTCGCGCAGGTGGAGTAGTTGCCCGCCGTGAGGCTGACCACGGCGCTCAGCGCCACCGGGGTCGCGCGCATGCCTCCTCCTCCGCCGCCGGTGCTGCCCCAGCAGGTCACGGCGCCGCCGGCCACGAGCGCGCAGTTGTGGTTCTGCCCCACGGCCAGCGCCGTCGCGCCCGCGACGCCCTGCACCTGCACCGGCGAGTGGCGCTGCACCGAGGCGCCGTCGCCGAGCGGCCCTGAGCCGCCCCAGCACCACACCGTGCCGTCGGCCAGGCGCGCGCAGGTGTGGTTCTGCCCGGTGTCGACCTCCACCGCCGGACCGAGGCCCGCGATGCGCGTCGGGCTCAGCACCTCGCGCACGCCCGCGGGCTGCGCCGACTCTCCGAACACGTTGCTGCCCCAGCACCAGGTGCCGCCGTCGACCGCGACCGCGCAGGTGTTTCCGCCGCTCGTGCCGATGTCTCGCACCGCCGGCAGGCCGCCGACCTGCACGGGGCTGCGGGCGTTCAGCCGGGCGCCGTTGCCGATCGCTCCGTCGCTCCCGCTGCCCCAGCACCACACCGTGCCGTCGGCCTTGCGGGCGCAGGCGTGCGCGTCGCCCACGTCGACCTCCGCGACCCCGGCGAGCCCCGGCACCGCCGCCGGAACCAGCCGGGCCTGGTTGCCGCCGTCCCCGAGCTGGCCGTAGCCGTTGGCGCCCCAGCACTGCACCGTACCCGCCGCGAGCACCGCGCAGGCCGACGAGCCCCCGATCGCCACCTGCACGGCGGCGTTGGGGTTTGTCGCCGGCGCGGGCGCCTCACCCGCCGCCTCGCGCCGCTTGCACCCTCCGACGAGGCCCAGCGCCGCGGCCGCCAACGCAACCTGCCACCGATTCGATCGCATAGAGCCACCCTCCCAGGCGAAGGTGGACCTTTCACCCCGCGTCGCCCGGTGTACTGCCCCGGGCGGCTGCCCGTACAGCGCAACCCTCGGTGACCTTGCTTGCCGCCGCGGGCGCTTCGGGTTTATGAGCCCCCACCCGGTGCCAACGCCCGTTCGGATGTGGAGAGGTTTCCTTGCGATCGCGTGACGTGTCGACCCCCCGCGCCGTGATGTCCCGCGCGATCGCCTTCGCGCTCTTCGCGCTGAGCCTCTTCGCCATCGGCTGCAACAGCCCGGGGGAGCAGTACGACCTCCGCGGCGACGTGCGCCTCACGCTGCTGCACACGGCGGACTGGCACTCGCGCCTCTTCCCGTACTTCCAGCAGGTCAACCAGACCGACCAGAACCTCGGCCTCGACCCCTCCAAGGCCCCCTTCGGCGGCGCCGCCCGGATGAACTACCTCATCCAGCGCGAGCGGCGCCACGCCGACCGCATCCTCCACCTCGACTCCGGCGACTGCTTCCAGGGCGCGCCGATCTTCAACTTCTTCAACGGCGAGGCCGAGGTGCGAGCCCTCGCCCACACCGGCGTCGACGCGGTGGTCATCGGCAACCACGAGTTCGACCGCGGCGCCCTCAACTTCGCCCGGCAGTTCTCCCGCTGGGGCACCTTCGAGACCCTCGCGGCCAACTACCAGTTCGACGACCCCACCACCCCGGGCTCCTCCGAGCTCGGCCGCTTCGCCAAGCCCTACGTCTTCTTCAACCTCCGCGGGCTCAAGGTCGGCGTCATCGGGATGGGCAACCTCTCGTCCATCACCTCGATCTTCGACCAGCCCAACCGCCTCGGCATCACGCCCCTCAACACCATCGAGACCGCCCAGCACTACATCGACCTCGTGCGAGAGCAGGGCGCCGACGTCATCGTGATGGTCAGCCACATCGGCCTCGAAGACGACATCCACACGCTGGAGTTCACCACCGGCGTCGACATCGTCCTCGGCGGCCACCTCCACATCGTGCTCAACCCGACGCAGGAGGTCACCGACTGCCGGCCCTTCGACCAGCGCGGCAACCACTTCGTCCCCGCGCTGAGCGACGTCGTCGAGCGCACCGCCTCCACCGCCGCCTGCGGCGCCGACGAGTGCTGCGCCCCCAGCGGCGTGTGCCCCCCGTCGGGCGCCCGCAACTACTGGCAGCTCGCCCGGGGCTACCGCGCCCGCGCCTGCCGCCCGCGCCGCGCCATCCTCCAGCACTCCGGCGCCTTCATGAAGTACCTCGGCCGCCTCGACTCGGTGCTCTCCCGCGACCCGGAGCGCATCTACCCCGGCCACGCCCAGGACTACGACCCCCGCGACCGCTGGGAGGTCGTCTCGCACCGCTTCACGCTCTTCCCGGTCGACAGCACCGTGCCCGAAGAGCCGACGATGAAGAACCTCCTCGAGCCCTACGCCCGCGCGCTCGACTCGCTGGCCAACCTCGACAACCTCGTCGGCTACGCCCCCGCGGACATCACCCGCACGCCCGACAACGGCGGCGACTCCGCCCTCGGCAACCTGGTCACCACCAGCATGTGGCTGCGCCTCGGGGTGCAGACCGACTTCTCCCTCACCAACTCCCTGGGCATCCGAGACAACATCCCCGCCGGGCCCATCTCGCTCGACCAGATGTTCAACGTGTTCCCCTTCGACAACTCCATCACGACGATGAACCTCTCGGGCCGCGAGGTGCAGGAGATGTTCGACTTCGTCGCGCGCCGCTCCGCCGGCCGCGGCTGCAACTCGCAGGCGCAGATCGCCGGCGCCCGCGTGGTCATCGTCTGCGGCGCCTGCCCCGGCCGCCGCGACGAGCAGGGCCAGGTGCTCAACAACTGCGCCGAGACCATCAACATCGGCGTCACCGACCGCCCCTGCGTCAACGACGACAGCTGCAACCCCGGCGGCTTCGAGGCGACGGCCCCCGCCGAGCGCTCGCTCTGCGAGCCCAACGCGCACCGCTGCATGACCCCGCTCTCGCTCAACGCCTCCTACGCCGCCGCGGTCAACAACTACATCGCCGGCGGCGGATCGGGCTTCTTCGTGCTCCAGCGCAACACCACCCAGGTCGACACCCGCGTCGAGCAGCGCGACGCCGTCGTCGACCTCGTGCGCAACGCCCGCCCCTGCGGCTATGACCCCACCGTCACCATCGAGCGCAACCGCCGCGCCGGGGTGACCGACCGAGCGCTCCAGTCGATCCCCGCGCACCCCGACGACGGCCTCCGCGATTGCCAGTCGGACAGCGACTGCATGGACCCGACGCTGGTCTGCGCCTGCGAGGGCCGCCAGGTCTACGACGACGGCTCCCGCACCTGCGGCACGGTCTCCACCTGCGCCGCGGGCGCCGGCCGCTGCGTGCTCCGCCGGTGCCGCGACGACATCGAGGCCCTGGTGCGCCGCAGCTGCCCGTCGCTGCCCGACGCCGCCTCCACCCGCGCCTGCCAGTGCACCGCCTCCACCCGCGCGGCGCTCTCCTGCCGCATCCTCTCCTGCATCGACGACAGCACCGGCGCCCGCGTCGACGGCCGCCTCCGGATGGTGAGCCGATGAAGACCGCGCGCTCGTACAGCCTCCTCGCCCTCGTGCTCGCCAGCTGCGGCGGGGCCATCCCCGACCTCGACCAGGAAGACCGCGCCGGCGGCGTGGCCTCGGTGCAGGTCACCACCGGCGGCAACCGCGGCACCGCCGCGGCCCCGCTCCCCTTCTCCAGCGACGGCGTCCCCCTGCAGCTGCAGATCGAGGTGCGCGCCCGAGACAACCGCCGGGTCACCAGCTTCAACGGCTGGGTGAGGCTCTCCATGGCGCCCGGGGTGTTTCGCTCGGTGACGGGCCCCGAGGGCTCGGTGCTGGGCAACATGGTCAAGCTCACCAACGGCCTCGCCACCGGGCTCGAGGTCACCGTGGCCCGCGGCTACGGCGAGTCCCGCATCTGGGCCGAGGAGGTCGGGTACACCCCCGTCGACCCGCGCCGCACGCCCGCCCCCTCGTGCGCCAACGGCCGCGACGACGACGGCGACGGCTTCGTCGACTACCCCGCCGACCAGGGCTGCGCCGCCGCCAACGACGACACCGAGCGCGCCGGCTCCTACGCCGTCGGCACCAGCGAGCCCCTCTTCTTCAGCCTCCCCAACATCATCGACGTGCAGGGCCGCAGCGCCGTCACCCCGCTGCTCGGAGAGCGCGTCACCCTCCGCGGCCGGATCACCCCCGACGCCCCCCCGGCGGGCGACCGTCGGCACCGCATGGTCGTCACGCAGACCGACAACTCGGGCTTCTTCGTGACGGACATCGACGACCGATCGTGCGACGGACAGCCCTGTTACAACAGCCTGTATTCGTTCAACTTCCGATCGCCGGACGGCATGCGCCCGTGCGACCTCATCGACACCCTCACCGGGTCGGTCGCGGAGTTCGTCAGCACCACGCAGCTCGCGCAGCCCGGCTACCAGATCGGGCTCGCGTGGCGCCCCAACGACGCCGCCGCGGGGCAGTGCCTCATCCCCGACCCGGTGGAGATCACCCCGACCACGCTCGCCATGGACATCCTCATGGAGCGCCACGAGTCATCCCTGGCCCGCGTGCGCGAGGTGCTCCTGCCGTCGCTCATGGGCCCCGGGCTCGCGCCCAACGGCATCCCCTCCATGGGGGCCACCAACTGCGACCTCAACACCGACGGCCGCATCACCTACGACGGCGGCCCGGAGAACCAGTGCGCCGACGCCTGCGCCGCGGACATCAACTGCTCCGAGTGGAGCAACTGGAACCGCTACGGCCAGGTCACGGTGACGCTCCCCGCGATGGGCGCCGGCGCCCGGGCGCGCATGGCCATCGCGCCGCGCATCGTGAACCCCAACTTCGATCCGCAGCGCCTGCGTGGCCCGACGGCCACGGTGACCGGGACCCTCAAGCAGGTGGGCCCCAACTGGATCATCCAGCCCCGCTGCGGCGCCGACTTCGTGGTGGCGGGCGACGGCCAGACGGTGTGCGAGCATCCGCGCGACTGCTGCCTCCACGAGCGGTCGATCGCCGAAGAGTGACAGACGATCCATAGGTTGAAAGGGTACTCGATGAATCGCCGTTCGATCGCGAGGCGCAGCGCGCTGGTCGCAGTGTTGGTGGGGACTCCGGGCGCGTGGGCGCAGCAGCAGCCGCAGCCGCCGGCGGTACAGCCCGGTACGGGCGCCACGCCGACGCAGCCGCCGGAGTCGTCCCGGACCGCGGCCACCCCCCCGACGCCGGCGCCGCCCGCGCAGGGCGCCCTCGCGCCCGCCGACCGCATGGCGGGCCCGGGCACCGCCGCGGGCGACCAGGGCCGCGCCGCGCCGCGCACCAGCCACGACTTCATCGACACCCGCATCACCTGGACCTTCGGCGACGACGACCTGCTCGCCGCCACCGGCCAGCGGGTGCCCGTCTCGCCGCTGCCCCGCATCGGCGACCGATCGCAGTACCAGCTCTTCTTCGACGCCCTCAACAGCCGCTTCGCGGGTCGAGAGAACCTCACCCACCTGGCGATGTACGCCCGCGCCCCGGGCTTCATCCCGAGGGTCAACACCGAGGCCGCGCTGGTGCTCCGCGTCGACCTCGCGGCGCTCTCCAGCGGGTCGGGCAACCTCAACCAGGCCTTCTACGACGCCGGCACCTACCTCCGCGTCTCGTACGCCCTGGGCGAGGGCCGCAACAACCGCGACGCCTTCGCGATCACCTTCTTCCCCTTCGACACCGACCGCTTCCGGCTGGGCTACCTCTGGGACCTCTCCTGGGGCGGCAACAGCGTGTTCCCCCGCCGCGTCGGCCCGGCGCCGGGCGTGAAGCTCTCCCTCGACATCGGCGGGCTCTCGCTCTGGGCGGGCTTCAAGACCTCGGGCATCGTGGTCCCTCTGGAGGTGGTCACCTCGTCTCGCGACATCGAGGTGGTGCGCGTCGAGGAGACCCAGTACGCCGGCCTCGCGGGCCTCGGCCTCCGCGCCGGCGACTCCTTCCGCTTCGACCTCTCGGGCGGCTGGTTCGCCCAGGGGCGCTTCGACTTCGCCGGGGTGCGCGGCCAGCAGGTGTACATCTTCGGCGCCTCCGCCCGCGCCGTGTACTCGTCGGGCCTGCGCACCACGCAGTCGCTCGACATGATGCTCTACCGCAACGACCCGACGGCGCCCTTCGTCGCCTTCGCGCCGGAGACCTTCACCCCCGGCACGGTGCAGTACGCCCTCTCCGCCGAGGTCACCGCCACGGCGCAGAACCTCGCGGACATCAACTTCCCCGGGCGCACCGCCATCCAGCCGGGCTTCGCGGGCGCGCTCCAGGGGCGCCTCAAGGCCGGGTACTTCGGCGCCAGCCTCACCGGGCTCTTCCGGGATGTTCCCTTCCTGCTGCGCGACGTGCCGAGCTTCATCCCCTTCCAGACGCTCCCCAGCGACGCGGTGGTGCAGCCCGAGCTCTTCTTCGCCGCGCAGGTCGACTACACCCTCGCGCGCCTCCACATGACCCCGAGCCTCATCGTCGGCGTGCAGATGCCCGCGACCTTCAGCTCCACCGTGCGAGAGGGCTCGCTGCTCTCGTCGCGCACCCTGGTCATCCGCCGCGCGGGCAACTTCTCCATCCTGCCGCCGGGCGAAGACCGGGTGCCCATCATCTCCACCCGCGCCTCGCTCCGGTGGGACCTCTCCACCATCATGGCGGGCATCTTCTGGGTGCAGTACGTGCTCGACCAGAACAGCACCCTCCTCCAGGTCGACGCCTCCGGAACCCGCCAGGTGCGCGTCTTCCAGTCGCCCAACCAGCTCGGCTTCGGCATCACGGCGCAAGCCCGCTTCTGATCCTCCGATGCCCTGGTCAGGGCTCATCCGCCTCGCGGCCCTCGCCGCGCTCTGGCGCTTCCTCCAGGACAGTCAGCACTTCGACGGGCTGAGGCTCGGCGCGCTCACCCTCGGGCTCGCCGCCGTCCTCGCCCTCCCCGCCTCGCTCACGGCCCGCTGGTCGGCGACGGTCCCCCCTCGCGCCGCCCGCCTTCTCACCGCCGCCCTCCTCGTCTGGATCGCCGTCGCCCCCATCGACCTCCTCCGCTCCTGGCAGGACGCCGCGCACTTCCGCGACTTCCGCTCGACGGTGCTCGACATCGGCGACAACACCCACTGCGCCGCCTCCGCCCTGCTGCGCGGCGACAACCCCTACCGGCTCCGCTGTCAGCGCACCGAGATCGTCCACGAGCCCTCCCGGGGCGTCGTCCGCCGCGCCGACGGGGCGGTCACCCTCCGGGGCGTCCCCTACCGCTACGGCTACCCCTACTTCCCCCTGATGGCCGCGGCCTTCGTCCCCGCCACCCCCTTCCTCGACGGCGTCACGTCGCTGCGGGTGACCCTCCTCGCGGCCCTCGCCCTCACCCTCCTCGCCTCGGCGTCGCTGCTGCGCTCGCTGCTCCCGGTCGGCAACCGCGCCCTCGCCTTCTGCGCCGTGTGGGCGGCGCTGCTATGCAACCCCGTGCTGGGCTTTCAGCTCTTCGAGGAGTGCTCGACGGACCTCGTCATCGCCCCGGCCCTCCTGTGGTCCTTCGCGGCCTTCGCTCGCAGGCGCTACGGGCTGAGCGGCGCCCTCGCGGCGGCCACCTTCGGGATGAAGCTCTTCCCCGGGGCGCTGCTGCTCGCCTCGCTGGGCGTCGCCCTCTACGACCGGCCCGAGGCGCGGCGTCGCTTCGCCGTGGGCGTCGCGCTCGTCACGGCCCTGGTCTTCACCCCGGCCCTGCTGGCGGGCGCCACGGACTTCGCCTCCGCCACGCTGCTCTTCTACGCCGTCGCCCATGACGTCGAGCGCTCGGCGCTGGCCGGGTGGATCCCCTCCGCGCTCAGGCCCGCGTGGTACGCGCTCGGGGCGGCGCTGGTCGCCTGGTCGCTGCGCTCGGCCCGCCGGGGCGACGCCTCCTCCGCGCTGCGCGCCTTCGTGCTGGCCGACCTGGTCTTCCTGGCCTTCAACAAGATGAGCCACCTCAACTACTTCGAGCCGCTCGGCCCCGCGCTGATGGTCGCCTCGCTGGTACAGCGCGACCCGGACGGGCCCGACGCATCGTGACCACCAGCGCACCACCGTCGCCGCCGTGGTCCACGCGCTACCGGGCGCTGGACTCATGGCGCGCCCTCGCCGCGACGGGAGTGGTGCTCCACCACCTCGGCTACGCCGGGGACTTCGACCTCGGGCAGCACTCGGTCATGGTGTTCTTCGTGATCAGCGGGTACTGCGTCACCGCCTCGGCGGAGTCGAGCAGCGCCCGGGGAGTGGGCTTCCGCAGCTTCATGTGGCGGCGCCTCCGTCGCATCTATCCCCCCTACCTTCTCGCGCTCGTCTTCATGGTGGCAGTGCGCGCGGCGCTCACGCTGCAGGGGCGCGCCGGGATGTTTCCGTCCTCCCCCGTGCTGTGGATCCAGAACGTCACCATGACCCAGTGGCTCTCGCTGCTGCGCCACCCGCAGAGCCACGCGTCGTCCAACCCCTCGCTGCTGGTGACCGCCTTCTGGTCATTGAACTACGAAGAACAATTCTATCTGGTGTTCGCCGGGCTCATCGCGCTCACCGCCGCCCTGAAGCGCCCGCTCTCCACCGGCGTCGTCGCCCTCACCGTCCTCGCCGCCCTCTGGAACATCGCCCTCCCGAGCACCTCCTACGGCGTCTTCCTGGAGTACTGGTTTCACTTCGGCGTCGGGGCGCTGGTGTTCTACCGGCTCTGCCGCGTCCGCCACGACCGTCTCCGCCGCGCCATCGACGCCGGGCTCGCGCTACTGACCTCGCTCTCGGCGCTGGTGGCCTGGGGCCCGTGGCAGGACCGCGTCCTCGGAGAGCGCTTCGTCTATCAGGAGTGGTTCGTCGTGGGCGCCTTCGCGCTGGTGCTCATCGCCTCTCGCGGGCTGAGCGACCGGCTCTGCCGCAGCGCCCCCGGGCGCTGGCTGGGCGCGCTCGGGGCCTTCTCCTACAGCCTCTACCTGACCCATCAGTTCAACCTCCGACCGGTGCGGGCCCTCGCCAGGATGATGGTCCCCGAGGCGTGGCCGGACGGGGTGCGAGGGCTGCTCGAGGTGGCGCTGCTCTTCGCCGTGGCCAAGGGGTTCTGGTACCTCTGCGAGCGGCCCTTCCTCAACCGCGCGCCGCCGCCGACGGACCGCGGGCCCGATGCGCCGATCGCATCCGATGCGCCGTCGGGGTTGGCGCGTCGGGAGGGCAGTTGGTAGGGTTCGCCACGCGCGATGGCATTGTTCAAGGTCCGACCGTCTCGGGGTTCGTGGGCCTTCTTCGTGCTCATCACGGTAGCCGCCCTCACCCGCCGGCAGTGGACGCGCCACGAGCAGCAGGTCATCCGCAGCGACGGCCCGGCGGCGGAGAGCGCCCGCGCCCTGGCCACCTGCCTCTTCGGCTCCGACGTCTCCTGGATCCTCCGTGAGGACGACCCCTCCGCGCAGCAGGCCCGCTGGACGTCGCGCATCGCCTCGTGGCTACAGATGCACGCCTCCGGGTCGCTCGAGCACGACTGGCCCTCGCGCTGCGTGGCCCCGCTCCACGAGCTCGACCAGCGGCTTCAGTCGGCCTCGCAGCGCTCGCCCCGCATCACCGACACCATCGTGCTGCTGCGCCGCGGGCTGCAGCGCCCCGGCGACGACCCCACGAGCAGCGCGGTGGCCTTCCAGACCGGGCTGATGCGCATCGTCGACAACGGCACCCTCCCCTCGCAGCTCGCGTCGCTCTTCATCGACGTGCGCAACCTCTCCCTGGGCACCCGCGACCGATGGACCCCTTTCCCCCTGCGGCAGGAGCAGTTTCCGATGCCTCCTCCGCCGGAGGTCCCCCGGTGGCGCGCCGTGCCGGTCGCCCACGATCAGGCGGTGCTGGCCTCGCCCACGGTGTACTTCTACCGTTCGCTCTCCGACGGCCGCACGCACCGGGTGGACTTCGACCGTCGCTCCCTCAGCGACACCGAGGTGGGCACCGCGGTGGCCTGGAGGGAGCCTCCTCGCGGCGGCGTCCTGAGGGCCTCGACGGAGCACGGTGGCGCGGTGATCCCGCTCGAGCCGTCGACCCGGGTCATCGCCCTTCCCGAAGAGCCCGGCGTCACGCGCCGCGGGGAGTCCTTCGACTGGCAGGCCGCGGCGAGCCCCGACGGCCTCGCGTGGCTCACCCGCACCCAGGGCACCGTGAGGCTGCGGGCGGTGCGCTTCGACGAGCCGGGGCGGTGGTCCGAGCCCGTCACGCTGGGCGCCCCGGAGAGCCAGATGGGGGCCGTGGTCGCGCCAGAGCCGCTCGACGCCACGCGCTGGCGGGTGACCACGCTGCGACCGAGGGCGATCGACCTCGCGGTGGAGCAGCACGTCGTCGCGGTCACCCCGGGCGGGCTCACGGTGACGCCGGGGCCGAGGCGAGAGCCGGTGGTGTTCCCTTCGGTGCAGCGGCTGCTCACCTGCGGGTCGGACGGCGTGCGCTACGTGGCCCTGATGGGCGCCTCCGGGGTCGCGGTGCTGCGCATCGAGGGAGAGCAGCTCCGGGTGGCGCAGGGCACGACGACGGGCGCGTGGGGCCTCGACCCGACGCTGCGCTGCGACGCGGGGCGCGCGCTGATGGTGAGCGATCCGCCGACGATGGAGGCGAACACGGTGGTGGTGACCTTCCCGGTGGGGAGGGAGCCCACGGTGGAGACGGTTCCGATGCTGCCCTACGACGGGGGCGCCCGGCTGCGCGAGGTGCTGCTGGTCGACGACGGCCTGGTGGCGATCGCGGCGCACCCGGTGGCGCTGCGGGCCTGGCGGCGGCCGCTGCAGTCGACGCAGTGGGAGCCCGGCGGCTACGTGGGATCGCTGGTTCCTGCGGCCAACACGGTGCGCTCGGTGGGGGTGCTGCGAGGGGTGTCTCAGGGTCGGGCGCTGGCGGCGTGGATCGAGGGCGACACCATCACCCAGCGCACCGAGCCGGTTCCTGGCGCGAGGGCGGAGGGGAACACCCCCCCGCAGACCAGGGTGGTCGAGGAGAAGACGCCGTACCGGGTGCTGATGGTCTCCGAAGACAGCGGGCGCACCTTCGCGGGGCGGTAGAGCGCCAAGCTACAGACGTCTGTAGGTGGGGATATCCCCGGTACGACCGCGAGGCCGCCAGCGAGGAGTCCCCGGTACGACCGCGAGGCCGTCAGCGAGGAGTCCCCGGTACGACCGCGAGGCCGTCAGCGACCAGAGCCAGACCGCGACCGTGAGGGAGCGGGAGCGACCTACCACGCCGGCCCAGCGCAGAATTCTGACGCCGCCTCTGCCCGGAGACCGACCACGTCTCCGGACGACGACTGGTAGGGTGGTAGGTCTCTCCCCCGCCCTTACGGGCTGGGGTCTGGCTCGGGTTACTGACGGCCTCGCGGTCGTACCGGGGACTCCTCGCTGACGGCCTCG